>Ga0134128_10010692_pt1 | contig 10990 bp, 13 predicted proteins | sample KB31754_FD_96462 | JGI IMG/M metagenome (GOLD analysis project Ga0134128, IMG submission 96462) | Terrestrial soil microbial communities with excess Nitrogen fertilizer from Kellogg Biological Station, Michigan, USA - KB3-175-4 | ecosystem: Environmental > Terrestrial > Soil > Unclassified ...
AGTATCCTTCCTATTCTGCATTTTCCAGTTCTTCTAAAGTTGACAGACTCTCGTCCATAATCAATCCGCTTTTGCAAAAGCTAAGCAAATACTGCCCCTCCAGCAGGTTGTATAGTTCAGCCAGATCCTTGTCGGACCCAGTTTTCCGAATCACGAAAGAATCGGCATTGGTGCTGCTAACCGCTGCGCCGTATTTATCTAATATCGTCCACAAAACGGGTGTTTGCGCCGCAATCGACAAGCGATAAAATCCGATCTTTTTCAAAGCCCCGGCACCTGGATATACATCCACGCGATAAACTTCTATGATCCTTTGCAGTTTTTGCTGCAAAGAATGCACCTCATTTTCAGGTACAACAGCTTCAACGGTGATGAGGACGAGGTCGCTGATGTCCGTGCGCGAGGCATTGAGGCTGTGCACCTCGTAATAGCGGCGGTTAAAAAAAACCAGCAGCTGGCCCAACAGCCCTTTTTTGTCGTCTGCGTAGATCGAAAAAATGAATTGGTCCTGGAGTTTGGTTGACTTTTTCATAATTGGTTTAAAATAAAAAGCCCCCCGGTTTGTCAACCGGGGGGCTATCAGTATACTTGTTAATTTTTCAAATATCTAGCAATCCCCCGGTCGGCGGAATATAATAATGACAATAATGCTCACAAAGCTGGCAATGGCTAGCTTTGTCTGGTTGTTGATCGCCTGTAAGCAATAATTGTTCATCTTGGTGCAATTTAATAAGAATAAGTCAATTTGCAAATAATGGGTGTTTTATTTCAAATAAAGCCGCACATCTTCCAGCATCTTAGCAAGCAATTTTTCCAACGTTTGCAGCACTTCAATGTCTTTCACATAAAACCGGCCGAAAATGCTATGTGCCTTAAAGTCGCCTTTCCCTTTGGACGAAAAGGCTGCAGCAATCTGCTGGGAGAACAATTCCAATGTTACATCCCGGAATACTTTGTTATCCCAGAGAAGTTTAAAGAACAGCGCGAGCGTGTCGATGTTCCATACCACGCTCAACTTGCCGATATAGGCCTCGCCGTCGCTTACCTTTAGGGCTTCCCTTTCTTCCCTGATCCATTTCAGGAGCCGGGCCGAAACTTGGTTTGCATGCCGGTCAAACGCGGGCAGCCCGAATTGGGTATCTTCCATGACGAGCGTTTTACATAGGTCGTATTCCTGCAAGCGCCGCTTTTTGGTGCTGATCGTATTAATACGGTTGGCAATGTATTTTTTGCAATAAATAAAAAAACGGTCGTGGTTAAAATCCCTGCCGATCAACAGCGACATCAGCGCTTCAGTCTTACTATTACAATCAGCGTTTTCCCAATCAATAGCATCCAGTTTGGCAGCGTAGCCTTTTAACCAGGTGTAATCACCCCAATACAATTTTTCCTTACTTCCGATGAAACGCTGAAAAGGAATGGCAGCGATAACGATGAGATTTGGATCGATTTCGTGATCACGCAAACGGTTACTATAAATTTCCCATTCGGTTTTGATTAAATCCCTTTGCGTAAACACAAAAGCTTTAGATAACCGGAGTAAGGGATTGATTTCACCGGGCAATACTTGCCTTATAGCGGTCAGCAAATCCAGTAGCACCCTGGTATCCGGACTTATCCGGGCATGCGTTTCAAATAGAAGATCACAGATGTCTACCAGTTTTCCGAGTGTATCGTTATGATAAGTATCTCTTTGGGCAAAGTTGTCAATTGTACGTAACGTGGCTGTAATGGCTTTTTCCAGGCGGCGGGCCTCAACGAGTAATCGGTGGTCAGCTTGCGGTTCATTAATAGATTCAGGTAGTTTTTTGGCAGCAATTTCTTCTGCGATTGATTTAAGGTATTCGGTTTCGGGATGCATATTCTATTCTTATAGGTGAATGAATACGCCAGGCAAAGCTTCGGCAAATTACGAAGAAAGTAGAAGGAGTATCTGGACTGATTGACTGGCGCTGTTTGTTAAGCAAAAGCGCGGGCCAACACATTACGTCATCCAGAGGTAGGTCGAGTACCTTTAACAACAGTAATGCAAGCACCCGCACTTTTGGCGGGCGTTGCACTTTGACCCTGTTGTTAAATTCGATTAGAAAGTTTCGACCTTTTCTGGAATTGAGGGGCGCAGTGAAACGCTAAATTCTTATATGTTCAAAATATCTATCCGGTTCTTTTTTTCTTTTTTGCAAATATAACCTAATAAAATTTGTGTCTTTCATTTCATTTTTCATATTATCAGTATTGGTTTAGTATAAATTAAATATTGTTTACCCATTGGTTAATATAAATTTTTCAGCCAAAAAAGTGCATCGGTATCCGTGCACTACCCGTTTCAATAAAATTCAGGATATTAAATATCCTTTGGTTTTCTATCCAGGAGCCAAAAAGCAATGATGCAAAGCAGCGATGCAAAAATTTCAGCAGGCAGATTCATCATAATCCGTAACAAAGCGCCACCCCGGTTTCCTCCGGAGCAGCGCCCAAACTAAATCTAAACTAAATTTCAAACAAGCGGTGTGAGTGCCTGGCACCCCGCCTTATTTATCAACTATTAACTAACTTCTCACTAACTACATGAAAAGCGTATAAAGAACAACAGCACCATATCTTAAAGTTCTATCTGCCATTATCCCGAAGGCCCCCTGATTATGAACACATGATAGCTGATGTACAACAAGGCCAGAAGGCTAAACAAGCCATAAAACGTAATTTCCATAATGGCTCCCGGCCGTACACCGGGAGCCACTTAAAGTAATTTATGAATCCCTGCCCTCGCGGCAAGCTTTTTATTCGCTATGAAACAATTTCTTTGTAAAATATTTAGGGTACTCGCTATAACCCTGTTGCATATAAAAGTGATGTGTCGGCGTACGCCAGTCCAAGCAATGCACCTGTATCCGCTCACATTTCTTTGATTTCGCTTGTTCTGTAACATATCGTTCAAGCGCCTGGGCGATACCTGCATCCTTTACCGTTTCATCGACTGATAAATAAGTAATCACTGCCAGACAACCGTCAATTGCCAATTCCGGTAAATAGTGTACCGATACGAAACCTACGACCTCTTTTTCTATTTCATAGACAAATACATGGTGATCGTCCCTGCCAAACATTATTTCCAATTGGTTGACTATGATGCTGCAAGTGGTTTTATAGCCTAAAGTTTCCAGCAATGTTTTGATTGTCGGAGCGTCATGGTAGTTGGCGTTTCTTATCGGCATATTATTTATCATTATTTTATTGTAAGTAACACGATGGATAATGGCGGCAACTGTACGATCAAGTCCCGATGATCTATAGCACAGCCGGTAAAAGCTGCCGGTTTTATTTTGGTAGGCTGTTGAAACGTGTTGATGTCATTAAATTTTTCAGCGGTCAATATTTGACCGGCCACTGACGGCCCGGGTTTCGGCAAATTCGCTTTTACCGAAATACTTTTATGCGCATCGAAATTCACCAAACTAATATGAATAATGCCGGTACTGTCAACAGATGCCGAGGCATTAACTGCCCTAACCGTATCCTTGCCGGACACGAACAAGGGGCTCTGCACTTTCAGAGGTAATAGCCACGCGTCCTGGTGCACTTTGTAAAGGTTGAACACCCAATAGGTCGGTGTTAACAACATTTGATCGCCTTTGGTTAAGATAAGCGACTGGATCACGTTGACACATTGTGCTAAATTCGCGCCGCGTACCCGGTCGGCGCGGTTGTTAAAAATATTTAAGGTCGTTGCTGCTACCAGCGCGTCCCGCAGGCTGTTTTGCTGGTACATGGCATATCCTGGTGTGCCCGGTTCCACATCGCTCCAAACGCCCCATTCGTCGACTAGCAGCGCCATTTTCTTTTGCGGATCGTATTTATCCATGATCCGTTCATGGTGCGCGATAATCGTATCGATCTTTTCCGCTTCGACCAGCGTGTGCGCATATTCCTGTTCGGTAAAGTGCGTAGCCGACCCCCTCGGGTTCCATTTTCCGGTCGGAAAAGTGTAATAATGCAACGATAAGCCCCAGGCATTATCCGGCCCTATATCTTTCATCATCACCTCCGTCCAGTGATAGTCGTCACCATTTGGCCCACTGATAACTTTTTTTAATTGCGTGCCGGGATACTCGGGCAGGAAGGCGGCAAAATGGTTGTATAGATTTGCATAATACTCCGGTGTCATATTTCCGCCGCAACCCCAGCTTTCATTGCCCACGCCCCAAAGGCCCACCCGGTAGGGTTCCGGGTGGCCATTGACCTTTCTTAAAGCTGAAAAGGAGCTGGTGCCGTTAAAATTGAGATATTCCACCCAATCCTTCATTTCTTGCGGTGAACCTGTGCCGACATTACCGGCAATATAAGGTTCGCAGCCGATCAGTTTACACAACTGCATAAATTCATCGGTGCCAAAGCTGTTATTTTCAATGACCATCCCCCAGGTGGTATTTACAGTTTTTGGACGGGCGGAAACTGGCCCGATGCCGTCACGCCAGTGGTACTGGTCGGCAAAGCAGCCGCCGGGCCAGCGCAGGTCCGGTACTTTGATCTCTTTTAACGCCTGCACGACGTCCATGCGAATTTTGCCGTTCCTGTAAAAGCCGTCATAGATGCCACGCCCCAGGTGTTCTGCGAACTGGCCATAGATATAACGGCCGATCACCGTATGGCCGGAATCGGAAATGACAATCGTTGCTTTCTCCTGCGCGAAGGCGAACTGCACGAAAAGACATAGTATGCCGAAAATTCTTTTCATTAGTTACCTGCCAGTTTATCACTGATCTGCTGATAGGTCGTCTTATAGTCCCCATTGTTCGCGTCACCGTCCATGGCCATTTTCGCCCATTTCTGTGCTTCCTTTAATTGCGCCGGGTCAGTGCTGTTCTCCAGGATCATTTTGGCGTTCTTGTTTAACAAGGAATAATCATTAGCCAGTTCCCAGTTATCTGAATAATGCACAATACCGGCACAGAACAACGGCCAGTCCTTGTCGTAATAGAAGTAGATCTTCGCCTTAGTTATAGTCCGGTCCGCGGTCACCGCATCATATTTCTGGGTAATGGTTTTTGTGAGCGCTTCCCAATCCGGCGCTTCGCCATTAGCAGCCTGCTCGGCGGGATCGATGATATTGCTTTTGATATCGACATCCTTTGCCTTTACAGCAGGATCATGTTCGGTGATAGCATTGTTGGTAGTTTGAGCCTTCGCCACTGTTACGGTAGCGGCTGCCAGTAAGGTAATGATGATCAGTTTTTTCATTCGTAAATAAATTGAGTTGACTAAGAAGTCAACGGGTTAATATTTTTGTTCTTTTTTATAAAAAGCAGCCAAGAGTTTGTAAAATTTCATTCGCGAGCTCTAACGCTCAACCCTGTGTGCTTAGCTGCGTAACACCTGTTTCATATGCGGGGTCGATCCCACCAGTAAAAACAACGGCTTTCATTATCAGGGTCAGGCGGTAACGCCTAACTCATTTAATTCGTGTTGTAAATGCGCGATACGCGTTTGGTTACGTCTCTTTTCAAATTCCTCCACTGAAAAAGCTTGGTAGGGCTGCCGGGTTGTTAGGATGAAATAGGCCGCATTCAGGATCTTATGTCCTACTATCAATAACGCCCTCTTTTTTCCTTTTCTCCCGATCATACTGTTGTACATTGCCCGCAGGTAAGTCCCTATGGTGCGTGTAGCTGACCATGCAGCCTCTACCAGGATGCTTTTCAGGTATTTGTTACCGTGAGTCGTTCGCCCGCTGATCTTTTTACCGCCGGTTTCGTTGTTCCCCGGACAGATACCGGCCCACTTGGCCAGCCGTTTGGCGCTGCCAAAGGTTTCTTCCAGTTTGGTGCCGGTTTCGGCCAGCAACTTAACTGCAATTGCCTTGTCGACTCCCGGAATAGTGGCTAACAGTGCAATGCTTTCCCGGTCTTCTTCGAGCAAGCGGTCAATCTCTGCCTGCATGACCTTGATCTGTGATTCAAGGTAAGCCATGTGATGCCGGATCTGCCGGAGCATAAAGCGGTGATGGTCGGTCATCCGTCCCGTAATCGCTTTCAGCAATTCCGCTTTGCTTGCCTTCATCTTTCCGTGATAACATCCGGCAATCAACGTTTCCAGATCGGTGCGCCCCTCGACCAAACCATCAATCAGTTTGGTGGATACCACCCCGCTGGCCTTGCTAACCACACTGTTAGTTTGATATTGGCGTCTTCGAGCACTTTCTGTACCCGGTTCTTCTCTGCGGCCAACTGTTGTGTTAACTTGGTCGAATACCTGTTGAGGTCGCGCAGTTGCCTGACCCTTTCTTCGGGTATGAAGCTGGCTTTCAGCAGACCTGCCAATAACAGCTTGCAGATCCACTGGCTGTCTTTCTTATCGGTCTTGCGGCCCGGAACATTCTTGATGTGGCGGGCATTGACCAGGATCACTTTAAAGTGTTCCTCCAGGATATTAAAAACCGGCTTCCAGTAGACACCCGTGGATTCTATAGCAATATGGGTAATGGCATGTGATTGTAACCAATCGCGTAAATCTGTCAAAGAACTGGTGTAGGTGTCGAAGGTCATCGTCTCTCTGACGATCCCTTGTCCATCTATCGTGGCTACTACGGTTTTTTCATGTACATCTAAATCGCAGCCCCGCAGCACTATCTGTTCGAATTCCACTACAGGGGGTGGTGGCGTTGTTAACTTCTTCATTATCTTATGTTTCCCCTACAACGTATCGAAGCGCCACATTTACATGCCCTTGTGTGTGTTTAAAATCTCATGTAGGTTTCATATTATTTTCTATTTAGAGGTTGTTTCAATGGTTATAAAATTTATTCAGGCCCTGTTTTAAATAGGCGGCGTATTGCGCAGCGTCATAAACCGCGCCTTGCGGCGACACTAACATATTGCCGTTATCGTCGAGCAGGACATAATCCGGCTGGCTGTTGCTGTCAAATCTGGCTGCCTGCAACGTGCTGTTCCTGTCGCCGATAGTAGTGCCACCCGACACCGAGGTTTTATCGTCCACGTATAATTCCACCAACACATAATCGTCCCGGATGATGGGCAATACCTGCGCATCCGGCCATACGGTGGTTTCCATTTTCCGGCAGTTTACGCAGGCGTGGCCGGTAAAGTCGATCAGCACGGGCTTATGCACCGTTTTGGCATAGACCAGCCCCTCATCATAGTCAAAAAAGGCCGGCAAGCCCAGCGGCGCATGAAACAGATCGGCATATTTAATCGCCTTATTTGGCTGTACAGTCTTTGTTTGCAACGCTGTGTACAGGTCAAAGTCCTGCGTGTCCGGTGGCGGAAGAAAACCGGCCACCGCTTTGAGCGGTGCCCCCCACAGACCAGGTACTAAATAAAGGCTGAACGCACCGACGATAATAGCCGTAAAAAGACGGGGGACTCCTATACCTTCACTGCTATCATGTTTCAGCCTGAGTTTACCGAATAAATACATAGCGAAGCATCCCGTGATCAGTATCCATAATACTAAATAAACTTCACGGTCGAACCAATGCCAGTGATAGGCCAGGTCGGCATTGGACAGGAACTTCAAAGAAAGCGCCAGTTCAGTAAAGCCCAGGGAGACTTTCAAGGTCTGCATCCATTCACCGCTTTTGGGCAGTTTGTCGAGCCAGGCCGGGAAAAGCGCGAACAGCACAAATGGCAGTGCAAGGGCAATGGAAAACCCCAGCATACCTGCGACCGGCCCGGAACGCGCACCTAAACCCGCAGCCTGCACCAGCAGCGTCCCGATGATAGGGCCGGTGCAGCTAAAGCTGACCAGCGCCAGCACCGCCGCCATCATAAAAATACCCACGAATCCGCCGCGATCCGTCTGGCCCTCAGCCTTATTGATCCAATTATTGGGCAAAGTCAACTCAAATGCGCCGAGGAAGGAAGCCGCAAATACAACCAGCAGCAGAAAAAACGCGCAGTTGAAAATACCATTCGTCGCCAGTTTGTTCAGCGCGGAAGGGCCAAACAGCAAAGTCACCAACATTCCTAGCCCGGTATAGATCAATACAATGGCAACACCGTAAAACAAGGCGTCCCGCACCCCGCGGCCACGCTTTTCCTGCCGCTTGGTAAAAAAACCGACCGTCAGCGGCAGCATGGGGAAAATACAGGGCATAAGCAAGGCCGCCAGTCCGCCGATGAAACCTGCGATAAACGTGGCCCATAAAGACAATGCGGGCGCTTTTACCGGTATTTGTTTTTTTATATGCAAAGAGACTACTTTCTTAGCAGCTGGAGTTATGGGCGTAAATACGATACCGGTATCTTGAACCGCGCTTGCCCGGGCTGGATAAGCATCAAACGCCAAACCCGTTATTAACAGGCAAATACTTACGATATAGATTAAGAAGTTTCTGTTCATTTAATTGCTGCTAATTGCCTTGTAGTCCAGTAAGCGGATATTCGGCGTGAGGTAACCATCCTTAACCGGTTCTTCCTTCATCAGGTCCGTCGACAAATACTTTTTGTTTGAATCCGGGAAAACCGTGATCACCGCCTGTTCGTTTCCGCTTTCCTGCTGTACCTTGATCGCCCCAAGTAAATTAGCGCCGGACGAAATGCCCACGCCTAATCCCAGATCCCTGCCGAGTTTTTGCGCCATGAGGATGGCATCGCCGTCATTGACCCGTATGACCTTATCCAGGCTGTTCAGATTGAGGATAGCCGGTATAAATTCATCGGATATGCCTTGAATCCGGTGACTGCCGGTTTTATGCCCGGTTGATAAAGTGGGGCTTTCAGCTGGTTCCAGCGGGTGTAATTTGATGTCCTGGAACAGCGTCCGCAGGAATTTGCCTACGCCCATGATGGTACCACCTGTACCCACACCGGCAATAAAAGCATATGGCTTTTTGATGTTCATGAGCAACAGCTGGTGACCAATCTCCCGGCCGGTTGTTTTTTCGTGTGCCTCCGCGTTAAACATATTCTCGAACTGGCGCGGCAGAAAGGTTCTGTTATCATGCTTCATGGTTTCCGCGAGCCTGATGCTCCCCAAAAAACCGCCCTGTTGTGCACTCACCAATTCGATCCACGCCCCCAAACTTCGAATTATATCCATGCGTTCCCTGCTCAACCAGTCGGGCATAATGATCTTTACCGGGTTACCGAGATGCCTGCCGATAGCGGCAAAGGCGATACCCGTGTTACCGCTTGTCGCTTCGATAATGCGGTCCCCGGGGTGAATAGAACCGGTGTTGTACGCTTGCTCCAGTATATACAACGCCATGCGGTCCTTAATGCTCCCGGTCAGGCTTTTGCTGTATTCGCATTTGACCAGTACCGAGCATGGCTTGCCATCTTTATAGCGATAGGTCACCTCGATCATCGGCGTATTACCGATCAACCGCCAAAGACCGCTGATCTTTTCTTTTATTTGTTCGATATCTGACATTATTGTCGTATACATCTTATTCTGATTCGATCTGCAACCCTTGTATCGGTATAGCGGAAGTCTTGATGCGGGACATGAGCGCCCTACATTCGCTGTTATTCCTGACACGTAGCCTTAGCTGGATATATTCGCGTCTCACCATAATATCAATGTTGATGATAGGTGTGTCTGAATCCGTTATTACGCCCGCATCGGCCAGCATCTCCATTAAGTGACCTTCAACATCTCCGGAGGGTATGATCGCCGTAAGCAAATAGCGATCTGCCGACGCGGCAGTTATACTTCCATCCTTGGAAGCAGCGCAAGCAACCCATAAAAAGCAACTTACCAGACAAAGGCATAGCCGGGGCAATGCCCAAAATCGACGTTTTTCCATGATCTTACAGGGTTATTTTATGGTAAGCACTCGACCAACCGAGTTGTTTTTTTGTACATAATTCATTATGGCTTGTCATTTTTCACATTTATTAATTTGATTGCCCTGCCGCGATAAGTTGCCTGGCATTTTTATTGCGTTCGCGTTTCTCAATCGCCTTGATGGAAGTCAGATCGCGCCGGTTGATCTCCTGCGGACTTAACATGGCGCAAAACTCATCAGGCGAAAGTTCATAGAAGGCACATATCCGAAGACCTGCCAAAAAGCTGAGGTCCCGCTCATCGCGCTCTACTTTGATATAGGCGGCTGAGGATATATTGGCGGCTGCGATTACATCCGCTTGTTTGATCTGTCTTCCGGCCCGCAATGCTTTCAGGGCTTGTCCTATTGTTAAGTTGCTCATCTTTATTTGTCCATTATTTGATGGTTTACAATGCCGGGTGTCAATGCCGGTTGCCAGTTGTTTGGTAATAACTGTTCCCAATATTCTTCCGGCAGGTAAGCGATCCTGGTCAGTACATCGGTCAAGTAAACCATCGGGTTCAGGCCGTTCAGTTTACAACTGGCCATCAGGCTGTACAACATGGCGCTGCGCTGGGCACCCTCATGCGACCCGCTGAAAAGGAAGTTCTTTCTCCCGACAGCAACATTCCTGATAATACGCTCCACATGGTTATTATCTACTGCTAAAAAGCCTTCGGAAGTATATAAACGCAGTTTATCCCAGCGGTTCAACGCATAGTTTATCGCCTTGCGCATCGGCTGATCCAGGTCAGGTATCAGTTTGGCGTTCTTTAACCAGGCTTCCAGTTCATCGAGGATCGGTTCCGCCTTTTCCTTTCTTACCGCTTTGGTCTGTTCAAAGTCCAGTTTCGCCGCACGGCATTCTTCTTCAATGGCATACAGCGCATTGAACAGCTTTAAAGGCACGGCCGCGCGCTTATCATTGTTCTTGTATATTTCCTCGAACTTCCTTCTAACATGGGCCATGCAACAGACCAGGATAATATCTTCCCGTTTGGCCACATGCTCATAGACTTCATAGCCGTCCGCCTGAAGGTGCCCGGAAAAGTCCTTTAAAGTCTTGACCGGTGTTTCTTTTTCCCGCGATGGGTGATATTCGTAAAAGACGAGTTTCCCCCAGTGATGCAGGTATGTCCAGTAATAACCTTTGTGGGTTTTACCTTTTTTGGTCCCTTTTTCGATCACCGGCATCGTTGTTTC
>Ga0134128_10010694_pt1 | contig 10990 bp, 14 predicted proteins | sample KB31754_FD_96462 | JGI IMG/M metagenome (GOLD analysis project Ga0134128, IMG submission 96462) | Terrestrial soil microbial communities with excess Nitrogen fertilizer from Kellogg Biological Station, Michigan, USA - KB3-175-4 | ecosystem: Environmental > Terrestrial > Soil > Unclassified ...
AGCCAGTAGCCAGTAGCTAGTAGCCAGTAGCCAGTAGCTAGTAGCTAGTAGCTAGTAGCCACCAGCCCGCAACCACCGAGGAACCCGACATCGTCCTGACTCCAGCCTTCTTCGCCTACGCCTTCACTACCATCCTTACGCCCGGGCCGAACATGCTCTACGTCGGCACCACTGGCGCGCAGCGCGGGCCGTCGGTTGGTGCGCTCGCCGCAATCGGTGTCGTGCTCGGCGGGGTGTGCTATACGCTGACCACGGCGATCGGAGTGTCGGCGGCCATGGCGGCACACCCGGCACTGCTCACCGTGATTCGCGGCGCCGGGATCGTCTACCTCATCTTTCTCGGCGTTCGCCTCTGGCTGCGCGCGCGCGATACGTCGCCGGCTCCCCCGGTATCGAATGCAACCGGTGAAGCCTTTCGCGGTGGATTGATCATCTCACTCACCAATCCGCAGCTGGCGATTTTCTTTCTCGCTTTCCTGCCGCAATTCATCACACCCGCCGGTGGCGCCGTCTGGTTGCAGCTCCTGATGCTGGGGCTCACCTTCAACTGCTGTTCGCTGGCGGTGAATCTCATCAACGCCACGCTGACCGGTCATCTCGGCCGAGCCCAGCTTGGCGGAGTGAGATTCCGGCAGGTGATGCGTGCGGTAGCCGGGACGGCGTTCCTGGCGCTGGCGGTGAAGTCGGCGTGGTCGCTGATCAGGTGACAGGGAACGCGAGGCCGGGGCTCGCTTGCCGATGCCCGCCGATTCGCTGAAGGCGCTATGTTCCCGCCGTGACCGAACCCCTCCAGGTCGTCGTTTCATCGGACACCACGCCTCCCTACCCGTGGGGCACTGGTTGTCTTGGCTGGCACCTGGTGCAGGCGGGCGGGCTGAGCGTAATCGAGGAGGAAATGCCGCCGGGGACCGAGGACGTGCGGCATCGGCATCTCCGGTCGCTGCAGTTCTTCTACGTGCTGCACGGCTCGCTCACCATCGAGTGCGATGGCGTGCGTTACGTGATCGCACCGCACAGCGGGATGGAGGTCGCGCCAATGACAGCTCATCAGGTGCGCAATGAATCCGATGGTGACGTGGAGTTCCTGGTGATCTCGTCTCCGCCCAGTCACGACGACCGCGAGGTGGTCGAAGGGTGAAGGCATTGCCGTGGGTATTGATTGGCGTGAGGCTCGTGTTCGCCCCGGTGATCCTCGTTGCGGCATTCATGGGTTGGCGGGGAAGCACCCTGTTCGCAATCGCCGCCCTGGCGATGCTTGCCGACCTCTTCGACGGCGTGATCGCACGCAAACTGCGCCTCGACACCGAGCGTATCCGGCAGGTGGACAGCAGGGTCGATACCGTCTTTTACTTCGCGGCGGGAATCGCACTGTTGTACCGGTTTCCCGCCGTATGGCACCGGTACGAGCCCTGGATCGTGGCACTGGCCATTGTCGAGTTGGGCCGCATGGCGTTCGAATGGCGGAAATTCGGCCGCGCGGCGGCCTATCACATGTGGTCTGCGAAGGCGTGGGGACTGGCAATGCTTCTGGGGTTCGGCGAGGTGACGCTCAGTGGTCGCGCCGGAGTGTTGTTCATCCTGGCGCTGGCGGTGGGGTTCGTGACCAACCTGGAAGGACTTGCGGCGTCGATCCTGTTTCGGCAATGGCACTACGACGTGGCCACATTCTGGCACGCGCTGCGAATCGAGCGCCAGCTGCGCAGCACCCAAGCTTGAGTGAGCGGCGCGATGACGACGCCGGGCATGATCGCGATGGTCTACATGGTGCTGAGCCGGCTGGCGTATGTGGTTGGAGTCGGTACTGCGCTGATGCGACAGGACCGCCTGCACGCGCTTTCGCGCGAGCACGGGGTGGACGAGGGCTTCCGCCGATTCAAGCGCGCGGCCAGCTGGGTGATGAACAACGACGCGGTGGCGCTGGTGCTGGTGTGCGTCATCACTCGCAATACGCTGCACGTCGGGGTCTCCCGCGAGGTGCTTCTTGTCGGCGGGGTAATCTGCGTCGCGACGGGCGGGTGGGTGAAGCTCTGGGCGCGCGAGACGCTCGGCGCCGCCGCCTACTACTGGTACAACTTCTTCGACCCGGTGCCGATGAAGCCCCTCGAGCGGCCCGGGCCGTACCGGTATCTCGCCAATCCGATGTATACCGTTGGGTACTTGCCGGCGTACGGGCTGGCGCTGATAGCTGCGTCGTGGCCGGGGCTGGTTGCGGCGGCGTTCGCACAGGCCGCCATCGGCGTGTTCCATGTCGTGGTGGAGAAGCCGCATTTCGACAGGCTGAACGGGGCCGCTGGTCGATAGTCGATGGCCGGTAGACCAGAATCGCTCGGTCTTGACCATCGAATATCGAGCAGCGACTCTCCAATTGCCTGCCGGGCGGGGTCTGTCTAGGTTTGCGGTCCCAGAGCGCTGCCCCGTGGTGTAACTGGCAACACGTCTGCCTCTGGAGCAGAAGACTCTTGGTTCGATCCCAAGCGGGGCAATAGCCGGAAGGCAATGCGGGAGCAGTGTCCAGGATGGACGCCCGGCGCTGCTGAGCGGCGGGCGGTTTGGTATTGGCGCGCGGTCGCCGAGGGCGACTCTCGCCCCTGCGGCATCAGCGTTCCAACCGTCCATCTCGAATCACCGTCCAACGCCGCATGATCGCCACTATTCTTGCTCGCGTCTCCCGCTTTTCGGTCGTGGCTGCTCTTGCCGTGCTGCCGGCGTCATCCACGTCCGCTCCGCAGGGCGTTGAACTGCAGGTGGTTTCCGGTACGACGGACGCCGGAGACGCCACGGCGCGATGGCTGGCCATGCTCCGGAAGCGACTATCCCCGACCGAGTACGACTCGGTCGCCAGCCTCCAGAAACGTGAAACTGCCGACGAGCAGGCGTGGGCCTTGCTCATCCAGTCGCGAACCGCCTCCTGGGAGCGGGGGATTCCCGAACTCGCAAAGCCATTCGATCCAGTCTCTCCGCCCGGCCGGGTGCTGATCGTGCTTGGCGATCGCGGCGGTGGGGATGCCTTTACCGACGATCCCACGACGATCGGATTCGATCTGGCCGAACTCGCCACCAATTACGGGAGTGCTGCGCTGCCCCAGAACGCCGCTCTGATGGATCGACTCTTTCGGCATGAGTTCACGCACCTGCTCCAGAAAGCGTGGTTGCCGACCCATCCGTGGAACGCGAACTCACCCCTTCGGGCGGCGCTCCTCGACATCTGGCAGGAAGGGCTGGGGAATTACTACTCGCTGTCCGGGCGTTGGCGAAACCAGAATGGTCAGCGTCCGGCGGCGACCCAGCGGGCACTTGCCGAACTCGAGCCCCGGTTCGTCGCGCGACTCTCGGCGCTGGCCTGCGTCGAACCAGGCAGCGCCGCAGCGTTGCTGGCCGGCATCTCGTCGGGTCCGTTTGATCACAAGTGGGGAGCTGTACCAGCTGCAGTGTGGCTGGATGAAGACCAGGCGACACCCACGACCGCTTTGAGGAACCTCGTCGTGGCCGGGCCCGCCGGCATCTGGGAGCTCGCGGATCGTCACCTTGCCGAACCGCTCCGCCGGGTTCTGGCTGAGGCTCGAATCGCGGACTCGCTCTGTAGCAGAACCGACCAGGGGCCCGCCAGCAGTCGATCTCACGACGGAGCGAGGTCCGGAAGCCGAGCCCGACAACGATATTGATGTTCGCAGATGGACGGTGCCCGGATCGCCAGGTCCCGATCGGGGAAGAGTGGAGCAGCGCGTCATCGCCGGCTCGCCGGGGGCACCACGGTCGCGATGAAGGCTACGCTCTCGCTGCCTGGACGGCCGGCTGAACGAAGCCACCTCGGTATAAATTTCCAGCATGATACGCGAATGGCGCCGGGACGACTACACGATCAGCACTGATCGCAGCCGTCTGGATCTCGACATGATCCACGGTTTTCTGTCTGGTTCATACTGGGCTCCCGGCCGCAGTCGCGCCCGTGTCGCAAGGGGCATCGAGAACTCCTTGCCGTTCGGTCTCTACCACCGCGATGAGCAGGTCGGCTTCGCACGGGTAATCACCGACTACGTGGTGCTTGCCTTTCTTTCCGACGTGTTCGTACTCGATGCCCACCGGGGGAAGGGCCTGGGCACGTGGCTGGTCGACGTGATCACCAGCCAGCCAGAATTACAATCGGTGAGACGATGGCTGCTTGGTACCCGGGATGCACACGGGTTATATCGAAAATTCGGCTTCGATGAGCCCACTCCTGGCCGGCTCATGGAAAAGGTCGATCCGGAAAGTGACCGGCGAGATCTGCCCGGCGCTCCCTGAGGCCACGCCCTCCGCACCTTCCTGGCAGGCGCCGGCAGTGCGACTTTTCGTCAGATGCCCCCACCCGCCATGTCGCCTGAATCGCGCCCCCGGTTTATCGTCCTCGGTCTCCCCCCGTGGAAGGCGGCGCTACTCCTGATTCCGTGCGCGTTCTGCGTCTGGGTGGCGGTGCTCACCGTGGGACTTGCTGGCAGTCGCAACCAGGTGCAAAGCGGGCTCCTGGTCGCCGCGCACTTCAGCGTGATGGACGACCTGCTTCGGCGCGAGGCAAACCCGCTGGATACGGGCCCGACCCCTGCCGCGGTGGAGAATTCCTGGCCGGTCATCCGGGCGCAGTTCGATAGCGCCCAGCGGATCCTCGAACACGATGCGCCGCTCTCGGAAATCATGGAGCCATTCGTCGATCAACTGCGTGTCGTCGCAATGAGCCTCGACAGCATCAGCCGGGCGCTGCCTGCGCGCCGAGCTGCGGGTCCGGTCCGTGATGCCCTCCTTTCACGCGTCCGCGTGCTGAATGCGCGCGCGTCCGATCTCCTCGCCGCGACGAGGGAGCGGCTCCGCGCGCAGCTCGCCAAGCTGGTGGTCGACGTGGGTCGCCGCTGGAAAGCGCTGGCGCTCATCGCGGTGATCTCCGTGGTGCTGGCGATCGGCAACACGCTCCTGCTCGTCGCGTACGGCCGGTCGCTCGCGGGTGGCAGACGCCTCTCCATCGACCTTCGCCAGTCGCGTGCCAAGATCAAGGATCTCGAGCGGATGCTGCCGATCTGTTCGCACTGCAAGCGCCTCCGCGACGACGCCGAAGCCCGGAAGGAAGTTGAACTCTACGTGAGCCACCATCCGCAGACGATGTTCAATCTCGGCGTCTGTCCGTCGTGCTATGCGGCGTATGGTGCACCAGGGTTGAAGCGGCTCGTGTGGGACGAACCCGGAGTGGGGTAGGATCCGGGCAACGCCGCCCGAATGTCGATTCCCCGGGAACCGCGGGGCCGTTTCATGGGAGATGCGTCGATTGACACACATCCGGATTGCAGCGCTGATCGTCGGACTGGCGCCCTGTACGCGGGTATTGCCCGCGCAGGACAGTATTCCCCGGCACAGTACGTTCACGATCTTTTCTCACCGGCTTGCGGAGCGCCGCACGATCAATGTCTACACGCCGCCGGCGTATGATTCGACGCGGGAGTCCTTTCCCGTCCTCTACATGCCCGATGGCGGGCTTGCCGAGGACTTCCCGCACGTCGTCAACACCATCGACTCGCTGATCCGCCTCAAGCGCATCAGGCAGGTGATTGTGATCGGGATCGAGAATACCGAGCGCCGCCGCGACCTGACCGGTCCGACAGCCGTCAAGAGTGATAGCGAGATCGCGCCGCGGGTCGGGGGATCGGCCGCGTTCCGCAGCTTCATTCGAGAGGAGCTGATGCCCGAGGTACGTAAGCGGTATCGCAGTACCGACGAAACCACGATCGTGGGCGAGTCGCTGGCGGGGCTGTTCGTCCTCGAAACTATGCTGCTCGAACCGAAAATGTTCCGGCGATATATCGCGCTGAGCCCCAGCCTCTGGTGGAATCGTGAAGCACTCGTCAGGGCAGCGGAACGCCGGCTGGGCGCGTTTGACCGATCGCCACGCACCCTGTACCTGGCGGAAGCCAACGAGGCGGGAATCCGGGAAGGAACGGCGGAGCTCGCCGCGATCCTGAAGGCGCACGCGCCGCCCGCCCTGAGCTGGTATTACGTGCCGCGCCCGGATCTGGAACACAGCACGATATTCCGCGGTGTGGCTCCGGACGCGTTTGTCAGGGTCCTCAACTGAGAACGATCAGCCGGCTCGGGAGCGATAATGCGCGTCAGCGACCTCGCACGCCTCTTTGAATACAACTACTGGGCCAACCGGAAACTGTTCGAGGTCGTTGCGGAATTGACACCTGAGCAGTTCACGCAGTCGGTCGCCGGAAGCTATGGGTCGATCCGGAACACCCTGGTCCACGTTCTGAGCCCGAATGGGGCTGGCTCGATCGCTGTGGCGGTCCTCCGCGCGGCGAGCGCTTGAATCCCGAGGACTACCCGACTGCGACGTCACTGGTGCGGGCGTGGGCACCGGTCGAACGCGACATGCGCGCCTTCCTGGCTGCTCTTGGCGACGATGATCTTCAACGAAATGTTGAGTTCTCACTGGGCGGGGGTCCCAAGCGCTCGGTGCCGCTCGGACAACTCCTGCAGCATGCGGCGGCGCATGCCATGCATCACCGCGGGCAGGTTTCCCTGCTGCTGCGAACGCTGGGTTACGTGCCTGGCAACTTCGACATGATCATTTTTGACAGCGTGGCCTGAAGGCCGGGCGATTCCAGTCCACCCGGTGCCAGTGGCTCGCCTCTCGTTGAAAGCGCCGCAGGTCGAGCGCGGTGCAGATCGCGATCGCCAGCACCAGGTCGACATTGATGTAGACGATGAAGTGCCAGGTATCGATCATCGTACCCTCGAAAGGTGGGCGGGATCAGCTCGGATCCCGCCCCGAGAAGTCGCATCTTCCACGCCATGGCCCACGTTTGGGGTGGCGCGTTGTCCCTGGCGGACCGTATGTAGCTAAACTATTGTCATGATTGATCTTACATCTCAGAATCCTTCTGCTTACACTGTCGTGATATCAGACAGTACCGACTGGAATTGCGACACCTGGCTCCTGCCGAATGGATCTGTCGAGAACTCTGCGAGACACCGCGATGGGCGTGCGTGCTGTTCGACCTGCTGATCGACTGCGTGGACGGCGGTGCATCACTGGGTTTCATTTGCCCGTTCGTGCGTCATGCAGCACGATGGAGTATTACCGGAACCTGGGCGGGTAGGTGACGCACGCCATTCGACTTGCCGGCGCCGACGGTGTTGCAGATCCGGAGACGTTGTCATCCATCGTCGGGCCGGTTCGAGCCGTGTCACGCGCAGTGCTCGCCACATCCGGTTACTCCTCTGCACGGCACGAGCGCCTTGAAATCACCCTCGCGACCGGGGAAGTACGGCAGCTGGTCGTCAAGCACCTCCGGCCGGCCGGCGACTGGACCGCGCGTCGAACCGGCGATCAGCTTGGCCGGGAGGCGTTGCTTCTCGCTGAACCATCGCTTGCCGGAGTATGGGACGCGATCGTGTGCCCGTATCTGGCGTACTGGTCCGGCGGTGGCGAGATCGGCCTGGTCATGAATGACCTCTCCCCGTTCCTGTTGCCGGATATGCGAGCGCCACTGAGCGAAGACCAGGAGGAACAACTGCTCATGGCACTCGCCGGACTGCACGCACAATCGTGGTTGTCTCCGGCACTTGCGTTGCCATGGCTTGCGCGAGCGGAGCACTACGCGGGCTTCCTCGACGCACCCAGCGCGGCGGGGAGCTCGCTCGCCGAACTTCCAGCGGCACTTCGCGAGCGCGTGCGGCGCGGTTGGACGGCTGCCGGCCGGCTCCTGCCGGCACCAATCGCTGCGGCGATGATCCGGCCGGCGGACGAGGTGGCAAGGGACTGGATGTCCTTGCCGCGGACGCTGCTGCACGGCGACGTCAAGGTCGCCAACTTCGCCTTGATGCCGGGGCGCAAGGTTGCGGCCTTCGACTGGGCGATGCTTGGCGCCGGGCCTGCCACGATGGACATCGGCTGGTATCTCGGCGTGAACGCCAGCCGGCTCGCTCGTCCGAAGGACGAGTTCGTCGCGCGCTACCGCGTGTTGCTTGCGGAGCGCCTTGGTTCACCGCTGCACGACGCACTCTGGGAATCGCTGCAACGAGTGGCTGTGATCACTGGCGCCCGGATGATGCTCTGGTCAAAGGCGCTGGCGCTCGAATCCGGCGGACCCGGATCGCAGCAGGAATGGACCTGGTGGGTGGAGCATCTCGAGGCCGCGATTCGATAGATCCGCTTCGGCCAGCTTGAGGGGTTGCGTCCGGCAGAAGTACCTTGACCAGCATGCGGAACCGGCTGCACGCGTCCCTGATCGAGCAATACCGGATCGAGCGAGAGCTGGGACACGGCGGGATGGCGACGGTTTTCCTGGCCCACGATCTGAGGCACGATCGACCCGTGGCGCTCAAGGTCCTGCGCCCCGACCTGGCCCAGGTGCTCGGCGCCGAACGCTTCCTCCGCGAAATCCGCCTGTCCGGCCGTCTGCAGCACCCGCACATCGTGGTCGTGCACGATTCCGGCGACGCTGACGGCCAGCTCTGGTTCACCATGCCGTACATCGAGGGCGAGACGTTGCGGAGCCGGCTGCAGCGCGAGAAGCAGCTCCCGATCGACGAGGCGCTGCGGATCACCCGCGAAGTGGCCGACGCGCTTCAGTACGCGCACCAGCACGGGGTAATTCACCGCGACATCAAGCCCGAGAACATCCTGTTGAGTGGTTCTCACGCGCTTGTCGCCGACTTCGGGATCGCCCGCGCGCTTCGCAATGAATCGGATGAGCAGCTGACCGAGAGCGGGTTCAGCGTGGGCACTCCGCAGTACATGAGTCCCGAACAAGCGGCGGCCCAGAAGGATATCGATCCCCGCACCGACGTTTACTCCCTCGGCTGTGTGCTGTACGAAATGCTCGCCGGTGAACCGCCCTATACCGGACCGAATCCGCAGGCAGTCCTGGCCAAGCGGCTGAGCGAACCGGTTCCGCACCTGCGCACGATTCGCGACGTGCCCGCTGCACTCGAGCGCGCGGTCACCAAGGCGCTGGCGCGCTCCCCAGCCGACCGGTACTCGACGGCGGCCGAATTTGCCGGTGCGCTCGATTCGAACCAGCTCATCGATCACGCCGGAGGCCCGGTTCCCGCTGCCGGACCCCGCACCATCCGGCCGGTCCGCCGAGCCGTCGCCGGTTCCCTCGCTGTCGCGGTCCTGCTGCTGGCCGCTTACCTGGCGATCCGACTGACCAGGCGGTCAGGCGCGGTGCCGCTGACCTCCGTTGCCGTGCTGCCGTTCGTGGACCTGAGCCAGCAGCAGAATCAGGAGTACTTCAGCGACGGACTCACCGAGGAACTGATCACCGCGCTCAGCCAGGTGCCCGCACTTCGCGTGGCGGCCCGCACATCATCCTTCCAGTTCAAGGGGCAGAGTCCCGACGTCCATGAGGTCGGCCGGAAGCTCGACGTGGTCGCCGTGGTCGAGGGGAGTGTGCGGAGGAACGGCAGTCGCCTTCGCGTCAGCACCCAGCTCATCGGAGTGAAGGACGGGTATCAGGTCTGGTCGGAGTCGTACGATCGTGACACCGTGGACGTTTTTGCGGTGCAGGAGGATCTTGCCCGCTCGATCGTCGGGGCCCTTCGCGTCCGGCTGGCCCCCTCGCGCGACTCGGCGTTGGGCGCTCATCCGACTCGCAATCTCCAGGCCTATGACCTGTACCTCAAGGGCCTCTTCGCGTGGAATCAGCGGACCGGTGCCGCAATGCAGGAGGCCGTGCGCTACCTGGAAGCGGCCGTGGCCAGGGATTCGAACTTTGCGCGTGCGTGGGCGACGCTGGCAGTCGCCTACATCCTTTTCGTTCCGTATGCCGGCATCGGCTCGCCCGCCGAAATGTGGACGAAGGCGCAATCCGCGGCGAGAAAGGCGCTGGCGCTCGACAGTACCTCGGCGGAGGCCTATACGGCGCTGGGTTACGGCAACACCATCTACGCCTGGAACTGGCGGGCGGCCGAAGAGAACATGAAACGAGCGATCGCCGCCGATCCGAACTACCCGACCGGACACCAGTGGTATGGCGACTTCCTGATCGGGCGCGGTCGTCTCGCCGAAGGCCTGGCCGAAATGAGCCGCGCTCACCAGCTCGATCCGTTGTCGCGCCAGATTGCAGCCGAGTGGGGATGGACGTCCTACCTCATGCACCGATCTGACGAGGCCGAGGCGCACATCCGTCAAGTTCTGTCAATTGATCCCAACTATGCCCAGGCGCACTACCGGCTCGGTCTGGTCCAGATCCAGCAGCGTCGCTACGCCGACGCAATCACCTCCCTCAGGCGTGCTATCGACCTCGGCGCCTTCTACCCGCAAGTGGCCGCGGCGCTGGTGGCCGCGTATGCTCAGTCCGGCGATCAGGACGCGGCGCTGAAGATCGTGAACGATCTCGAATATCGGAGAACCCGGGAACTCGTGCCGCCGTACGAACTTGCGATCGCCTACGCCAACCTGGGTGACGCCGACCGAGGTTTCGATTGGCTGAACCGGGCGATTGACCAGCGCGACATCTACATACCGGAGAATTTTTTCGAGCCGCTTCTTGATCCGCTTCGAAAAGATCCGAGATTCGAACTGGTGCTTGCGAAGATGGCCATCAAAGGAGCGTCGAAATGAATACCCGCCGTCAATTCCTGATTCAGGCACCGGTCACGCTGTTGGCGATCGCAGGTGCCTGTCGCGAGGAGCAAAAGCCCGCGACGCCGGCGGCGGGCGCCGGGTCCCCCGCACCCGGCGCGCCACCGACGTTCGGCACCGCCGCTGGGTCGGGTCCACCGGTGACGCCCGATACGTTCGCGCAGGCGGAAAAGCTGGCCCAGGTCACGTTGACGCCGGCGCAGCGGGCGCGCTTGCCGGTGGCGTCGAGAGAAGCACGAAGCGCGGCGTCGAACATCATGATGCCTTCCGCTTCGTTAGCGGGCGAAGCGCGCCTGCACGCTCAACGGCAACTTCCGCTGCCGCCTCCCCGCTCTTGAAGCTTTCGTCCGTCCACATGTATCCCCAGTCACCGTA
>Ga0134128_10010695_pt1 | contig 10990 bp, 6 predicted proteins | sample KB31754_FD_96462 | JGI IMG/M metagenome (GOLD analysis project Ga0134128, IMG submission 96462) | Terrestrial soil microbial communities with excess Nitrogen fertilizer from Kellogg Biological Station, Michigan, USA - KB3-175-4 | ecosystem: Environmental > Terrestrial > Soil > Unclassified ...
CATGCTGACGCGAGAGCAACTGGCGATGCGCGCGGCTCAGGAGCTGCGAGACGGTCAATACGTGAACCTCGGCATCGGTATCCCGACGCTGGTCGCCAATTACATTCCGGCAGGAGTGGAGGTGGTGCTGCAGAGCGAGAACGGACTCCTGGGCGTCGGGCCGTTCCCTTACGAGACCGAGGAGGATGCGGATCTCATCAACGCGGGTAAGCAAACGGTGACCATGCTGCCCGGCGCCTCGATCTTCAACAGTGCGGACAGCTTCGCGATGATCCGCGGGGGACACATCGATCTCGCGATTCTCGGCGCCATGGAGGTGAGCGAGGCCGGCGACATCGCCAACTGGATGATTCCCGGCAAGATGGTGAAAGGCATGGGCGGGGCGATGGACCTCGTTTCCGGGGCGAAGCGGATCGTGGTCGTGATGGAGCACTGCGCGAAGGGCAACGACTCGAAGATCAAGCGTCAGTGCACGTTGCCGATCACCGGCCTGCGCGTGGTGAACCGCATCATCACCGATCTGGCGGTGATCGATGTGACAGCGGCGGGACTCGAGCTGATCGAGCGTGCGCCGGGCGTCTCCGTGGATGAGATCGTCAGTCGTACCGAAGCGCCGCTGAAGGTGAGGAGCGCCGGAGTGAAGGACGTCGAGGTCTAAAGCGCCCGGCCAGCGACGCCTGCCGGGATGGCTCGCCGCCATGGGCGACCGGCGGTATGGCCCTGACCGCGGCCGGTCTGACACGCCCCGGGCGCGCCGTTCCGCTACTACGGCCGGTGCTGGCGGGCGAGATATTCCTCGCTCTGCATCTCGGTGAGCCGGCTCGCGGTCCGTTGGAATTCGAGGCACAGGCGGTCGCCGCGATAGAGCTCGGCTGGAGGCACTGCAGCGGAGATCACGAGCTTCACGCAGCGGTCATAGAGCTCATCGATCAGAGCGATGAAGCGGCGCGCCTCGTCCTCCCGCAATGGATCGAACGTGGGAACCTCGGAGACCACGACGGATTGGTAGTTGCGCGCGATTTCGATGTAGTCATCCTGGCTGCGCGGGCCGGCGCAGATCGCCTCGAAATCGAACCAGACGGCGCTCTCGCTCTGGCGCACCACGGGTATCGGCCGGCCTTCGATTTCCACCGTACCGTCAGACGCATCAGCGTGGTCCGATAGCTCGGAGAAGAGCGTGCGCAGCCTCGCGGTCGTGTTGGGGTCCCTGGATGGCAGGTACGTGCCGGCCCGCGTGAGCTGGCGCAGGCGATAATCGAGTTTGCCTTCGATCGCGAGCACGTCCACATTCTTTTTGATGAGCTTGATTGCCGGCACAAAGCGCTGGCGCTGCAGGCCGTTGCGGTACAGGTCATCCGGCGCGATGTTGGAGGTGGCGACCAGGGTGATACCCCGCCGAAAGAGGCCGCCGAAGAGCCTGGACAGGATCATGGCATCGGCGATGTCGGTGACGAAGAGCTCATCGAAGCAGAGCACGCGCACTTCGGCGGCCAGGCGATCGGCCACCGTCTCGAGCGGCGACTCGAGCTCCCGCAAGCCCTTCAGCTCGGCGTGGACATCGTGCATGAAGCGGTGGAAATGACGGCGGCGGCGCTCCGGGAACGGCAGACTGTTGAAAAAGAGATCCATGAGCCAGGTCTTGCCGCGCCCCACCGGGCCCCAAAGGTACAAGCCGCGCTCGGGGGTCTGCGCGCTTCGCCGTCCAACGGCGCGCAGCAGGCGTCCGCCCAGGGACGCCTGGGATTCATGGGCAACGATCAGTCGCGAGCGCAGCTCCTCCAGCCGGGTCACCGCAGCAAGCTGTGCCGGATCTGCGCGGAAGCCGCGCTCGGCGATCTGATGCCCGTAGATCTCGCGCAGCGTCCCCGCGCCCACGTCATTCATCTGGCATCAGTCCGTTGCGAGCTCGGGCAGATTTCTGAAGTGCTCCAACGCCTGCGGGTTGGCGAGCGCATCGATGTTCTTGACCGGCTGTCCATGGAGCACGCTGCGCACTGCGAGCTCGCTGAGCTTGCCGGACGGGGTGCGCGGGATGTCGGGGACCGCAACGATCCTGGCCGGCACGTGCCGCGGCGTGGTTTGCGTGCGGATGGCCTCCCGGATCCTCCTTTGCAACGCGCGGTCCAGGCCGATCCCCGGTCGCAGGCGCACAAAGAGCACCACGCGCACATCATTGCGCCAGTCCTGACCCACGGCGATCGCCTCCACGATCTCCGGCAGGCTCTCGACGGCGGAGTAGATCTCCGCGGTGCCGATGCGCACACCGCCTGGATTCAACACGGCATCGGAGCGGCCGTAGATCACGATCCCGCCATGCTCGGTCAGCGCCGCGTAGTCGCCGTGATGCCATATCCCCGGGAACCGCTCGAAATAAGCTGCCCGATAACGCGCCCCGTCCAGATCGTTCCAGAAACCCACCGGCATCGACGGAAAGGGCGCCGTGCACACCAGCTCGCCGCGCGCGCCGCGTACCGCCTTGCCGTCATCATCCACGATGTCGACGGCCATCCCGAGACCGCGGCACTGGATCTCTCCACGATGCACGGGCAGTGTCGGGCAGCCGAGAGCGAAACAGGAAACGATGTCGGTGCCGCCGGAGATGGAGGCGAGATGCAGATCCGGCTTGATCGCGCGATAAGCGAAGTCGAAGCCTTCGGGCAGGAGCGGCGAGCCGGTGGAGAGCACCGTCCGCAGTGCCGTGAGGTCAACACTCCGTGCGGGCGTGTAGCCGTTCTTCTCGAGAGCCGAGAGGTACTTGGCGCTGGTGCCGAAGACGTTGACGTGCTCATCCTGCGCCATTCGCCAGAGCACTCCCGCGTCGGGATGGAAGGGACTGCCGTCGTAGAGGACGATGGTCGCGCCCGTGGCGAGTGCGCTCATCAGCCAGTTCCACATCATCCAGCCGCAGGTGGTGAAATAGAAGATCCGCTCGCCGCGTTTCAAATCCGTGTGCAGCAGATGCTCTTTCTGATGTTGCAGCAGTGTCCCGCCCGCCCCGTGCACGATGCACTTCGGAACGCCGGTGGTGCCCGAGGAGTACAGGATGTAGAGCGGGTGGTTGAATGGCACGGATGCAAAGCGTAGGGGCGCGCCACGTTCCCCGAAGGCCTGCCAGAGCCGGGCACGTGATGCAGCCGGGCCCAAGCGCTCCAGCCTTGGTTCCGACTCCACGTAGGGAACGACGATGATGAGCGCGACGCTCGGCAGCTTCGAGGCAACTTCCGCCATCGAAGCCAGCGAGTCCAGTGTCTTGCCGGCGTAGAAGTAGCCATCTGCGGTGAAGAGCACCTTGGGCGCAATCTGCCCGAAGCGATCGAGTACCCCATGGACGCCGAAGTCCGGGGAGCAGGAAGACCAGGTCGCCCCGAGACTCGCGGTCGCGAGCATGGCGATGGCGGTCTCCGGCAGGTTGGGCAGGAATCCTGCGACCCGGTCGCCTTCAGCGATGCCGGCGGCCCTCAATCCCGCAGCAACGCGCGCGACCTCCCGGCGCAGCTCGCGGTGAGTGAGCTGCCGGCGGGCGCCGCGCTCGTTGACGAACACGATGGCGGCGTGATCGTCATCGTGCCGCAGCAGGTTTTCCGCGAAGTTGAGCCGCGCGTTGGGAAAGAACCGCGCGCCGGGCATGCGGCCTGGATTTTCGAGCACGGGGCCCGAACCCCACTCGGCGCGAACGTCGGCAAACCTTGCGAGCTCCGTCCAGAACTCCTCCGGGTGCGATACCGACCAGTCGTATACCTGCTGGTACCCGTTGAGCTTCATTCCCTTGCGTGCGTTCAGGCAAGCAGCGAACCGCGTCAGGTTGGAGTCGGCGACACGAGACGCCGACGGGCGCCAGATCTCGCTCATGGAGCTCTTGCTACAAGGACTGGTAGTTCGGCCCGGAGCCGCCCTCCGGAGGCGTCCAGTTGATGATCTCGTACGGATCCTTGATGTCGCAAGCCTTGCAATGCACGCAGTTGGCGGCGTTGATCTGCAGCCGCTTGCCGCCCGCGCCGTCATCGACCATCTCGTAGACATTCGCCGGGCAGAAGCGTTGGCAGGGGTTGCCGAATTCCTTGGCGCAACGGTCGATGCAGATGCTGGTGTCGAGCACCTTCAGGTGCGCCGGTTGACTCTCATCATGGCTGGTCGAGGCGAAGAACACCGATGCCAGACGGTCACGCGGCGGTAGCGTACGCTCCACCCAGGCGCGGTCGGGGGTTTCGTACTGGCTCAATTTCTCGAGGCGCGCATGATCCGCCACCCTATTGGCGAGTGTCCACGGCGTCCGTCCGCCCGTCAGGGACTCGATGCCGGCGTTGGCGATCCCGAACCAGAGTCCGCGCTTGAACCCGGGTTTGAAGTTGCGCACGGCGCGCAGCTCGCGGCCGCCCGGAGAGGCGCGCCAGCGGGCGTCGAAGCCCGTGGAGCTGCCGGTTTCAGCCAGGTGCTCGGCGGCCAGCATCCCGGAGCGGATCGCCTGGTGCACCCCCTTGATCTTGGGCACATTGACGCCGCCGCCGGCATCCCCGATGAGCATCGCGCCTGGCATCTCGAGCCGCGGAATGGCCTGCCAGCCGCCCGCGGCGATGGTGCGCGCTCCGGCCGCCAGGATCTCTCCGCCCTCGAGCAGAGGTTTGACCTGCGGATGGTGCTTGAATTGTTGGAACGCCTCGAAGGGCATGAGGCGCGGGTCCTCGTAATCGAGCCCGACCACGAAACCAACGTAGATGCGATTTTTGTCGAGGTGATAGATGAAGCTGCCGCCGTAGGTGCGCGAGTCGAGCGGCCAGCCGAGCGTGTGTTGGATGAGGCCGGGCTGCACCCGACCGTCCGGCAACTGCCACAGCTCCTTCATGCCGAGCCCGTAGGACTGCGGGCTCGAGCGGGCATCGAGGCTGAAGCGGCGGATGAGCTGCTTGGCGAGGCTCCCACGGGCGCCTTCCGCGACCACGGTGGTGCGCGCACGCACTTCGGCGCCCGGAGTGAAGTTGGGGCCGGGCTTGCCGTCCTTGTCGAGGCCCATGTCACCGAGCTGCACGCCTGCGACCACCCCTTCCGCGGCAACGAGCGGCGCCGCTGCGGCGAAGCCCGGGAAGACATCGACGCCGAGAGACTCGGCCTTCTGCGCGAGCCAGGGTGTCAGGAGCCCGAGGGAAATGATGAAGTTGCCGCGATTGTGCAGTTGCGGTGGCAACGGCAGCTTCATGCTGCCCTTGGCGGTGAGCAGTCGGAATTCGTCCCGCACCGCCGGGACGCAGATCTCAGGCGGCGAGTCGCGCCATTCCGGCGCGAGCGCATCCAGCGGCCCGGGCTCGATCACCGCGCCCGACAGGGCGTGCGCTCCCACGGCAGCGGCCTTCTCCAGCACGCAGACGTTGAGGTCGTGCTGTAACTGCTTCAGCCGGATGGCGCACGCCAGCCCTGCAGGCCCGGCGCCCACGATCACGACGTCATACTCCATGACGTCGCGTTGGATGCTCTGCTCCGGCGCCGAGGCGTTCATCGTCAGGTGGGCTGCATGCGGACGGCGCCGTCGAGCCGGACGGTCTCACCGTTCAGCATCGGAATCTCGAAGGCGGCGACGACCAGTTGCGCGAACTCCTCGGGTTTGCCGAGGCGCTTGGGGAAGGGGATCTGGTTGGCGAGGGAAGCCTGCAGCTCCGCGCTCATGGAGTCGACCATCGGCGTGTAAAAGATGCCCGGAGCAATCGACACGCAGCGGATGCCGAATCTCGAAAGCTCCCGCGCGATCGGCAGCGTCATGCCGGCAACCGCTGCCTTGGTTGCGGCGTAGGCCGCCTGGCCGATCTGACCCTCGAAGGCGGCCACTGAGGAAGTATGTATCAGGAGGCCGCGCTCGCCGTCCTCTGCCGGAGTGTTCTGCTGCATCAGCGCCGCTGCAGCCTTGTCGCACAGGAACGTGCCGATCAGATTGATGTGCACGACTTTGGTGAAGAACTCACCCGCCATCGGGCCGCTTTTCCCCAATACACGGCCGGCACCGATCACCCCGGCGCAGTTGACCAGCAGATTGATGCCGCCCATCCGGCCCTGCGCGGCCTCCATGGCGGAGTTGACCTCGGCCTCGGAGGTGACATCGCAGCGGACGAAGGCGGCGCTGTCGCCGAGATCGGCAGCGGCGGCCCGGCCGGGGCCGTCCTGTACGTCGAGCATCACGACTTTGCCGCCCAGCGCGATGATGCGCCGCGCGACTGCGTTGCCGAGTCCCGAGGCACCGCCTGTGACGACGGCACGGGCGTCTTGGATCTTCATTGTCTCCCCTTGGTGAGGGTCGAAGTCTACCCGATCAGCTCGACCGCGACCGCCACTGCCTCGCCGCCGCCGATGCAGAGGGAGGCGATGCCGCGCCGGCCGCCCCGGCGGCGCAAGGCGTGAATCAGCGTCGTCAGGATGCGTGCGCCGGTAGCGCCGATCGGGTGGCCGAGGGCACAGGCGCCGCCATTGACATTGACGCGTGCGTGGTCGATGTCGAGGTCATGCATCGCGGCCATGGTGACGGTTGCGAACGCCTCGTTGACCTCATAGAGATCGGCATCGTGCGGCTTCCATCCGAGCTGGGCGAGTACCTTGCGAATGGCTCCCACGGGCGCGGTGGTGAACCACTCCGGCTCCTGCGCATGGCTGGCCTGCGCCAGGATGCGCGCCACCGGCTTCAGCCCGCGGGCAGCGGCGGTCGCCGCGCTTGCAATCACGAGTGCGGCGGCACCGTCGGAGATCGAAGAGGAGCTGGCCGCGGTCACGGTGCCATCCTTGCCAAAGGCAGGTCGAAGTGCGGAGATCCGGCTGATGTCGCAGGTGCCCGGAGTCTCGTCGCGGGCGATGACCGTCTCGCCCTTGCGGCCCTTGACCGTGACCGGCGTGATCTCGCCATCGAACTCACCGGAGTCCACCGCCCGCAGGGCCCGGCGCACCGATTCCGCGGCGAAGGCGTCCTGAGCCTCGCGGCTGAAGCGGTACTTGCTCGCGGTCGCATCGGCGAAACAGCCCATGAGCTTGCCGTCGAACGGGCTCTGCAGGCCATCGTAGAACATGTGATCGAGCACCTCCCCATGACCCATGCGATAGCCGCTGCGCGCCTTGGGCAGGAGATAAGGCGCGTTGGTCATCGACTCGAGGCCGCCGGCGAGCACGAGGTCGGCGTTGCCGGCCCGGATCTGATCCGCGGCCATCATCACGGCCTTCAGTCCCGAGCCGCACATCTTGTTGATGGTGGTCGCGGGCGTGGCGAGCGGAATGCCGGCACCGATGGCCGCCTGGCGGGCGGGCGCCTGCCCGAGTCCGGCCGGCAGTACGCAACCGAAGAGCACTTCCTGCACGTCGGCCGCGGCAATGCCGGCGGCCTCGATTGCGCCCCGGGCGGCGGCGGCGCCGAGCTGCGGCGCGGTTACCGGCGCGAGGGCGCCCTGGAACGCGCCGATCGGGGTGCGCCGGGCCGAGACGATGAAGACTTCGGTTTGCGACATGTTGGATCCTCTTTGGAAGCCTCTGGGCGGGGCTCGAGTCCGCTCTCGAACACCGCGATGAATGCCTCGGCGATCTGCGCCCCGTTCATCGACTGACTCTGCCGGTACCAGTGAGCGATCCAATTGAGCGCTCCGGCGAGCGCAAAGGCGGTCATCTTCGGATCGCAGGGATGAATCGAGCCGTCCTGGATGCCCTCGCGCAGCAGCCGGCGGATGCCCTGATCGATCTCGGACTTCATCGCTTTGATGTGGGCGCTCATGTCGGGCGACAGGTCCTGGTCCTCCGCGCGCACCATGCACCAGCCGAATTCCGAGGCGACGGCCTCGCCGTAGTGGCGCAGTACCGCCCGCAGCCGCTCGCGGGCCGGCGCCTCGAGCGCTCGCACCTCGCGGAAGGCGGCGCGGATGCTTTCGATGCCGGCAACGAAGCACTCGAACAGGAGCTGCTCCTTGTTGCTGACATAGTAGTAGACGGTGGGCTTGGTCACCTCGAGCGCCGCGGCGATGTCATCGAGTGAGGTGTTGTGATAGCCCTTGCGGTTGAAGGCATGCGCGGCCGCGCGGATGACGGCATCGCGCTTGACCTCGCGGTCGCGCAGGCGCTCGCGGCTGTCCCGCCACGGAGACGGTGGCGGAAGATCGCGCGCGGCGGCCGGCGAGGGCGCCTGCGGCGAGCCTGATTTGGGGCGATTGCTCGGCATCTCGGTCCCGATCGGGAGGTTCGTGCGGCGGTAGTATAGCGTGGTTTGACCGCGGGCCGGCCATGCACCATACTCGCCGGTAGCCATCCTACCGGCGCGTAAAGTATTCCCTCCGCCGCGAGCTTGCAAGCGAGCAATCCCCATGGCACCCAAGTCCAGCACCAGCGCCCAGGCCGCCGCTCAGTCCATCCCCGAAAGCGCCGTCCCGCCGCTTCGATTCGTCTCCGCGGCCTCGCTCTTCGACGGCCACGACGCGGCGATCAATATGATCCGCCGCCTGCTCCAGGCCCATGGGGCGGAGGTCGTGCACCTCGGCCACAACCGCAGCGTCGCCGACATCGTCCGGGCAGCGATCCAGGAGGATGCGGATGCCATCGCTGCCAGCTCATACCAGGGCGGCCACAACGAATATTTTGCCTACATGGTGGACATGCTCAAGGAGCGTGGCTGCGAGCACATCCGCGTCATCGTCGGCGGCGGCGGCACGATCGCTCCCCATGAGATCGAGGCGCTGGAGCGCTATGGCATCGAGCGCATCTATACGCCGGAGGACGGGCGAAAGCTCGGGCTCGACGGGATGGTGGATGACGTCTTTGCACGGGTGCGCTCGGCGGTCAAGCCCACCTATGAGTCGCGGCCTCTCAATGCTCGCGATCACGCGCAGATCGCCCGCACCATCACGTTGCTCGAGAATTCGCCGCCGGGCAGCGGCGATGCGGAGCAGATCCGCCGGGCCATTGCCCGCTCGCGCTCCCGCGTCCCCGTCATCGGCATCACCGGCAGCGGCGGGGCCGGCAAATCCAGCCTCACCGATGAGCTCCTCGCGCGGCTGACCCGACACTTCCCCGACCGGCAGATCGCCGTGGTCGCCATGGACCCGACCCGCCGCAGGAGCGGCGGCGCTTTGCTCGGTGACCGCATCCGCATGAACAGCCTCTCTGCGGAGGCTATTTTCATGCGCTCGCTCGCGACGCGGCGGCAGCATCTTGCGACCGCCGCCGTGCTGAAGGAGGTCATCCAGCTCTATCAGGCCGCGGGGTTCGACCTCATCATCGTCGAAACGGCGGGCACCGGTCAGGCAGACACGGAAATCGTGGATCTTGCCGACGTCTCGCTCTACGTGATGACGAGCGAGTACGGCGCGGCGAGCCAGCTCGAGAAGATCGACATGCTCGACTACGCCGATCTCATCGTTCTCAACAAGAGCGACAAACGCGGCGCGCAAGACAGTCTGCGAGACGTGCGCAAGCAATGGCGGCGGAATCATCCGGCGGAGGCGCGCCGGCCGGATACGGATCTGCCCGTTTTCCCAACCATTGCGAGCCGCTTCAACGATCCCGGCGTCAATCGCCTGTTCGTGGCGCTTTGCGGGGCGATCGCCTCCAAGGGGGCTGGCACCACGAGCTGGCAGGTGGCCGATCCCGGCCCGGTGGAAGTCACGCCGCGCGAGCCGCTCATCCCCGGTGGGCGGGTGCGCTATCTTGCCGAGATCGCCCAGAGCGGCCGCGGAGTGGGCGAGACCACGGAGCAGCAGGTAGCGGCCGCGCGCCGCGCCTTCGGCCTCTATCAATCGTTGCAGGCACTCAAGGATGCCGCCCTTCCCGCGCCGCTCGAGCGCTACGGCGATGCGGCGGTGGCCGATTCCGGAGCCGATGCGACCCGAAGGGAGCTGCGCGCCGCCTACAACCAGGCGCTGGAGGACGTCGGCGCCGATGGCCTCAGGGATCTCAAGGCTTGGCCGGCGCGCGCGCGCAGCGCCACCGAGGCGACCTACTCGTACAAGGTGCGTGACCGCGAGGTGACGGGCGAGAACTACACCGAGACCCTGTCACGCCAGCGGGTGCCCAAGATCGCGGTGCCCCGCTTCAGCGACTGGGGCGAGCTACTGCGATTCATCAGGACGGAAAACCTTCCCGGGTACTATCCGTATACGGGCGGGGTATACCCCTACCGCCGTGAGGAGGAGGACCCGACACGGATGTTCGCCGGGGAAGGTCCGCCGGAGCGGACCAACCGCCGCTTCCATTACCTTGCGCGAAGTGGCAGTGCCGTCCGCCTGTCCACCGCTTTCGACTCGACGACCCTCTACGGCGAAGATCCCGATACCCGGCCTGACATCTACGGGCGCACGGGCAACTCCGGCGTCTCGGTGGCGACACTCGATGACATGAAGAAGCTCTACTCGGGCTTCGACCTGACGCTGCCCTCGACGTCCGTCTCGATGACCATCAACGGACCTGCGCCGATGATTCTCGCGATGTTCATGAACACCGCGATCGATCAGCGCGTGGAGCGCCACCTGCGCTCCGAGGGCCGCTGGAGCGAGGCGGAAAAGCGTATCGCGGAGCTCCACCGCGCGGCGAGCGAGCGTGGCTGTCCCCCGCCCACATACAAGGGAGAACGGCCGGCGGGTCACGACGGCTCGGGGGTCGCCCTTCTCGGCCTCACCGGCGATGAGCTCGTGGCGCCGGAGGTCTACGCGCGCATCAAGGCGGATACCCTGCAGGCGGTGCGGGGCACGGTACAGGCCGACATCCTGAAGGAAGATCAGGCGCAGAACACCTGCATCTTCTCGACGGAGTTTGCGCTACGCATGATGGGCGACGTACAGCAGTACTTCATCGACCAACGGGTGCGCAACTTCTACTCGGTGTCGGTTTCCGGCTATCACATCGCCGAGGCCGGCGCGAACCCGATCTCACAGCTCGCCTTCACGCTCGCCAACGGCTTCACCATCGTCGAGTACTATCTCGCGCGCGGCATGGCCATCGATGATTTCGCGCCCAACCTGTCGTTCTTCTTCTCGAACGGCATGGACCC
>Ga0134128_10010696_pt1 | contig 10989 bp, 10 predicted proteins | sample KB31754_FD_96462 | JGI IMG/M metagenome (GOLD analysis project Ga0134128, IMG submission 96462) | Terrestrial soil microbial communities with excess Nitrogen fertilizer from Kellogg Biological Station, Michigan, USA - KB3-175-4 | ecosystem: Environmental > Terrestrial > Soil > Unclassified ...
CGCGCCTCCGGCTGATCGGGGTCGAGCGCCAGCGCCGCCTCGAACGCCTCGCGCGCCGCCGCCACGTCGCCCCGCCGGTAAGCGAGGCTCCCCAGGTTGGTGCGCGCGGCCGCCAGCCCCGGGTCGAGCGCCAGCGCCTCCTGGTAGCACTTCTCGGCCCGCGCGTCGCTGTCCTCGTTTCCGCCGAGCTCGGCCCGCGTCCCCTCGACGAAGCAGTCGTAGGCCTGCCGCCTGGCCCCGCCCGAATCAGAGAGCCCGATCGCATCGGGGGACGGCGAGCTCCGCTCGACGGACCCCAGCGCGGGGGGGTAGGGGGACCCTTTGAGGGTCCCCATCCTGGCAAGCTCCCCCAGCCCGAAGTCGAACAGCTTCTGGCCCGACGACTCGTAGGCGCTCCCCTCGTCGACCACCACCAGCTTGGCGCCGTCGAAGGCGACCCGCATGCGGTCGAGCGGGCGGTCGACGTGCGGCAGGGTGGCGCGCACCTCTTCGATCGCCTTGCGGATCTCCGCCGGCTTGAACCCGCGCTCGGTCAGCTCCTTGGCCGCCTTGACGCTGACCAGGTCCTGGAACGAGTAGTGCGGCTTGCCGGCGCGCCGCGCCGAGGGCCCCACGAAGCCGACCTGCGCCCAGTAGCGCAGCTTGCTCTCCGGCACCCCGAGGATCTTGGCGGCGCCGGCGTAGCTGTAGAGCGCCTCCTCCATGTCAGAACGTCGCTTCGACGTCGATGTCGATGAAGACGCGCGCCGCCTGGGCCCGGATGGTCACGTGGGTGCGGACCGCCTTGGGCTTGGCCCCGGCGACGCGTTCAGCCTCGCGCGCGGCCAGCGCCTCGACGTGGGCGCCGGCCTGGGCGTCGGTCTCGAGCAGCGCGGCCAGCCGCCGGGCCGTCCCTGCGTCGCAGGTGTCGCGCAGCAGGAGCTCCAGCGACGGCAGATCGATGGTCAGCATGGTCGACCCGAAGTAGGCGTCGCGCCCGTTCCGAACGTTGCGCTGCCCCTCGGAGATCACCTCCGCGCGCGAGAGCACCAGCTCCAGCGCCGTGCGCGACAGCCGCTCGCGGACCTCCCGCTCGAAGAGCGCGACCTGGGTGGCGCGCGCCATCGGCCGGCGCGGGGCGAGCGCCGGTTGCGCCAGCGCCGCCGCCGCCTCGGCCGGGTCGGGGGTGCGTGAGCCCCTGCGCGTGGACGGAACCGGGCTCCGCCCGGTGGAGTCCTTCGGGGGAGGGTGCGGGAACCCTTCGAGGGCTCCCGCTTTTGATCGTTCCGTCATGACCATCACAATCGCGAGGGCGCGATCGTAGCAAGATTCGAGGGTGGAGCGCAAAAACGCCGCCCAAAGAGTTATGCTAGCGGCACATGGCGCAGGGGCTGGATCTGGGCAAATACCCGGTGTTGGTCGTCGACGACGAGTCGGACAACCTGGACGCTTTTCGCTTCAATTTCGGTCGAACCTTCAAGCTCCTCCTGGCGAGCAGCGGCGAGGAGGCGCTCACGCTGGCGCGCGAGAACGACGTGGCGGTGATCGTCACCGACCAGCGGATGCCGAAGATGACCGGCCTCGACCTCCTCAAGGCCGCGCGGGAGCTCCGGCCCGACGCGGTGGGCATCATCGTGACCGCCTTCACCGACGTCGACGTCCTCATCGAGTCGATCAACCTGGGGCGCATCTACCGCTACGTGACCAAGCCGTGGGACTCGAAGGAGCTGCGCGGCGTGCTCACGCACGCGGTCGAGCGGTTCGCGCTGGTGCGCGAGAACCGCCGGCTCGAGGAGCAGCTCTCGGCGTACGTCGGCATGCTGTCGAAGGAGGCGCACAGCGAGTTCAGCTTCGGCGCCATCGTGGGCGAGTCGCCCACCTTGCGTGACGTGCTGGCGCGGGTCGAGCAGGTGGCGCAGACGTCGTCGACCGTCCTTCTGCGCGGCGAGACGGGGACCGGCAAGGAGATGGTGGCCCGCGCCATCCACATCAACAGCGCGCGCGAGTCGAAGCCGTTCGTGCGGGTCAACTGCGCGGCGCTGGCCCCGGGCGTGCTCGAGTCGGAGCTGTTCGGCCACGAGAAGGGGGCCTTCACCGGCGCGGTGGCGCGGCGGCTCGGCCGCTTCGAGCTGGCCGACGGCGGCACGCTGTTCCTCGACGAGGTGGGCGATCTGCCGCTCGACGTGCAGGTCAAGCTGCTGCGCGTCCTGCAGGAGCGGGAGCTCGAGCGCGTCGGCGGCGCCGAGACGATCAAGGTGGACGTGCGAATCGTCTCCGCCACCCACCGCGATCTGGAGAAGCAGATCGCCGGGGGGACCTTCCGCGAGGATCTCTACTATCGGCTGAACGTGTTCCCCATCGTGCTGCCACCGCTGCGCGATCGCCCGAGCGACATCCCGCTGCTGGCCGAGCACTTCCTGCAGAAGTACGCGCCCGGCGCCGGCAAGGCGGTGCGCGGGATCGACGCTGCGGCCGTCGCCGCGCTCTGCGCCTACCCCTGGCCCGGCAACGTGCGCGAGCTCGAGAACGTGGTCGAGCGCGCGCTCATCCTCGCGCGCGGGGCCGAGCTCACCGCCGCCGATCTGGAGTTCACCCGGCGGCCGTCGCCGGGCGCCGCCCCGGCCGCGGCGATGCCGGCCCGCGCGACCGACGGCGCACGGCCGCTCGGCGAGCGGCTGCACGAACAGGAGCGGGCGGCCATCGTGGCGGCCATCGACGCCGCCCAGGGGAACATCGCGCACGCCGCGCGCGCGCTGGGGATCAACCGCTCGACGCTCTACTACCGGCTCCGCAAGCACGGGCTCGAGCACCTCTTGCCGATGAAGGAAACGCCGGGGACGCCGCCGGGGACGCCGCCCGGCAGCGATCCGAGCGGCGCGCCGAGCGGATCCTCGCCACAATAGAGACCATGAAGCTCCTCTTCGTCATGGACCCGCTGGCGCGGCTGCAGATCGCCGGCGACACCACCTTCGCCATCATGCTGGCGGCGCAGGCGCGCGGGCACGAGATCTGGTTCTGCGAGCCCCGCCACCTCTCGCTGGAGCACGCCGACGCGGTGGCGCGCGCCTGGCCCGTCACCGTGCGCCGGGTGGCCGGCGACCACTACCTGCTCGGCCCGCAGGCCACGGTCCCGCTCGCCAGCTGCAACGCGGTCTTCATGCGCAAAGACCCGCCCTTCGACCTCGACTACTACTTCGCCACGCTGATGCTCGAGCGCGCGCGCGGAAAGACGCTGATCATCAACGACCCGCGCGGCCTGCGGGAGCAGAACGAGAAGCTGGCCGTGCTGGAGTTCCCGGATCTCTGCCCGCCGACGGTGGTGACGCGCGAGGCGAACCGGCTGCGATCGTTTCTAGCCGAGCAGGGGGGCGAGATGGTGGTCAAGCCGCTGGACGCCTCGGGCGGGTTCGGCGTCTTTCACGTGCGGCGCGGCGACCCCAACACGGGCGCCATCCTCGAGCAGTCGACCAACCTCGGCCGCCGCTGGATCATGGCGCAGAAGTACCTGCCCGAGGTGCGTCGGGGCGACAAGCGGATCCTGCTCGTCGACGGCGAGCCGCTCTGCGCGGTGCTGCGCGTGCCGGCCCCCGACGACGCGCGCGGCAACCTGCACGTGGGCGCCAAGCCGATGGCCACCAAGCTGGACGATCGAGACCAGGCCATCGTCAGCGCGCTCGGCCCCAAGCTGCGCGAGCGCGGCCACTTCTTCGTGGGGCTCGACGTGATCGGCGGCTGGCTGACCGAGGTCAACGTGACCAGCCCGACCGGCATCCTGGAGGCGAACGCGCTCTACGACGGCGCCTACGAAGTGACGGTGATGGAACGGCTGGAACAGAAGCTCGCGGCCGGATGAGAAACGCGCTTCGCGCGCGCCTGGCGTGCGGGGCGCTCTTCGCCGCCGGGCTGGCGCCGCCCGTCGCCGCCGCCGACGACGCCCCCCGCTCCCCGACCGAGCCGCTCGTCCTGCTCGTGCAGGGGGACGCGCTGCTGGCCTCCAAGCCCGACACCGGCGGCGACCCCCAGGACCCGCCGCCGGGCGCGGCGCTGCGGCTGCGGCGCGCGCGGGTGGGCGACGACGTCAAGCTGGGGGACTTTCGCCTGCGCGTCGTGTTCGAAGGGGAGGCCGAGACGGCGGCCGGCGTCCCCTTCACGCCGCTGGCCGGTGGTCGCCTCCCGCACGGCGGGCCGATCCGGACGACGGAGACGTACTTCGCCTGGGTGCCGGCGCGCGCCTTTCGGCTCGGCGCCGGCTCGCTGCGGGTCCCGTTCTCGCTCTCGCGCCAGGTCGACGAGGGGGACCTGCGCCTCCCCGAGCGCCCCCCGTTCGCCGACGCCTTCCTGCCCGACTACCGGGTCGGCGCCGACGTGGGCGGGGATCTCGGCGAGCTCCTCTACCGCGTGGCCGTGATGAGCGCCGATCCGACCCTCGACCGCCAGCTGTTCGATCAGGGCGTGCTGGTGGCGGGGCGGCTCGTCGCCGAGCCGCTCGGCCCGGTGGGCCTCACCCCCTGGCGGCGCGCGCCCGCCGACCCTTGGTACGGCTGGTTCCGGTTCGCCGCCGGCCTCTCGGTCCTCTACGGCACCGTCGCCGCCCCCGACACCTTGGCGGTCGATCCTGACTTCACCGCGCAGTGGCGCGCCTTCGTGGTCACCGCCGAGTACCTCTACGCCGCCCGCTACCACGGCACGGCCGTCCTCCCCGGCACGACCGAGCAGGGGGCGGCGCTCGAGCCAGGTGTGACGCTGCTCGAACGCCGGCTCGATCTGGTCGCCCGCGGCGACTGGGAACGCGCGGCCGGCACCAACGTCTGGGGCGCCGGCGCTGCGCTGACCGCCTACGGACCGGACCCGCGCCTCCGCCTCGGCGCCGGCTTCGAGCGACGGTGGGGCGAGCTGCCGCCCGCGAGCCCGGGCGGCGGTTCGTACTGGGCGCTGGTCCGGCTGGCGGTCGTCGTCAACTGACCCGGGTCAGTTGATCCGCTCGCCACCCGTCGTCTTGTTGGTCGACTTCTTCGGGTGGTGGTGCTTCTTCGACGATTTGGGCGCGTTCGATTCTTCGCTGGGCGCCGGCTCGGCCGACGCCGGCGGCTTGTGATTCTTGTCGGGGCAGCCGTTCTTGGCTGGATCGTCCGAGGCCACGCCCCACTTGGTCGGGCAGGCGTCGTCGGCGTCGGAGATCCCGTCGCCGTCGGAGTCGATGAACGGGCAGCCCGGGCGCTTGGGATCGGCTTTGTTGCCGGGCGGCGTGACCGGGCAGGCGTCGTCGACGTCGGGCACGCCGTCGCCGTCCTGGTCCCCCTCGGGGCAGCCGGGCCGGAAGGGGTCGGGGTGCGGGCCCGCCGGGACGGTCTTGCACTGATCGTCGTCGTCGCCCACGCCGTCGCGGTCGGTGTCGGGGATGGTGACGTGCCAGGCGCCGCGCCTGACGTGGGGCGTGGCCTCCGCCGACTTGGGCGCCGCCGCCGCGCGGCCGAAGTGGTAGGTGAACGAGCCGCCGATGCTCCAGGCGAGCCCGTCGTTGCTGTCGCGCCGATCGGGGTTGATGAAGTCGCCGTAGCGGAAGTAGGGCCCCAGGCTGAACCCCGGCACGTCCGGGAGATCCCACTCGATCCCGCCGCCGACGTCGAATCCGAACGTCCAGGCGTTGGACGTCGAGGCCGGCCCGAGCGCCCCGTCGACGAAGACGCGACCCCAGGTCGCCTGGACCGGCTCGTAACGCAGGCCGAGGCCGAACAGGAGGGCGTGGTTGGGACCTGGCAACCACCACTGCCGCAGCGCCAGCATGGCCGCGAACCCGTGCACCAGATCCAGCGTGCCGCTCACCGAGGTGAAAAAGAGCGTCGAGTTGTTGGGAGGGTTGACGTTGAAGTCGGTGATCGTCGAGCCGGCGCCGACGTCGACGTTGAGCCCCATCCGCAGCGTCCAGTCGTCGTTGTTGTCGGCCGACGGCTCGCGCGACATCCCGGCGGCGGCGACCGGCCGCGCGGCGGCGAGGCCCGCGCCGAGCACGATCCCGATGGCCACCATCGTTCGCCGGCGGCGCGCGCCGCCCCCGCTTCGTGAAGAACGCGACTCGCTCGACATAGTCCGCATATTGCCAGAACCGCCTTTCGACGACGAATTGGTGGCCGATGCGCCGGCAATGCTGCCCGTCGTGATCCTTTCGGATCGAGCTCGAACCGACTAAAGGAGATATCGCGAATCGCGGCCGGCGTCTAACAGGGACTGCCGGCCGGGGTCCGCGCGAGGAGCGCCTCGAGGTGCCGTCGCCCCTCCGGCCAGTCCCCCAGGCCCGAGGCGGCGTTCAGGTGGCCGCGCCGGCCGGCGTCCACGAATTCGGCGCCCCAGGCCTCGGCGAGCGCCCGTGCCCGCGCGAGGGTGACGTAGGGGTCGTCCCGGCTGGCCACCACGGTCGCGGGGAAGGGCAGCGGCGAGAGGGGCAGGGGCGCGAAGTCGCGCGTCTCGGGCGGGGTGCGCGCCGGCGAGTCGACGTCGGCCGGCGCCACCAGCAGCGCGGCGACGATGGCGGCGGCGTACGGCCGCGAGGCCGCGTGCGCGACCAGCGCGCAGCCGAGGCTGTGCGCCACCAGAACCACGGGCTCGCCGGCCGCCGTCACCGCCGCGCCGAGCGACGCCAGCCAGTCCTGGCGGCGCGGCCGGTCCCAGTCGCGTTGCGCGACCCGGAGGTGGCGGGGGTAGAGCGCCTCCCAGCGCGTCTGCCAGTGCTCGGGGCCGGATCCGCCCAGGCCGGGGAGGATCAACACGCGCGGCGGATTCAGGCCTTCCCCTGGGAGCCTACTGGGTGCCACCGACGCACTGCTGGTTCACGCACGCGCACGTGACCAGCGGCGTCTTGCAGGCGACGAGACACGTTGGCTTGTTGGGCGTGGGATCGCCCGTCGGCTGGCAGACGCCGCAGCAGCTCTTTCCGTACTTGGGCCAGAGCGTGCAGTCTGCGTCCGACTTGCACCGACCAGCGGCCGCGTCCTGCGAAGAGCCGTCGGACCCGCGCGCGTCGCTCATGAAGGCATCGGCCATTCGCATGTCCTTGGTGGAGCTGGAGTCGCGCTTCTCCGGCGCGTCCTGGCGGGCGTCCTCGCCCTTCCGGTCGGCGGCGACGTCCATCCTGGTCGACGAATCGGCGTGGGTCCCGCCGGTCCCGCCGCCGTCGCTGTGCCTGGCGGTCACCGATCCGCAGGCGGCGAGCCCGAGCAGCGCCCCGAGCGCGAGGACCGCGAGTGGGCGGGTGGCGGCGGGCTTCATCGTGTGCGGGCGTCCGGCTGTCGGAGGCGCGAGAAGAACGACCGCAAGAGCGCCGCCCCCTCGGCGCCGAGCACGCCCGGGACGACCTCGACCCGGTGATTGAGGCGGGGGTCGTCGACCAGCGAGTAGAGGGTCCGGACGGCGCCGGCCTTGGGATCGTCGCAGCCGAAGTAGAGCCGCCGCAGGCGGGCGTTCACCAGGGCGCCGGCGCACATCGGGCAGGGCTCCATGGTGACGTAGAGATCGGCCCCCGTGAGCCGCCAGCTGCCGAGCGCCGCCGCCGCCCGCCGCAGGGCCAGGATCTCGGCGTGCGCCGTGGGGTCGCTCCCCGTTTCGCGCTCGTTGTGGGCGACGGCGACGATCTCGCCGCCCGTCACCACCACCGCGCCCACCGGGACCTCGCCCCGGCCGGCCGCCTCCTCGGCCGCGGCCAGCGCCCGCCGCATGAAGAGGAGGTCTCGCTCACCGACGGTCACAGATTCAGGGAGTGATACGGAGGCGGCGGTGGTCATTGGAAGGGCTTATTCTATTATCTCATTGTCGTGACGAAACCCGAGATCGATCTGTCGTTCGCGCGCTACGTCGCGGCGCGAAAAGGGGATGCCGCCGCCCGCTCCCGCGAGGGGGCCGCCTACGCGTACAGCGGCGACATCAAGGTGCGCGCCGCGCTCGACCGCGTGCGGCCGGTGACGCTGGCGGTCGAGGCGACGGTCCGGCTCTGGCAGTCGGTGGAAAAGAGCCGGATGCTGGGGACGGCGGTCAAGGTGACCGGCCGCCAGTTCCCGCGCATCGCCAAGCTGGCCGAGCGGTGCGCCGACACGCTGCGCATCCCGATGCCGACCGTCTACGTGTCGCCGAACATTGGGTCGCTGAACGCCCACACCTTCGGAACTGCGGAAGATCCTTACGTGGTGGTGAACGCGGCGCTGGTCGATCACCTCTCTGAAGCGGAGCTCCTGGATGTCATTGGGCACGAGTGCGGCCACATCCAGAACAACCACGTCGTCTACATGACGACGCTGCACTTCCTCAGCCACGCCGCCAACATGTTCCTGCGCTGGAGCGTCAAGCCGGCGGTGTTCGCGCTCAACGGCTGGGCGCGGCGCGCGGAGATCACCTGCGACCGGGCCGGGCTCATCTGCACGGGCGACGTCGACGTCTCGATCGGCTGCCTGGTCAAGCTGGCCATCGGCTCGCACAAGCTCTACAGCGAGGTGAAGCTCGACGAGTACCTGGCGCAGCTCGACGAGGCGCAACAGGGGATCGGCCGCTTCGACGAGCTCGGCCGTACGCACCCCTATCTCCCCAAGCGGGTGGCGGCGCTGCGGCTGTTCGCCGAGACGGCCTACTTCAAGGGGCTCAAGGGGGAGGCGAACGCGCCCGGCGGGACGTCGAAGCAGGAGTGCGACGCCAAGGTCGGCGAGCTCCTGGCGGTGCTCAAATGACCGTGGCGGACATCGCGACCGGCGGCCTCGACGCGCGCAAGGCGGCCATCCGGGGCGTGCTGGCCGATCTGGGCGCGCTGGCCGAGCGGGCGGGGCTGCCGTTCGTCGCCCGCGACGTGAGGGAGACGCGGCTGCCGAAGCTCGACGACGAACGGTTCACGGTCGTGGTGCTCGGCGAGTTCAACCACGGCAAGTCGACGTTCATCAACGCGCTCCTGGGTGCGCCGGTCCTGCCGACCGGGATCACCCCCACCACCGCGGTGCTGGCGCACGTCACGCACGGCGCGCGGGCCGGCGTGACGCTGGTCGGCGACGACGGCGCGCGCCGGACGATCGCCGGCAGCGCGCTCGCCGACTGGGTGACCGTCGAAGGGCAGGCGAACCAGGCGAACAAGGAGAAGGGGGCGACGTTTCATCACGTCGAGCTGACCCAGCCGGTGGCGCTGCTCGAGAACCAGCTGACGATCGTCGATACGCCGGGGGTCAACGACATCAACGAGCAGCGGGCCGAGATCACCTACGGCTACTTGCCGCGCGCCGACGCGGCGGTCTTCTTGCTGGACGCCACCCAGATCCTGACCGCCTCCGAGCGCCAGTTCCTGGAAGAGCGGATCCTGCGCTCGACGCGCGATCGGCTGCTGTTCGTGATCGCCAAGGCCGATCTCCTGAGCGAGACCGAGCTGGCCGAGACGCTGGCCTTCGCCAAGAAGCACCTGGCGGCGATCGTCCCCGAGCCGGCGATCTATCCGGTGTCGGCCAAGCGGGCGCTCGGGGGGGACCGGGCGGGGTCGGGGATGGAGGCCTTCGTCGCCGCGCTGGGCGCGACCGTGGCAAATCAGCGCCGCCGCCTGCTGCTGGATCACGCGCTGGCCGACGCCGGCCGCGTCTCGGCGTTCGTGCGGCAGAGCCTGGCCATCCATCGCAAATCTCTCGAGCTGCCGCTCCCCGAGCTGGAGCAGCGGATCGGCCGCGCGCGCGAACGGCTCCAGACCGGGAAGAAGGTGCTGGAGACCGCGGCCTCGACGGTGCGCGCGGAGACCGCCGCGCTGAAGGCGCGCGTGCGCCAGGACCTGGCCGACTTCACGGCGCGGCTGCGCGAGGCGGTCACCGCCGACATCGACGCCGTCGACGCGGCCGACATCCGCCGCTACCTGTCGTTCTTCGTTCAGGACACCTGGAAGGCCTGGACCGAAGCGGAAGGGGGGGTGATCTCCGCCGAGCTGGAGAAGCTGGCCGAGGCGGTGATCCAGGTAGCGAACGAGAACGTGCGCGAGGTGCTGGACGGCGTGGCGACCGACCTCGGCCCGGCCGACACCAAGGTCGAGATCAAGGTCGACACGCTCAAGTACGACGCGTCGATCTTCGCGCTCGGCGCGCTCGGCACGACTGTCTTTCTGTTCGTCGATGGCCTGGTGGGCGGCGCCATCACGCTGGCCGTGCCGATCCTGGCTTTTCTTCTGCGCGGCAAACAGGCCACCCAGGTGAAGGCCGAGGCCAAGGCGCAGGCACCGCTGGCGGTCGATCGCGTCGCCGCGCTGGTCGGTCCCAAACTGGACGAGATCGTCGACGGATTCGGCGCGCGCCTGCTCGAGTTCGTGGCCCAGGCGGGCGACACGCTGGCGCGCGGAATCGCCGAGGTGCTCGATCGCGCGTTGATCGAGCGCCGCGCTGCCGACAGCAAGACCGCTACCACGGCCAACGCCGCCGGGATCGAAGCCGCGGTCGCCGCGCTCAAGGCGATCGACGAGCGGATCGCCGAGATCCGCCAGAAAGTCTGGGCGCCGGACGGCGACGGCGCCGGCGCGACGCCCGGTCCCTGATGGGGATCCTCGATCGCATCGCGGGGACGCTCGACGAGCTGACCGGCGAAGGGCGCGCGGCCATCGCCGACGAGGTGGCGCGGGCGCGCGCGCTGGCGTCCGACGGTGACGCCGAGGGGGCCGAGACGAAGCTGCTCGAGATCACCCGCAAGGCTCCGCAGGCGGCCGAGGCGTTCCTCGCGCTCGGCGAGCTGCGCGCGCGGCGGGGCGCGCTCGACGAGGCGGTGGCGCCGCTCGGTCGCGCCGTCGACCTGGACACCGGCAGCCCCGAGGCCTGGTGCGCGCTCGGCGAGGCGCTGGCGGCGCTCGGCCGGACCGACCCCGCCCGCGACGCGCTCCGCCGGACGCTGGCGCTGGCGATCGAGCCCGAGCTGCGCCGCCGCGCCACCGCGGCGCTCGGTCAGGTGCACGCCCGGGCCGGCAAGCTGACGCACGCGGCGCGCGAGCTGCGCAAGGCGATCGAGATGACCCCACCCGGCGGC
>Ga0134128_10010697_pt1 | contig 10989 bp, 9 predicted proteins | sample KB31754_FD_96462 | JGI IMG/M metagenome (GOLD analysis project Ga0134128, IMG submission 96462) | Terrestrial soil microbial communities with excess Nitrogen fertilizer from Kellogg Biological Station, Michigan, USA - KB3-175-4 | ecosystem: Environmental > Terrestrial > Soil > Unclassified ...
CCTTGCGCTGCGTGAGCCGGTAATACTCGGTCCAGTAATCGCGGTAGCGCGGGTCGGACTCGGGGTTGATCGCCTCGAAGTCGACGTCGGGTCTCAGGCGCAAGCCGAAGCGCTCGATGCGCTGCGCGATCACGCCGGGCCTGCCGACGAGGATCGGCTGGGCGAGATGTTCGTCGACCACCACCTGCACCGCGCGCAGCACGCGCTCGTCCTCGCCCTCGGCGTAGACGATTCGCTTCGGCGACGCCTTCGCCACCGCGAAGATCGGCTTCATCAGGAGGCCCGAGTGATAGACGATGCCGGTGAGGCGGGTCCGGTACGTTTCGAAATCCTCGATGGGTCGCGTCGCGACCCCAGAGTCCATCGCCGCCTTCGCGACCGCCGGCGCGATCTGCACGATGAGCCGGGGGTCGAACGGCCGCGGGATCAGATAATCCGGGCCGAAACGCAGGTTCTCGTGCAGGTTGTAGGCAGTCGCGACGATGTCGGACTGCTCGATCGTCGCGAGGTCGGCGAGCGCGTGCACGGCCGCGATCTTCATCGCCTCGTTGATGGTCGTTGCGCCGACGTCGAGCGCCCCGCGGAAGATGAACGGAAAGCAGAGCACGTTGTTGACCTGGTTCGGAAAATCCGAGCGTCCTGTCGCGATGACGGCGTCGGGACGCGCCTCTTTCGCGAGGTCGGGCATGATCTCGGGCTCCGGATTCGCGAGCGCCAGGATCAACGGCCGCTCGGCCATCGCCCTCACCCACTCCGGCTTCAGTACGCCGCCGGCGGAGAGGCCGAGGAAGATGTCGGCGCCGGGGAGGATCTCGGCGAGCGTTCGCGCCGACGTCGGCTGCGCATAGCGCGCCTTGTTGTCGTCCATTTCCTCGGTGCGGCCCTTCCAGACGACGCCCTTGATGTCGGCGACGAACACGTTCTCGCGCCTCAACCCGAGGCTCACCAGGATGTCGAGGCAGGCGAGCGCGGCGGCCCCCGCGCCGGAGCAGACGAGCTTCGCGTCGGCGAACTTCTTGTTGACGACGCGCAGCCCGTTCAGCACTGCTGCGCCGACGATGATCGCCGTGCCGTGCTGGTCGTCGTGAAAGACGGGAATCTTCATCCGCTCGCGGCACTTGCGCTCGATGTAGAAGCACTCGGGCGCCTTGATGTCCTCGAGGTTGATGCCGCCGAAAGTCGGCTCGAGCGCGCAGATCATGTCGACCAGCTTGTCCGGATCGCGCTCGGCGATCTCGATGTCGAAGCAGTCGAGCCCGGCGAACTTCTTGAACAACACCGCCTTGCCTTCCATGACCGGCTTCGCAGCCAGCGGCCCGATCGCGCCGAGGCCGAGCACTGCGGTCCCGTTGGTCACGACGCCGACGAGATTGCCGCGTGCGGTCAGCGCCGAAACTTCACGCGGATCGCGGACGATTTCGTCGCAGGCTGCGGCGACGCCGGGCGTATAGGCGAGCGCCAGGTCGCGCTGATTGGTGAGTTGTTTCGTCGCAAGGAGCGCGATCTTGCCCGCCGGCGCGCGCCGGTGATAGGCAAGCGACTCGTCGCGGATGGTCTTTTCCTGGTCGGGCATGCTGGGGCTCCTCGGGGCATCGCGAAGCAGCCATCTTCTGCGGACGGCGCCGTTCATCATAGCGCGGAGACTGTGTCGAGCGTCGCGGATGCAGGGAGCGCGGCGGCTATAATGCGTAGGCCGCAACCGCCTGCCCCGGGGAAACCCTCCCCCAGATGCACATCCTCCTGCTGTTCTGGCTCGTAGCGCTCGCGATCGTCGCGGCTGCACTGGCTGCAGTCGTCTGGCCGCTGCTGCGACGGCGCGCGGCCGACGTCGCCGACCTGCCGGCCGCGGCGATCTACCGTGACGAGAAGCGCCAGCTCGACGACGAGCTCGCCGCGGGCGCGATCGCCGCGCCCGAGCATGCGCAGTCGGTCGGCGAGCTGACATCGCGACTCGCCGGCGAGCTCGAGACGGCGCCGCGCGCGACGATCGCGCCGGCTGCTTCGCGCAGCGGGCGACGCTGGGCGCTCGGCCTCGTGTTCGCATTTCCGATCGTTGCGGTCGCACTCTACGCGCTGCTCGGCAATCCGCGGGCGCTCCGCGAGGACACCGCATCGGCGTCGGCGCCGCCGATGTCGAAGGCGCAGGTCACCGCGATGGTCGATCGCCTCGCTTTGCACATGAAGGACCATCCCGACGACGCGACCGGATGGAAGCTCCTCGGGCGATCGTACGGCGCGCTCGGACGCTTCCGCGAAGCCTCCGAGGCCTTCCACGAAGCCGCGCAGCACGGGCCGGCCGACGCCGATCTCCTCGTCGATTGGGCCGACGTGCTCGGCATGGCCAACGGGCAGACGCTCGCCGGCGAGCCAACGCGGCTCATCGAGCGCGCGCTCGCCCTCGAGCCGGGGAACGTGAAGGCGCTGCTCCTCGCCGCCTCGGCCGCGCAGGAGCGCAACGACATTCCGACCGCGATCGAGATGTGGCGCCGCCTCAAGGTCGAGCTTCCTCCCGGGAGCCCCGAAGTGCAGGAAATCGACACGCTGATCGCGCGCGGCCAGACTGCAGACGGGTCGCGACGCGAAGCGGCGGCGGCCAATGGACCTGTCGCGCCCGCTTCAGAAGCTGGTGCCGGGTCGATACGCGGCGAAGTCAGCATCGCCCCTGCGCTCGCTGCGCGCGTCGCACCCGGCGACACGCTGTTCGTCTACGCGCGCGCGGTCGACGGACCCCGCATGCCCCTCGCCGTGCTGCGCGAGGCGGCGAGCCCGCTGCCGCGGACGTTCACGCTCGACGATTCGCAGTCGATGCGTCCCGATGCGAAGCTCTCGACGGCGGACAAGGTCATCGTCGAAGCGCGCATCTCGCGCTCAGGCCACGCGTTACCGGCGTCCGGCGACCTCGTCGGCACGAGCGCCCCGGTGAAGCCGGGTGCCCGCGAAGTCGCCGTCGTCATCGCGGACGTCGTGAAGTAGACCCGGCATGCCTGCCGCAGCCGCGCTCGAAGCCCGCTCGCTCGCCGCGACACGCGGCGATGCGACGCTGTTTCGCGACCTCGCGTTCGGCGTCGGCGCCGGCGAAGCGCTGACGGTGCGTGGGCCAAACGGCTGCGGCAAGACGACACTGCTGCGCATTCTCGCGGGCCTCACCGAACCCGCCGCAGGCGAAGTACGGTGGCATGGCGAGCGCATGCACGTCGGCGATCCGCGACTGCGTGCGGCGATCGCGTTCAACGGCCACCTCGCCGGCCTCAAGGACGAACTTACCGTCGAGGAGAACCTCGCTGCCTGGACCGCGCTCGACGGCGACGGGGCGGACGCCGGAGCGCGGTCGCGCGCGCTCGCCGGTGCGGGCCTCGCGCGCCGCGCCGGACTGCCCGCCCGAGCCCTGTCGCAGGGACAGCGCCGGAGGATCGGCCTTGCCCGCCTCGCGCTCTCGCGCCGGCGGCTGTGGCTCCTCGACGAGCCGCTGACGGCACTCGACACCGAGGCGACGACGCTCCTTGCCGACCTCCTCCGTCGGCACCTCGACGCCGGCGGCACCGTCGTCGCGGCGTCGCACCTGCCGCTGCCGCTTCCTCCGGAACACGGGGCCGAGCTCGACCTCGCCGCCTTGCGCGAGCCCGCGCGCTCGCACGCGTCCGCCGCATGACGTCTGCGAGCCGGTTATCCGCCGCGGTCGCCGGGACTTCGGGCGTCGAACCGCCGTCGGTCGGCGGCGCCGTCGTCTTCGCGCTGCGGCGCGACCTTCGCGTCGCGCTCCGCTCGCGGGCGGAACTCGGCGTCGAGCTTCTGTTCTACGTAATCGTCGTGTCCCTGTTTCCGCTTGCCGCATCCCCTTCGCGCGCGGTGCTGTCGACCCTCGGTCCCGGAGTGCTGTGGACGTCTGCGCTGCTCGCGTCGCTCCTTGCGCTGCCGCGCCTCTTCGCCGCCGACTTCGCCGACGGAACGCTCGAGCAGATGGCACTCGCACGCGGCCCGCTCGCCGCCTACGCGTCGGGTAAAATGCTTGCGCATTGGCTCACCACGGGCCTGCCGGTCGCCGTGTTGGCGCCGCTGCTGGGTGCGCAGTACGCGCTGGACGGCGTCGCGCTCGCGCTGCTCGCCGCATCGCTCCTCATCGGAACGCCGATCCTGTCGCTCCTGGGCGCGATCGGCGCGGCGCTGACGCTCGGCACGCGCGGAGGCGGGAGCCTGCTCGCGCTGCTCGTGCTGCCGCTCTATGCACCGGTGCTGATCTTCGGCGCAGGAGCCGTCGACGCGGCGCGCGCGGGCCTGTCCGCCGCACCGCAGCTCTCGCTGCTGGCGGCGGGGCTGCTGCTCGCCGTCGTCGCGGTGCCGTTCGCCGTGGCCGCGGCAGTGCGAATTGCGCTCGACTGAACGATGATCGTCAACTGGTTCCGCTACGCTTCGCCGGTGTCGTTCTATCCGCTCGCCGGCCGGCTCGCGCGCGGCTTCGGTGCGCTCGCGGCGGTGTTCGCGGCGATCGGTCTGTGGATCGGCCTCGTCGCCGCGCCGACCGACGCCACCCAGGGTGACGCCTACCGGATCATCTTCATCCACGTGCCGACGGCGTGGATGGCGATGATCGTCTACGTCGCGATGGCATTCTGGAGCGCGGTGGCGCTCGGGCTCAACGCCCGGCTGTCGGCGATGATGGCGCAGGCGCTCGCGCCGACCGGCGCGCTGATGGCGGCGCTCGCACTATGGTCGGGAGCGTTCTGGGGTCGCCCGACCTGGGGCACGTACTGGGCGTGGGACGCGCGGATGACGTCGACCTTGATCCTGCTCTTCCTCTATCTCGGCGTCATCGCGCTGCGCCAGGCGATCGACGAGCCGCGGCGCGCCGACCGCGCGTGTGCGGTGCTCGCCCTCGTCGGTGTCGTCAACGTGCCGATCATCTACTTCTCGGTGCGGTGGTGGAACACACTGCATCAGGGATCGTCGATCAGCCTCACCGCCGCGCCGAAAATGGCGATGATCATGCTCGCCGGCCTGCTCGTCATGACGGCTGCGGCATGGTGCTACTGCATCGCAGCCTCGCTCACCCGCGTGCGCGCAATCATCGTCGAGCGCGAGCGCGGCTCGGGCTGGGTCGCGTCGCTGATCGGCATCGGGACCTCGCCATGACGAGCTTTTTCGAGATGGGCGGCTACGCGTGGTACGTCTGGATGGCGTACGGCGCCGTCGCCGCGGCGGTCGTCGCCGAGACGTTCGCGCTGAGGCGTCGCGGCCGGCGCGCGCTCGCCACCGCGCGGATGGTGCGGGAAGCCGGCGGTGACGCGGACATGCATGCAATCGACAGCGGAGGTGCCCGATGAAGCCACGTACCCGCAGGTTCGTGTGGATCGGCGCCGGCCTCGTCGCCGTCGCCGCTGCGGCGACGCTGATCCTCAGCGCGTTCCGCTCGAACCTGGTGTTCTTCTTCACGCCGTCGCAGGTCTACGCGCACGAGGCGCCGCAGTCGCGGCCGTTCCGGATCGGCGGGCTCGTCCTCGGCGGCAGCCTCGAGCGCGTGCCGGGCACGCTGACCGTGCGCTTCAAGGTGACCGACACCGCGGCGACGGTCCCGGTGACCTACACGGGGCTGCTGCCGGATCTCTTCAAGGAAGGGAAGGGGGTCGTCGCGCAGGGTGCAATGGGCGCCGACGGAACGTTCCACGCGACGCAGGTGCTCGCCAAGCACGACGAAAATTACATGCCTCCGGAGGCCAAGGCTGCGATCGACGCCGCGCACGCGCACTCCGGCGCGATGTCGATGCCGAGCCTGCACGAAGCGAGGGCACAATGATCCCCGAGCTCGGGCACTTCGCGCTGATCGTCGCGCTGCTGGTCGCGATCATCCAGTCGGTGCTGCCGATGATCGGAGCGGCGCGGCGTGACCGTGCGCTGATGGGTGTCGCCGTGACCGCGGCGCGAGCGCAATTCGGCCTCGTCGCGCTCGCCTTCGGCTGTCTTGCGTGGAGCTTTGCCACGAGCGATTTCTCGGTCGCGAACGTGGCCGCCAACTCGAATACGCACCTGCCGCTGCACTTCCGGCTCGCAGCGACCTGGGGCTCGCACGAAGGCTCTCTGCTGCTGTGGTCGATGATGCTCGCCGGCTGGGGGTTCGCCGTCACGGTCTTCTCGCGCAACCTGCCGCAGGTGCTGCGCGCACGCGTGCTCGCCGTGCTCGGCATGATTGCCATCGGCTTCCTCTTGTTCCTGCTCACAACGTCGGATCCGTTCACGCGCCTCTTTCCGGCGCCCCCCGAAGGACGTGACCTCAATTCGCTGCTGCAGGATCCGGGCATGGTCGCGCATCCGCCGATGCTCTACATGGGCTATGTCGGCTTCTCGGTCGCCTTCGCGTTCGCGATCGCAGCACTGATCGGCGGCCGGCTCGACGCCGCGTGGGCGCGCTGGTCACGGCCATGGACGACGGTCGCGTGGTCTTTCCTCACCGTCGGCATCGCGCTCGGCAGCGTCTGGGCGTACTACACGCTCGGCTGGGGTGGCTGGTGGTTCTGGGATCCGGTGGAGAACGCGTCGTTCATGCCGTGGCTCGCCGGAACCGCGCTTATCCACTCGCTCGCCGTGACCGAAAAGCGCGGTGCGTTCAGAAGCTGGACCGTGCTGCTCGCGATTGTCGCGTTCTCGCTGTCGCTGATCGGCACGTTCCTGGTGCGGTCGGGCGTGCTGACGTCGGTGCACGCGTTCGCGATCGATCCTGCGCGGGGCCTGTACATTCTCGCCTTTCTCGCGATCGTCATCGGCGGCTCGCTGACGCTGTACGCGGTCCGCGCCGGTGCGGTCGGCGCGGGGGGCGACTTCGCGCCCGTCTCGCGCGAATCGCTGCTGCTCGGCAACAACGTGCTGCTGGTGGTGGCGCTCGTGAGCGTGCTGCTGGGCACCCTCTATCCGCTGTTCGTCGACGCGCTGGCGGCGGGCAAGATTTCCGTCGGTCCACCCTACTTCAATACCGTGTTCTACCCGCTGATGGCGCCGCTCCTGTTTCTCGTTGGCGTCGGCCCGGTCGCGGCGTGGCGCCGCGCGCCGATTCCCGAGCTGTGGACTCGCCTCCGCTGGGCCGCGGGCATCGCGGTCGTCACCGCCGCGCTGGTGCCGGTTGCGATGGGTCGCTGGAAACCGCTCGTTGCGCTCGGTATGCTCCTCTCCGCGTGGATCGCCGCAGCGACCCTCTCCTCACTCGTCCATAGACTGCGCCACGCGCCGCAACGCGGCCTCACCGCGAAGCTCCGCGCCAATGCACCGGCGTGGTACGGCATGCTGCTCGCGCACCTCGGCGTGGCGGTGTTCGTCACCGGAGTGACGCTCGTCAAAGGCTACGAGGTCGAGCGCGACGTGCGCCTCGACGTCGGCCAGAGCGTCGTCGTCGCCGGCGACACCTACACGTTCCGCGGCGTCGCCGCAGTCCCCGGCCCGAACTACGACGCGATCGTCGCGACGATCGACATGACGCGGGCCGACCGGCACGTCACCACGCTGCATCCGCAGAAGCGCACGTTCCGCTCGTCCGGGCAGGTGATCACCGAGGCATCGATCGAACGCGGCATCGGCGGCGATCACTACGTGTCGCTCGGCGAGCCGATCACCGGGAGCGGAGCATCGGGTGCGTGGGCGGTTCGCATCTACGTGAAGCCGTTCGTCGACTGGATCTGGGGTGGCTGTTTGCTGATGGCGCTGGGTGGCTTCACCGCGGTCGCCGACCGGCGCTACCGTCTCGCGCGCGCACGCCGCTCCGAGCCCGCGGCGGCACTCGTCGCGCCGACATGACGCTGAAATCGCTGCGCTGGCTGATCCCGATCGCGGTTTTCGCCGTGATCGCTGCATTCCTCTATGTGGGCCTGTTCCGCGACCCGCGCGAAGTGCCGTCACCGCTGATCGGCAAGCCTGCGCCAGCCTTCTCCCTCGCCGAGTTGCACGCTCCCGACCGGCGTCTGTCGCCGTCCGACATGCGAGGTCAGGTTTGGCTGCTCAACGTCTGGGCGTCGTGGTGCGTGTCGTGCCGCGAGGAGCATCCGCTGCTCGTCGCGCTCGCGAAGACCGGAATCGTTCCGATCGTCGGGCTCGACTACAAGGACAAGCCCGGAGACGGGCGCGCGTGGCTCACCGACAACGGCAACCCCTACCGGACGTCGGTAATGGACTCGGACGGACGAACAGGGATCGATTGGGGCGTCTACGGCGTTCCCGAGACCTACGTCGTCGACCGCGCCGGCATCATCCGCTACAAGCAGATCGGGCCGTTGACGGAGCAGACGCTGAAGCAGACCATCCTGCCGCTCGTGCGCAGGCTGCAGGCATCGTGATCCGCGCGCTGCTTGCCGCGGCGTACGTCGTCTTCGCGCTCGTGCCGACGGCCCGCGCCGACGATGCGCTCGATCTTCGCCTGCGGCATCTCGAATCGGGATTGCGCTGCCTCGTCTGCCAGAACCAGACACTCGCCGAGAGCGACGCCGATCTCGCCGCCGACCTGCGCCTCGAGGTTCGCAAACTGGCGCTCGCCGGCAAGAGCGACGACGAGATCAGGGATTACCTCGTCGCGCGCTACGGCGATTTCGTGCTCTACGATCCGCCGCTGAAGCCGGTGACCTGGGTCCTGTGGTTCGGCCCTTTCGTGCTTCTCGCGGCTGGCACGGTGACGTGGATCGTGGTCGGACGCAGCCGGCGGCGTGCCACGCCGGGCGCCAAGGCCGAGTTCGAAGTCGCAGCGCGCAATCTGCTGGCGGGGGCCGCGGCGAGTCCGGCGGGCGCCGCTCCTGCGGGGGTTGGTCAGGCGGAAACGGACTCAGGCGACGCGGCGCGGCAGCCGCTCGACGGCTGAGTCGCGCCCGGGAGACGCGACGCTTCGCAGCACTTCGACGATGCGGTCGAACGGGACGGCACGGCTAAAGAGGAATCCCTGCACCTCGTCGCATTCGTGACGGAGCAGGAACGCGCACTGATCCTGCGTCTCGACGCCTTCCGCGACGACGCGCATCTTGAGGCTCTTCGCCATCGCAATCACCGCGAGCACGATCGCCGCATCGTCGGAATCGTGCGGCAGGCCGTCGACGAAGGCGCGGTCGATCTTGAGCGTGCGAATCGGGAAGCGCTTCAACTGCGACAGCGACGAATAACCGGTTCCGAAGTCGTCGATCGAGATGCCGATACCCGCGGCGGAGACATCGTGCATCAGCGTGACCGCCTGGTCGAGGTTGCGCGCGATCGCCGTCTCGGTGAGCTCGAGCTCGAGGCGCTGCGGAGCGAGGCCGTGCTCGTCGAGTACGCGCCTGACCGTCGCGACAAGCCCCGCGTCCGAGAGCTGCGAATGCGACACGTTGACCGACAATCCGAGCTCGGGGTAGCCCATCGCGGTCAGCTCGGTGAGATCGCGGCAGGCACGCCGCAGTACCCATTCGCCGAGACGCCCGATGAGCCCCGCGCGCTCGGCCGCGGCGACGAACTTGGACGGCTCGATCGAGCCGAGAACGGGATCGTGCCAGCGCGCGAGCGCCTCGACGCTCGAGATGCGACCCGAAGCGAGATCGATGCGCGGCTGGTAGTGCACGTCGAGTTGCCCGGCGTCGAGGGCGTACCTCAGCATCTGCTCGAGGCGGATATCCTCGCTTACTTTCTGGTGCAGGTCCTCGCTGAACACGCGGAACGTGTTCTTGCCGAGCTCCTTCGCGCGGTACATCGCAGCGTCGGCATTGCGCAGCAGCGACTGCGCATCGGCACCATGGTCGGGATAGATGCTGATGCCGATGCTCGCCGTCACCACATAGTCGTTGCCGAACACCGGGATCGGCTTGACGATCTCGGCGAGCAGGTTGCCGGCGATGCGCTCGAGGTCCTCCTGCGAGCGCATGTCGGGGAGCATGACGATGAACTCGTCGCCACCCTGGCGCGCAACGGTGTCGCTGCTGCGGACCCGGCTGCGCAGCCGGTTGGCCACCACGCGCAGGAGCTGGTCGCCCGCGTCATGGCCGACGGTATCGTTGACGTACTTGAACCGGTCGAGATCGAGGAACAGCACGCCGAACTTCGACTTGGCGCGCGAGGCGAAGCGAACGGCTTGCACCAACCGGTCGCTCAGCAGCGCGCGATTGGGGAGGCCGGTCAGCGCATCGTGCAGCGCCGCATGGACGATCGCCTCCTCCTTCTGCTTGCGATCGGAGATGTCCTGCGCGACCCAGATCGTCATGTCGGGAGCGCCGCCGGCCTCGAACGCGCGCACTGCGGCGCGGCACCAGAACTGGCTGCCGTCGGCCCGCAGGGCAAGCACGTCGTTGTCGTAGGCGCGATGCGCCTCCACCGCCCCGCGCACTGCATTCTGCCAGGCGTCGCGCTGGTCGACGGCGCAGAGGTCGGAGACGTGCAGGCCGACGAGGCCCTCCGGCGGATAGCCGAACATCCGCTCGAGCTCGCGATTCGCACGCACGATCCTCGTGCCCTTGGCGATCACGATCCCGACCACCACCGAATCGAGCACCGCCTGCTGCTCGTCGAGTGCACGGCGCAGCCGTGCCTCGGCCTCCTTGAGCCCGCTCACGTCGACGGCCGTGCCGTTGGCACCGGCGAAGCGGCCTTCGCCGTCGTGGAATGCGATCGCGCGTACGGCCAGGTGCACACCGTGCCCTTCGCGGTGGACGAAGGTTCCCGTCAATTCGAGCTGCGGCGCGCCCTCCATCAGCCGGAAGAGCTCGTCGTCGAACGCCTGCGCGGTGGCCCGGTCGGCGAACTGCGTCAGCGGAAAGCCGAGCACGTTCTCCGGACGGTAGCCGAGGGTAGCTTCCAGCGCGCTGCCGTTGACGTAGGTTATGCATCCGCTCCCGTCGACGGCCCAGACGATATCGCCCGACGTCTCGACGAGCGCGCGAAACAGTGCGTCGTGCGCCTCGGTCGTGCGCCCGTCACGCGCGAAGTGGATCCTCTGCGAATCCAATTGGGCACCGTCGCGGTACCCGGCGCGAAGCGTCACGAGGCGCAGCACACGCGATGCGAGGC
>Ga0134128_10010699_pt1 | contig 10988 bp, 10 predicted proteins | sample KB31754_FD_96462 | JGI IMG/M metagenome (GOLD analysis project Ga0134128, IMG submission 96462) | Terrestrial soil microbial communities with excess Nitrogen fertilizer from Kellogg Biological Station, Michigan, USA - KB3-175-4 | ecosystem: Environmental > Terrestrial > Soil > Unclassified ...
AACCCGGACGTGATCGCCCGCGCAATCGCGACCGAGGGCGCAAGCCTCGTGCAGGGCCTGCACAACCTCGCCGAAGACGTCGCCAAGGGTCGCATCACGATGAGCGACGAGTCGGCGTTCACGGTCGGCCGCAATCTCGCGGTGACGCCGGGATTCGTGGTGCTGCGCAATCCGCTGGTCGAGCTGATCCAGTATTCGCCGACGACGTCCGAGGTCGCGAAGCGCCCGCTGCTCGTCATTCCGCCCTGCATCAACAAGTACTACATCCTCGATCTCACGCCCGCCAACTCGTTCGTCCGCCACGCGGTCGCCGAAGGGCACACGGTGTTCATCGTCTCGTGGCGCAACATTCCCGAGGAACTCGGGACGCTCACCTGGGACGATTACCTCGAACAAGGCGTACTCGCCTCGCTCACGGCGGTGCAGTCGATCTCGACGTCGAAGGAAGTGAACACGCTGGGCTTCTGCGTCGGCGGCACGCTGCTCGCGTGTGCGCTCGCGGTGCTCGCCGCGCGCGGCGACCGCAACGTGACGAGCGCGACCTTCCTCACCACGATGCTCGACTTCGCCGACCCCGGCGAGATCGGCGTATACATCTCGGCCGCCTCACTCGACGCGCGCAAGCCGCTCCTGTGTGCGGGCCAGCGCGTGCCGGGCAGCGAGCTCGCCGGCGCGTTCGCGAGCCTGCGTCCGAATGAGCTCGTCTGGAACTACGTCGTCAACAACTACCTGAAGGGACGCACGCCGCCGGCGTTCGACCTCCTCTACTGGAACGGCGATTCTGCCAACCTGCCAGGACCGATGTACTGGTATTACCTGAACGAGATGTACATCGGCAACCGACTGCGCGTACCGGATGCGCTGACGATGCTCGGTCAGCCGATCGACCTGCGCCGCCTGACGATGCCGATGTACGTCTACGCTTCGCGCGAGGATCACATCGTGCCGTGGCGCTCGGCGTGGCGCACCGTCGGGCTCGTCGGGACGCAGCCGCGCTTTGTGCTCGGCGCGTCGGGCCACATTGCCGGCGTCATCAATCCGCCGGCGACGGGCAAGCGCAACTACTGGACGGGTCCGCGGCCGACGGCCGATCTCGACGCCGACGCTTGGCTCGCCCGCGCGACCAGTCACCCCGGAAGCTGGTGGCCCGACTGGCAGGCATGGCTTGCGAAGCACAAGGGCGGCAAGCGCGCGGCGCCGTCGACAGCGGGCAATGCCGCGTATCCGCCACTCGGGCCGGCGCCCGGAACGTACGCGCTCGCGGCGGCCAAGTAGCGGCGGGTGGCGGGGCGCACGCAAAAAGAAAGACCCCGCGAGCGGTGCCCGTGGGGTCTGGAGGCTGTATCGACCAGGAGGAGGAGATCGATACAGTGGAGCTTGCTACGCGGCCCCGGCGCTGCCGGAACCGCGATCGTGCGTAGTGCTTACGCGCGCTTGCCCTTGCTTCCGTTCTTCGTCGCGTTGGCAGACGCGGCGCGGATGTTGGCATCGGCGAGATCGACGACTTGGCGCGTCGCCTTCTGGAACTGGTCGAACGCGGCCGTCGAAGCGGCGAACGTCGACTTCAGCGCGTTGACCGCGACGTCGGAGCCTGCCGGGGCAGCCTTCGATGCGTTCTCGACCCACGACGCGACGCCCTTGGTGTACGACGCCCACGATTCCTCGGCGAACGCCGAGAAGCCGGCTTGCGCTTCCGACGACAGCTCGTAGAGGTTGCGCGAGTAACCGGTCGCACTCTGGACACCGGCTTCGGCAAACTTGGCGCGCAGCGCGAGCAGTTCCTGCACGTCCTTCACCGCAGCGGCCGCCTTCGCGCTTGCGACAGCGTGCGCAACCGCGGTCTTGGCGGCATTGATGTTGAGTTGCACCAGCTTCTCGGCGTTTTCGATCGACAGCGATGCGAGCTTGATCGCGTTCGAGACGCCAGCTTGGTTGAGGGCGGAGAATTGTTCGGTAGCGTTGTACATGATCAGTCCTTTCAATGGTCGGGAACACCCCGACGTTGCCTGGTGGCAGGACCCGGTCGATACGCCGCTTCCCGCCCGATCGGTGCTCGAGCCTTCTTCGGTTCCGCCTTCGGAATCCGTCGATTGCTGCACCGCACAAACCCATTGTAGGGACGGCGCCACGGCAAGTCAAGCACTTTTTTGTGCAGCGCATCAAAGTCCTGGTGAACTTTCCAAACATCCTATAAATCAGAGGGTTAAAATCCTCCCTCGACCTCGCTGGAGCCCGCAATGCCCTCCGAAGTACGCACGATCAAGAAATACCCGAACCGCCGGCTCTACGACACCGAGAACAGCGGCTACATCACCGTCGCCGACGTGAAGCAGATGGTGCTGGATGGCATCGAATTCCGCGTCGTCGATGCGAAGAGCAACGAAGACCTGACGCGCTCGATCCTTCTGCAGATCATCCTGGAAGCGGAATCCGGCGGAGTGCCTATGTTCAGCTCCGAGATGCTGATCCAGATGATCCGCTTCTACGGCAGCGCCCAGCAGACGATCATCGGTCAGTACATCGAGCAGAACGTGCAGGCGTTTCTCGCCATCCAGAAGAAGCTGCAGGACCAGGCGAAGCAGGTCTACGGTGACAAGATGATGCTGACGCCGGAGCTGTGGAAGCAGTTCATGCAGATGCAGGCGCCTGCGATGCAGGGCATGCTCGGCAACTATCTCGAGCAGAGCGCGCGCGTGTTCATGGACATGCAGCAGCGCATGCATGACCAGACGCGCGGGATGTTCTCGGCATTCCCGTTCCCCGGCTTCGCGCCTCCAGCGTCCCCGGACGACAGCTCGCGCTGATGGCGGTGCGTACGTCGCGCCGCGCGGCCCCCGCGCCGCGGGTCGGATTCGTGTCGCTCGGATGTCCGAAGGCGCTCGTCGATTCCGAACGCATCCTCACCGAGCTTCGCAGCGAGGGCTACGAAATGTCGCCCTCGTATGCCGGCGCCGATCTCGTCGTCGTCAATACCTGCGGGTTCATCGACGCCGCGGTCGCCGAATCGCTCGACACGATCGGCGAGGCGCTCGCCGAGAACGGGAAGGTCATCGTCACCGGCTGCCTCGGCGCGCGCGACGATGGCGCCTTCGTCCGCGCGGCGCACCCGAAGGTGCTCGCGGTCACCGGCCCGCACGCGACCGAGGAGGTGATGCGCGCGGTGCACGCGCACCTGCCGATCCCTCACGACCCGTTCGTCGACCTCGTTCCGCGGGCACCCGGCATCGGCGTCAAGCTGACACCCGCGCACTACGCGTACCTCAAGGTCAGCGAGGGTTGCAACCACCGCTGCACGTTCTGCATCATCCCGTCGCTGCGCGGCGACCTCGCGTCGCGCCCACTCGGCGACGTGCTCGGCGAAGCCGAGCGGCTGTTCCGTGCCGGCGTGCGCGAGCTCCTCGTCGTGTCGCAGGACACCAGCGCATACGGCGTCGACCTGCGCTATCGCACGGGCTTCTGGCAGGGCCGCCCGATGAAGACGCGCGCAGCCGAGCTCGCACGCGAGCTCGCCGCACTCGCACGCGCCCACGATGCGTGGGTGCGGCTCCATTACGTCTATCCGTACCCGCACGTCGACGATATCGTTCCGCTGATGTGCGAGAAGTCCACCGATCGCGGCCTCCTCGCCTACCTCGACATCCCGTTCCAGCACGCGAGCCCGCGCATCCTGCGGCTGATGAAGCGGCCGGCCGCGCCAGAGAAGGTGTTGGACCGCATCCGCGCTTGGCGCGCGTCGCGGCCGGGCATCGCGCTGCGCAGCACGTTCATCGCGGGCTTTCCCGGCGAGACCGAGGCAGAGTTCGACGAGCTGCTCCTGTTCCTGCGCGAGGCGGCGCTCGATCGCGTCGGCTGCTTCGCCTACTCGCCGGTCGAAGGTGCGGCGGCGAACGCACTGCCGGATGCGGTTCCGGATGCGCTGCGCGAGGAGCGCCGCGGGCGGCTGATGACGCTCCAGGAGGCGATCAGCGCCTCGCGCCTCGCCGCCAAAGTCGGGCGGATCGAGGACGTGCTCGTCGACCGCGTCGACGACGGCATGGCGATCGCGCGTTCGGCAGCCGATGCACCGGAAATCGACGGAGTCGTTCGCCTCCGCAACGGCTCAGCGTGCGAGGCGGGCTCGTTCGTACGCGTCGTCGTCACCGGCTCCGACGCGCACGATCTCGAGGCAACGCCGGTCAGCGTGCGGGAAGCTTCGCCTGCGCGAGATCGCCGGCGAGCCCGCTCACCATCGCTCCGAAACCTGCGTTGAGCGCCGCCACGTAGGCTTGCGGCGTCGCGTCGCGCATCGGCGTCCGCTGCCGGTATTCGCGCGTCCAGACCGGGGTGCGCGCGCCGCCTTCGGCCGGCGTGAGGTACCAGGTCACGTCGAGCTCGGCGGCGGGCTGCGCAGGATCGCGCACATCGGCGTAGAGCGCCGAAACGAAACCGTCGAGACGCCAGTCGGCGTCGAGGCCCGAACCCGGCCCCACGACCTCGGCGAATGGCTGCGCGGCTTCGAGCGCTCGCACCGTTCCGTCGGTGACCATCGCCGCGGGATCGACCAGGAACTGGAAGTAGTAGTTCGATTCGAACCTGAGCGCACCGGTGCGGAACACGAACTCGCGCCCGCGGTAGGGCGCGGCGACGCGAACCGTGCCGACGCCAAGGCTGCCCGCGCGCGGCGTCGCAGCCGATGCGGCGGGAAGCGGCGGCTGCAGGAGGTACGTCTCGCGCACCGCCGCGGATCGCGAGAACGGCGAGCACGCCGCGACGGCGATGGCGAGCGCGACGGCGACGGCGGTTGCGCGCAGCATTCCGGACGCGCGCGCGACACGCGACGCGCTCGTGCCGCGAGTTGCCTGTGCAGGGCCAGCGTTCGCCGGGCCCGGATCGCGTCGGGTGATCGGAATCGTCATGGATGAGTCCCCGGAGCGCGCGGAGCGGGACCGAACTGCAGCGGCGGAGGCGGCGCGCCGAACAGCAGATTCGACGGGTAGCGCTTGGCGTCGTCGGTGAGCTCGCGCAGGTTGTCGGTGATCGCGCGCAGATTGCGGAACGTCGCACCGAGATCGGCATCGCCACCGCCGAAAATCTGGTCGAGGCGCGCGAGGGTCCGCTCGAGATGGGCGATCGATTGGGCGAGCTTCGGATTGTCGACGAGCGCGCGCACGCTGGCGAGCGTCGCTGTCGCGTTCTCGGGGAGCTTCTGCAGTGCATCGCTCGCAAGCAGCGTCTTGAGTTCGCCGTTGGTCGTGCGAAGCTCGCCGATGAGCCCGACGGCTTCGTCCGAGATCTTCCGGCTCTGGATGCCGTCGAGGGTGCGGTCGAGCTTGCCCAGCGTCGCGTCGGCGTGCGCGGACAGGGCGCCGGTGTCGATCGCCGCGATGCGCTCGTTCGCCGTGGTCATCAACCGGTTGAGGTTCGCGATCGTGCCCTCGATGTCGAGACGATGCAGCCGATCGACGATCTCGGTGGCGGCGGCGACGAAGGTCTCGACGGTCGACGGCGTGCTCGGGATGTAGATGTTCTCCGGCGTCCAGTCGATCGGCAGCACCGGCGGCGGACTCTCGACGTAATCGAGCTCGAGGTAGTTCGTGCCGGTGATCCCCTGCGGAGCGAGGTGCACGCGCAGCCCGCGCGCGACTTCGAGGCCGGTCGCGGCGGGGGTCGCGATGTCGCGTGCCACCTTGCCGCCGACGAGCCCGGGCTCGATCTGTGCCTCGACCAATACGTAGCGCTTGCGCTGGCTCATCGGCTCGTTCTGCTCGTAGGTCACGTAGGTGAAGCTGATCTTGGTCACCGCCCCGATCGTCACCCCGCGATACTTCATCTTCGAGCCGATGTCGAGCCCCTGCACCGACTCGTTGAAGTAGGTTTCGATTGTCGTGCGCGAGCGGAAGAACGCGCCCGTTCCGACGATCAGCAGCAGCACGATCGCGACGACGATGCCGCCGATGACGAACAGGCCGAGCTTGAAATAGTTCGCTTCGCGGCTCATGCAGGCAGCACCTCGGGCTCGCGGCGGAAGAACTGCCGCACCCACGGATCGGGACTCGAGTCGCGAAGCTTGCGCGGATCGCCCTCGGCGACGATCCCTCGCCGCACGCGGTCGACCATGATCACGCGATCGGCGATCGCGAAGATGCTCGGCAATTCGTGGCTCACGATGACGAATGTGGCGCCGAGGTTGCGCGCCAGTCTGAGGATCAACGCGTCGAGCCCGGCCGAGGTGATCGGGTCGAGCCCTGCCGAGGGCTCGTCGAGGAACACGATCTTCGGGTCGAGCGCAAGCGCGCGGGCGATCGCCGCGCGCTTCTGCATGCCTCCCGAGACCTCGGCCGGCAGATGGCCGGTGAACGCGTCGAGGCCGACCATCGCGAGCTTCATCCGCGCGATCAGCGCGATCTCGTCGTCCTCGAGATCGGTGAATTCCTCGAGCGGAAGGCGTACGTTCTCGGCGAGCGTCATCGAGCCGAACAGCGCACCCGACTGATACATGACGCCGAACCTGCGCAGGATCGACTGCCGAAGGCCGCCTTCCGCTGTGACGATGTCGTCACCATCGATCAGGATGCTGCCGGCAAGGGGCGGCTCGAGGCCGATCATGTGCTTCAGCAGTGTGCTCTTGCCGCTGCCGGATCCGCCGAGGATCACGAAGATCTCGCCGCGACGCACGTCGAAGCTCACGTGATCGAGGATCGCCGTCTCGTCGTAGCCCGCCGTGACGTCTTGCACGCGGATGATCGGATCGCCTGGCGCGGACATTGTCACGATCAGATCCCGAGCAAGTAATAGACGACCGCGAAGATGCCGTCGACGATGACGAGCAGGATGATTCCCGACACGACCGCGCTCGTCGCCGAATCTCCGACCGAGGACGCCCCGGCGCGCGCCTGCAGGCCGCGCAGGCAGCCAATGCCGGCGACCAGGATCGCGAACACGAAGGACTTCACGAATCCTGCCATGAAATCGCCGAAGTCGACGATGCCGTTGACCTGCCGGATGTAGGTGACGAAAGGAATCGAGAACGTGTGCAGCGTCACCGCGCCACCGAGCAGGCCGACGAGATCGGCGAACAGCGTGAGCAGCGGTGTCATCAAAAGCGCCGCGATGACCCGCGGTGTCACGAGGAAACGCACGGGGTCGAGACCCATCGTGGTGAGGGCGTCGACCTCCTGGTTCACCGTCATCGTGCCGAGCTCCGCCGCGAAGGCCGCACCCGAGCGCCCGGCAAGCAGGATCGCCGTCATCAGCGCGCCTAGTTCGCGAAGCATCGAAATACCGATCAGATCGGCGACGAAGAGCTCTGCACCGAACCTGCGCATCGGCACCGCGGATTCGAACGCAAGGATCACTCCGAGCAGGAAGGAGATCAGCGCGACGATCGGAAGCGCGTCGGCGCCCACGCGCTCGCAAATCATCCAGACGTCCTTCCAGCGCACCTTCCCCGGGTGGCGCAGCGCCCAGATGAGCGCAGCCGTCGTTTCCCCGGTAAAGACGATCAGGCTGCGGAGGTCCGCCCAGAACGTCGCCGCGACGACGCCGACCTCGTCCACCGCCGGGCGGCGCGGCGGCGCGGGATCGAGATCGCGCGCAAGACGCGCAACGTCGAACTGGGCGAGCAGCGCGGCAAAAGCGGGGTCGAGATTTGCGACCTCGACACGACCCGGGTCACCCTGCTGCATCAGTCCAACCAGCATCGCAACCCCGGCGCCGTCGCAGTAGTCGACCTTTGCTGCGTCGAGCACCACGTGCGCGCCACGCGCCGCGGTGACGGCGCGCCGGCCCTCATCCCACAGCGGACGAATCGTCGACGCGTCGAGGCGTCCCGCGAGTGCGAGCACCCGACCGCCGTCTGCAGTCTCGGAGATGGCCAATGTCGCCATCGCTTCGCTTCTGAAAGAGCTCCCCTCGTCGCTGCCGCGCCGATCGTGTGCGGGGCGGGCGCCGGCCCCGACGGCGAAGGCGCGCGACGAAGCTTAGCACGCGATGCCGGGAATTCGCCGTCACATCCCGGGGTCTAATTTGCGCTTCGTCGTCAGGAGGATCATTCGATGAAAGACGTCACAAGACATCAACGGTGGCAGGACTGGATCAATCTGCTGATCGGTATATGGCTATTCATCTCGCCGTGGGTAGTCGGTTACGAGGGCGCGCAGATGGCGGCCTCGTGGAATGCGTGGATCCTCGGCGTCGCGATCGTCGTGTTCTCGGCGATTGCGGTGTCGATGCCGCAGGCCTGGGAAGAGGTGATCAACCTGCTCCTCGGCATCTGGATGGTGCTCTCGTCGTGGATCATCGGAGTCACCAGTCGCGCCGCGCAGACGAATGCGGTGATCGTCGGGTTGCTCGTCATCCTGTTCGCGATTCTCGCGGTGGCGATGAGTCGCGACGGGCACCGCAAGGCGCCGATGGCGTCGTAGTCGACGGCATCGTCCGAGGCCACCGGCTCGGGCAACCTCGCTCACGAAGCGCGGGCGCGTACGGCGCGCGCCTAGGCGACGCGCCGCGCGGTGCCGGCCACGGCACGTGTCTCGAGGTCGAGAAGCAATCGCTTGCGCGCGAGCCCTCCGGCATAGCCGGTCAGCGATCCGTCGCTGCCGACGATCCGATGGCACGGCACGATCACCGTCATCGGATTGCGGCCGGTCGCAGCACCCACGGCGCGGACCGCAACGGGCTTCCCGCAGCGGCGCGCGAGCTCGGTGTAGCTGATCGTCGCTCCGCAGGGCACCGCGGCGATCTCGCGCCACACCCTGCGCTGGAACGGCGTACCGGCCGGATCGAGGGGGAGGTCGAATCGCGTTCGCGCTCCGCTGAAGTACTCACGCAACTGCCGCACCGCCTCGCGCAGGATCGGCAGCCGCGGATCGTCGCGCCATTGCGGCGGCACCACCGGGTGGTACTTCTGCCCGTCGAGGTAGAGACCGGCGAGCGCGTCGCCGCGCGCATTGGCGACGAGCAGGATCTCTCCGAGCGGGCTTGCCGTCCGGCAGATCGAGCGCGCCTCGCGCGCAGCCGATGTCGTCTTCGTTTCAGCCATGATTGCTCCAAAGGTGAATGACTGCATAGGCGCGCCATGGGCGCCAGGCTTCGCTGCGCCGACGCGCATTCGCCGCACTCGTCTCGCCCAGCGCCTTCAGCAGGCCGAGATCGCGCTCGAGGAAAGCATCCGGCCAGCCGAGCGCGCGCATCGCGATGTAACTCGACGTCCAGCGCCCGATGCCGCGAATCGTCTCGAGTGCCGCCATCGTGCGCTCGACATCGGCGCCTGGAACGAGCGCGATCGCACCGCTCGCGACGCGCTGAGCGAGCGCCGAGAGCGTCTGCGCACGCGCTCCCGGCAGGCCGATCGCGCGCAGCTCGGCGATCGGGCGCGCGGCGATCGCCTCGGCAGCCGGGAACGCGCGCGCGATGCCGCGCGGCAGACTCCCCGCAAGCGGCTGACCGAATGCCACGGCGATCCGGCCGAGCAGCGTCCGTGCCGCCGCGACGCTGATCTGCTGGCCGACGACCGCGCGCACAGCGAGCTCGAAGCCGTCGCACGTGCCCGGGACGCGCAGCCCGGGGTTCGCCTGCGCGATATCGCCGAGCCTCGCGGCAATCGGTGCAGGGTCGCAGCCGAGATCGAATGCGTGCCGGACGCGCCCGATCACGGCCGGGACGACGCTCGCGAGCGTCGGCGACACGTCGAGCCGCAAGGCGCAGCGCCGTGGCGCGTGCGCGACGGCGATGAAACCCTCGGCACGCCCGCCCCGGTGGGCGATCGCGAGCGTGCGGACATAGCGGCCGCGTTCGACGCGTTCGACATCGGGAATCGCGCGCGCAGCCAGGAACGCGAGCAGCGCATCCCAATCGAACGGCGGCCGGTAGCCGAGCTCGAAGCGCATCGCTCCGGGAGCCGCCCCCGGAGCGGCGGCCCGGCGCAGGCGCGACGGCGCCATCCGGTAGCGCGTGCGAAACAACGCGTTGAAGCGGCGCAGGCTGCGAAAGCCGCTGGCGAACGCGACGTCGAGCACCGGCAACGACGTGTCGGTCAACAGACGCTTGGCAAGCAGCAAGCGCTGCGTCTGCGCGAATTCGAGCGGAGAGACGCCAAACTCGGCGTCGAAGATCCGGCGCAGGTGGCGGCTCGTGATGCCAATCCGCGCGGCGAGCGCATCGACGCCGCCCTGCTCGAGCGCGCCCTCCTCGATCAGCCGCACGGCGGCCTTGGCGAATTGCGCGGACGCGTCGACGCTCGCGAGGCCCGGCGCGAGCTCGGGGCGACAGCGCAGGCACGGTCGATAACCGTCGGCCTCGGCCGCCGCGGCACTCATGTAGAAGCGGCAATTCTCGCGCCGTGGCAGGCGCACGCCGCACACCGGCCGGCAGTAGATCCCGGTCGTACGCACGCCGACGAAGAAGCGGCCATCGAAGCGCCGGTCGTGCGTGGCGAGCGCGCGGTAACAGCTTTCGGAATCGAGCGGCATCGGCGGATTATGCTCCGGTCGCTCCCATCACACTAGCCGTTTTCGGACACCGGATCGGCTTCAGCCCGGTGCCGCGCACCTGCTGTCGCATAATCCGCCTCGCCCGTTGCGCCGCCCCGACGCGTGCTGCAATCGCGGACGCTTCCCCAGCAGGAGTACGCAACCATGCTTCGACCGATTCTGCGCATCGCTGCCCGCGCGCTGCTCGTCACCGCGTGCACCGCGGGGCTCGTGTACGCGCAGCCGCTCGAGCGCATCGTGTTCTCGACCGACTGGCTTGCCGAGGCCGAGCACGGGGGTTTCTACCAGGCCGAAGCCGAAGGGATCTACCGCAAATACGGGCTCGACGTGACGATCAGGATGGGCGGTCCGCAGATCAACGGCCTGCAGCTGCTCGCCGCCGGGGAGATCGACATCGCGATGTCGGACGCGCTGCAGGTGATCTCGGCGGTCGAGCACGACGTGCCGGTGGTCGCGATCGCCGCCACGTTCCAGAAAAACCCGACCGTGCTGATCGCCCACCCCGGTGTCGACCGG
>Ga0134128_10010701_pt1 | contig 10988 bp, 10 predicted proteins | sample KB31754_FD_96462 | JGI IMG/M metagenome (GOLD analysis project Ga0134128, IMG submission 96462) | Terrestrial soil microbial communities with excess Nitrogen fertilizer from Kellogg Biological Station, Michigan, USA - KB3-175-4 | ecosystem: Environmental > Terrestrial > Soil > Unclassified ...
CGCTGGTGGATGAGCGCGATCCCACCCACCAGCACGACCAGCGCGATCACGATCATCCGGGAAATGTTGCGCAATTGCATGTGAAATACCCTGTGTCAGACGCCATCTCGCTAGTGGAAGATGTGGTCAACCACCATCGCGGCGAACAGCAGCGCCAGATAGTAGTTCGAGAACCAGAAGACCGTGCGGGCCTCTTTCAGCGTGCGAATTCGCATCAGCCGAATCGTCAGCACGATCAGGCCGACGCCCAGCAGCACTGCGACCGCCAGGTAGATATACCCCAGCAGGTGAATGACGAAGAGCGAGAGCGTACTCGCCACCAGCAACACAGTATACAGCACGATCTGGCGATACGTCGCGGCCTCACCCTTCACGACTGGCAGCATCGGCACGCCTGCCCGCGCGTAGTCTTTGCGCAGCACCAGCGAGAGCGCCCAGAAGTGCGGCGGAGTCCACATGAAGACGATGGCGAACAGCCAGAAGGCGGCCCAGCTTAGCGATCCCGTCGCGGCGGCCCAGCCCACCAGCACTGGCACGGCGCCCGCTGCGCCACCGATCACGATGTTCTGGGTGGTCGTGCGCTTCAGCCACATCGTGTAGATGCAGACGTAGAACAGAATCGCCGCGACAGCCAGCGAGGCGGCCAGCCAGTTTGCAAACACGCCGAGAATGATGAAGGAGAGCGCGCCGAGGACGATGCCGAAGATCAGCGCATGGGTGTCTGAGATACGACCAGCAGGCAACGCGCGCGACTTGGTGCGGCTCATCAACTTATCAATGTCGCGATCCCAGTAGCAGTTAATGGCGTTGGCGCTGCCTGCGGCGAACAGGCCACCGATCAACGTCGCAATGGTGACGCTGGCGGGCGGCAGCCCATGCCCAGCGAGCGCCATCGCCGCCAGGGTCGTCCCCAGCAGCAGCACGGTGACATGCGGCTTCATCAGGCCGATATAGCTGGAGAGGATGACGCGCCAAGGCGCAGCGACGCGCTCTGCAGCGACGTGTGGGGATGTCGCCGAGCTGACATGTTGCATGCGAGAGACTCTCTTTCGCGCAGGATGCGCCCTCAGGCGGCAGCGCCCGACGGAGGATGAGGGAGTGTGCGCTGGCCAGACATCCGTCAAGACATCCGTCTGGACTTCCGTCTGGGAGACACGCGCTCCACGCGCTTTGACCGATGGATTCGACGAGTTCGACGAGTTTGATGCATCCGAGAAATCAGGCACACGCGGCGCATTCGCTGCGTGATGCGGAAGCCAGGAAGGCGTCACATCTGCGCTGAGTGCGACTGTAGAGCGGCTACGCGGCTTGCGGCGATCTGCGCATCTCTCTCGGCCTGTCTGCGCTCATCGTCCCGCAGCCAGAGGGCCAACGCGATGATGATGACTGAGAGAAAAATGGCGGTATCCGCAGCGTCCATCACGCCACCGGCGAGATGCTCATCGGTGACTGCCGAGATGGCCCCCGCCGCATGCGGCAGCGCAGCATAGTAGGGGTAGATCGCAGTTGTGCTGAACATAAACGCCCACCCCAGGACGTTGCCCCAGAGCGCCGCCAGCCCAAAATACACGACCTGCCCGATATAGGACAGACGCGGCTTGAAGGGCAGCGACGGGATCACCTGCGACCAGAAGAACACCGCCGCCACAAGGAAGCACATATGCTCAACGGCGTGAATGGTGTCATTCTCGGTCGCAGCGTCATAGAGCAAGGGCAGATGCCAGGCGCTAAACACGCCCGTGAAGACAATCCACGAAACCGCTGGTTTGCGCCAGAAGCCGACAATCGCCTCCAGCGTGCGCAGCGGCCAGCCCGTGCGCGCCATCCACTTCATGGTCGCTCGACGCGCGCCGAGCGGAACGCCTCGCCAGATCAACATGAAAGGCTGACTGAGCAGCAGCAGCGGCGCAGCCACCATCGTCAGCAACTCATGCTGAATCATGTGCGCGTAGACGTACGTATCGGCCAGCGTGTCGAGCGGAGAATCGAGCGTCAGGAAGATGATAACCAGCGTCAGCGCAAAGAGCCACGGACGCCAGGGAGCAAGGTGGCGGCGCTCGATGCCTCGTCGTTTTGCGTAGCGGAATCCGGCCCAGTAAAGCACAGCGGTAATGATCAGACCGATCACGACCGGTGGATCAATGGACCAGCTCGCTAGAACCACAAGCAACGTTGAGATGTTCACCGAGACGCCGCCTTTGTCGCTAGAGTGTTGTTCGCTGTTGGGTGAGAGACGACGGACCTGGACTAGTGCAGAGGCCCGGGCAGGATGATCGGCAGCAGATAGCCGATCACGCCGAAGATGACCACCCAGTACCAGTAATAGCCAATCGTCGTAATGCCCATGTGCCGCTCGCGGGTATAGCGCCCCTGAAGCGTGCGAACGGTGAGGCCGATCACGAACATCAGACCCAGCAGCAGGTGATAGATGTGGTAGCCCGTGAAGAGCACATACATGCTGGCGAAACCGCCACCCGCCTGCGTGAAGGGCAGATGCCCCATGTACTGGATGCTGTAAATCAGCGTCGCAATCCAGAGCAGCGCAGCCAGCGTGATGCCAAGCTTCACCAGGCCGCCAATGCCCTGGCGCACTGCCCAGTGCGCCAGCACGAAGCAGAGACCGCTCGCGACCATCAGCCCGGTCTGGATGGTGGTCTGCGTGAGGTCAATATTCTTCGTGCCATCTGGGAACCAGAGATTGTTGACATTCACTCCCCGCAGGAAGACGTATGCCGAGATCAGGAAGAGCGCAAACATGATGTCTACGATCACGTAGAACAACATGCCGACACGGACTTTGCCCTCTTCATCAATGTGGCTGGCGTGGCTCGATGCTTCGTGACCCTGCCCGCCGAGGGAAATTTCCATTGCAAGCCTCTCTCGTATCGTCGGGCCGACGAGGCGCGTCGCACGCGGTGTGCGGCGACGGCGCTCGCGGCCAGAGGACGTCTGACTACCCTATCGCAGGGCCAGCCTCGACACCACGAGCGGGAACACCACTGGGCGTTGCCGGCTCCGCGTAGTTGTACGGGCCAGACGTGACGACCGGGATCTCGCCGAAGTTCTCCAGCGGCACTGGCGTCGGCGTCGTCCACTCCAGGGTCTTGGCGCCCCAGGGATTCGCCTCGGCGATTGGGCCTGCCTTCCACGAGTAGATCACGTTGTAGAAGTACAGGATCACCGACGCGCCAAGCACGAACGCCGAGATGCTCGCGACCAGGTTGCCACCCGCAAAGAGCGGCGAGTAGTCGGCGACGCGTCGTGGCATGCCCTGAAGGCCCACATAGAACATGGCCAGGAATGTGCCATTGAAGCCAATCTGGATGCCCCAGAAGCTGATCCAGCCGATCTTTTCATCCATCATGCGCCCGGTCATCTTGGGGAACCAGTAGTAGACGGCCCCCAGGAAGCCCATCAGCGCGCCACCTACAATCGTGTAGTGGAAGTGCGCTGTGACGAACATGCCACCGTGTAGCTGCACGTCCGCTGGCACATCGGAGAGATAGATGCCGGTGATGCCACCGATCAGGAAGCTCCAGGTGAATGCGAACACGAAGCCCATCGTGACGGTCATCCAGATGCGACCGCGCCACATGGTTCCCAGCAGCACCAGGAAGATCAGGCCCGTTGGCACCGAGATCAACTCAGTGGAGGCCATGTAGAAGCCGCGCAGCTCCGGCAGGAAGCCCGAGACGAACTCGTGGTGCATCCACACCAGGAAGCTCAGCACGACGACACCCATCAGGCCCAGAATGGCTGTCTTGTAGCCAAAGAGCGGCTTGCGCGCGAACACGCTGGTCACGTCCATCACGAAGCCGAACGCGGGCAGCACGAGCAGGTAGACTTCCGGGTGGCCAAAGAACCAGAAGAGGTTCTGTGTGAGCCAGGCGGAGCCGCCGCCGATGTAGCCATTGTTCGCGAAGTCGCCAGCCGTCGCGGCGAAGAAGAAACTCGTGCGGAAGACGCGGTCCATGACGATCATCACGAGGTCAACCGTCAGCGAGGCGGTGCCAAGCGCCGACAGGATGGAGGCGCCAATGGACCCCCAGACGGTCATCGGCATGCGCGTGTAGCTCATGCCCGGCGCGCGCATCGCGATGACGGTAGTGATGAGGTTGACCGCGCCCATCTGCGAGGAGACACCCGCCAGGATCACAGCCAAAGCGAGCGCGTCCACGCCAATGCCGGTCTGGTCGGCCAGCGTACCGTAGACGGTCCACCCGGTCTGCACACCGGCGCCCGTGGTGAGCGGGTCGCCAATGCCCATGAAGGGGATGAACGCATAGACGGCCATCGCGATGATCAGGAACGCGATGCTGAGCGCGTTGAGGCGTGGGAACGCCATATCACGCGCGCCGATCATGATCGGGATCACGAAGTTGCCGAACGGCCCGACGAAGAAGCTAATGATCGTCAGGATCATCAGCATGCCGTGCATCGTGACGATGGTGTTGTAGGTCTCCTTGGGGAAGGCCCACGCGCCAGGGAACATCAGCTCCGTGCGGATGAGCATCGCGCCCAGACCGCCGAAGGCCAGCATGATCATCGTGACGACGAGATACTGGATGCCCACGACCTTGTGGTCGGTCGTGAAGCGGAAGTAGCGGATGATCCCGGCGTCTTTACCGGCCAGGCGCAGTTCCTCGTTGTGGTCGGGGTCTTTCAACCCCAGCATCCACGTAAAGGGATACTTGAATGCGCCGATGCCGATCAACCAGCCAAGCGTCATCAGGACGAAACCTGCCAGGAAGCCTTGTTCCAGGAAGTTGCCTGATGCGCCCGGATCATTCAAATCCCAGTTCACTCCACCGATGACTCGCCAGACGTATTGGGAGCCGACGATGAAGCCAATGGCGGCAAGCACCGCGCCCGAAAAGTAACTGGGCACGAGCTTTCTTGTCCAACTCATGGTGTTCTACCCTTCCAGAGTGGCGCGGACTACGATCGCTTGCCACTGGCGTCGAGCAGAGCCGCCTCAGGCAGTTGCACGGCTGCGAACAGGCTGGCAGGCCGTACGCTCATCTGCTGCGATATCCACGTGCCAAATTGACTTGACGTCTCGACAACGACATTGGTGTTCATGTCGGAGTGCAACACGCCGCACAACTCCATGCAGCGCACGGTGTAGTGACCAAGCTTGTTGGGCGTCGCGACGAAGGTGTTCAACTCACCGGGTACCGCATCCGCTTTCACGCCCATCTCTGGAATCCAGAAGGAGTGATGGACATCCAGCGAGGTGACCGTGAACTCCACCGGCTGGTTTTCGACCAGATACAGCGTGGAAGACGAGATGTTGTAGTCGGTGTAGGTGTAGTTAAAGATCCACTGCTGCGCCGTGACCCGCACGTGCAGCGCCGACGCGGGGGCCGCCGCCTCGAGTTGGGCCAGGCCGTTGAAGCCGATCACATAGAGCACAGTGATCAGCACGAACGACGCCGCCAGCCACCAGCCCAGCAGGCGGGTGTTGCCGTAGATCTGCGGCCCAATATCGGTTGGCCGCCCACGCGAGCGGAATGTGAACAGCGAGTACGCCGCAAACACGACGACTCCGACAAACACCGGGATACTCAGGTAGGTGAATATCGCCATGATCTGGTAGGCGTTGTCGGCGACGTCAGATGCGAGCGGCGGAATCGCGCCGGCCTGCGCCAATACTGGCGCCAGGAAGTAATACAGCGCCGCCAGAAGGATACTGATCACCACCCAGAGGATGATCGGCGTGCGCAAATTGCCTCGTGAGTTCATGCGCGGTTACCGTGCCTCTCTTCAGCTCAAACAGCGCTCCGCCCGCGGCATTGCCAGCAGCCGGAGCAACGGTCATTCACCGCATGAACCTATTTGACAGTGAATGTGCCGTTCATGTAGCCGTCCGTACCCATCGGGCCACCAAAGCCGTTGAAGCCCACGCCACATGGCACAAAGCACTGCCACGCATACGTTCCTGGCGCGCCCGTGGTGAACGTGAAGGTCGTGACAACCGGCTGATCGGGCATGCCAGCGTCATCCGTCTTCGCGCTGTCAGGAACGCCCGTGATCGGCACGCCGACGTAGAGCCAGGGTTGCTGCTGGCTGACGATGCCGTGAATCACGAAGGTGTGCGAGACAACCGTCGGATCAATGGTGTCCATCTGCTGGCCATCCACGTTGATGACACCACCGTCCACTCCCTGCGGCTTCAGGAAGTAGTTATTGACGAGTGCTGAGGTGCTGTCGTAATTGTTGATGACCATCGTAACTTTCGTATGCGCTGGCACCACAATTTCCGGCTCGGAATACAGGACATATTGCGAGTTGTAGTTCGGTCTGCACTGCGCGTACTCCGGATGGGTCTTGGTGAAATCCGGATCAGTGCAAGGAGCAAATGGGAAGACATCCTCTTTGACGGTTACGCCACCGCTTGAGGCAGCCGGAGCATAGGGCGCCGGGATGAACGCGAACGCGTTCAGGGCGAATGCTACTCCGACCACAATGGCCGCAACTACAACGAGGAATCCCACCATGCCGAGATACTTGCGCATGACACCAATCTCCTGCTAGGGGGAAAGTCGAGCGTTGGCGGCATCCCCGATGACACCGACCCACGCGACGCTACGAGGTGGCGCCGCACACCTCGTCGTATGTACATTGGTAGCATACTTGGTAACATCATCACATGATGCAAACGCATCATCTTTCGTGCGCGCTGCGAGTTCGCATCAAGCCCCTACAGGCCACGATTTCCCGGGCTGGCAGGGCTTTGCGGGCGCCGTAGTGACGTTTTAGCGCAATCGTTCGCTCACATAATTCGCGCAATCGTTCGCTCACATCCGCCCTGTGCGCTGTCACTGGCAATGGGGCGGAGTTACGGGAGGGCACGATGTGGTCTGTGGCATACGCCGAGGGCATGGACTGAGGGCATGGACTGAGGGCGTGGACTGAGGGCGTGCGAAGGCGCCAGAAGGTGTCAGATGAGCTGGAGTTGAGAGGCGATGACCACCGCTTGCAATCGCGAATTGACGCCGAGCTTATCGAGTACCTTGTTGACGTGATTGCGCGCGGTGACGCGGGTGATGCTCAACTCGCGCGAGATGTCGTCGGTTGAATGCCCCGCGCCGAGCAGCCGCAGCACCTCCAGCTCGCGCTGTGTCAGCGCCGCAGGCCGCCGCTGCCGGGAGCCGCTCTCTGCCGCCGCCGTCATCGCGGCGCACGCGCTCGCCTCAAGCGCGTGCAGTGGTGAGGAGATGTGGCGCTCCCGTGTCGGCAAACCCGATGTCGGCAAACCTAATGTCGGCCCGGCATCGGCAGACGCCAGTGGCGCGTCCGCTGGCGAGACGGCGCCGGGCTGGTCTTGCGCGGCTTGCAGAAGATGCACGAAGCGCACCTGGCCCGCCCGCGTATACGCGGCGATGGTCGTCACACTGACCTGCCGGGCAGCGGCGCTGGTGGCCCCATCGCGCGCGCTGACCGACATCCGCCGACGCGCATCCACCAACGTCGTTGACTCCCCTGGCTCTCCCGCCGCCATGGCGCGCGCCGCTGATCCGCTGCGATAGCGGCAGGCGAGGCACTGCGCGCTATCGGTAACCGCAAGCGCCTCATAGCAGCGCAGGCCGATCATCTGCTCGGCGCGCAAGCCAAGCAGGCGCTCCGCGCCATCATTCCACGCCACAATCTGATGTGCGTCGTTGACGGCAAAGGCTGGTTCTTCCAGCCTCAGCACATCCAGCACGAGTTCGTTTTCATGATGAGAAGCTGCGCCAGCCATTGCGAGGCGCCCCTTTCGTCGAGGACAGCGCAGGCGTCGTCACCTGCCGAGGGTCAGTGCGCTCGCCCCCGCTGGCCAGCGGGGGCGAGAAACGAGGGACGAAAGCCGGTTCATTGCGTAGTATTGCGCATGACTATGCGATTCGTAAAGCCCCGCGGAGAATGCGGATGTAGCACAGGCGCAGTGGGCAGCGTGAAGTCAAGCGCCTGCATGAGCAAACTCAAGGGACGTTGAGCAGCTATGCGGTAGAGTATAGCATATGTTGAACACGGAGCAGGAGCGGGTACGTGGGTTCAGTCATCGGCGCTACACGGAGCGCGTAGTATGCAGGTGGGAGCAGAGCATCTGGCAGGCGAGCAGAACGGCGCAAGTCACATCGCGGAGCATTTCGCCCACGACGGTGAATCCAGCGTCCAGAGGAGCCTGAGCGCGCGCTGGGCGCGCCCGCTGGTGGGCGACGCACAGTTGACGATGACCGCGAGCGGGCTGCGGCTAGAGCTAGGGCGCGTGGCCTCCAGCCACTATAGCAACGCGCAGATTGACGACTACAGTGGGCGTCGGGCCAGCCGATATCCCTGGCGCCCGCCGCTGCGCCTGCGTGTGCGGGCGCGCGCTTCGCATGCCGCTCACCCGGTCGAGCCGCTGGGCGCCGCGGAGGCGCAGACAAGCGCGGGTTGGCTACGCGGCACAGTGGGGTTTGGCTTCTGGAATGCACCTCTGACCCTGGCAGGCGGCGGCATGCGATTGCCTGAAGCAGTCTGGTTCTTCGGCGCCTCGCCCCCCTCGAACATGGCGCTCACCATCGGTGGAGTTGGCTACGGGTGGAAGGCGCAGGTGGTTCACGCGCACCGACCCGGCGCGCTGATGGCGGCGCCGCCGCTGGCGCTGGCGGCGCTCTGGGCGCGGGTCAGTGGGGATGCGCGTGCGTCGACTGGCTGGCTGGAGCGCATGACAGGCGCACACGAGGCGCTGCTTGATCCCGTCCGCGCCGACCTGCGCCAGTGGCACGACTACACCCTCGACTGGCTCCCAGACCACGCCCGCTTCGCAGTGGATGGGCGCGAGGCGCTCATCGCGCCCGATCCACCGCCGGGGCCGCTGGGCTTCGTCGTGGGGATTGACAACCAGTATGCCATTGCCACACCGCGTGGCGAACTCCGTTTCGGCGCGCTCGACAGCGAGCCGCAATGGCTAGAGCTTGCCTCCCTCAGCATCGAGCCGCTGCGCCAGAAGGATGCGCAGGGCTGATCAGCCTGGCGGCCAGGCCATCGGCCTGCCGCCAAGCAGGTGCAGGTGCAGATGCCAGACGCTCTGGCCCGCGTCTGGCCCCACATTCCACACCAGCCGATAGCCACTCTCGGCCACGCCCTCCTGCTGTGCAATCGCGTTCGCCGCATGCAGCAGCGCCAGCAGCAGTGCGCCATCCGCCGCCTCTGGCGCCGTCACATCGCGCATGTGGCGTTTCGGCACGATCAGCACGTGCGTCGGCGCGCCGGGATTGATGTCGCGGAAGGCATAGACCTGCGCATCGTCGTAGACCTTGTCGCTGGGAATCTCGCCAGCGACGATGCGGCAAAACAGGCAGTCGGCCTGTGTGTCCTCAGCCATAGCTGGCTCCTCGCCATAGATAATCATTGATGTTGTGGGCGACGAGAGGGGGAAGCGACGACGCAGCCGCCAACCGAGCCGCCGCTGACCAGTTCATGAGCGAATCGTCTGGATAAACTCGCTCGGCGTCGCGTTGAAGCGGTCGTGCAGGAACGTGCGCCCCAGCGGTGTGAAGACGAGCAGCACGCCCAGCGTGATGGCGCGCTGGGTCGCGCTTAGCACACGCGCCTCCCCCCAGAGCGCATGACGCCGTCCGCGCGCCTGCGCCGCGAGCGCGATCAGCGTCACCAGCGCGACCGGCGCGACCACTACCATGAGGATGGCGGCGCCCGTATGCGGAATGCCAGTGATGGGGGCAGGCTCCAGCACGAACAGGCTGAAGTAGACGACACAGCCCATCGCGAGGGCGGCGTAGATGAACTGGGCGATCAGGAGCAAGGGGCGTGGCTTGCGCAGCGAGATGGTGGTCATACCAAAGGGGCCGACCCCCCAGCAGACCAGCGCGGGATCGCGCAGGATCAGCGCAAACCGATAGGTCAGGTGGTAGACCAGCAGCCAGGCGGCCACGGCGACGACCAGATAGATCGGGTTCAGTTGTACTCCCATGCTCGCCTCCCGCAGGGGCCGCTCCGGCGCTACCCAGACCGACGCCGGTGGCCGCCCTGCGTCTCCGCCTGCGATGCCAACCGCGACGATGTGTGACTGGAAAAGGAGCAGCCCGTGTGCCGCCACCACGCCGCCACTGCGCCAGAGCGCCGTACACTCACATGATAGCGCATCCGGGGCGCCGAGTGAAACGGTAGCCAGGCAATCCACTTGCACATACCCCCCAGGGGTATGATATACTGGGAATGCGCCCCTCCTCTGATGCGCTATCATCTCAGGAGACGACGACGAGACAACACCAGCGCGAGGGCAATCAACGACTCCCGCCTGATATGAGGAGGACAGAGAGCGTATGGCAAACGAACGCGATGCGGCGCCTGCGTCAGAGGCCGCCACGATCTATGATGTGCTCATCATCGGATCAGGCCCAGCGGGCTACACCGCGGCGATCTACGCCGCGCGGGCAAACCTGCGCACACTGGTCCTGCAGGGCGAGCAGCTTGGCGGCCAGCTGATGATTACCAGCGAAGTCGAGAATTATCCTGGCTTCGAGGATGGCGTGCTGGGGCCAGAGCTGATGGACAAGTTCGAGAAGCAGGCGCGCCGCTTTGGCGCTGAGATGGTTCCCCAGGATGTCACGAAGGTCGATTTCTCAGCGCAGCCCTTCACCGCCTGGACCTATAACAAGCAGTACCAGGGACACTCCGTCATCATCGCGACCGGAGCCAGCGCCAAGTGGCTGGGCCTGCCCAATGAAGAGCGCCTCCAGGGGCGAGGCGTCAGCGGCTGCGCCACCTGCGACGGCTTCTTCTTCCGCGAGAAGACGCTGGCCGTGGTGGGTGGTGGCGACACCGCGATGGAAGAGGCGCTGTTCCTGACACGCTACGCCTCGCATGTCCATCTGCTGCACCGCCGCGATAGCTTCCGCGCCAGCAAGATCATGCAGCAGCGCGTGCAGAACAACCCGAAGATCACCATCCACTACAATACCGCCGTGGAGGATGTGCTGGGCGAGAACGCGGTGGAAGGC
>Ga0134128_10010702_pt1 | contig 10988 bp, 7 predicted proteins | sample KB31754_FD_96462 | JGI IMG/M metagenome (GOLD analysis project Ga0134128, IMG submission 96462) | Terrestrial soil microbial communities with excess Nitrogen fertilizer from Kellogg Biological Station, Michigan, USA - KB3-175-4 | ecosystem: Environmental > Terrestrial > Soil > Unclassified ...
CACATTGAAGTGCACTCGACGACACATCGTTCGCCACAAGAGGCAATTTAGTATGTCGAAGCGACTAGTCGTTGCCGCTGTTTTCATCTCGAGCGCATTTGTCGACGCCCCCAGTTATGTTACCGCCGGTTCAATTTCGTTAATGGGTGTCCTTACGATCGTTTTTGCGCTTGCAGTTGCGGTGCTCGCGTTCTGGCGGCCGCTTGCTTCGCTGCCGGGATTGCTCCGGCTGTGGCCGTTGTCGCTCTTATTTGTTTTCTCCGTGATCCAACTCTTCTTAGACCCGCTTACTATCCAGGCTGCTCAGACCCTATGCCTTCAATCGATTTTTCTTGGTCTCATCCTGCTCACTTCAACGGGCGAACTCGACGGAATCGATGAGATGTCCGTCAGTCGCATGCTGCATAACGCTGCGCTGTTCGCTTCATTGTGTTACCTCATTGTCTTCCTATCTGAGGGTTTTGGCCCAGAAGAGATCGGAGCCATTTCGTTCATCGCTGCTCGCTCGTATGCCCTGTTTGCGTTATTGGGCGTAGCACTCTTTGCATCGCGGTGGGCAGGAGGCTCGCGGCGGAGTTTTTGGTTCGCGGCAGCACTTGTTTTCCTCATTGCGCTAAGTCTATCTCGCACGGCGTTAGCTCTGGCGCTCATGCTGATTCCGCTCTCGCGCCTGTCGTCGGCCAAGCGCCCGGCAGTAAAGCAACTGCTGATCGCCTCCTTAGGGGCGATGCTGGCTCTCACTATGCTCGTACTTTCCATCAATACGTTGCGTTCGCGATTCATTGGGGACAACTCAGTCGAAGACTACGTCACAGGTGAAGCAAGCATAGATACAAGTGGCAGGCTCACGGCATGGGCAGTCACTCTTGGTTCCTACCTTGAATCGCCCTGGATAGGCAAAGGACCAGGCAGCGCCAATGAACTTATGGACGACGTGCTGTATCGCCTCGAAATCGGCCATCCCCTCAATGAGTATTTGCGTTTCCTCCACGATGAAGGTCTTGTGGGCTTCTTGCTTTTCCTGGCCGGTGTGTCCCAATTGCTCATACTCTGCTGGCGGGCCTATCGGCGAAGCCTCGTCAATCACTATCCCAACAGTCCGTTTTACTTGGCTACATTTCTTGCGCTCCTCGCGGCTCTACTAAGCATGCTCACAGACAACACCGCGTCCTACATCTTCGTTATGGGTCCGCTCGGAGTAATGGTGGGGATCACGTTGCGATCGCTTGCGCTCGACACCTGTACTGTCATTGCGGCGACGGATCATGGAGAATCGGCGGATTTTGGGTTGGCGAGGAGCTCACTGTGAAGATTATTCTGGTACACAATTCGTACCAGCAGCCCGGCGGCGAGGATGTGGTTTTTCACGCCGAACACGATCTTCTAACCTCCGCCGGCCATTGCGTATCCGTCTATGCAAGAACCAACCGTGAGATCAGCGGTTATAACGTTTTCGAGAAGGTGAGTCTAATGCCGCGCACGTTGTGGGCATGGGACACGCTAGAAGAGATGCGCCAGATCATCGCCGCAGAGTGCCCAGACATAGTCCATTTTCACAATACTTTTCCGCTTGTCTCTCCTTCTGCATATTTCGCATGCCACGAAGCTCGCGTGCCGGTTATACAGACCCTACATAATCCTCGGCTTTTATGTCCAGCAGCAACGCTTTATCGCAATGGTGCCGTTTGCCAGGATTGCGTAGAGACGAAGAGTTTCTGGCCCGGTGTTCTCCACGGATGCTATCGCCATTCGCGTCTTCAGACGGGTGTTATTGCCACAATGCTCACGATACATCGCAAGTTGAAGACTTGGGAGAAACTTGTAGACGGCTACATAGCTTCGACCGAATTCTTTGCCCACAAATTTGCCAGCGCTGGCCTTCCGGCAAGCAGAATCCACGTAAAGCCGCATTTTGTGCCGCGCACTTACAAGAAATCGGAATCGCTCGGCGATTATGCGCTGTTTGTCGGTCGACTTGCACTGGAGAAGGGCGTGCCCACGATGCTTACAGCTTGGAAATTCACGCCGTCTATTCCCCTAAAAATTCGCGGCGACGGGCCGCTTTCTTCTTACGTCCAAGCCTGCATTGAGGATACAGCGCTGCCGATCGAACTGGTCCCACGTTTGCAGGAAAGCGAAATGATCAGACTGTTTCAGGGCGCGCGCTTCTTAATCTGGCCGTCGGAGGGCCTCTACGAAACATTCGGAAGGGTCGCTGTCGAGGCCTTCGCGTGCGGAGTCCCCGTAATTAGCTCAGATTTAGGTGCGATGGCTGAAATCGTGCACAGCGGGCGCACGGGTCTGCATTTTAGAAGTGGTGATCCCCGGGATTTGGCAGCAAAAGTCGAATGGGCGTGGGGCCATCCTGCAGAACTGGAAGCGATGGGGCGTAAGGCGTGCGCGGAGTATGAGAGAAAATACACACCAGAGCGCAATTATCGAATGCTTATGAGCGTTTATGAATCGGCGATAAACGGCACGGTGCCGATTCGTCGGGAACCTTCCTTAGACGCATTGAATTCCCTAGCGTAGGTAGAGTCCTGCCATGAATGACCTCGTTCTCAAGTGGACGGCACCAATACATCGCAAATACCGTAAGGAGAAGTGTGACCTTTTCTTCACGTTTCTCCGGCCCTCACCACGCGATTCGCTGCTAGATGTCGGTGGAGATGCCGGCGTGCTTTCAGACGAATTCGCTCGCATTTACAGCTTTTTCGGTCGCGTGAAGGTCGTGAATACGCGCCCTCAATTGTTTTCTGGCGCCGCGTCCCGATACGTTTCTTTCACCGTAGCCGATGCATGTGCTCTCCCCTATTCCGACCGCTCGTTCGATTGGGTTTTCTCGAATGCAGTAATCGAACACATTGGCGACGCGTTAAAGCAATTACAAATGGCTGCGGAAATTCGGCGAGTTGCACGAAAGGGGTATTTTGTTGCGACGCCAAATCGTGCTTTTCCCATCGATCCACACACTTTGCTGCCCTTCTACCATTTCTTGAATCCAGCCGCGCAACGATATCTTTCTAAGCTTTCTTTGGGACATATGAAGCACTATGAGACGATTCGCATTCTTTCTGCACGAGATTTGCTCAAGATGTTCCCCGACGGCAGCGTCCACAAATGTGGAACGCGTTTGTTCCCCAATAATCTGGTTGTTTATCGAGGAGACGAACCGGAATAGACGATTATGTTTCTAGATTCGCAGTGCGGAACTCCCCCGGTCTTTCGTGTGCTCGGTGTAGATGTTGCAGCGATTCAGATATCGGGAACGATTGCCCAAATGGAATCTTGGATCGCGGAGCGCCGCAGGTGTCATTTCATTGCGGTGACAGGGATGCATGGTGTTATGGAGGCCCAGCGGGATGCAGCCTTCAATCGAGCACTCAAAGCTGCCGATCTTGTCGTCCCCGACGGCATGCCGCTTGTGTGGATCGCTCGGCTGCGCGGCCATCCGCTCCGGCGTCGCGTGTACGGACCCGAGCTTATGATGACATTTTGCGAACAAACGAATCGCAGTACACGCCATTTTCTGTATGGAGGCACGACCGGGGTAGCTGAGAGCGTTGCTCAAGTGCTTTCCAACCGCTTTCCCGGATTTCAAATAGCGGGCACGTGCGCGCCGCCGTTTCGATCATTAACCACCACGGAAGACGACGAAATCATCGAACGAATCAATAATTCGGGAGCGGACGCCCTTTGGGTTGCTTTGGGAACTCCACGGCAGGAAAGGTGGATGTGTGTTCATCGCGATCGCCTCCGCATTCCGGTCGTCGTCGGGGTCGGTGCCGCGCTCGACTTTGTTGCCGGCAAGAAATGCCAGGCGCCCGAATGCATGCGCGAGCGCGGGCTCGAATGGCTATTCAGGCTTCTTCGGGAGCCACGTCGTCTTTGGTTTCGGTACCTCGGATACGGACCGGAGTTCATTATTCGCATAGTTCGCGAACAGCTTTCACTTCGACGATCTCAGTAGGGCCTTTTCCGCGAGCATCTCTTCGCAGCACCAAGGTGTATGTGGTAAACGCGACCGTGGAAACCACAGCCGAGTAGGCCCAAAGCGCACTGGAGCCTGTAAACGTGACAGGGAAATAGATATGGCCGTGTGTGAGCAACACGAAAATGAAGAGCAATGCCACACGGCCTAAGAACGCTCCGGCAATTAGTGTCACGCCCCAGCCCAAACGGGTAAGCGTTCGTACGGGGGGCAATAGCGCGGTGGAAATCCTTACAAGAAACCATCCTGCAAGCGAGAAAACCGCATATGCCGCGAACATCATAATCGTGACATCAAATTGGGCGGCCGGATTGCCTAACCGGTACTGAATTAAACGTGAGTGCACCAATATTGTATTCGCGGCGATAACGGTTTCAGGAAAGGCAGCGTTCATTTGTCTGCCACTCTAGAAGAGCGGTTCTGGTTCGCCTCCCAGATTGCATCGCCATTGCCGAATGTCTGCTCCAGATGAAAATGCGCCCGGACGTACGTGCGAAACGGGCCGGTGTGATCGCCCTCAGCGGCAGGAGGTTTATCTAGCCGCAGTTTTGTCACCACCAATGACAAATGATGTTGATCGAACGACCGAATGCTCGCTTCCACTTGCTGCGGCCGCGTGTAGTTACTTATGTCAAATAACGCTACTGGCGCCGGATTTCGTATATGAAATGACGGGTACATCGCTGGCTTCCCGAACACATAGTCGCCCGGATGAATCCTCTCCAGCAACCAGCGGTACTCTTCGTACTCAATTCGGTCAAGGAAGGCCGTACGCCCGCCAGGAAGGTCGAGAGAGGCGTTCCACCGCAACTGGTGTTCGAGTGGAACAGCGATCGCCACAATAGCAGCCGCTGCGGCGAAACATGCGTTCAGCCGTTTTCCGGAAACTCCATCTCGATCAAAAAGCCAGACCAGCAAAATCATAGCGGGAGGACTGGCGCTCGATAGCCTGAGAAGAGAGGGCGCGGGTGCGATGGCAACGAGCATGCCGAGCCCAGCCGTCAAAATCAGCATCAACCTGTCCCTTTCGGGGAGCCTGAATCGCGCTGTGGAAGGACGTAGCCGTGAGAACGTCGCATAATATGCTCTGGGAATTGAACAGTAGACGAACGGAAAATAGATCCATCGCTCAAAAGACCGATGTAGGTGGAAGTCACTCCAAATCACGCGCCAATTATTAAAATCAGGAACGCCAAAATAATGCAGCGGAAATACAAACATGCAAAAAAACCAATTGCGCAGGCCCGCTGCTCGAACAAAATATCCATTAACGAGAATGAATACTCCAGCGGCCACGCTGATAAGCAGCAGCACGTTTTGTCGGCGCACCCGTGGGTTATCCGCTCGGAACACAAAATAAAGCATGAGCGCGGCACACACCGTGGCACCTGTCGTTTGCGTGAAGCAAGCCGCAAGTCCGATGAATACACCCGCTGTCAATACTCGAGCTGGTGTGATCCCACCGAGTAAGACCGCTATTGCGGCCATTGCAGCAGCCGTGCAGAACCAATGATGTGTTGCGTTCAGTGTTTCATTCGAGAATGCAAAGCCGGCAATCAGGAGGGCTGGTATCACGGCGATCGCTCCTTGCAGGACATGCCGGGCACACAACGTCGTGAGTGAAATAACTCCAGCGGCAAGAATAACCATCGTCAGATTCGGTACGAATGTCGAGAAGCCAAATACTTTGATGAGAAGCGCATAACACAGATCAGAACCGACGGGTAGAATTTCAAAGAAATCGCGATAGGGAAGCTGATTTGCGACGATGCGGCTTCCGGAAACAAAAAACCACAAAGCATCGCCGGAGGGAAGTAGCGGCACATCCGGGAAAACAAACAGTCGAAAATAGCAAGAAATTACAGCAAAAAGAACGATGCCAAGAACGCACAAGCGGAAACTTGTGCTACCGCTATTCTCACGTTTCGTAGGATTGCGTTCTGCAATCGCAGACATAACCTCTATGCATTCTGAATTCCAAATATATGTATAAAGGTCGTGCAGAATGCGATTGCCACAGCCGCGTCAAAAGAATGTAAATTTGCATCGACGAAGCGACTTTTGGCTGAGCCCGGGCGCATCGGTTGTGGGTGGTCTTTGCGTGTGCGCGAATCGGCGATTCCCCGGATGATTCCGCACACGCTATTCGATATTCCAATGACGCTGTTTTCGTGGCGATGATCACAATCGCGGTCGTCGTCGCGGGCCGGGCAAGCGTGCCATTAAAAAGGTCTTTTCGCGTGCGAGCGTCACTGCGTGCGCAGCACTCGGAGTGATGAGAACCGGATACGGGGCTAGACCCGATATGGATTGCTTAGGTCCATTAATCAGATGTTTCTGTTGTGACCTCATCATTCCTGGAACGCCACCTCGAAAGATAATTTGCGCAGAGTCCAAACAAAAAATAGATTGGTAGGAATAAGCCAAATTGTGGCGCCCGTCTTCCCATCGAGCAAAATAATGGCGTTGTTAACCGCTGCGATGAGCCAGCCATCGCCACATTTGTTTTCCAACGAGCATCGTCGAGACGCGGCGGCCACCACTAGATGTCGAAGGTTGCGAATCTGTCTTCCGCTTATTGGTTCAACACCAAAACAGAGAACCCTTTCTACGACCTGTCGGTGAAAACCGCTAAAAACCGCTCAGTTACCAAATGTAACTTGCGAGCACCTGAGGCTTGCCGGGATCTTCACCAATGATCGTTGTGGCGAGGACGATTTGGATGTTTCTATGCTCCCAGTCTCCGGGAGCGAGCGACTCCGCCTTTTGAAGGCAAGAAGCCTCGGTGAGGCACTGACTAGCAGCAACTGTCCCATAGCCCAGAATTCCTGCTGCGGTAAACACGACTCGACCAGTATTGGTATCGAAGACTCTGGAAATTATGGCGTAATCAATGCCGACAGATTTGGCAGTATCGTGCCCAGTGCCCAGGACGCTCCATTGCCTCGATGACGGATTCTTCTGGTCGAGAATGTAGCGCAAGTTACCATCGCGAACGAAGCTGAAGCGCAAGTTCGCGTCTAGCTGTACCGACCAAGGGTTATTGAAACCACCAATTAGAATAGCCGGACCCTCCTGCAAATCTTGCAGCGCCGCATCGTTCGAACGACGAATACGAAAAGTGTGACCCTTGACGCCCAATAAACCTGCGAGTGCAGTGAGTGCTATCGTGTCGTGAAATCCTACATGATTTTGTCGATACCAGCTTGGGAGGGCGGCGACAGCCGCGTTGACCGGGTCATTGGGATTAGCGCCAGGACCCAGGCTGCCATTTACATCCGAAACGCAGAGCAGAACTGGCTCCGGGACGTTTTGGATCGGGCCCCAGAAGCGATCCAAGGCAGTCTCGCGCGCGGGAAGTTTCCACCAGATAAAAGCTGAAACGAGAACGCAAGAAAGAAGAACCGCGAATATCAGCTCCCATCGTTTTACCAGAATCCGGCTGCGTGCTGGAGCCGAGCCCATGGTAGCCGATGCTGTTGCCACGGGTTCTGGCGATGGGGAAGAAGTCGGCTGGGGGAAAGTAAACTCCGGGACATACGAACGTAACTGATATTCAATGCGTGTTTCGTTCTCATGGCCAGGTAATTGGTAGTACTGCGCCAAGCGCTTACGCACTTCGGCCGCAGTGACTCGGACGACGGGGTCGAGGCCGGTATCGTAATCGGCCGGACGGCCGAACACCTCAATTCCGAGTGTCCGCTCCTTCACCTCTTCCGTGGCGCCATTGAGAGCCTGCTCTACGGTATAGCGAAGAAAGTCAGGGAAACGCTTACTGTTACGGAAAAAATGGCTCGCAAGAATCCGCTCCAACTGCTCGCGGACGGCATCCCGATCTAACGAAGACAATGAGGAAGACATTGGCACCCCCGTCTGCTGACGTCAGGCGTGTTTGCCGGAGAGCTTACTCCCAGAAGACATCGGGTGCAACAGGGTTGAGGGCTGAAGCAGTTTGCCCGCTGGAAAATTCCGACCGCGTCTTACCGGTTCGCAGGGGAATGACAAGAATTGTATCGCTACAACGGCAGAAACGGAAGGACACCATCCGTAACGATTAGAAAAAGAACGAGAAGCGCTAACATACGACGGCGCTACGGTATGTACCTTTCTCAGTACTACGAGATTCTGATAGCACACCGCAATCTGAACCTAAGGATCGACAAAGCGGCACGCGGCTAGTTTGTTGTCAGCCGTGAGGCTGCTTCCCAACGATCGGCGGGCGGCAGGCGAGGTATTCAGACGAAAGAAACTGCTCGAGCGTTTTCGATCTGCAGGGAGGGGTTCGCCTAAACCAGGTGACCTTTTTGCGTAGCTTGCATTTTGCGTGTTGGGAACTTATACGCGCGCTTGGGAGTGTTGAATGGGAGCAATTGGCGGACACGCCCAGCACGAAAGTTCAAACGTGTGCAATTGCCACAGTGATTGAAAGGGGGGAGACAGCTGCGATGACGAAGACATGGGTGTGGATTAGCGCCAAGACTGGGCGGCACGCGGTTTGTTCCGGCACAAGAACAGTGGTCGCTGCAACCCTTCTCGTCTTGTTTGCTCTCGCCGCTTGCGCTTCTCACGTGGTGGCGCAGGCAAACACGGCGGATGTTCTAGGCACCGTGACGGATAGTAGCGGTGCGATCCTTCCCGGCGCGACAGTAACACTGACCAACACGGGCACGGGCATCGTCCAGACGACCACGTCGGGAAGTACGGGCGATTACGTCTTCACGTTGGTACAGGTGGGGACCTATAACGTGAAAGTGCAGGTAAAAGGTTTCAAGACGTTCGCCGCTCCCGACTTTGCCATTTCAGCAGGCGATCGGGCGCGCATTGACGCGAAACTGGAAGTCGGTGACGTGACTCAGACGGTCGAAGTCTCTGGCACGGTGGCCCCGGCGCTGCAGACAGATACTTCGAGCCTCGCTACATTGGTCACAACCCAAGCTGTCGAGGATGTTCCACTCAATGGGCGCAATATCGTCAAGCTGATTCAGCTTGCTCCGGGCGTTGCCGAGGGGAGCGTAAATGGCCTTCTATCAGGCACCCGCCCGGACGATCGCCGCGCGGTGAGTTCGTTCACGGCGAATGGGCAAGACGAAAGCATCAACAACAACATGATTGACGGGATGGATAACAATGAACGCATCATTGGAGGCAACGCGGCTCGTCCGTCCGTCGACGCAATTCAGGAAGTGAATTTGACGACAAATATGTATGACGCCTCGCTTGGGAAAACGGGAGGGGCAACCGTCGACATCATAACGAAGTCGGGGACAAACAATTTTCACGGTTCACTCTACGAGTTTTTCCGTAACAAGGTGCTCAACACGAACCCAGGTTATGCATTTCCATCGAACTCGAAGGGCGGGCTGACTCTTGTTCCTCCGAATCCCGCCTACCAGCAGAATCAATATGGGGGCAGCATTGGCGGCCCGATTCGGAAGAACAAGACCTTCTTTTTTGCCGATTTTGAGCAGTTCAAGCAAGCATATGGGCTTTCGGGATTGGCGGCCTCGACTGTGCCAACGCTTTGCGAGCGGGGAAGCAAGTTGGCAGCATTACAGGGATATACGGGAGCGATTAATTGTCCCGACGGCACAAGTCCCACTTTGCCCGGAAACTTTTCTGACAATCCTACGATTTCACAGCCTGGCGGAAGCTCGGCAGCGTGCTCGAATGCGGCAGGCGGAAATTATGGAACCCCGGCCTGCCCCTATGTGACAGTTCCGTCTGCAAACATCAACCCACTTGGACTTGCTTTCTTCAGCATGTTCCCCGTCCCGAACTGCGCTCCGCTCACGTCGACGTGCAACTCCTATACGACGCCTAGCGCGATTCGAAGGCAACATTTGGAAACAATCGACGGCAGAATTGACCAGCACTTTTCAGACAGCAACACTCTATATGCCCGTTATGACGTGAATGACTCAGTTACGCAAATTCCGCCGTCATTTCCAAACGTGACGCTCGATCCCACGACAGGTTATCCAGTTGCTTCAGGGTCGGGCGGGGTGACTCTCAATCCTGGAGCGCCAGGATTCGGCGGCGTAAATGGCTTTCCCGGATTTAACTACACGCGAGGGCAGCAGATGGCGGTGTCTTTCGTCCACGTGATCAACCCAAATCTCGTGCTGAACTTGAAGACGGCGTTCACTCGGCTCTCGATCCGCTCGCTTCCCATCAACAATGGCACGAACGTCTCGAACAAGCTTGGTTTCCAGTGCAGCTCCACGCCCAATGCCCTAAGCACCGGCGGGAATTGCATCAATGCTCCTGGACTCGCTTTTGCGAGTGGCCTGGCGATCGTGACTGTCAGCAATTATCAGGTGCTTGGCGATTCCCCATTTGTTCCTCTTCTTGAATTTGATAACACCTTCCAGTACGCGGGCCAGCTTGTTTGGAACAAGGGATCCCACAGCATCAAATTGGGCGTTTCCGTTATCCGCCGCCGGGCGGCAATCGGTCAGAGTCCAAGTCCGAACGGGGCGTTCGGTTTCACCGGGAACTACACTGGAGAGCCTCTTGGAGATCTCCTAGAAGGACTGGTGCAAGGCGGCGTTTCTGAGGGTGGTCAACCGGCGGCGCTTCGCAGCTATACATTGTGGGAGGGTGGCTACGAATTCTGGGAACCGACAACGTACATTCAAGATGATTGGCGAGCGAAGCACTGGCTTACCTTAAATCTCGGGCTGCGTTATGACATTTTCACGCCATTCGTGGAGCGCGGAGATCGGATTACGAATTTTAATCAAACGACCGGGTTAATTGTTGGACCAGCGATTCCCGGAGCGCAACAGTCGGGCAGAACAGCCGGCATCAAGACTCCTTACCGTGATATTGCACCACGCTTCGGGTTTGCTGCGACGCTTAAGGATGGTCTGGTGATACGCGGAGGCGCAGGCCTGACATTCTTCCCGATTAATTACAGTTCGAACTATAGCCTGAAAAACGCGCCTGGAAACTTTAATGCCAACTGTCAGATTCAGAACGAGACGGGCACTAATAC
>Ga0134128_10010704_pt1 | contig 10987 bp, 8 predicted proteins | sample KB31754_FD_96462 | JGI IMG/M metagenome (GOLD analysis project Ga0134128, IMG submission 96462) | Terrestrial soil microbial communities with excess Nitrogen fertilizer from Kellogg Biological Station, Michigan, USA - KB3-175-4 | ecosystem: Environmental > Terrestrial > Soil > Unclassified ...
CCCGCGATGGGCTGGAGGCTCGCGATGGTCCGCGCCAGCTCCATCTCCAGCGCGTGCTGGTAGCGCACATCCTCCATGAACTGACTGACACCGAAGCCGGAGCTCTTCTCCAGGGCGGCGAAGCTGTCGCTGTCCGTGACGCCCTGTCCCGCGAGCTTCAGGCGTGCCTCGTCCAGGCGCTCGGCCGGAACCTCGATGCCGTTCGTGGCTGCCTCGAGCTTGTAGGGAATCTGCGCCGAGTCGAGGGCCTGCGCGACCTGCGCCTCATCCTGTGGCGACAGATTCGCGTAGAGAAGACTGTAGGTCGGGCCGCGTGACCAGAGCACGATCCAGACGCCGGCCGCGACTGCGGCGGCGATGCCGATCAACAGCAGCAGCGGCCGCAGGCTCGCAGGCAGGGCGCCGATGTTGGCGGACACGTTGGCCGGACCGTTGGTCAGGCTGTTGGCCAGGCCATTGGAGACAGTGGCGGAGTCGGCAGCCATGATAGGGGGTTACATCCGTCTCGTTACATCTGCATGTTCATGATGTCCTGATAGGCGCTGATGAGGCGGTTGCGCACCTCGGTCAGGGCCCGGAAGGACACGGTGGCTTTCTCCATCTGAACCATTACCTGGGGCAGCTCAACGCCTGGAGTGCCGCGCGAGAAGGCGTCGGCGAGCTGCGTGGCGCTCTGCTGGCTCTGGTTCACCTGATCGATTCCCTGCCGCAGCAGGGTGGCGAAGTCGCTCGGCGCGCTCCCCTGGGTACCCGCGGGCGGCGATGCGTTGGGACGCACCTGCGTCGAGAGGGAGCGGATCTGGGCGAGAACGCGGTCGATTTCCATCTGGCTCATGGTGGACTTCCTCAGGCCGCCGGTACGTCGATGCCCGCCTCGCGCAGGCGGGCGAGCTTGTAGCGCAGCGTGCGCGGACTGATGCCGAGGCGCTCAGCCGCCTCGCGCCGGCTGCCCTGATGGGTGCGCAGCGCATCGAGGATGAGATCGCGCTCCGCCTGCACCAGCGAGCCGGCGAGCGAGCGGATCGCTTCCGGTGAGGCGGCGAGCGCCGCGCCGGGGGCCGCGGACGCCTGCGCCGTCTCGTTGGCGAGCTCGAACTGGATGTGCTCGGGCCGGATCACCGGGCCGGTCAGCAGAATGAGCGCGCGCTGCAGGAGATTGTCGAGCTCGCGCACGTTGCCCGGCCAGGCGTAGGTGAGGAGCAGATGAGCCGCCTCGGCGCCGAGCGCCGGAATCGGCTCGCCGGGACGGCAGCGGGCGGTCAGGAGTTGCATCGCGAGCGGCAGGACATCATCCCGGCGCAGCCGCAGCGGCGCGATGGCGAGCGGGAATACGTTGAGGCGATAGTAGAGGTCCTCGCGGAAGCGGCCGGCGGCGACCTCCTCGCGCAGACGCCGGTTGGTCGTAGCGATGACGCGCACATCGAGGCTCACCGGCGTACGGCCGCCGAGGCGCTCGACTTCCCGCTCCTGCAGGACGCGCAGCAGCTTGGCCTGCAGTCCGAGCGGCATTTCCGTCACCTCGTCGAGGAGGAGGGTGCCGCCCTGGGCCTGCTCGAATTTGCCCGCGTGCGAGGCGTGTGCGCCGGTGAAGCTGCCACGCTCGTAGCCGAAGAGCATCGCCTCCAACATGTTTTCGGGAATGGCGGCGCAGTTGATCGCGACGAACGGCCGCGCGGCGCGCGGGGAACGGCGATGGATGTAGCGCGCCAGGACCTCCTTGCCGGTGCCGGACTCGCCGACCACCAGCACCGTGCAGTCGCTCAGCGCGACGCGGCGCGCGAGATCGACGAGACGCCGGGAGCTCGGGGCGCACGCCACCGGCTCGGATTCGGCGCGCCGCGCGCACGGCTCATCGTTGGCGGGGCGCGCCAACGCTGTTTCGTCAGTCTCAGACATCCAACCTCCCACTGCGGGGCCTTCGTCGTGGGGGAGGGTGCAAAAGGCGTGCCGGGCGAAAACCGGCGGGAAAGCGTGAACGGTGTCACGTTGGCGGCAGGAGTCTGCCGCCCCGGCGTCAAACTTCCGTCGCGGCCTCGATGCCGAGCTTGCGCAGCTTCTCGACGAGCGTCGTGCGGCGCAGATTGAGGAGGCGCGCGGCATGCGCAACGGTGCCGTTGGCTCTCGCGAGCGCCTGTTGGACCAGGGCGCGCTCGATCGACAGCAAGTGCGCCCGCAGGTCGATACCGGCCTCGGGCAGTGTGGTCAGTGAATCGGGTGCGACGGCCGGCGACGGGCTCACCGGCATGCCGATCGCACCGGTCTCCAGCAGATCGAGTGTCTCCTCGTCGTCGAGGACGCGCTCCTCGCCGGCTTCCGCTTCCGGATCCGTCCGCTCAGTCTGCCGCTCCTCCCACACCCAACCCTCCGGCGGGCGATACTTCGCAGGCAGATCCTCGATCTGCACGATGCGTCCGCCGGCTATGATGGACAGCCGCTCGATGAGATTGCCCAACTCGCGAACGTTGCCGGTCCACGGGTGCAGCGCCAGCGCGGCCAGAGTGCGCTGTGCGAGCTGCACCTTGCTACGGCCGTTGGAGACGTTCTGCGCCACCAGCTCGCGCACGAGCAGCGGCAGGTCCTCGACACGCTTGCGCAGCGGCGGCATGTCGATGGGAAAAACGTTGAGGCGATGAAAGAGGTCTTCGCGGAAGGCGCCGCAGCCGATGGATTCCTCGAGATTGCGGTGCGTCGCCGCAATGATGCGGACGTTGCACCGAACCGGCACGTGGTTGCCTACACGCTCGAATACACGCTCCTGCAGCACGCGTAGCAACTTCACCTGCATCGTGGGGCTCATGTCGCCGATCTCATCGAGAAACAGCGTGCCGCCCTCGGCGATCTCGAAGCGGCCCTTGCGCGCGGCGATGGCGCCGGTGAAGGAGCCCTTCTCGTGACCGAAGAGCTCCGACTCGAGGAGCTCGGAGGGAATGGCGCCGCAGTTGACGGCGACGAACGGCCGGTTGCGCCGCGGGCTCAGGTCGTGAACGGCGCGGGCGGCGACTTCCTTGCCGGTGCCGGACTCGCCGAGGATGAGCACGGTCGAGTCGTGTCCCGCAACCTGGCGAAGAAGGGCATTGATCTCACGAATCGCCGCCGAGTTGCCGGTCAGAAACCGCGCGGCGGAGGCCGGAAAGCCTGTCAGGTCGGACGGCGCGCTCTCGTCGATGCCCGGTGCGAAGCCCGAGAAAGATTGCGCTGCCGACATTTAGACTCCCGCGTGACCACTTCGTGCTCTTCTTGATCGGGCATGGTGCGCGGCGGCGGGAGCCGGAGCTGTGATGCGCGTCCGGTTGTGTGTAAGAACAGACAGCCCCGCTCGAGGTCGCGTGACTGCTGTCACAATCAATCGGCGATCATTTCAATGCGCGGACGGTGCGGGTACCTGCGATCTGGCGACGGTGGCGGCGGAACGCCATCTTCTCGATGAGGTCGGCAACCGCTTCGCCGAGGGGGCTGAAGCGTGCCTTGACGTTGCCGTCCGGTGTGACGTTCGTCACGCGGCCGGGAAGGCGCAGCGGCTGCGCGAGGCAGTCGTGCAGATAGACTTCGAGGATGCCTTGGGCGCCGGCTTCCGGCAGGGGCGGCGAGCCGCGCCAGACCGCGCCGAGCGCATTGAATCGCACGTAGCCGGGCTTGGGGCGGGGCCGGTTGGTGGCCAGGATCTGGCCGACGAGATCGAGCAGGAGATTCATCTTGCGCTCGAGGCGCATGAGATCAGCCGCGTAGGGGCCGTTCTCGTCGGGCTTCTCCACCGGTCCATGCTCCTGCATGGCGTCCCAGGCCTGGAGCACCTGCAGGTTGCGCTCCGTGAGGCTGGCGGCGGCATCGGGGTCGGGCGCCGCGGCGGAGGCGTACCACAGGACAGGGAGCACGTCCTGGAAGGCGAGCTCCTCGTACAGAACGACTGTGTCGGCCCCGTCGAACATGCCCGGGTTATCGGCCACAGAGCCTCTCGCTTTAATATTGGCGGCTGCGCCGCGTTGCTCGGCCCATCCTGGGCCTCGCCCCTTCGGGGCCGGCTTGCGCCGTCCAAAATCGCTCCCGGCGACTTTGTGGGCGGCCAGCCCCGTGACATATTCTACCTCGCGGCCCGAGGAACGGCCTTGGGCCGCTCAATTATTTGCTTTCGCACTTACCCCGCGTTGCTCAAAGGTGTGATGTTCGTCTGGGTCGTCTCATCGAGGAAGAAGCGACGCACCGACATGGCCTGCTGGAGCTTGCCCCTGCGGACGTAGGCCTCGTAGAGGAGGTCCTTCATGACCTCGAGCGCGATGCCGGCCTCATGGCCGTCGAGGAGCGGGATGTTGGGGCGAGGATCGTTCGCGGTGCCGAAGAGAATGCCCTTCAGCTTGGCGAAGGTATCGGCGGAGAGCGCGGCGAGCTCGCGCACCTCGTTGAGCTCATCGAAGAGGCGCAGCTTGCCCGCTTCGCCGAGATCCGCGAACACCGCCTGCGCGGTGCGGCGGCACATCGAGGCGAAGGCATTGAAGGCGCCGCTCGAGAAGCAGGTCAGGGTTTCCCGGAAGAGGAGCTCCACCTCCTCGGGAAGGTAGGTGAAGGAGAATTTCTCGCGCGCGCGCTCGACCTCGGCGAATTGCGGCGACAACTCGATGCGGCTCGCAGCGTACATGCGCACGGTGAAGCGCAGGAAGATCGGCGCGTGACAGGCGTCGCAGCGGTAGACGATCCCTATCTGCGCCGGCCGATAGGTCTGCAGCTCCTCGAAGCGCGGTACGGCGCTCACGGTGACGTGGGCGACAACCTGGCAGTGCGGGCACGTCAACGCCAGGGTCTTCTCCTGGCTGTTGATGAGTCGGCTCGATTGGTCGATGTGGATGGACATGCTGCGTGATCGACGGGCTTCCTGGCTCTCAGGAGGCCTCTTCTTCTAGCGCACCCGTCACGCCGGATTGTAGCTCATTGGCGACAACAGATGCGCTTTTCACCGGCCGGGCATTGCGTTATGTCATATCAGGCGGCGAATAGCTCCTTCACTCCGCCGGCGATGAGGATCGAGACGTCCATCAGCACGCGCGGCAAGGCGATGCCGCCGCGGGCGATGAGGTACTTGGGCTCCCAGTGCGGATCGAACTTGGCCTTGTAACGACGCAGCCCCTCGAAGTTGTAGAAATGCTCGCCGTGGCGGAACACGAAATTACCGACGCGGTGCCAGGCGGGCGCGAGGGGATGCCGGTCGAGACCCGAGAGCGGGGCCATGCCGAGATTGAGCCAGCCGTAGCCCTGATTGCACCCCCACCTCATGAGCTCGATGAAGAGGAAATCCATTGCTCCCGAGGGTGCCGCCGGACCGAAGCGCATGAGATCGACGGCGAGCTCCGCGCGGGTATTCGTTGCCCAGAGGTTGGCGAAGGCGGCCGGCTCGCCCGCGGCGCGCACCAGCGCCAGCGGAAATTTCCGCAGATATTGCGGCGAGAAGTAGCCCACCGAGAAGCGCTTCTCGCCGGTCGCCCTGCTCGCGAGCCAGGCGTCGGAGATCTGTTGCAGCTCGGGCAGCAACGCATCGCTGCCGCCGGCCGGCACGATCTCGAAGGTCAGCGCGTTGCGCAGCGCATGCCGATGCGCCTGCCTCAGGCCTGCGCGGGTGGGCCCGTCGAGGGAAAAATCAGTGAGCCGTACTCGCGCTTCCTCACCGACCTTGAGCGGCGCGAGCCCCAGATCGACATACAAAGAGAGCCGCTCGGCGTCAGTCTGATAGAAGACCGTCTGACCTCCATGACGGTCGGAAAGCTCACGAAAGCGCCAGACCAGCTCTTCCGCCCCGGCGCGCGAGCCGACCGGGTCGCCGAGCGCGATCCAACTGCGGCCGGCGACCTGATACATGAGGAACGCATCCGAGGCGTCGTTGAAGAGAAGCCGCTTATCGCCCGTCAGGGCCGCATTCGCGAGGCTGTGGTCGGAGCGGTTGATGATGGCGCGCGCGCGCACGAGATCCTCTGCGCTCGCAACCGCCGGCTCCGGCCGCGCCGGGCGCAGCAGGTTCAGCATCAGGTAAGCGGTCCCGAGCACGATGACCGCCAGCGAGGCGCGCAGCATCCGCGGCGCATTCGCGTGCAGCGCGAAGGTCCACCACAGCTCATCGGAGTACGGCACGTTGCGGTAGACGAGAAAGCCGATCCAGATGGAGAGGATGATGACTCCCGCGATGCTCGCGACCCAGGCGGGGGAGAAGCGCTCGTCGAGAATTGCCGTCGGCCGATAGAATGCGCGCTCGCCGAGAGCCAGAACGGCGAGCACGAGCGCGAGAACGATCGCTTCCTCGTAGCGAAGCCCCTTGAGCAGGGAGGTGATCACGCCGCAGACGAGCAAGGTGAACGATATGGAATACGCGGCCCGGACGCGGCGGAAGAGCGCGCGAGCCAGCACCAGGAGGCCGAGCCCGATGACGCTCGCGACCAGGTTGGAGGCTTCCAGCACCGCAAGCGGGATGAAGCGATGCAGCAGGGCGAGGCGCGAGTTGATCCCCGGCGTCGCTCCGGAGACGAGCAGCACCGCGCCGGCGAGGAAGGTGAGGGCGCCGGCGATCTGCGGGGCGACGGGCGCGACGTACAGCGCGGCGCGTTCTCGAGCGCGAGCCAGGTGCGCGCGATTGGCGCTGAGCTCCTTGTAGGCGAACAGCGCCGCACCGAAGAGCAGCGGCACCAAGTAGTAGATCGCACGATAGGCGAGGAGGGAGCCGAGCAGGGCCTCGGCGGGAATGCCGCGCAGGATGAGCAGCATGACCGTCTCGAAGACGCCGATGCCTCCCGGCACGTGACTCACGATTCCGGCGATGATCGCGATCGCGTAGGCACCGATGAAAGTGATGAAACCGATGTGCGCGCCGGAGGGCAGCAGCCACCAGAGCACGGAGCCGGCGAGACTCATATCGATCAAGCCGAGCGCCACCTGGGGCAGGCCGATCGTGGGACCGGGCGCACGCAGGGCCCAGCCGCGTATCTCGAGGACGCCGCGCGACGTCGCCGACCACAATGCATACGCGACGACCCCCGCGAGCAGCAACGCGCCGACGAGGAAGGTCAGATCGTGCCCGAGATGCAGAACAGCGGCGCTCTGCGCCGGCGATAGAAAGAGGGAGATGCCCGCCAGGGTGGCGAGACCGATCCCGATCCCGAGACTCACGAACGCGGCGATCGTTGCGACCTCGACGGCGGTGACGCCCGCGCTGGCATACAGGCGAAAGCGGATCGCCCCGCCGGTAAACGCCGAGAAGCCGAGCGTATGGCCGAAGGCGCTGGCGATGAAACACGTGAAGAGAATTCGCCCGTAGGGCAGGCGCTTGCGCAGGTAACGCAGCGCCAGCACATCGTAGCCGCTTATTACCACGTAGCTGGTGGCCGTGAAGCCGAGGGCCGCTAGCACGTGCTTGCGAGGTATCGCCTGCAGGTGCGCGAAGACCCTGTTGAAGTGCAGGCGCGCTATCTCACCGTGGAGGATATAGGCGACGGCGGCGAATACGATCAGCGCGGCGAGCGGGCCGAGCCAGCGCAGCAGCCCATGGCCCTCGCCTTCGTGGCCGTCCGGCGGTGCAGGCGAGTGAGCTTCCTCAGGTTTCCGCGCTTGCAAGACCGGGTCTCAGGCCGCGTCAACGGGTGAGAGGCTTGTAGCGGATGCGATGCGGTTGCGCGGCTTCCTCGCCCTTGCGGCGCTTGAAGTCCTCGACATACTCCTGATAGTTGCCCTCGAACCAGACGACCTGCGAGTCGCCTTCGAAGGCGAGGATATGGGTCGCGATACGATCCAGGAACCAGCGGTCGTGGGAGATGACGACGGCACAGCCCGGGAAGCCGAGCAGCGCCTCCTCCAGCGCGCGCAGCGTCTCGATGTCGAGATCGTTGGTCGGCTCATCGAGCAGCAGCACGTTGCCGCCGGACTTCAACACTTTGGCGAGATGGACGCGGTTGCGCTCACCGCCCGAGAGCTCGCCGATCGTCTGCTGCTGTTGGGAGCCCTTGAAGTTGAACCGGCCGACGTAGCCGCGCGAAGGCGTCTCGTAGCTTCCGACCTTGAGGATGTCCAGGCCGCCTGAGATCTCTTCCCACACGGTTTTCTTGTCATCGAGCGCGTGACGCGACTGATCAACATATGCCAGCCGCACGCTGGGTCCGACGCGGATCTCGCCGGCGTCCGGCTTCTCACCGCCGGTCAACATCCGGAACAACGTCGTCTTGCCCGCTCCGTTGGGGCCGATGATGCCCACGATGCCGCCGCGCGGCAGAGAGAAAGAAAGCCCGTCGATGAGGAGGCGATCGCCGTAGCCCTTGCGCAGCCCCTTGACCTCGATCACGAGCTCGCCGAGGCGCTCACCGGGAGGAATGTAGATCTCGTTGGTCTCATTGCGCTCCTGGAACTCGCGCGAGGCCAGCTCCTCGTACCGCTGCAGGCGGGCCTTGCTCTTCGCCTGGCGGGCCTTGGGGTTCTGACGCACCCACTCGAGCTCGTGCTCGAGGGCCTTGCGCAGGGCTTCGCGCTCGCGCTCCTCGAGCTTCAGCCGCTGCTCCTTCTGCTCCAGCCACGAGGAATAGTTGCCGTGCCAGGGGATGCCGTGTCCGCGATCGAGCTCGAGGATCCACTCCGCCACGTTGTCGAGGAAGTAGCGGTCGTGGGTCACCGCGACGACGGTGCTCGGGTACTCTTCCAGGTAGCGCTCGAGCCACGCGATAGATTCCGCATCGAGGTGATTCGTGGGCTCATCGAGCAGCAGCATGTCGGGGGCGGAGAGAAGCAATCGACACAGCGCGACGCGGCGCTTCTCGCCGCCCGACAGGGTGCCGATCTTCGCTTCCCACGGCGGCAGGCGCAGCGCATCCGCTGCAATCTCGAGCTTGCGCTCCAGCTCCCAGCCGCCGGCGGCATCGATGGCGTCCTGCAGCTTCGCCTGCTTTTCGAGGAGGGTGTTCATCTCCTCCTCTTCCATCGGCTCCGCGAAGCGGTCGCTGATCCGGTTGAATTCGTCGACCAGTCTGAAGGTTTCGCCGATGCCTTCCTCGACGGTGCGGCGCACGTCGCTTGCCGGGTCGAGCTGCGGCTCCTGGGGTAAATAGCCGATGCGGATGCCGCTCTGCGGGCGCGCCTCACCGTCGATCTCCTTGTCGATGCCGGCCATGATCTTGAGTAGCGTGGACTTGCCCGCGCCGTTCAGGCCGAGCACGCCGATCTTGGCGCCGGGGAAGAAAGAGAGGCTGATGTCGCGCAGAATGACGCGCTTCGGGGGGACGACCTTGCCAACCCCCTGCATGGTAAAGATGTACTGGGCCATTTCCTGTCGAGCTTAGATGAGGCTGCGGCCGAGTATTATCATCGACTTGCCGCCTCTTGGGCAGGGCTCTGCCCGGCTGTGTTAGCCTTCAACGTTTCCGCAGGGGTTTGAGCCATGAGCGATAAGGTCGTGGTGATCGCCGGCGAGCGTCTCGCGCGCTACGGCTTCGGTGACGGCCATCCCTTCGGGCCCGACCGTCATGCAGCATTCCTGCGGGAGTTTGGGGCGCGGGCGCTCGATCGCAAGGTGCGCGTACTCGAGCCGCGCGACGCCACGGACGAGGAGCTACTTTCGTTCCACACCGCCAGCTATCTCGACTTCGTGCGCGACCGCTCCGCGAGCGGGCAGGGCTATCTCGATGCAGGCGACACGCCCGCTTTTCGTGGTGTGTACGAGGCCGCATCCTGTGTGGTGGGTGCGACGCTGACGGCGACCCAGGGCATCATGGCGGGGGACTTCCGTCATGCCTTCGTGCCGATCGCCGGACTTCATCACGCCGCGCGCGATCACGCCGCCGGCTTTTGCGTATTCAACGACTGCGGAGTAGCCATCGAGCTGCTGCGCAGCCGGTTCGGGCTGCGGCGGGTCGCCTACATAGACATCGATGCGCATCACGGCGACGGCGTCTTCTACGCTTTCGAGAGTGACGCGGCGGTGATCTTCGCCGACCTGCACGAGGATGGCCGCTACCTGTACCCGGGGACCGGTGCGGCGGAGGAGACAGGCCGGGGAGACGCTCAGGGCACGAAGCTCAATCTGCCTCTGCCGCCGGGGGCGGATGACGCCATGTTCGGCGATCTCTGGCCGCAGGTGATCGCGCACTTGGAGCGCTTCGAGCCGGAGTTCCTCATCCTGCAATGCGGCGCGGACAGTATCGAGGGGGATCCTCTGACGCACCTGCGCCTGACGCCGCGCGCCCATGCCCGCGCGGCGGGCGATCTGGCGGCCCTCGCAGGGCGGCTCGGGCATGGCCGCGTGCTGGCCCTCGGTGGCGGCGGATACTCCCGCAGCAATCTCGCCAGCGCCTGGAATTCCGTCGTGGAAAGCCTGGCAGCCTAGGCTCGCCCGGCTGTCGCCGCAGAACAGGCCGTCGTCGTCTGCGGGCCAGTCAACCCCGCGGGCCATCCGGTACAATCCCCACCTCCTTCCGCCTCCATCGATAGGACCCCCCGAATGTTCCCCATGAGCCTGGATATCCGCAGCTTCGACCCCGAGCTCAGCCGCGCGCTCGAGGGCGAGCGGCGCCGCCAGGAGGATCACGTCGAGCTCATCGCCTCGGAGAACTACGTCAGCCCGCGGGTGCTCGAGGCGCAGGGCTCCGTGCTCACGAACAAGTACGCGGAAGGCTATCCGGGCAAGCGCTACTACGGCGGCTGCGAATACGTCGATATCGCCGAGCAGCTCGCCATCGATCGGGCGAAGAAGCTCTTCGGCGCCGCCTATGCCAACGTGCAGCCGCATTCCGGCTCCCAGGCGAATGCCGCCGCCTACCTGGCCCTGGTGCAACCGGGCGATCCCATCCTGGGAATGAGCCTCGATCACGGCGGACACCTTACGCACGGGGCGCGGGTCAACTTCTCGGGAAAGTTCTTCCGTGCCGCGCAGTACGGCATTCGTCCCGACACGGGGGAGATCGATTACGAGCAGGTGCAGCGGCTGGCCGAAGAGCACCGCCCGAAAATGGTCATCGCCGGCTTTTCCGCGTACTCG
>Ga0134128_10010705_pt1 | contig 10987 bp, 14 predicted proteins | sample KB31754_FD_96462 | JGI IMG/M metagenome (GOLD analysis project Ga0134128, IMG submission 96462) | Terrestrial soil microbial communities with excess Nitrogen fertilizer from Kellogg Biological Station, Michigan, USA - KB3-175-4 | ecosystem: Environmental > Terrestrial > Soil > Unclassified ...
CCCTAATCCGTCCGAAGTGGCCTGTGCGCGTTCGTATCACGGCCCCTGGAGGGTGCTGGGCAACCCGCACCCCGCGGACCCCAACGACACCTCGTTTCACTCGCAGATCTCCTCGGTGTTCAAGCACCCGTGTAAGCAGGATTTGTACATCGCTCTGGCCGACCACTGGCTGCCGGATGTTCCTTTCGGCGGGAAGGCGGCTATGGCGCTGTTTGCCGCGATGTTCGGCGGCGAGCCGATGCCCGTCGGCCTGGAAGCGCCCGAACTGAGTCCGTTTCCAGACACTTCGATCGCGGACTACGTGTGGCTTCCCCTCCGATTCGACGGCGAGATGGCCTACCTGGACTGGAGAGACGAATGGCGCATTGAGGATTATGAGTGAGTCGGAGCAGTCAGAGAGAGATATCGGCGGCGAGCGACCCTGGGTACGTCTTCGTTCCAGCTATCGTCACGGGCCAACCAGAGCACGAGCGCGTGGGTGGGGTGGGGATGAACTGGTGATCAACGTGGGGCCAGGGCAGTGAGCAGAAGCGGGACACGCTATGTGGCCGTGGACCCGGGCGCGGAGAGCGACCGGGTGATGGTGGGCACACTGCGTGGCGGGCGCATCTTTATTCATGTGAAAGGCTGAAGGCACGCACCATCTCCCCCACCAATCGTGCGAGGCGGCGGTCATGCGGGGCAAGTGCCGGACACGCATCTCACCCATCACAGTACGGCAGAGGGAGCGTGGAGCAGGGGACGTGGGCAGGTCGTCTCCCCTGCGCGAGCAGTCCTAACTCTTGGAGCCGTGTCCGCGCTGGTCCCGCGGCTCACAGCGGATCAGAGAGCGGTGGAGGGCCGCTCACGGCCTGGCGGAGTAGTATGGCCGCAGCCTACGCGGGTCAAGGAGAACCAAGGGCACGCACTCTGAACCGAATGTCGCCGTCGATAGTATGAGTCCGGACGTCATGGCCGGCCGGCATGGGAGGGAAACCGAGTTGGCGAAGGGAATTTCCCGCCTACCCCTGCCGAGCGATCAGTTCGGATCCTTCGTTACGCACCGACGAGACCAGCGACGCCACGGGGTACGCTTCCATCCGATCGGCCTGATAGGGGTGGAGCATCCCCAGCACGGCGTGCGGCTCGGTCAGGTCCGGGTCCAACCAGGCTGCCTCGTCGTCGGGATCGAGGATCGCCGGCATCCGGTTGTGTACCGGCGCCATCAGCTCGTTCGGCGCCGTGGTGATGATCACGCAGGTGGCCGTTCGATCCGCGCCGGCCGGCGTGTAGAGTCCGGCAAAGGCAAACAGGGCCCCATCCCGCAGGCGGGCATAGATCGGCTGCTTGGTCTTGCGGCCAGGGAGTGCCTGCCACTCATAGAAGCCATCGGCGGGGATGAGGCAGCGATACTGGGCCAGGGCGCCGCGAAACAGCGGTCGCTCCAGGAGCGTTTCGGCGCGGGCATTGATCGGCGCCGGCCCCTTGGCCTCTTTGAGCCAGGCGGGCGCGAAGCCCCAACGCATCGCCCGTAGGCTTCGCTGTCCCGCGCGCTCCACTACCGTGGCCACATCCTGACCAGGAGCGAGATTATAGCGGGGAGCGGGCGCCACATTCTCGGCCTCGGCGGGATCGGCAAGGCCGAATCGGAGCGACAACTGGCCGCTATTCGCAAGCGTAAAACGTCCGCACATGATTGGAGTATACGCCTCGCGGTGGCTGAGATACGTCCCTATCGTCAATCACGTGGCCTCGATCAGGCCTTGCCGCCGAAAAGGGGGTTGATCCTGACCGCACGCCGCTGACTAGTAATAGACCATAAATGCGAATTAACAGAGGAAAACACAACGCGACCGTCTTCCCTCCCAGCGATTCCGCCCGCGTGAGCGCCGGAATGTCGCGCTTTGGGCGGCCATCGAGGCGCTCCGGGCCCGCTTCCGCCCCACGATCATTCGCGCGGTCAGCGACCTGGCGGGTCAGATGGTGGTGCCTCAGCGGATGCCGACCGGGCGGGCAGGCGTTCGTCTCGCTCTCCGACGAATTAGGTCCGGCCACTGTCACCGTCAGTCCGGTGGTCTACGAGCAGACCTGGCCATCCTGCGCGGTGAGGCGCTGCGCTGGGACGACGGCATTCTCGAAGTGCGCTCATGCACATGTCCTTTCATACTTCCCTCATCGGACGCGGCCAAGGGCTGTACCGTCGCCGTACCGTGGAGTACTGGTAGGCTCGAAGGTAATCAGGGGAATACGCAGTTCAGCCGCAAGACGCGGCACTGGGCCACTGGCATGGGGATTGCGCCACCGCATAGTTGCCCGGCATCCGCCTGCCAGGGGCAGAGGGGCGCGCATCTGGGTATACAGGGCGACGAAGCCTGCCTGTATATCGCCGCCGCCGGCCCCGAGGAGGCGCGCCAGCAAGTCCTCGACGACGGCGGCGTCGGTGCGGTATCCGGCAGGTTGATGGACAAACACCAGGCCGTCAAGGTCCGCCGGCTGGTCTTAGATGAGGTCGCCGATCGCCACCATGCGCCGCACGGCCTCCCCGTCGGTCAGCCCGAACGCCCGCGCCACCGGCCGGTAGCGCTTCCCGGATCCCGCATCGATCTCGTCTCCCGAAAAGATGCGGGGGATGACGTGCCGCAGGCCGGTGCGTTCCAGCACGGAAGAAGCATAGAGATGACTGCCGGTGGTCGTGAGCACATGCCGCGCGCCCATCCGAGCGGGCCGGTCCAGCACGCCGCTGATGCCGTAACGTACACCCGCGGTTGCCTCACCCTCAAGAATCAGCGACGTAAAATTGCCGAGGGTATGGTCGAGATCCCAACACATGACCAGGGGACAGGATGACATGGCGCGAGCCCTTTCATACATGGCCTGGTCACGGTACCCCATAATGAGAAAGAAGCAGGTGGATGAAGGCGGCGTCTTCCGCGGGAGTGCGCCGGTGATCAGGCTCCTACGCCGGTCAACTCATCCTGATAGGCGAAGCGCTCCTCCTGGATCGCGCGACGTGGCTCCGCCGGGAGGAGGTGACGACCAGGACACAAGTGCTGACGGATCGGTCCGAACGGCGCGAGAAACCACTGGGTATGCCCGGGTGATCGGAACTGCCGTGCTCGTTCACGGAGAACAATCAGCCGTCTTCCCGATGCCCTCCACACTATTCTCTGCTTTTTCTCGTGGTGGTAGATACTCGGCCGGGAGCGGGGCCGGAGATCCGCGGCGCCGGCCCATCAAGTAGCGATGCAGTTCGCCGCGGCGGATGAACCATTCGCGGGCGCCCGGCGCCAGCTTGGTCGCGCTCAGATTGCCGCGGCGGATCGCCGTCTGCAGGGTACGGGCTCCCAGCCCCGCCACCTCCGCCGCCCGGGAGAGGGAGAGGAGTTCGTCCGGGTCCGGCCGATCCGTGCCGGGGGTTTCCAGGATGACCAGGAAGTCCCCTCCCGGCGTCGTGCGCACCACGGCGTTGTAGGGCTGCTGCCCGAGCACGCCGCGTGCCTGCACGACATAGGCACCGGCTCGAACGGCCGCCAGCACCGCCTCCAGGTCGTCGAGCAATGCGGGCACGCGGAAGCGAATGGGGCTGCCCTGCCGGTAGGGCGCGATCGCCTGGAGGGCGCGAATCATCTCCATGAGGTGCGTTGCTCGTGCGTGATGGAGCCACGCGAGTGCTCGTCGAGCGGTTGCTGGATCAACACTTCGACGTCCTGACGCCGCAGGTGCTGCCAGTGCGGTCGACCGATTCGCAGGCGAGGATTGCCGCACCCGTTCGTCACCAGGGACGGCCGATAGGAGTCAAAGGAGACTCTTGCGTAGGACGCGGTGCTCTCGCCGTACAGGAAGCCGTAATACTCGATCCAGATGATCGGCTCCTCCACGGCCTCGAATCGATGGGGGAAATGGGCGCGGATGATCTCGGTCGCCAGATACTCGGCCATGTTGGTGATGCTGGTATTGGTGTTCTCCGGCAACTCGCTGCACAGCACCACCGGTGGACGATTCTCCTCCTCGTAGACACGGATACGGCAGACCCCACCCGGGCGCCAGAAGCCATGATACTGGTAGGGATAGTCGTGCGTCTTGTTCATGGTTCGGTTCCTTCCCGCTGGGGGGACGAGCTGCCCCGTCCCCCATGTGCTTCCCTATGCCGCCGCGGTGGCGGCTTGAAGGAGTTGCTGCAAATCACCCATGATCCGGGCCACCCCGGCCCGGATGGCCTCCAGATTCCCGATCAGTTGAGCCCGGTCGATCTTGTAGAGGGCCAGATAGCTCGGGAAGTTGGGGGTCGGGATACCCAGGGCCCGGCAACAGCAATAGGAGATGGCCTCGGCTTGGCATTCCAGCATGGCGGTGCCGAAAGTGCGACGGGCCACGATGCCATGGCAACGTTCATGAGCCAGTTCATGCAGCATGGTTTGGCAGCGATTGCCGAGTGGGTCGTCGGCACGTACCACGATCCGCCCCGCCCCAGTACTGTAGCCATGTACGCCTTCCGGTAGGTCGGCACTTTCCTCGACGATCAGCCCACTCCGGCGCACCTGAGCCACCAGCGCTCCGTACAGGGCGGTATAGTCACCTGCCGTCTCCTGCCAGAGATCGGCCGCCAGTGGTTGCCCCTCAGTCTGGCTGAGGTCGAACACGTACCCAGTTGAGAACCGCACCAGCACCTTTTGCTCGTCGCCGGTTTCGGCGTCTTGCTCGGTGCGGAAGTGCGGACAGAGGATCTCCAGGCCACGCCGCCACTGATCCCGTTTGATGGCCCTGCCAAGGCTTTCCCAGGTCTTGCGCGAAGCCACGCGCCGCGCCTCGGGCATCTGCAGGGCGACCAGCCAGCAGTTACGGGCCGAATAGGTCCAGAAGCGGGCCAGGATCTGGAGGTAGCGGGTCAGTTCCTCGCTCTGGGTCGCGGCATCGACGGCGTCGGCCAGACTATCGAGCCAGGCATCGATGCGGGCCAGATTGGCCGTGGTGGGGTTGATGCGGCTGGTTTCGGCGGCTGCTACCATGATATCGACCTCCTTCGGGTGGTCCAACGCGGGGCTCCTGATGCTGTCCAGGCTGGGGGAGCCTCGCGGCGTTTACAGTCAAGTACGGTATCTCGATCGACCTATATTGTACTCTATTATCGTACATAAGTACACTATATGAGTGCCTTTATACAGGTGAGATGCTCTCTTTTTTCCGCCGGAGGCGGCCCGCTGTGTCATCCTCGTACCTGCTCGTCAACCTATCTCCTCTGGGAGCATAGTTGGGATAGCCAAATGCCGTATGCAAACCAGCAGTCGTTGAGTGAGAATGCGTCGGCCAGGATGGGGTTGTAGAGAGCCAACACGGGAAAACGGGACGAGCGGATATGAAGGAGAAAGGCGCTATGAGCAATCTCCACTTAGGCAACGGTCTGTTCCTGGCTACTCGCGCCCTGGCGCTCACGGTGCATTTCCGCCAGAATCTGGTGGGAATGATCCAGACAGACACACCAGCCACGTTCGTTCAGGCGGTCGTGAAAGGCCCAATGCCCAATGGTCGCCATGGCACATGCGGACCGCGTCGGTGAGCCGTTCCGCGCCACGGCGCTCATAGGTCAAGTGATTGATGTCAAGATGCTCGGTGGTATAACAGACAGCACAGCATTGATTGGCGGGGAGGGCGCAAAAGCGCTCCGTGAAGTCTTTCCAGTGGGCTGAGGTCAGGTAGTGTTTGGCGTAGTCTTCTTTCGGCGTGAGGGTCGGCATACAGGCACCCGATTATACGCCGGGATCGCAAGGAGGCAGGGCGGATGGGCGAGCCGGCCGAGGCGCTCGGACACGACGATCTGTATTGCGTGAACTGCGGGGCGAGCCTGTTGGGGGCGGTCGTCCAGATCTGCCCGCCCCGGCGCTTTCGCTACGAGGCGGACACCGATCTCTGGCTGGAGCAGCCCCAGACCGGCGAGTACTACTTCGTGTGCGTCGATTGCGGCGAGCGGCTCGACGAGGCGGTCCAGGACTATCTCTTCGAGTCAATTGTCCCGGAGGACTAAGGGGCGCGCGTCGCGTGGGTTGAACGAGGATGCTACAATAGCGGGTAGTTATCTGTAGCTATGGAGCGTGAAGGAGTGGTAAGAAAATATAAAGCAATCTTCGTGCAACGAGACGATGTCTATAAGTGTGCAGCGGCCGCAGAGCCGACTGTACTACCAGGCGAAGTTTCGGGATACGACCAACAAGCCATTGACCGACGAGGTCCTCCGTGCCCACTTGCGGGGCGAGGTGACGATTAACCTCCAGTCCATCGACCGGGCCGGCATGACCCGCTGGAGCGTGATCGATAGCGATGAGGGCTTGCTTCCCATTCAGGAGGCCAGCAAGTCTCTCCAAGCGCAAGGGATTCACTCGTATATCGAGCGTTCTCACGCAGGCGGTCATTTGTGAACGTTCTGGGATCGGCCGATTCGCCCCGACCACTCCCGAGCGATTATGGCGCCCCACGGCCCGGCGCTGGAGAACTTCCCGTCCGGCGATAATCCCGATGAAGACGGGTACGGTCTGGCCATCCGGGCGCCGTTGGGCGTACATCGGCTGTCCATGCACCGCTATCCCTTTGTGAACCGGGAGGGTGAGCCGTTGGTGCCGGGCTCGATTGGCCGGGGTCAGATTGAGTGGCTGTATACCAATGCCGTGTGCAACGATCCCACGCCACAGGTCGCGGCGGTCGAGCTACAGGAAGCACAGGAACGGGCGCTGAAGGAAGGACTACGTGCCGGAGCGAAGGAGCGCAAACTGTATGAGAGCCCGATGAAGACTTGGTCGGAGCATCACAGCATCCGCGAGGTGGTAGAAGCGTATGTACCGCTCAACCAGCGCGGTGTCGGCAGGTGCCCGCGGCCGGAACATCACCATGCGCAAGATAGGCATCCCAGCTTCCAGGTATATGAGAAGACCAATCGATTTTGGTGCTATACTATCCTCGTGCCGGTGGAAGGGCAGGGCGCGCACTTGGCGCTGATGCTCAGTGAAACGCCGGTCCAGGAACATCCACGTCCGCACCTCGACCTGTTCGCCGGCGACGCCCCGGACCAGGCAGCCGAGGTCAAGCGGCTTATCTCGCTCGGTGCGGAGCGCGTCGAGTGGGATATGTATCCGGATGACGCCGCCTTCATCGTGCTTGCCGATACGGAAGGGAATCGCTTCTGCCTGACCGACATCAGCCGCTAAGTGAAGGTAAGGTGGGGAGGAAGAGATTGAATCACTATGTGTAGTCAGGAGGTAATGTGACGTTCATCGGCACGGCGGTCGAAGACATGGAAGCGGTAGCCGTGGGTATCGTTCGCGTCCCTCGCCTCTTGTCCTAAGCGATCCGCCTCCGCCTTGGCTTGCTCCAGGCTGTCATATTCACCGATGGACCCGGCGCCGTCGACATTGGAGTGAATCACCCGGTAGGGGCGACGCACATCCTCGCGTAACACGTTCTCGCTTTGCACGGCGACCGCCGCGGTTGCCGCGTCCAGAGCAGGAAGTGCCCCGGCATGGCCCGGGTTCGTCCCCATGCCCAACATATCCTCGCAGCCGCGGATTATCTTGCCGCTGACCCGTTGAATCTCGCTCATGATGTTCTTCAGGGTGCGCTTGTTGTGCGTCCACTGGGCGATGTAGGGGAAGCTGCGGACCCCGGAGTCCAGGCCGAAATGGGAGAGCACCACGTAGGCGGAGGCCTCGGCGATCCCCTCCGTCCCGGCTTGGTCGCGTTGCGGAGCATCCGGCGACCTTGCACGATCCGACAGGTCGAAGTGGTGGGCCACCTCGTGGGCCATCGTCTTGGTGCGCTGCAACTGGGCAATCTCCGTGCCGTCGTCATTATGGGTGCGAATACCGATCAGTTTATGGTCGGGGGCGTAGAAGCCCATCGAGCCGTCGGCGAAGTTGGGGATTTCCATCACGCGCACGCCCTCCAGATTGGCCAGGGCGCCGAGCGAACCGTACAGTTGGCCGCCTTCGTCGCCTTCGAGCACCGGCACGTCGAACTCGGGGAGCGACTTGCCGTTGGTTTGCAGGACATCGTAGACCTTGACCGGAATGAAGGCGGCCGGTCGGGCGTCTTTTTGCCGTTCCTTGGGGATGCCGGGCGGGAAGATGGGGGCGAAGATATCCAGGCCCCGCTCGCCCTTGTTGACGACGCGGCCGAGCTGATTCCATTGGCGGAGGCCCATGACGCGGGTGGCGTCGGGCCGCTGGCTCATGATCAGGGCCGTATTGCGCCAGGAGAATTGGTGGAAGCGGGATTGGACGTCCAGCCAGTCACGGAACGCCTGGTCATCGTAGATGGCGTCCAGCCCGGTCTCGAGTTTCTTCATCACCGCGTCGGTACGGGCACGTTGTTCGGGTGAGAGATGGATGTCTGGTCGTCCGTGTGGTCGTTCCATACAAAAGAGTAGGCCGTTTATAGCAGAACCATGCGCCGGGCGCAAGTGGGAACACCAAGGGGATCCGGTTGTGCGCCCGTGGATGGCGCGCGGGCTAGGCCATCCGCCCGATGCGCCGTCGGCTGGCGTGTGGCAGAATGGAGGAAGACCGGACTCCACGCCCTGGGGCGGAGGGAGGCTGGCAGGCAGCGGAGGAGGAGCTCGGCATGGAACCGCATCAGGTTACGGTGAATCCGGCGCATTGGCCGATCGCGGACGGCATGCGGGTGTATGGGATCGATGGGGAACAGCTGGGCACCGTACGCAACTACGATCCCCAGGATGGCTACCTGGATGTCCAGCGGGGCTGGCTCTTGACCAAGGATCTCTACGTCCCGTTTCGCGCCGTCGCGACCATCACCGGGGACGGGATCACCTTGCGCTTGACCAAGGAGGATCTGGACGATGACCGCTACTTGACGCCGCCGGCGACCGATGGCGTCATGGAGGGTGAGAACTACGTGGTCAGGGAGACTATGATCTCGGACGACGCGGGACCGACCCGGGTAGAGCGCGAGGACGTGACGGTGATGCGGACGGGTGAGGGTGGTTCTCGCGAGTAGCGGAACGCGTGGCGCGCTGGGAGAGGGCGCGCGGGACACCGGGACGAAGCAGGAGAGGCGGGAATGGAGGCGGAGTTCGTGCCGCGCACGGCGGCACGTACCCCATGGCGCTTTTTGCCACTTGCATTTCGCTCCCTAAAGGTCTACAGGTAATCTCACGCGCCCTCTCCATGACCAAGCAGCAGAAAACACCCGTCCCTCCCGCGTCCACGCCCATCCGCGTGGTCAGTCTGCCCTGCGGGCGGGCGCGGGATCGTAAGCACAAGGAAGTCTTCGGGGTCGGGTGGGACACCTGCGATAGCTGTCACGCCAAGAACGTGCCCTGCGCCAGCGCTTCGCATGCCTTCGGGATCGTCACTGATGCGGACAGCAGAATACGGGACATCGTCGATGATCTTCTCTAATCTATGCGCGCGGAACGACCATCCTATCTTCATGACCAACTGGGCAAGCTCGGCCACTGCTTTCGCCAGATGGGTCGGCTCTCCACGGACGGGGTGGGCAAGCCGGTGACGGAGTACAAAAAAGGCGAGCTGCACGTGGTAGTGGATCCGGGGTTCGTGGAGGGGATGCGCAAGGTCGCCGAGAGCATCAAGCAAGACCTGCGGGCCGCGGACCAGGAGCACCTCTTCTACGAGACCTTCCGCAAGGTGAAGGGGAGATAGCAGGGGGAAGTCCTGCCCGCTTGTGGGTACGAAAACGAGGACCTAGAGCGCCGATAGAGAATTAGGCAGCTTGCTGGACCTGCTGGTCGAGGCGGCGGAGCACGAACAGAGTGTGGATCACCGCCGCACGGCGCAGGTCGAACAGATGCTTTCGCAGTCCGCAGTAGCGGGCACGGTTACCGTGCCAGTGGCCGAGGTGGGCCAGTGCATGCTCCACTTTGACCCGCTCGCGCAAGACCGCCCGCCCGGCCGGGGTCTGCTGCCGGGTGCGCAGTTCCTCGCGTAGGCGCTCGTCCGGATGGATGGGCACGCTCCGTCCCGCACTGCTGGTGGTGCAGCGTGTCCGAGAGGTGCAACTAGCACAGCAAAGGGCCGGGAAGTGCCCGGTGCTGCCGACGCTGAAGGGCACCTGGACCCCCGCCGGACCCTGCAGCACCCCCTGCTCCCAATCGAGGGTAAAAAAGGCCGTTTTGGCAAAGCGGTCCCCGTTGCGCACCGGCCAGGCTTTGCCGACAATGCGCCGCGCTCGCGCACCAGGCTGCTGCTCAGGTGGGCGCGGTCGATGGGCAGTTCGCCCAGCGGCGCCCCTTGGGCGGCCAGGTCAGCGCTCAGGGCGGGCGTCACTCTGGCCGACGGCGCATTGGCCGCCGTCCGCCCCACGGCCCGCACCAGCCCACTGTCCAGGTCGCGCAGCACAGGGCGCGTAAAGCCGTCGAACCGGCGGCTGCGACTCTTGCGGCCAGGGCGCATCTCGCCATCTTCCCCGCTGATCCGCCGGTCAGGGGCCACCCCACGGCGCAGCGTCGGTGTGCCGTCCGGCGCGACCGTCACATCTTGGGTCCGGACCTGCTGGGCGATGGTGACCGCCGCCGGAGCCGCCGTGCCGGCCTGGTCCAGCCAGGTTTCGCGCGCCGTCAGCGCGCTCAGCACCTGCCCCAGTGCCGCGGCGCGGGCTGCCAGGTCGTCCCAGTCCCGGTCCAACGCCGCTTTCCGGCTCGCCGGGCCGGCCGGCCCCGCCGCACCGGTCGCCTGGGCCATCGCCGCCAGCCCCCACCCCTGCTGACGCGCGAACATGCCCAGCGCCTTCCGCAGGGCCTGTCCCAGCAAGGTAGAGGTGTCCGCTACCCGACCGGCACCCCAGAGCGGACTGCTGTCCAAGGCGGCCCGCCGCGCGCGGTCGCCAAAGCCACCGACCCGCCGTGCCAACTGCACGGTCTGCTCGATCAGGCGGCGGTCCAGGTCAACGGCGATCAGCCGCCGGCGGAAGGCCCCCCAGGTGGCCGTGCTGAAGGGTGCCTCCGCTGCTCCCAGGCAATCGAGCACCACGTGCCAACGCGGGTCAA
>Ga0134128_10010707_pt1 | contig 10986 bp, 14 predicted proteins | sample KB31754_FD_96462 | JGI IMG/M metagenome (GOLD analysis project Ga0134128, IMG submission 96462) | Terrestrial soil microbial communities with excess Nitrogen fertilizer from Kellogg Biological Station, Michigan, USA - KB3-175-4 | ecosystem: Environmental > Terrestrial > Soil > Unclassified ...
AAACGACGGAGTCTCTCTATCTACCTAAGTCTTGTCGAGCACCCTCACAGAACTGCTGTTCAATGGGTCTACAGTTCAGCCCTTCAGGCCAGCGCGTCAGTTCCCTTCCAATTGCTCAAGGCAATCCGGAGGTTCTGCAATCTCTGTGAAAGGTTCCCCTTCATCACCTATTCCGACTACGACCGGCAAGGGACGGTCCGTAGTCCGTGAGTAGATAGCCGCCTTGCTCACGTTACAGGCGACTGGCTTGTGTTACCGCGAAGCCTGCGTAGCTCTGCTTTCCAACTCGCTTCGTCGCTTTGCTTCTGGATAAGTAATTCTGTTGACTTATCTTTTCTTTGTTCAGCGTTCGCATTTCTCAGAAGACTGCACCGTTTCTCCTCCTGCGCGAACCGCAAGAAAACGTGGGAGTTGAACCGTCCGGATGTACACGGGTCGCAGGAGCTTCGTTTCGAGAAAGAGGATCAAGTCCTGGTGGGGGCTATGCTCTCAGACTCTTAGGCCGGCTTCATCGTCCTCGAACTAGTGGCAACCACGTCCTTCCAGCCGGGGGTACACCGGGATTGGCGCTGAAAGACAATCGGAAAAAGCGGTGGTCGCACTGCTCACAACGAAACGGTCGCACGAACATCAGCGTGAGAGGCCCCGATTCGAGGAATCCCTTGCGCCTCGACCGATGGATTCGTTGACTGGAACAGCTTGGGCAGCTAATCGACATCGGGCACACCCTCCTCGAGAACATGAGCCGGAAGAGAATCTTGCAACACCTGTCCCCGCGTGACTGTCCGGTTTGACACACCTCCGAAACGAGGGCCGGACCATCAGAAATTGACCGCATTTCGGCTGCTCCTCCACCCTTGATGTCTCCAAAAGGCCAATACCCGAGTGTTCCAAAATGGAACAGATTCCGATTGTTGGCTCGCTTTAAGATTCGCGCGACATTGAGGAAGAGGCGGCCTTTTCTCGACACGCCTGCGGAGACCAGAAGGGACTGAACCTCGAAAGTAACATCCTTGCTCTTCTCGTATCTTCGCGGTGACGCGAGCTTTAGCATGATTTGCGCCACTGGGCCGGGCGTGCGTAAACAAATGACATCTATGTCCGCAAATGGACAGATACCCGTTGCGGTCTGTTCTAGTATGTTGTTCGTGGGGAAGCAAAAAGACCGAAGCTAGAACACAAAACCGAAGCTTCAGCCTGAACCACTCAGAAATTCCGGGTTCCACTCCGCTCCACAGTGTCGCACCAGCTCTCGGACTAACACGGAAACAAGGTCAACAACGAGCGAGGCGGGGTGTCTGCGTGCGAGGAAGGAGACGAATCAATCATGCCTTTAATTAACCTGGTAGCGATCTTGATCGTAATCGGCGTTCTGCTGTGGCTGGTGAATCGCTTCATCCCCATGGCGGGAAGCATCAAGTCGATCTTGAACGCCGTCGTCGTAATCGTGGTCGTGTTTTGGCTCCTGAGTGTATTTGGACTAATTCATTCCCTCTCGCGGATACGCGTTGGATAGAAAAGTTAATAAGTACTGAAGATTAGCTGTGAACCCTAGGCTCGCAATCGGCACGGACACAACAACCGTGCCGAACGCGGCTAGTAACAGGCACACGAAATCGCGACGGTGGAGGCGACATACATGAAATTACTTGGCGTTGTTAGTACAACCGGCCTGTTCTTGCTTCTCGGAATCATTGCGCCGGCTCGCACACTGCAGGAGCAACAGGAGCGACCGGCCAAACCCCCGAAACACGAGCAGCAGGCGACGCCTGAAAAGCGACAAGAGCAGGCCAGGGGGCGGCAAGAGCAGCATCCACCGAAAAATGAGTCTGCAAAACAGGAACAACAACAGCAAGCGAAGAAACACCAGGACCAACAACGACAGCAGAACGACAGGCCTGCAAAGCAAGAACAGCAGCAAGCCAAGGGACAGCAGGAACAGGAAGAGAAACGGCGCCAACAGCACGACAAGTCTTCAAGACGAGAGCAGGAACAAGCTAAGGGACAGCAAGACCAGCAGCGTCAGCAGCGAGACAGCACTACGAGACAGGAACAACAGCAGCAGGCCAAGGAACAGCAAGACCGGCAGCGGCAACACCAAGACGAATCCGCAAGACATGAGCAACAGCGCACCAAACAGCGGGACCGTTCGCAGGAAGTCAGCATGTCTGAACAACAAAGGCAGCATGGAAAAGAAAGCGAACAACGGGGCACTTGGCAAGAACGTCGCGCACATAGCTGGCAATCCGAACACCGTGACTGGCAGCAACGCGGCGGCTACATCGGCTACCGCATTCCGGACGACCGTTTCCGTGGCCATTTTGGCCGTGATCACGAGTTCCGCGTCTACAGTCGTCCCGTCTTGGTGGTTGGCGGGTATCCCCGCTTTCAGTACGGCGGCTATTGGTTCAGTCTGATTGACCCGTGGCCAGAATACTGGTCCGACGACTGGTACAACAACGACGATGTGTATGTCGATTACTCAGAGGATGGCTATTACTTGTACAACCGCAGACATCCCAGCGGTCGAATCGCAGTCAGTGTGTACGTGAACTAACGCTTCCCGAAGTGACTCACAAAGGAGAAAGCTGTGTTTGGAACTGTACCAGTCGTGATTCTGATCCTAGCTAGCGCTCCTGGGAACCCTACCGCGATGGTCGCATAGCCGAAATTGGGGTTACGCCCCGACAGGAGGAGTGGGTCTGGCCATTCTTGGCGGCGTCATTCTCCTGGTTCTCGGGGGTATCTAAACTTCTCGGGATCGAAGTCTTGTGCGCAGTCTTTCGGTCCGAGTCATTGTTCTGATTGAACCTTGGTCATTGGTTAGGAGGTCAAATGGATGAGTCTAGCCGCCGAGTAATTCAGTTCCTGGAGAAGGAAATCAAGACATATGCAGCCCTCTCCCTGTTTTTGTCGAAGAAGGGCATAAGGGAACATCTGCGCGTGGGAGACAAACGAGTTCTTCTAAGTCCTACGTATTACAAGGACAGAGTCAAAGAGGCCAAGAAGCTTGTCAATGAACTTAGAAAATCCAATTAGAACACGGCCATCTCTGTCTACGCGAGCTGTTGAGTTGCCATAAGTCTTGGTATCGGCAGGCAACAGGATTGTGCCAACTGGCAAGGAGGGAGCTTTCTGGGTGGGATTCATCGTAAAGGACCCTATTTAAGAGTTTTGACGAAGTCTTACGTCAGCAGAGCAGTTCTGACTATGGAGGTCAGTGATGAAACGCTATTTGGTTATCGCAATGTGTGTTGCTCTTTCGGCAGGTGTCGTGTATGCGGCAAAACTGAACAAGGAACAAAAACGCCTCCAGGAGTGCGGCGTTGTCATGCAGGAAGTGCTCAACGTCCCAGACAGTATTCCTAAGGATCTGTTGGAGAAGGCCGAGTGCGTCATCGTGATTGCGTCCGTTCGGAAGCTTGCTTTTGGTGTAGGCGCAAGTTACGGGCGCGGCGCGATGGTTTGCCGCAAAGGTGTGAAGTTCAATGGATCATGGGGAGCTCCAGCCATGTATGCGCTGGAAGGCGGCAGCATCGGACTTCAAATTGGCGGAGAAGCTACCGACTTGATCCTGCTGGTCATGAACGACAGAGGGATGGAATCGATTCTCAGCAGCAAGGTCAAATTGGGCGCTGATGCTTCTGTCGCCGGAGGCCCCAAAGGGCGTGACGCGTCCGCAGCCACAGACGCTTGGATGCGAGCCGAGATTCTCAGCTACTCGCGCTCCCGTGGTGTGTTTGCCGGCGTGTCCCTCGAAGGGTCTACACTACGTCCCGACGATGATGCGAGTGAACAAGTATATGGCCGGGCGATCAAGGCAAAGGACATCGTAAGAAGCGAAAAAATGTCCGTTCCCGCGACAGGCCGTCATCTCGTCAATACTTTGCAAAAGAGCGCACCCCGCAATGAATCAGAGCGGGCTTCAATCAAATAGCTAGGCCTAGGCCAGCTTGCCGAGATTCTTTCTTTGTCTCGGCAAGCAGCCAATGTTCAAGAGAACCTGTTCACTGAAGTTCTGCACCACTCGCTAAGGGACGAATGTCGGAGTCCTACACTCACCTTGCTGGTGCCTGCCTTCGAAGAACAGATTGGTATGAAAATGCGTCCCTTACCGGACAGTATTCGGATTTGCAATAAGCGACAGTGATGTTGTTAGGTTTGTCGAAGGAGACTCATGCTGAAGATTTCACAAGTCACCCTAGCAGTTGTAATCGCACTTAGTGCATCCGCATCCGCTCGAGCCCAAACACAGTTGCCTGCGGAGCCGGGCAATCCAACACCAACATTCCGCGCCAACGTAATTAGCCGCACCGCCCGCGCCGTAAACTACGGCCATCGCGGTGACTCCACAAAGGTCAATTTCAGGGGTACAGACCTGATGCCCAACGCCCAGGGTCGGGCCACGGTACAGAGCAAGCGCGGTGACACGAGGATTGTGATGGAGCTGCAGGAACTGCAGAATCCCACGACTTTCGGGAACGAATATCTCACCTATGTTCTCTGGGCCATTTCCCCCGAAGGGAGACCCATGAACCTTGGAGAGGTGCTCGTTGGCGGCAACCACCGCAGCAAGCTGGAGGCCACAACGCAACTTCAGGCGTTTGCCCTCATCGTGACGGCCGAGCCCTATTACGCGGTCCGTCGCCCCAGCAATCTGGTCGTTCTGGAAAATGAGGTCCGTTCGGACACCGTCGGTACCACCGAAGCAGTGGAAGCGAAGTATGAGCTGATCGACCGTGGTGGCTACATTCCAACCGGCTATAGATTTGACCCCGTGGTATTGAACGCCAAATTGCCGCTGGAATTCTTCGAAGCTCGCAATGCCATGCGCATCGCTGAGTCGGCCGGAGCAGAACATTACGCTGGTCCAAGCTATGAAAAGGCCACCCTCCAGATGAAGCATGCCGATGACCTCGCAACCAGAAAACACGCCGATAAGAAGTCTTTGATTTCGACGGCACGGCAGACCGTGCAAACGGCGGAAGACGCTCGTGAAATCGCCATGAAAAACATCGAAACGGCTCGTATGGAAGCCGAACGCAGCGCTGCAGCAGGCCGTGAAGCAGACGCCCACGCCAGCGCGGATCGAGAATCACAGCGTCGAATGAATGCCGAAATCGCAACGAACGACGCGGTTCACCAACGGAATGAGGCCGACCGCAAGAGTCTCGATGCCCGCGCGGAATCCGACCGCAATAGAAACGCGGCCGCCGCTTCAGATCAGCAGCTTCAACAAACAGAAATTAAACGCGTCGCAGCAGAGAGCCGTGAGCAAGAGGCCAAGGATAAAGCAGACCAGGAATCACAACGTCGCATCACCGCCGAAATCGCAGCGAACGATGCTCAGGCAGAAGCGCAGAGATCCGCAAATGCCCAGGCAAAAGCGGAAACAGCTCGCGCCGCTGCGGAGCAACAGCAACAGGCGGCGCAAGCGGAATCGGATCGCAATAAAGCCGCTGCCAGCGCTTCCGACCGGCAGCTTCAGCAATCTGTGCTGGACCGCGAAGACCTTCGCGCCCGCCTGCTCCAACAATTCAACGCTATCCTGGAAACACGCGACACAGCACGCGGCCTCGTCGTAAACATGTCCGACGTGCTCTTCGATAGCGGCAAGTTCACACTTCGGCCGCTAGCGCGCGAGAAGCTCGCCAAAATATCCGGCATCGTCCTCGCCTATCCGGACCTGAACCTGGCTATCGAAGGCAACACCGACAGCGTTGGTACCGAAGCATTCAACCAGGTGCTCTCGGAAAGGCGTGCTGAAAGCGTCCGGAGCTATCTGACCGAACAAGGTGTCCCGCAGTCCTCGACCAGCGCGACCGGTCTCGGCAAGAGTCAGCCGATCGCCTCCAATGCAACTTCCGAGGGCCGTCAACAAAATCGGCGCGTTGAGCTGATTGTCTCAGGCGAAGTGATCGGCACAAAGGTTGCCGAACCGGTGGCCGCAATCACGTCGCCTCGTTAACCGTACCGCCAACCGAAGAGCCGGCCCGATTTGGACCGGCTCTCTCGTTCGTTGGCACTACTAGCAGCCAGATCCATAGCCCTTATGGGCCACGACGATCTCGTGAGGAGAATTTCGGTGAGAACCTCTTTTACAGATGTCTTGAGCAGTGACCTGAAGCCGCTTTGTTCACGCGACAACCACAAAATGAAGTAGCAGACCAGGCCTCCTCGTTCGAACGCCAAAAATAGTGCGTCCCACTACTACGGTTTTATAGGTTGCAGCGTGCGATAGAATGGATGGAATGGAACACAATCAATGCTGACCAGCTCGGAGGCCCAATGAAACGTTTAGTGCATATTCCGCCCGAAACTATCGGCGAACTGAAACTACAAACAGAAAGGGGACTGGGCTATCAGGTAGTTTCCGTCATGCTCAAAGATGGCAGGCGATTCGATCAAGTTGTGACCAGCGAGGGCTGTATCATCGAGGTTCGCGGATACGCGGAAGTGCCGTTCACGTGTCACGAAGTCGCGTCACTAACGGTAAACCACCGGAATTGGAACTTCAGAACTTGGTCGGATAAGGGAAAGCTCAAGAGCCGGGCTGCATCTGCCTGAGGCGACTCCGTGTAGAGAACAAGCTTTCGCTGATAGGTTCAAACTTGAACTGGAGGCTACAAATGACGAAGCCAGTAAGGACGATCAGTATCATCACATCGGTGTTGTGGGCGACCGCAATTATTTCGTCCGCAATTCTCAAGCCTTCCTTTTTCACGCTGATGCTACTTCCGATGCTCGGATTTGCCTCGCTGGCTACTATCGTAACAATCGGTCGCCGCCTTGATATTTCGCGCGTTTGATTGAGCCACAGCGGGACCGCCTATTATGATTGGAAACAGCTCAACACCACTGCTAGCAGAATGTCGGGCATTTAGTGTCGGAGTTCAATGTCAATTGCTAAGGCGTTACAGAGGACCGAAGATTTTGACGAACGACGCTTTCTAATTAAAGCCGCCTACCAAGTCATCGTTGACGCCAATCATCTAATTGAGCTGCTTACGGCACTCAAGCCGTCATCTTCGGAAGGCATTCCCGAACAGCCTCAAACAAATAGTTCCACTCAACACCTGAGCAATTCTCCACTGCGGTCAATATTACTTCCTGCTCGCCGCTCATGCGTCGAACGTTGCGCTCCGGGTCAATCCAGTATCTCAGTGTTCCCTGTATTGAACCTGAGTTCAAACCGACTATCCTCTCAGCGTCCAATCCAAGTGCAAATGGGGGCCGCTGAGCAATTCCTCGCTGACGGCCCTCGTCCACCAGGGAGGCGATCATGTGCGATTTGATATTCGCTCCGCTCAATGGAATCAGCGTCGTGCTTTCCGTGTACTTGTTCACCAATCTTTTGCAGCGGCCTCGCTTTTGATTCGGCGTGATTTCTTTTCCCAAACGTCGCCCCGGAGGTGAGACATGGTAACAGCTCTCGTAGCAACCGCAACTTTCCTCGGCATGGGTTTGATTGCATACGTGGTTCACATTTGGCGCACGGCCAACGGGTAGGCTATGGTGCCGCCATTTGACATCTTTAAGAGACAGGGCGGCGGCAGTGTGCGTTGGCTTGGAGTGGTCACAGACCTTGAAGCTGCCAAGCTGCGGGTTAGAGAATTAGCGGAATCTATTCCCGGCGAATACTTTATCTTTAGTCTCGCAACAGGACATAGACTCGATATCAAAATGACGATGAAGGTGCAAGCACCCGAAGAAAAGTCATCTCGAATAGACTGATCCCTCCCGCACGAAGACGTTGTTCAATCAAAGAGGAAAGCTGGACCTCAAGCAGAATCTTTAGGTTTTCTGGAAAACTAGAAATCAAGCCTGATAACACAAGTCTTTCCGTTGGTATGTGGCCTTGCTACCGCAACTCGGGCATGTACATTTGACTCCCTTTGGAGGGAGGTCTGGTTTCAGCGGCAAGTAAAAACTGGCCATTCCAACATCATCAATCTGCGAATGATCAAAGATAGTGCTGCACTTGGGGCACTGAAGAGTCCAATTAGGCATGACGATCACCCGTCTAGCCGGGCTTGGCTGGTGAGGTCAGTCTAGATTTTTCGACAGGCGATTGAACGGAAAAGAAATAGGCCTTTGTAGCACAATCAAGCAGGCTCAGAACGTAATTGCGGCAATCAGGGCGGAAAAGTTGGACCTTGGATCGATTTAAGCCTGATAGATAAGGTCGGTGCGCCTATACAGGGCAACGTGCCCGCAATTTGAGCATCTGAACTGCCCACCGCCATCAGCGACATCAGGCTTCGCGGGGAGAAAATAGTCCGCCACCTCTCTGATCTCAATAATTGAGTGCACGAAGGTAAAACGGCAATTTGCGCAAGATAACGTCCAACTGGCCATACCGTCACCTCTTAGAGAGGTGACAGCCAGAAAGCTGGAGAGCACCGCGAAAAGTGATTCCAGAGTATCAAAGCGAAAATCTAGCGAGCAATGGGGACTTCGCTGTAGTTCTTTTTGGCGCGGTTGTTGCTCATTATTTGGCCTTTGAGTTTTCTTAACAACTTCCTTATGCGTTACTCCCTATGATGAGCGGCAAGCGTTGGCCTGCGAGGGCAGGTCTGCCGTTCCGACACGAATAGCAACTTGCCCTCAATCTCTTTGGCCTATACGACAATAAGCTTATAATCGCCTCGTTATGGCTCTGGCCCCGCAGTGTCCCGTTCATCAGGTCGAAATGAAGCTCACCATGCGAAAATTACCGGAGGACCAGAAGTATTATCTCTGTCTGAAGTGGGGCTGCGTGCATCGCTATCGAGAGCGTGACGGGTACTTCACAACTGCCTATCTTTCCAACTTGTTCCGCTCCGGCAAGCTTAAAACCTAAAAATATTTCAGTTGACGCCGACGAAAAATAGCGCGAGTGTAGCGCACTCCTTCGCTCATCCAAAAGGGGCAGCTCTGTGACGGGGCTGCCCTTTTTATTTGCTATGATCTAGAGCCAATCCGCAAGAGTCGAGGGCCTCTAATATGAAGTGCTTAGCTCCAATCTCTCCCGAACATCTCAACAGTTTGAAACGGCAGAAACAAACTGGACCTGGATACCATGTGGTTTCTGTTGAGTTAAGAGACGGCCATTTTTTCGAGCAAGTTGTCGTCAGCGAAGGCTGCATTATTGCTGTGCGCGGCTACACTGAAATTCCCTTTGAAGCCCGCGAAATTGCAGACACGAAGGTAAATCACAGATATTGGAACTTTAGAGACCATCGCCGTCCGAAAGCCAGAGCCGCCTCTGGAAACTAGTTCAGCCTGTTGTTTTCAAGATTGCAATTCAAAGTAAAAAGGGCTAATTTCGCGACAGCGTATCACCCCAAGAAGAGGTCGTGTGCTGGCCTGGTGCGGCCTCTTTCTTTATTTCCAGTGGAAAGCCGGAAATTCGCTGTATTGCGCTTTGCGAATGTTAGGTCTAGTGTTGCCGCAAGAATTGGACAACCTCTCTCACCACAGAGAGCGGAGCCGCTCTTTTTACTAGCTTCAGGGCGGCTCTTTTTTATTCCTCGCGCCGCCAAGGTCCGACCGGATTAAAGTCCCAATATCTTCCCGTCCCGAATCTTCTTGCGATCCATTACGTCCTTCGGCGGGGAGCTAAGCGATCTAACCGAGCTTGGAGACTGCCTCGACTGAAAGCTTAGCGTGAGCTGTCTACCTGATTGTGCGGAGGAGTTCTCCTCTGCTGATTACTGACTACATTTCCTTTGGGGGTTGTGATTTGCGCGACACAGTAAGATGGTTCAATAATTCAAAAGGCTTCGGCTTTATCGGGCGCGGAGATGTTCCCGATGTCTTCGTCCACTACGCAATCGTGGGCTCGTCACGCGCCGATTTCGGTACGTAGGTCTGCCTACTGCGATCAGCCTATTGTTTCGAAGAGCGTAAAGCAGCGAAGATTCCTCGCCATGGTATCCGCTTCGCCTGCAGCTTCGTCCCCTGTACCGCGAACGCGCATTCTGATTGCTGATGACAATGCAGTAGTACGAACCGTCATGCATACCCTCATCGAAACGAAGCGAAGATTGCATGTTTGCGGCGAGGCAGTGACTGGACCCGACGCCATCCAACAGGCTAAAGACCTTCAGCCTGATTTGGTGCTCTTGGACCTCCGTATGCCTGGCATGAACGGAATAACCGCGTCGCCACTTATCAAGCAAGCCGCTCCCAATGCTCGTATTGTTCTGTTTACGATGTATGACAGCGAAATCAACGAAACGGTGAAAGCGGAGGCTCACATAGATTTGCTGGTGAGAAAGTCGGATGGTATCGATGGGCTACTAAGGATGATCGAAGTCTTGATTCACTCCAATACTTGGTTCCGCCAAAGTGAAGCTTAATCGATCGGCAACGCAGCAGTACGTCTACCTCGCTGTTGATTGCCGCACACCTGATTGCACGAAAATCCACATTTTGAAGTACTTGGGAGAGCGCGGGAATTTACGTATAGGGGCGGAAGTCGCGATCCCCGCACCGCTGAGGCTTCGCTGTCCAGGGTGTGGCCTAAACCACGACTACTTGAGCACCGATATTCGACGCTTGGAGTATGCTCAAGCCCCACCAGACGATTTCAAGGATATAATTTAGCGAGCGTCACTATGCGTCTCGCCTAATCCACCGGGGCTATGCGGTTCCTCAGGCTGCCACTTCAGCGGCCAGCTACTGTTGGACTGCAATCCATCTGGAACGTTGAGCCTTAGAGAAAGCTCCATGTCGCTCATTACGGGCATCGCTAGCCGACGAGGCTGAGGCATCCTCTCTGCAAACTTCAGCTCTGGAAAGTGTCGGGCTGCATCGCTCTCGCGGTCTGAACCTGTTTTGCTATTTTCGTTGAAGTTCATTACTGGTATTTCCTTTTTGTTTTGGATTTGAGAACTACTGAAAATTTATCGAGGACCCTGTGGGTGGCATAAAGCGTTTACGGTATCGACTGCGTGCCAGCGCAAGGGCTAGTCTGGTGGCTCCGAGGTTCTTAGCGGTACC
>Ga0134128_10010708_pt1 | contig 10985 bp, 9 predicted proteins | sample KB31754_FD_96462 | JGI IMG/M metagenome (GOLD analysis project Ga0134128, IMG submission 96462) | Terrestrial soil microbial communities with excess Nitrogen fertilizer from Kellogg Biological Station, Michigan, USA - KB3-175-4 | ecosystem: Environmental > Terrestrial > Soil > Unclassified ...
AGGGTCTGACGACCGCGGAGATCGCGGGCGCCATCGCGGCGCGGCTGCGTGCCGGCTATCTGCGCGATCCCAAAGTCTCCGTCGAGGTCGAGGCGTTCCGGCCGTTCTTCGTGCTCGGCGAGGTCGGCGCCTCCGGCCAATATCCGTTCGTCAACGGCATGACGGCGCAGACGGCGGTCGCCATCGCCGGCGGGTTTTCTCCGCGCGGCGACCAGAGCGGCGTCGATGTCACCCGCGTCATCGACGGCCGGCCGATAACCGCGAGCGAGCCGATGACATTTCCCGTGCGCCCCGGCGATACGGTGAAGGTGCGGGAACGCTTCTTTTAGGAAGCCGTCTTAAGTCTCCGCTCGACGCCGCGCGTCGCGATGCGCGGCGCGTTCGGAGCTTTCTGTATTGTCGAGTTCGAGCGAGTTGCGGATCGTCCATGTGTTTCGCGCCCCGCTCGGCGGCCTGTTTCGGCATGTCATCGATCTCGCCGGCCAGCAAGCCGCGCGCGGCCATGCGGTCGGCCTGTTCTTCGATTCCGGCGCCGATTGCGAGCGGGTGCGCGAGGCGATCGCCCGTATTCCCGGCGGCCTCAGCCTCGGTATGGCGACGATGCCGATCCGCCGCAACCCGCATCCCGCCGACATCGGCGCCTTCCGCGCCTTCACGCGCTACCTCGCGCAAGTGCGCCCCGACGTCGTGCATGGGCACGGCTCCAAGGGCGGCTTGCTGGCGCGCGCCTCCGGCGGCAGCGACGGCGCCCGGCGGCCGATCCGCGTCTACACGCCGCATGGCGGCAGCTTCAATTACAAGCCCGGCAGCGCGGTGCATCGTCTGTATATGGCAGTCGAGCGGGCGCTGTCGCGCCGCACCGATCTGTTCCTGTTCGAGAGCGACCACATCCGGCGCAGGTGCGAGGCCTATGTGGCGTTAGGCGACAGTCTCGTGCGCGTCGTCGTCAACGGCCTCGGGGCCGAGGAGTTCATCGCCGCACGCCCGGCCGAAGACGCCGCCGACGTCCTCTATGTCGGTGAATTGCGCGCCGCCAAGGGCGTCGACACGCTCATCGACGCGCTCGCGGCGCTGGCGCGGCAAACGGGCGTGACGCCGAGCGCGACGCTGGTCGGCTCCGGGCCGGACCGCGAGGCGCTGATGGCGCGCGCCGAACGGCTCGGGCTTGGCCGCCACGTCCAGTTTCCCGGCCCGATGCCGGTGCGGCGCGCCTTTTGCCTCGGGCGCATCATGGTGGCGCCGTCGCGCGCCGAATCCATGCCTTACATCGTGCTCGAAAGCGTGGCGGCGAAAATGGCGCTGCTGACCACCGACGTCGGCGGCATCCCCGAGATCTTCGGCCCCTATCGCGACCGCCTCGGGCCCCCTGACGACGCGGCGGACCTGGCGCGCCGCATCGGCGAGGAATTGCGCCGGCCGGCGGCGGAGCGCAACGCCCGCGCCGCCGAGATCGCCGCTTATGTGCAGGGCCGCTTCTCGATGGAGAACATGGTCGAGACGGTGCTCTCGGCCTATCGCGAGGCGCTGGCGCGCCGCGATCTCGCCCGCGCCGCGCGCCGCGGCGCCGGCGCCGATCTCGTCAACGAGGCGTGACATGTCGCTCCATTCGGTAAAATCGCCGCGCGGCGTCGAGCAGCAGCGCGAGCCGCCGCCGGGCGAACCGGCGCCGCAGAGCGCCTATTCCCGCATTCTGCTCGTCCTGACGGCGCAGGCGTTCGATTTCGCCATCATCGCCGCCACCGGCCTTGCGCTTTATCAGGCGCATGTCGTGAAACAGATCGGCTCGCGGCCGATCTATCTGTTATTGGCGCTCGGCGTCGCGCTCATCAACGTCATCGCCTTCAACATTCTGCAAAGCTACCGTGTCCCGGCGTTGCGGCGGCCGATCAATCAGTTGTTCCGCATGAGCGGCGCCTGGACGGTCATTTTCGCCGCCCTCATCGCCGTGGTGTTCTTCGCCCGGCTCGATTACGTGATCTCGCGCTTCTGGCTCGGGGCATGGTTCTTCATCGGCTTCAATGCGCTGGCGATCACGCGCTTCGGCCTGGCGGCGGTGGTCAACCGGCTCGCGGTCTCCGGGCGGTTTCAGAAGCGCGTCGTCGTCGTCGGCGGCGGCGAGATCGCGCGCGACCTCATTCGCGATCTGAACACGGCCGACGGCGCCGAGGTGCGGCTGCTCGGCGTGTTCGACGATCGCGGCGACGCGCGCTCGCCGCTGACCGTCGAGGGTTTCGCCAAGCTCGGCACGGTCGACGATCTCGTCGAATACGCCCGCCACACGCGCGTCGACCTGGCGGTGTTCGCGCTGCCGATCACCGCCGAGCAGCGCATCCTGCAAATGCTGCGCAAGCTTTGGGTGCTGCCGATCGACGTCCGGCTCGCCGCCCACGCCAATCGCATCCGCTTCCGGCCGCGCTCCTATTCCTACCTCGGCGCGACGCCGATGCTGGATGTGTTCGACAAGCCGCTCGGCGATGGCGACGTGTTGGTCAAGATGGCGCTCGACAAGGCGATCGGCGTGCTGGCGCTCATCGCGCTAGCGCCGATCCTGGGCCTGGCGGCGCTGGCGATCCGCCTCGATTCCAAGGGGCCGGTGCTGTTCAAGCAAAAGCGCTACGGCTTCAACAACGAACTGGTCGAGGTGCTTAAGTTCCGCTCGATGTATGTCGACCAGCTCGACGCCTCGGCGACCCGGCTGGTCACCCGCAACGATCCGCGCGTCACCCGCGTCGGCCGCTTCATTCGCAAGACTTCGATCGACGAACTGCCGCAACTCTTCAACGTCGTCTTCAAAGGCGATCTGTCGCTGGTCGGCCCGCGCCCGCACGCCGTCCACGCCAAGGCCGCCAACCGCAAATACGACGAGGTCGTCGACGGCTATTTCGCCCGCCATCGCGTCAAGCCCGGCATCACCGGCTGGGCCCAGATCCACGGCTGGCGCGGCGAGACCGACACCCAGGAGAAGATCCAGGCGCGCGTCGACCACGATCTCTATTACATCGAGAACTGGTCGCTGTGGCTCGACCTCTACATCCTGGCGATGACGCCGGTGTCGCTGGTGAAGACGCAGAACGCCTATTGAAGTCGGCTTATTCGGCCGGCTCGGCGCGATATCGCGCCAGCCGCGGCGCCGGGGCCGCCGTAAGCTGATCGTAGAAATGGAGGTGGCTCTCGGCCGCCTCGCGCCAAATGCCGTCGAGCTTGACGGCGAAGGCCGCCGCCCGGTTCTTAGTCGCCAGCAACAGCGCTTCAGCGAAGACCTCGGGCGCCGCGTCGGCCGCGCACAGCGCCGTCGCGGCGCCCTCGATCTTGGCCTTCAGCGCCGGCATGGCGTCGAACTCGTCCGGCCGCTCCGGTTTCGTCGTCGCCAGCGGAATGGCGAGTTGGCTCACCGCCTGGAAACTGCCGCGCCGCAGGCTCACCCCGTCTGAAAAAGGCAGCAGGAATGCGTCGGCGGCCGAGAGCGTCGCCATCAGTTCGCCCTCGTCGTCGATGCGGCCGCGAAAATCCAGCCAATCGCCGAGCGCCAGCGTCTCGGCGAGCGCCAGGAAGGCGGCGCGATCCCCGGGTTTGTCCGACAGGAAATCGCCGCAGACGAGCAGCCGCGCCTTCACCCCGCGCGCGTGCAGCGCGGCGGTCGCGCGCAGCAGCAGGTCCGGCCGCTTGCTGGCGTAGAGCACGCCGAAGAAGCCGACGATCAGGTCGGCGCGCCGCGCGCCCTCGCCTCGCAGCTTCGCCCGCTCCTCGGCGACGCGACGCGCATCGATGCGCGCCGGCATGATGTTGGGGCCGATCGGGATCACCGGCGCCCGGCGCTTCTTGGCGCTGGCGACCCACGGCGTCGACAGGAACGCCTCGCGCTGGTGCGGCGAGACGAAGACGAAGCCGTCGCTCGCCAGCAGGTCGGGAATCATCGACAGATAGCGCAACGGGTTAAGCGAGGTCCATTCGTGCAGCGTCACCGCGATGTGGCCCTTGCGGGTCAGCGCCCGCGCCGCCAGCAGCGCCGAGCCCGGCGTGACGCTGTTGCCCCAGCCTTCGATCGGCAATTGCAGATGCGCCACCGCGCCGGCGCGCAACGCCCTGGCGATCGCCGCGACGAAGACGAGGGGCCGTTGCGGCTCGATGGTCTCGATGGCGAGGAAGCCCGGCCGCCGGGCGTTGACGGCGTCAGCGAGCCGGTGCGCGTAATCCATCACCGCGCAGGTCACGGGGCTGGCCGAACCGAACATCACGACGCGGGGATGGATAGCGGACATCTGCGGCTCCTGGCCGGCCAGCATAGGACAGGACGGTTTCGGCGATATGAACCGCAAGGCGCCATTTTCGCGCTTTCGCGCTCAGGCGACGGCGCCGCGCCAGGCGCGCAACTTGGCGATCAGCCAGCCGCGAGCCCCGGCGAAATCGAACGCCAGCAGGATGGCGAAATAGAGCGAGCCGCCGAGGCTCACCCCGGCCGCCGCCGCCGCGATCGGCGAGGCGAGCCCGTTCAGCGGGCGCACCGCCGCCGCCATCGCTGCGACCGCCACGACCAGCGCCACGAGATCGCGCGTCGCCGGTCGCACCGCCTTGCGCCGGAACGCCGCCGCCACGCCGACGACGCCGGCGACCACGAGGCTGATCGAGTAGGCGTGCGCGAGCCCGTCGACGCTGCGGCTGGCGCCGCCGAAGACCAGCAGCGCAATGTCCGTCAGCAGCGCCAGCGCCGCCCCCGCCGTCACCGGCCAGGTGCGCTGGGCGAGTTGGAACACCGGATTGACGGCGATGATGAGCCCGCCATAGCAGAGGAGCCCCGGCGCAAAGGCGAGGCTGAGGCGCGAGAACTCACCGCGATAGGCCGCCGGCACGATGAGCCGTTCGAACGTCGGCCCGAGCGCGAAATAGCCGACGGCGACCGGCAGGAACACCGCCAGCGACAGCGCCGCGTTGAGCGCCAGTTGCGCCTCGGCCGCCGCCCGGCCCTGCTCGCGGTCGCGCCGCAGCGCGATCTGAAACAGCAGGATCTCGGGCAGCGCGTAAAGCGACTGGAACAGCCGCTGGCTGAGATCGAAGGCGAGCGAGAACTCGCCGGTCTCGGCCGCGCCGATCTTGGCCAGCGCCACCTGACGGTTGATGAGCGAAATCAGCGCGAACAGCACGAAAGAGGCGACGATCGGCTTGGCGTAGACGAGAAAACGCCAGACGTCGGCCAATCTTGCCGCCGAAAGCCTGGCCCCCGGCACGCGCATCGCCGGGCTCAGCGCGATCGAGGCGACGAGATTGGCGACCGCCATCGCCGCCACCGTCGTCGTCGCGTCGCGCTTACACCAGGCGACAACCACGACCGCGGCGAAGCAGAATATCTGCCGCAACGCGAAGATGAGCGCGAACGGTCGCGCCAGCTCGCGGGCGCGAAACTGCGCCGCCGAGTAATCGACGCGGCTGATCGCCACCGTCAACAGCGGCGTCAGCAGGATGAGCGTCGGCCCGAGGCCGAAATCGACGCCGAGCGCCCACAACAGCCCGGCGCTGGCGTAGAGCGCCAATGCGACGGCGAGATAGGCGGCCTCCAGGCTGGCCACGAAGCTCGCCTGCCGCGTCGCATCGCCGGAAAAGCGGATGGTGGAGAAGCGCAGCCAATCGAAGGTCGAGCCGGCCAGCGTCAGCGCCGCGAGCGAGACAGTGGCGTAGCGGCCGAACTCGGCCGGGCCGAGAATGGCGCTCAGCGCCACGCCGAGCACGAAGTTGCCGGCGGAATTGATCAGGAAGGCGGCGGCGATCAGCATTTTCGGTCCGAGGGCAGCCCCTACCTAGCCGCTGCGCTGTTAAGGCGGGCTTTATGGGAGCGCGCAGCGGGCCGGCTTTGGCGCGCGACAGCGCCGGTTGACGGCTCGTTAACCATGATCTCCGTAAGGTCCGAGCGCGCGCGTCGGCCGCGCTGCGGAGATCGGGCTTCATGCGAACCAGCGAGCCGCTGAAGCGCGGGGTGCTGTGGACCTATCTGGCGGTCAGCGGTTTCGTCGCCATCGAGCCGTCGCCGTTCGAGTATATGTTCCCGATCGCGCTGCTGGTGTTCGCCGACGGCGGCATGCTGTTCGACCGCGCGCTGGCGCCGCTGGTGGTGACGCTGCTCATCTGGTCGTCGAGCGGCTTCCTGACCCTGATCCCGTGGGTTCAGGAGCGAGAGAGCGTCGATTTCGTCTTCATCACGCTCTACATCTGTCTGGCGACGATAACCTTCGCCGCCATCGTCGCCCGCGATCCGCTCTCCCGCATGGCGACGATTCGCAGCGGCTATGTCGCCGCCGGCGTGATCTCGGCGATGCTCGGCATCATCGGCTATTTCAACATCGCCGACACCGGCCAGTACTTCACCATCTATGGCAACTCGCGCGCGATGGGATTCTTCAAGGACCCTAACGTGTTCGCGCCGTTCCTGGTGCCGCCGATCATCTGGCTGCTGCAAGACCTGTTCCTTCAGCGCGGCCGCAAGATCATCATCTTGCCGAGCCTCGTCATCATGATCGTCGGCGTGCTGTTGAGCTTCTCACGCGGCGCCATCATCGATTGCGTGTTTTCGGTAGCGCTGCTGCTCGGCATCACCTTCCTCACCGCGCAATCGTCGCGGCTGCGCACCCGCGCGGTGGTGGTGGCCGCGCTTGTGGGCGTGCTCGTCGCCGTCATCGTCGCCATAGTGCTTGCGATTCCCGTGGTTCGCCAACTCGCGCTGGAGCGCGCGACGTTGTCTGAGGACTACGATTCGGGCCCGCAGGGGCGTTTTGGCAATCAGGTGCGCTCGATCCCGATGCTGCTGGTGCGCCCATTCGGCTTCGGCCCGCTGCGCTTCGGCCACATCTTCCCGCAGGACCCGCACGAGGTGTTCCTCAGCGCCTTCGCCTCTTTCGGCTGGTCGGGCGGGCTGGCGTTCCTGACCTTCGCCGCAGTCACGATTTACCTAGGCTGGCGCTTGTGCTTTCGCAGATCGCCGGTGCAAGCCGAGAGCATCGGCCTTTGGGCCGCCCTTTTTCCGCAAATTCTGCAAGGCGTGCAGATCGACACCAGCCATTGGCGGCATCTGTTCGTGTTGTGCGGATGTCTTTACGGGCTGGTCGCCGCCGAACGGCGCTTCAGCGCTTCGCGCGCCTCCGGCGCGGTCTCGATCGCCAATCGCGGCGCGGAATTCGCCGGCGCCGCGCCGCGCAGATAGGCCCACAGGGTCTTCGGCCAGTCGCGCGCCATGAAGCGGCGCTCGACCTGGACATAATAGATGAGACCCACGGTCAGCACGACGAGCGCGGCGACGAGGAAAAGACCGCCGACGCCGGCCAGCGGCAGATGCGGCGCCGCTTTCGCGGCGGCGACGAAGATCATCTGAATGATTTGCAAATGCACGAGATAGATCGAATAGCAAGCGCCGCCGATGAGGCTGATCCACGGCGCGGCGCAGAAGCTGCGAAATCCGGAACGCGCATCGAAGGTCGAGGCGAAGATCGCCGCCATACACAGATAAGTCGCCGCCAGCCGCGCCGCTTCGAGCCCGAGCGACGCCCGCTCGCCAGGCGCCGAAACGGCGACAAAGCCGGCCAGTCCCAACCAGCCGAGCGCAGTCACCGCCGGCGCCGAAACCTGCGCCAGTCGCGAGGTCAGCGCCGGGCGCGCGAAGGCAAGAGCGATGCCGAGCCAAAAGTAGTTGAAATAATGCAGCAGCGAATATTCGATATGCAGCGGCCCCAGGGTCTTCCACCCGAGCAGCGAGAGATTGACGCCGGTGGCCAGAAACAGCAGCATCAGCACAACGCGCTCGCCTCCCGCGCGCAGCGTCGCCCATAGCGCGAACAGCAAAGGCGCCAGCACATAGAACTGCACTTCCACCTCTAGCGACCATCCCGGCGGGAACAACCGCGGAAATGTGCCCCAGATGAGATCGTGCAGATAGAACACACTGGCCCCCAGGCTCACCGTCAGCGAGCGCGGCGCAACGTCGAAGCGATGCGTCCCCTCGGGCGTCCAATGCGTAAGGCTGAGCAGCGCCCAGGTGGCGACCAGCAGCACGATATAGGGCGGCTCGATGCGCAGGATGCGGCGACCGAAATAGCTCTTGAGAAAAGCAGCGCTGAGCGGGCTCGCCTTTGACTTGATCGCCTGCCCGGCGAGCACGAAGCCGCTGATGGCGAAGAACAGGAACACGCCAGGCGGCGCGACCTGGAGAAACGCTTCCAGAGGCGAACCGGCGAGCGTGTGCTGGTAGCTCGGGAAGAACCGCGCCGCCCGCTCCAGCGAATGGCCGAAAATGACGAAGGCGATGGCGAAGAAGCGCAAGCCGTCGATCTCCGGCCGATAGACGCCCTGCGAGATCTTGCGACGAAATTTGGCTGGAAAGGCCGACAGCCAAGAAGCCTTGGCGCCGGACTCGGGGTTACGCATGGAACGCTCGCAAAAGGCTCGCCAAGGCCGAGCTGACGGCCAAACTAGGCGGCAAGCGTTAGGCGGCCGTTAAGACGTTGCGACGAAGGCGAGGTGCGTCCCCGCCGCCTCGACGATGCCCGGCGGCCGGCGGGCGGCGATGCGCATCGCCGCCAGCCCGCGCTCGCACGGCGTCGGCGCGCCCCAGGCGGCGGCGAAGGCCGCCGGCGTCAGGCACTCGACTGTCGCACCCTCAGCCTCGAAGCGCAGGCCGCCTTCAATGGCTTGCGCCGGCGCCTCCAGAAAGCCGGCCAGAAACCCGCTCGTGGCCTGCGGCTTGGGATGCACGAAAACGAGCCCGGCCACTCCCGTCGCGCCGTTCGGATGCACCTGCGCCGCCGCGTCCCAGAAATGCTGCGGGAAGTGCTGCTGGCAGACGAAGAACCCGGTCTGCGGCAAAGCCGGACAGCGGGCGAAGGCGAGCGAGAACGCTACCTCCACTTCGCGCCCCTGCCGCATCCCTTTGCGTCCGAAATCGAAGCGCGGAAAATCGCCGAGGCCGCCCGCCGAGAAGGCGCGCCGATCGGCCTTGGCGTCATCCGAGCGCAATGCCAGCATGGCGAGGCCCTGGCGCGCCGCCAGGAACACGTCGAGAAAGCCGGCGAAGGCGAACAGCGCATCGTCCGGCGCCGGGCGGTGAAACCCCTCGCCGAGGCCGACGAGTTCTAGAAAAGCGCCGGGAAACTGTACGATATGGTTCTCGGTGCCCCAGGGATGGCGGTTGCGCGGCCCGACCTGGAAGCCGAGCCGGCGATAGGCTTCGGCGACGGCGTCGAGGTCGCGGGAGGCGATGACGAGATGGTCGAGGGCGCGGGGCATGGGGCCGACTCTGGTTTACCTTTCATGTTGAGTTTGAACGCAACGGCAGAAAAGCGGTCGGCTACTTAAGATCAATCGATTGTTCCGAAGGGTCGCGCTGTCCGCATAAGCCCCTTCTGCCTCAACGAATGGAGCCTGAATCCCCGGCGTCCTTCGCTCGCGTCGCGGCGAGCGCGTTCCGCCGCCGCCGCACCTCCTCCAGAAACTCGGGACGGGCTTCGCCCTCGTCGTCTTCGCTCGCGGCAAGCAGCAACAGATAGTCCGCCTCAGGCAGGACCGCGAGACGTTCTCCAGCCGGCGACACGATAAACTGAACCCGCTCGTTCATCTCAGGCCTCTCCTCGGTACACTTCCCGGCGATGACCTATAGCCAAGACGACGATTTCGCTCGGTGACGCGTCGAATATGATGCGCCAATCGCCGACACGCAAGCGCAGCGCAGTATCGCCTTTCAGCCGCTTGATCTGGTTATGCTGCGCAAGGGGATCGAGTGCGAGCGACGCGAGTGCGCTCTCGATTCGCCCTCGCATCACCGCATCCAGCGCGTCGAGTTCTCGCGCCGCCTCGGGCGCATAGACAATCGTGCGCCCGTCGCTCACGCCGGCTTTCTCAATTGCACCACATTGTGCAACATCTCGTCGGCGTTGTCGAAGAAGCGCCGCACGCCGCGTGCCGCTTGGCGGATGCGCTGCTCGTTCTCAACCAAGGCCAGGCGCACGTATTCGTCGCCGTGCTCGCCGAAGCCGATGCCCGGCGCCACGGCAACATCCGCCTTCTCAATCAAAAGCTTAGAGAATTCCAGCGAGCCCAGATGACGGAATTTCTCCGGCACCGGCGTCCAGGCGAACATCGAGGCGCGCGGCGATTCTATCGGCCAGCCGGCGGCGGCGAAACTCTCCACCATCACGTCGCGGCGGCGCTTGTAGGTCGCCCGCATCTCGTGGATGCAATCCGGCGGCCCGTTGAGCGCGGCGGCCGCCGCCACCTGGATCGGCGTATAGGCGCCGTAGTCGAGATAGGACTTCACCCGCGCCAGCGCCGCCAGCAGCCGCTCGTTGCCGACCGCGAAGCCCATGCGCCAACCAGCCATCGAGAAGGTCTTCGACATCGAGGTGAACTCGACCGCGACATCGAAAGCGCCCGGCGCCTGCAACACCGACGGCGGCGGTTCGCCGTCGAAATAAACCTCGCCATAGGCGAGATCCGACAGCACGAAGATCTCGTGCTTCTTGGCGAAGATGACGAGGTCTTTGTAGAAATCGAGCGAGGCGACCATCGCCGTCGGGTTCGAGGGATAGCAGACGACGACCGCGATCGGCTTCGGGATCGAATGTTGGATCGCACGCTCCAGCGCCAAGAAATATTGCGTGCCGGGCTCCGCCGGCACCGAGCGCACGACGCCGCCAGCCATCAGGAAGCCGAAGGCGTGGATGGGATAGGAGGGATTGGGGGTCAGCACGACGTCGCCCGGCGCGGTGATCGCCTGCGCCATATTGGCGAAGCCTTCCTTCGAGCCCAAAGTGGCGACGACCTGCGTCTCCGGATTGAGCTTCACGCCGAAGCGGCGCGCGTAATAGCCGGCCTGGGCGCGGCGCAGACCCGGAATGCCCTTGGAGGCGGAATAGCGGTCGGTGCGCGGCTTGCCGACGGTCTCGACCAGCTTGTCGAGGACGTGCTTGGGGGCGGCGAGATCGGGGTTGCCCATGCCGAGATCGATGATGTCG
>Ga0134128_10010709_pt1 | contig 10985 bp, 6 predicted proteins | sample KB31754_FD_96462 | JGI IMG/M metagenome (GOLD analysis project Ga0134128, IMG submission 96462) | Terrestrial soil microbial communities with excess Nitrogen fertilizer from Kellogg Biological Station, Michigan, USA - KB3-175-4 | ecosystem: Environmental > Terrestrial > Soil > Unclassified ...
ATTCTCATTCTGGCACTGGATCTCGCGCGTCTACTGATTGTGGTCAATACTGCAATGGGGGGCGCGGCAGCCATCGTTATCGCTATTTTACTCCTGTATTCGCTCATTCCTATGAATGTTTTCTCTTTCGGCCAGCTTTCGACTTTGCTGAAAAACTCACCCGGTTGGCTACTGCTCTGGCTGGGCCTGTCTCTGTTTGGGGGCATCTTCCAGTTGCAAAATACGCGCCGCTACCAGCTCGAAAAATATGTCCTGGCCCGCAAGGTTTCACCACCCTCGCACTATTGAAGCTAGTATATTCGATGACGCGTCTATAGCGATATATTAAAAATGGTACTTAATAAAAGGAGTATAATCAGACAGGTAACGACAATTACCGTTAGCCAGGAGATAGCATTGAACACCGGCCCGTTGACACGCCGACCCATCAGGCGCCGATTATTGACCAACAGAATAATAAAGACCAGCAAGATTGGCAGCATCGCGGCATTCAAGTCCTGCAACACAATCAACACCTGGATAATCGGCAGGCCAGGAATCAGCGCGACTATCACGCCGAGGATAATCAGTCCTGTGAAGATGCTTTGAAAAGCTGGAGCCTCTTTAAAGCTCCGCGAAACGCCGCGTTCAAAACCGAAGGCCTCACAAATTCCGTATGCGGTTGAGAGTGGTAGCACTGCGGCTGCCAGTAGAGAAGCGCCAAACAGACCTACCCCGAAGAGCAACCCGGCTGACTCCCCCACCAGACCTGTTAGCGAAAGAGCCGCATCCAGGGCGGTATTGACAGCGTGGTGAATGGGATAGAGCGTCGCGCCTGTAGTGATCACTACAAAGGCGGCGATCAGCATCGCAAAAATGGTACCGCTATAAATGTCCAGTTGTTCATAGAAGTAATCGCCGGCGTGAATGCCTTTATCGGCCACAGATGACTGGACAAAAAATTGCATGTAGGGGCTGATAGTTGTGCCAACCAGAGCCACAGCGGTCAACAAATAGCCAGACTTTGAACTCAGCGGTGGGAGAACAAGTTGTCGTCCAACTTCACTCCAATCAGGATGAGCAGCGAAAGCAGCAGGGATATAAGCCAGGAAACCAAGCGACATCACCAGGAAAATTTTCTCTACCCGCCGGTATGATCCACGAATGACGAGCAGCCAGAGGATGAGAGCTGAAGCAGGCACAACAATATAGATGAAAGGTGTGTTCGGGTCATTGGCCAGTACCTGTACGCTGGCGGCAATTCCCAGAAATTCTGAGATAGTCACACCAGTATTGGCCACCAGCAGAGCCAGCATCGCGAGTGCCGCCCAGCGCACCCCAAATTGTTCGCGAATGAGATCTGCCAGCCCCTTGCCGGTCACAGCGCCCATGCGAGCACACATTTCCTGAACAATAGCGAGGCAGAAACCAGAGATCGCCAATGCCCAGAGTAGTGAATAGCCATAACTGGCCCCGGCCTGCGAAAAGGTTGCAATCCCGCCAGCATCGTTGCCCGCGTTGGCGGCAATCAGCCCTGGCCCCAGTACTGCCAGGAGCTTAAGCATAGGAGATGTACGGGCGAAACGCGATCTGGACCGCGCCTGCTTTTTGCGCCCGGTGCGGTCCTTTGTTGGAAGTCGAGACGTATCCCGGCGAGGTATTTTCATAGTAGCTGCTCAGGGAAGAAGAGGCCTTATCAGTGCTTTTCTTTCCTGTCCTTCCTGCTCGTTTCTTATTTTCGGGCCGATCATATCACCCATATGCGCTCTTGACAAGCGCGCCGCTTTCCTTTGCCCCAAAGGGGGGATTGCTGAGGCCAGCCCAGGTTTTGAGTGAACTGGCCTCACTCAAAACCTGGGCTGGCTTCACATTAGCGCAGACCTTCCAGGTGCAGGCGCAGAAGATTGAGCGAGGCCAGTACCGCGTGGCGCTTCTGATCTTCGCGACCTCCGCGCCAGCCGGGTCCGCGTCCGTCGACAATGCCCTGAGGTCCGGCGATGGCCATGAAGATGGTACCTACAGGTTGCCCTTCCTGCATCTCTGGACCCGCCACGCCGGTTACTCCCAGCCCATAATCCGCTTTGAGCAACTGGCGTACCGCGCTGGCCATTGCGCGCGCGGTTTCCGCGCTGATGACCCCGTATTGCTCGATGATTTCGCGCGGCACTCCCATCTGGATTTTGAGGTCGGTGCTATAAGTCACTACGCCACCAATGAAATGCTTGGAACTCCCAGGGTAATCGGTGAGAGTGCTCGCCAGCAGACCACCCGTCAGCGATTCCATGACTGCCAGGGACTGCTGGCGCTCAGACAGGTAGCGCCCTACAATGCCCTGCAAGGTATCTTTATCAACGCCAAAGATATGGTGGCCCAGCACACGCCTGACCTGTGCCTCTACGCCCTCAACCATCTGCTCGGCCCTCTGGCGATCTTCGGCTTTAGCGGTGACGCGCACATCCACGGCGTCGCTCTTGGCGTAGGTAGCGATGGTAGGATTGGTGTTGTGCAGCAACTCATCCAGGCGCTCCTCAACGGTGGATTCGCCCAGACCCGACACGCGAAAAATGCGCGTGAAGAGAGAGCCGTTCTCAGAATTTATGAGGCGCGGCACCGCCTCTTCTTCCCACATGGGATACATCTCGTGCGGCACGCCAGGCATAGCAACGATCCTGTGTCCATCCTTCTCGACAAACCAGCCCGGCGCGGTCCCCCGTGGATTGGGCAGCGCTCGCGCCGAGGGGATCAGCGTGGCCTGTTTGAGATTGCGCTCAGGCATGGGAAAGCTGCGCGCCGAAAAATTGGCGCGTAGCTCAGCCTCCAACTGAGGATCAACCTGCATCGTCTCGCCCAGCAGGGCGCTGATCGCTTCGCGCGTCAGATCATCCTCGGTTGGTCCCAGGCCGCCAGTCATAATAATCAGATCAGCACGTTCCCAGGCCCGGCGCAGGGTTTCCACGATTCGGCCCTGGTTATCGCCCACCAGCGAAACATAGTAAAGATCAATGCCCAACGACGAGAGGCTCTGAGCCAGAAAGGTCGCGTTCGTATCGGAAATATGTCCAAGTAAGAGTTCTGTTCCACAGGAAAGAATTTCGGCGCGCATAGTCTCCGCCTTTCATACTACGCAGATTAAAGACTCCACCATTGTACCACCCCTGGAAAAAGCTCCTGGAGCGCGGTTCGGAAATCTTGACCCATCTGCTACAATGAGAGGCGCTGGGCGATCTGAGCTGCGCGGGCTTGTTCCTCCCTTTTCGTAAGGGATCATCCGTTGAGGATACTGCAATATTGGAGAGAAAATCTGCTATAATACCCTTCGCCCAGATGTTTTTTCGCGAAAATGGTCCTCAAGACCCCATGCTCCTTTACTTGTCCACATGTCCTCTTGTTCTGGCAAAAATCAATATGTTGTGATGAGAAAGATTAGAAAGTCAATATGTTGTGCCAAAACCCTTGAAAAATCCGTTCGTGGCGGGTATACTGTCTTTCGGCAAATAAAATCACGCAAGAAACGCACGCTACATACGTCGATGGGGATGATATGGTTGCGCACGCATGGAAGGAAGCATTGGCACTATGTTGGAACAGCAAGCTGAGGCGCAAGGCGCACAAGCAACCGTGAGCACTGAAAGCACTGAGATGGCTAACATGACACAATTAGAGGGTATTCGCCAGAAGGTATTTGTTGATCGCTACTCCCTCAAGGACGCGTCAGGGAACGCGCTAGAGCTGTATCCGGAGCAACTCTGGGCGCGTGTAGCACGGGGTATCGCCGAAGTCGAGAAGACGCCGGAGGCGCGAGCAGAATGGGAAAAGAAATTTTACGATGCCCTGGCCGATTTCCAGTTTGTGCCCGGCGGGCGCATCCTGGCGGGCGCCGGTTCCGGGCATTCAGTAACCTATTATAACTGTTTTGTGATCCCAAGCCCGGAGGATAGCCGCCAGGGTATTTTGGATAATTTGAAGCTCATGACCGAAATCATGGCTCGCGGCGGTGGTGTGGGTATTAACCTCTCTAGCCTGCGCCCACGCGGCTCCTATATCCGCACGGTCAACGGCACCGCCTCCGGCCCCTGTTCCTGGGCACAATTGTATTCGGTGGCAACAGGAGATGTGATTCAGCAAGGTGGCTCGAGGCGCGGAGCTCTTATGCTTATGCTCGACGACGATCATCCAGACGTTGAAGAGTTCATTACGGTGAAGCGCACAACAGGCAAAATTGAGCACGCAAATCTCTCTGTCTGTATCTCTGACAAGTTTATGCAGGCAGTGAAGGATGACGCGGATTGGAATCTGATCTGGCAAGGCGAGATAAAAAAGACCATTCGTGCAAAAGAGTTATGGGACTTGATTTGCATGTCTGCGTGGGAATCGGCTGAGCCTGGCATGGTCTTTATGGATCGCTATAATAAGCTCTCGAATACGTGGTATTACGAGAATATTAGATGCGTGAATCCATGTGTGACCGGCGATACACTGATCTATACAGATCACGGATTGATAACAGCAAAAGAGTTGGCTGAACAGGCAACTCCTGTGACAGTAGTTTCACCCAACATTATAGTGCGGGAATTTGCTCTAGCGGGTAATGCCAATAAGGCAAGCAAATCGATTCGCCAGGTAACACATACCGATCACAGCATTGCTCTCCGCGAGGCCAGCCACGTTTTTGTGACTGGCGTTAAACAGGTTTATAGGCTACAAACCAAAGAGGGTTATACTGTCCGCCTGACTGATGATCACAAGCTTCTTACTACACAGGGCTGGAAAAAAGCTGGAGAACTCGTCAAGAGTGATAAAATCCATTTGCTCAATGGTCAAGGTGCATTTGGCGTTACAGGGAATATGGATCTTGGGGCAGTGCTTGGTTGGTTAATTGGAGATGGCTACATTAACCGGCAAAGCAAGAAAGGGAAGCAATCTATCTCTCTCTGCTTCTTTGGCAAGGAACGGGCTATAGCGCCCCGTTTTGCTGCAATGGTTAATCGCCTCGTTGGTTCTCCTGAAGGTCTAAGTCCGTACATTGTCGGTGTGCAAAATGTTGACGGACGCGACGAATCGCGCGTTGAATCTGTACATCTTGCGCGACTGATGGATGTAGAGCTTTTTGAGAACAAGCTTCAGATTCCGGCTTCTGTTCTGCGTGGCTCGCGTGATATGCAGAAAAGCTTCCTTTCGGCTCTCTTCACAGCGGATGGCTCCATTCAGGGCATCCAGCAGAAAGGGTTTTCTATTCGCCTGACCTCGATTAGTCAGACGTTGCTTGAAGGCGCTCAGAGGTTGTTACTGAACTTTGGTATTGCATCAAATATCTATACGAATCGCCGGGAAGCTGGCCTTCGCGAGCTTCCCGATAGTCAGCGTAATCCGGCTTTGTATAATTGCCAGGCACACCACGATTTGGTTATCTCTAAAATTAATCTGAAAGCCTTTGCGCGTGAAATTGGCTTCATGACCGATGAGAAGCAAGAGAGGTTACTTAAGGCCCTGGAAACATTCTCGCGTAGCCCATATTGTGAGGATTTCCTGGCCACATTCGAGAGCCTCACACCCGATGGCGTAGAAACAGTATATGACCTGTCAGAACCAGAAAAGCATCTTTTTGCCGCAAATGGTTTAATAGCCCATAATTGCGGTGAGCAGGGTTTGCCGCCTTTTGGCGTTTGTAATTTAGGTGCTATTAACTTGTCTGCTTTCGTGCAGAACGGGCATTTTGATTACGAGCAGTTGGCGGAGAAGTCGAAGATTGCGATGCGCTTCCTGGATAACGTGGTGGATTCGACTGAGTACTTCATTCAGGAGAACGCGGAGGCTCAGTTGGGAACGCGGCGCACTGGCCTGGGAACGATGGGCCTGGCGGATGCTTTGATTAAGATGAAGATTGCCTATGGTAGCGATGAGTCGGTGCCGGTGATTGAGAAGATCTATACGACGATCCGCGACGCGGCGTATGAGGCTTCGGCGGATTACGCGGCTGAGAAGGGGCCGTTCCCGCGCTTTGACCGCGACAAGTATATGCAGGGGCACTTCATCAAACAGTTGCCTGAGCCGATCCAGGCGAAGATTAAGCAGCAGGGCATTCGCAATGCTGTGCTACTGACGCAGGCGCCGACTGGTACGACCAGCCTGCTCTCTGGCGTGAGTTCGGGTATCGAGCCGGTCTATGACTTCGCGATGATCCGCCGGGATCGCACAGGCGAGCATATTCTGTATCACCCGCTGCTCCAGGCGTGGCGCGACGAGCATCCTAGCGAGCAGACGCCATTCTACTTCGTTTCCTCGAAGGATCTGACGCCGGAGGAGCATGTGCGCGTGCAGGCCACGATCCAGAAGTACACCGACTCCAGCATCAGCAAGACGGTGAACGCGCCCAACGATCATACGGTTGAGCAGGTAGAGAAGCTGTACAGCCTGGCCTATGAGATGGGCTGCAAGGGCATCACGTATTATCGCGACGGTTCGCGCGACGCGGTGCTGACGCGTGTGGAGGATGAGAAGAAGGCTGAGAAGAAGGCCGAAGAGCAGGCGATTATGCTGGAGCCAGTCACCTCGATTCAGCAGGGCATCAAGCCGCTGCCAACGGTTGTACATGGCTACACGCGCCATCTCAACGCGCCAGAGGGCAAGGTCAATATCACGATCAATAGCGACGAGCAGGGACCGCTGGAAGTGTTTATCAACGTCGGCAAGGCTGGCAGCGATATCGCCGCGCTGGCGGAAGCGCTGGGCCGACTGATCTCACTCAACCTGCGCGTCCTCAGTCCGCTCTCACAGGTAGATCGAGCCAGAGAGATCGCGGATCAGTTGCGTAGTATCGGTGGGAGTCGCTCGGTGGGCTTTGGAGCGCAACAGGTGCGTTCGATGCCCGACGCAGTGGCCCGCGCGCTAGAAATGCACATGGCCTCGTTGGAGGAGCAGGCCGGGCAGTCATCCACGCCCGAAGCTGAGCACGCGAGCAACGGTCACACGCAGAGCAATGGGCACAATGGGAATGGACAGAGCCACGAGGCGAACGTCGAAGCCCCGGAGGCCAATCCGCTCGCGTTGAGCAAGATGAATGTGACCGGCAATCTCTGCCCGGAGTGTGGTTGCAACACGATGGTCTACGAAGAAGGGTGCAAAAAGTGCTATAGCTGCGGTCATAGCGAATGTTAGTGCTTTCTCACTCCTGATACTGAGGCAAGCTCCAATACCTTTCAGATAAAGAGAAAATGGGACAGATTTGAACGGCGAAGCCGTTCAAATCTGTCCCATTTTCTCTTTATCTGAAAGGTATTGGAGCTTGCCTCAGTTCAAAACCCGATCATGTGCGAAAGGCAGCGCGCACATTGGGATCCGCGAAGAGGTAAATCAGGATAACCAGAGCAATCACAATACCAATCACGCCGCCCGCAATATTTCCCTGAGTAAAGGCGAAGACAGAATTGATCAGCGAGAGGATTTCAATGATGACTGTGGCCCAAAATGCCCAGCTTTGCAGACTCCATAAGCCCCACGCCAGGACCAATTCCAGAATACCCAGAATCAGTGTTATCACGCCCGCAGTCGCGCTGGTACCCAGCAGAAGAATGCCCCCGATAATACCTAAAATTCCGTAAATCGCTACGATGACAGCAATAATTGTAATGCCCAGAGGGCGCGTACGTTGAACATTAATCATGGCTCTTTCCTCCTTGCTTGCAGGGGTTTTTCCGCTATTTATTAGCAGATATGCAACCAGCGAACATCTAGTTACTATACTGTGAAGTGGCCCGGTTAGTTTCACTGCAACCTTTTTGAGACCTATTACGTGTGATAAGACGACATGGTTGAAAAGCTACGCTGTTCAGCTTCCAACCATTAACTCAAGCATCATCTACATTATCGCGTCTATGTTGTTTAGAGAGTGCCTGATTCCCATCGTGGCCACTTGCTGCTTTGTGTGGCGAAACCGCAAGTGCGTCTTCACGCTCCATTCACAGGCTGTCGCGTGAAGACGCACAAGAGTCGTCAGCGAGAGAAGGCGAAGATACTGAGAATCAGAAGGACTCTTAATAGTAGAGTTAGAGTTAAGAACACTACGGGAGATTGTGAATAGAGACGACCTCCTCATACGAAAGGAGAAGCTATATGACCACGACAGCAAATACCACCGCCGCTCCACTTTCGACTGTTATAGGAGTTTTCCCTGATCACGAGCAGGCAGATCGAGCGATTGACGAGTTGCGGCATGTGAATTTCAGCTATGAGCGCATTCGGGTGGTAGAGCGAGGAACGGGCGGCTTTGGCGATACGCTTAGAGGTCTGTTTACAGGCCAGTCCGCCACGACCTCCAGCACTGCCGATAACCTGGTGAAGATGGGTATGCCAGAGTACGAAGCGCAGTACTACCAGCAGGAATTAGACTCTCAGCACGTACTTGTGCTGATGAATGCTGATGATCGCCCAGAGGCCGCATTCAGTATTATGCGCCAGAATGGAGCTTTTGATATCAATTCCCGCCTCAAAATGGCCCCCACGGACAACGCGGCGGAAATGTCTGATGCCAATGGTTCGCGCGTTGCGTCTGACCAGAATACTCCGCCCGTGGCTCCTGGCCGTGATGTTCCAGCGAACAACGCGAATCCAGGAGCGCGCTATCCCGAAGGATCGCAAGCGACATATAATCCCGCGAACGCTCCCGACGTGCCCCCAACTTCAGCCGATTCCGACGCGGTAGCCGAGCGCGCGGATCGGGAAGCGCCAAGTAACGCGTAAGCCCTCCTGGAAATAGAGCGAGTAGTGATTTTTGAGGCAAGCTCAGATTACTAAAAGCAGTTGGGCGGCTGATTGGATTTCATCTAATCAGCCGCCCAACTGCTTTTAGTAATCTGAGCTTGCCTCAAAAATCACTACTCGCTCCTTATTCATCTTCATCTTCATCTTCTTCATCGTCCAAGTCATCATACTCTTCTTCGCCGTCATAGCCGCAAATGCCGGTACGCGGTGAATTGACAATGGGCAGGAGTTCATCGGGATAGTCTGTTTTTTTTGCGTGGACATCGCAGAGCGCCATCTCAGCCAGCGAATCATACTCAGAAGCGGAGGGGACACGCGTCGCGGGCTTGCCGCAGATGTGGCAGACCAGCGCGGGCGGCTCGTTGCGAGCCATGATAAAGATGGCAACATCATCTTCATCGTCCTCAAGCTCCTCATCTTCGTCTTCGTCCTCCTCAAGTTCCTCGTCTTCGTCCTCCTCATCCTCGATGAGAGGCACAACGCCCTCGCGCTCATCGACGACGCGTAAAGAGAGAGTGGAGCTTGAGCCAAAATCGTAGACATAGGAGAACTTCTCACCGACTTCCAGCACGTCGCCTAATTCGCTTTGCATCCCGCCCTCGTCCTCCTCTTCTTCCAGAGCCTCAAAATCCTGCGCCAGCGTTCCCTGTTGGAGCGAACTGGCCATGTGACTCAGCAAAGGACGCAACATCGGCAATGTACTTGCTGACATGCCGGGAGGCAGATTCTCAGCGAACATTTGCTCCAGCTTCTGCTCAATTTGCTCAACCGGGACATTTTTCAGATCAGCCTGAAATTCAAGGGAGAGTTGTCGGGACATCTCAGAGGCTATTTCCTGCATATCAGGCTCTTTGCCCTCATCCTCTTCATCCTCCTCTTCTTCTTCGTCCTCTATTTCTTCCGCCGTTACGCCAGGGCCGCCCACCAGAGAGAGGCCGCCCATGCTCCAATCCTCCCCAGGCTCATAAGAATACGACTCGCCGCCAATCTCAAACTCGCTCAAGTGATCGCAGCACTCCAACCACATATAGCGCAGAAAGTCGTCCAGAATCGCCAGCGTGGCCGTCGCAGGGATCTCCAGATGCATCCAATAGTCGGGACGGTACTTCCCTTCTACCTGTAAATGAAAGAGGCGCTGCTTCTCCCCTTCTTCTTTTGTTACACCAGCGAGGCGTGCTTTGCAAGATTTCAGGTGCTGAGTCATCTTGTTTTTCGCGAATTCCCCCTGGCAAAAGTTGCATTTCCCCTGCGAAACCGCTCGCGGTGTCGTGTGTTTTGCCATTTGCTCTATCCTTTTCCATCAATTTCATCACGCGCCATCGAAAAACGCCTTCTCGATTATACACCAGTGTGCCACAAAGGCAAGCATTTACTGAGGCGAGCTCAGGGAGGAACAATTTTGCAAAGAGAGCCTGTCTGTGATTTTGATCGCATCAAAATCACAGACAGGCTCTCTTTGCAAAATTGTTCCTCCCTGAGCTCGCCTCAGAATAATGAGAGAAAATTCATAATTTGTTGAGAAATGGCCAAAAGCATGGATTTTCCTGGCTTTAGCGGTTGTAAAAACGCAACCATCGACGTATTATTATAGAGACATCTTATTTTGTGGCCTCTGGCCTGACCGGAACGAGAGGCCCGATGTCCTTCCGCACACCGGCGGATAAAAGTACTTTTGTGGCAGTGTGGGGTGTAACTCAGAAACAGAGTTCTGTGTTCTATATCAAAGAAAGCAAGAGGCGTCTGACAAAGCAGTATGGACCCTGGCTACGAAAACCTGGTGAAATTGCTGGCGGCAGACCTGGACCGGCACTATGAGGAGTTGGTGTCGCTTTTCTGGCAACAGTTAAGTGTTTTTGTGCTGCGGCGCACGCGACATTTCCAGGATACCGAGGATATTATTCAAGAAACATTCATGCGCGCATATCTGGCATTGGAACGTTATCCCGGCGAGCGGATCGAAACGCTCAAAATTCGCCCCTGGCTCTACAAAATTGCCTGGAGCGTGTATTGCAACCACACCGGGCGCGGAAAACTGCCCCTGATGGTGCCCCTGGAGGCTCCTGATGATGGACCCTATTTAGAGCCAGAGGAAGACGCGCGTATGCAGCCGGAGGCGGTTTTTGAGCAGGCCGAACAGAGACGCGAACTGGAGGCCCTGATTGAGAAGCTGTCCCCGCATTATCGCGATCTGGTGAGCCTGTATTATTTTGAAGAATTGAGCCAGAAAGAGATCGCTGAAGTTCTGAATC
>Ga0134128_10010712_pt1 | contig 10984 bp, 9 predicted proteins | sample KB31754_FD_96462 | JGI IMG/M metagenome (GOLD analysis project Ga0134128, IMG submission 96462) | Terrestrial soil microbial communities with excess Nitrogen fertilizer from Kellogg Biological Station, Michigan, USA - KB3-175-4 | ecosystem: Environmental > Terrestrial > Soil > Unclassified ...
ATCGTCGTCGATCCGCGGCGCACCGAGACCGCCCGGGCCGCCGAGCTGCACCTGCAGCCGACGCCGGGGACCGACCTGCTCCTGGCCAACGGCCTCCTGCACCTGGCGCTCGAGGACGGCCTCATCGACGCGGGATACATCGAAGCGCGGACGGTCGGGTTCGAGGCGGCGCGCCAGGCGGTGCTGGCGGTGCACCCCGCGCACGTCGAGCGGGTGACCGGCGTGCCGATCGAGAAGCAGCGCCGGGCCGTCCACCTCCTCGGCGAGGCGGAGAGCGCGATGCTGCTCTCCGGCCGCGGCCCCGAGCAGCAGTCGAAGGGGACCGACACGGTCGTCGCCTTCACCAACCTGATGCTGGCGCTGGGCAAGGTCGGCAAGCCCAAGAGCGGGTACGGCTGCCTGACCGGCCAGGGGAACGGCCAGGGCGGGCGCGAGCACGGCCAGAAGGCCGACCAGCTCCCCGGCTACCGCCTGATCGAAAACGCCGAGGACCGCGCGGCGCTGGCGCGCGTCTGGCAGGTCGACCCCGCCGCGTTGCCCGGCAAGGGGAAGAGCGCCTACGAGCTGCTCGACGCGCTGGGCGCGGCCGGCGGCATCCGCGCGCTGCTGGTCTTCGGCTCGAACGTCGCCGTCGCCTCGCCCAACGCCCGCCACGTCGGTGAGCGGCTCGGCGCGCTCGATCTGCTGGTCGTCTGCGACGCGTTCGTCAACGAGACGGCCGCCGCCGCGCACGTCGTCCTGCCGATCACCCAGTGGGCCGAGGAGGACGGCACGATGACCAACCTCGAGGGGCGCGTGCTCCTGCGCCGCCGCGTCCGCCCGCCGCCGCCAGGTGCGCGGAGCGATCTGGAGATCATCGCGGCGCTGGCCGAGCGGCTCGGGGAGGGGGCCCGCTTCCGGTTCTCCTCGCCCGAAGAGGTGTTCGCCGAGCTGGGGCGCGCCTCGGCGGGCGGCCGCGCCGACTACAGCGGCATCAGCTACCAGAAGATCGACGCGCAGGACGGCGTCTTCTGGCCCTGCCCCGCCTCGGATCACCCGGGGACGCCGCGCCTCTTCGCCGAGCGGTTCGGCTTCCCCGACGGCAAGGCGCGCTTCCACGCCGTGCGCCACCGCGACGCTGCCGAGCTGCCCGACGCCGCCTACCCGCTCTACTTCACGACCGGCCGCTACAAGGAGCACTACAACTCCGGCGCCCAAACCCGCCGGGTGGCGGCGCTCACCGAGGTCCGCCCGGCGCCGCGCCTGCAGCTCCACCCGCGCCTGGCCGCGCGCCTCGGCGTAGCCGACGGCGGCAAGCTCCTGGTCGAGAGCCGCCGCGGCGAGGTGACCTTCGCCGTCGCCGTCAGCCCCGATATCCGCCCCGACACGCTGTTCGCGCCGTTTCACTGGGGCGGCAAGAGCGCCGCCAACCTGCTGACCGTGCCGGCGCTCGATCCGGTGAGCCGTATGCCCGAGTTCAAGGTCTGCGCGGTGCGCGCCACCGCCCTGGCGGGGAGCGTCTAGGTCATGCGCAAGAAGACGCTGGCGGTCATCGGGAATGGTATGGCCACCTGCCGCCTGCTCGACGAGCTGGTCGAGCGCAAGGCGACCCTTCGTTTCGAGGTGGTCGTGTACGGTGAAGAGCGCGGGGGCGCCTACAACCGGATCCTGCTCAGCAAGGTGCTGGCGGGCGCGGCGCCGGAGTCGATCGTCACCAAGCCCCGCGCCTGGTACGAGGCGCACGGCATCCGGCTCGTCGACGGCGCGGTCGTCAAGCGGCTCGACACGGCCGGCAAGCAGATCGAGACCGCCGACGGCGCGCGCCACCGCTACGACGCGGCGGTCATCGCCACCGGCAGCCAGCCGACGGTGCCGCCGCTCGAGGGGATGACCAGCGACGACGGCGACCTGAGGCCGGGGGTCTTCGTCTACCGGACGATGGACGACTGCGCGCGGATGCGCGCCCACGCGCGCCCGGGCGACAGCGCCATCGTGCTCGGCGGTGGGCTGCTCGGGCTCGAGGCGGCCAAGGTGCTGGCCGATCGCGGCCTGCACGTGACGGTCATCCACGGCAGCAAGACGCTGATGAACCTGCAGCTCGACGAGATGGGCGGCGAGATGCTCGAGCGCGAGATCGAGCGCTGCGGGATCTTCGTCCGCACGGCGCACACCGTGGAGGCGATCCTGGGCGACCTGGTGGTCGAAGGCGTCCGCCTCGACGACGGCAGGACGCTGGCCGCCGACATGGTGGTCCTCGCCTGCGGCGTCCGCCCGCGCGTCGACGTGGCGCGCGCCTCCGGGATCCCCATCAACCGCGGGATCATCGTCAATGATGCGTTGGCCACCGAGGCGCCCGGCGTCTACGCCATCGGCGAGTGCGCCGAGCACGCCGCCCGGACCTACGGCATCGTGGCGCCGGCCTGGGAGCAGGCCGCGGTGCTGGCCGAGATCCTCTCGGGGGAGAATCCGCTGGCGCGCTACCGCGGCTCCAAGCTCTACACCCGGCTCAAGGTGGCCGGCGTCGACGTCGCCTCGATGGGGCGCGTGGAGCCGGAGCTCGAGAGCGACGAGGTCATCCAGATCGTCGAGACCCGGCGCGGCTCCTACCGCAAGATGATCGTCCGCGACGGCAAGCTGGTGGGCGCGCTGTTCGTGGGGAACACGGAGGCGGCCGCCAGCCTGGTGCAGCTCTTCGATCGCGGCGACGCGCTCCCCGCCGATCCGCTGGAGGCGCTCTGCCCGAACGCCGCCTTCGGCGCCACGGCGCCCGCCGACCGGATGGTCTGCACCTGCCACAAGGTCAGCGCCTCCCGCCTGTGCGAGGCGATCGCCGGCGGCGCCTGCACCGTCGAGGCGCTCGGCGAGCTGACCAAGGCCGGCTCCGGCTGCGGCTCGTGCAAGCCGGAGCTCGTGCAGCTCATCGCCAAGAACGCGCCCCCGCCCAAGCTGGCCGCCGCGGGGTGAAGCGGCCGCTCAGGCGAGCGCTTCGCCGAGCGTTTCGTGCAGAAAGGACAGCGTGCGCGCAAAGGCGTCGCGCGCGGCCGCGACGTCGTAGGCCGGGCGACCGTCGTTGAAGAAGGCGTGCCCCACCCCGTCGTAGACGAAGGGCTCGAGCCGCTTGCCGGCGGCGCGCATCGCCTCGGCGAACGCCGGCACCCCGCTGGTGATGCGCTGGTCGGCCCCGCCGTAGAGCCCCAGGACGGGACACCTGATCTTGGGTATCTCCTCGGCCGCCGGCGCGTTGCCGTAGAAGATGACCGCCGCGCCAAGCTGGGGATCGCGGCAGGCGAGGAGCCCTGAGAGCGCGCCGCCCAGACAGAAACCGACGGCGCCGATCTTTTGCCCGCGCGTCTCGGCCCGCTCCTGGCGGAGATAGCGGGCGGCGGCCTGCACGGCGCCGAGCAGCGACTCCCGGCGCGCCGGCGCCATGACCGTCGAGGTCATCGCGCCGAGCGACTCGCTGACCCGCGCGCGCTCGGCTTCCGGCAGCTTGGCGAGCGCCGCCTCGCGGGCCGCGGGGTCCGCGAACAGATTCGGCGGCCCGGCGTTGACGAACTCGACCAGCTCCGCCATCCGCTCGGCAGCCAGTGGCGCCGGCCGCTTCCCGCCTTCGGAGAACAGATCCGGCGCCAGGGCCAGGTACCCGGCCGCGGCGAAGCGCCGCGTGACGTCCTCGATGTGCGCGTCGACGCCCCAGGCCTCCTGAATCACGAGGACGCCGGGGAGCGGTCCCTGGGCCCGCTCCGGGCGGGCCAGGTAGCCGGTCAACTCGGGCTTCGAGATCGTTTCCGTCAGAATCGCCATCGTTCTCCTCGGAGTCAGCCGTCGACAATCAGCCGTCGACGCTCAGCCGTTGACGCTCTTCATGCCCCGCTCTGGATAACGCTCGCCCGCGGCGACGTTCTTGGGGAACGCCGCCCCCAGCCGCGCCAGCTCCGCGGCGCCGAGCTGAACGTCGACCGCCGCCAGATTCTCGCCCAGGTGCGTCCGCTTGGTCGTCCCCGGGATCGGCACGATGTCGTTCCCCTGTGCCAGCACCCAGGCCAGCGCCAGCTGCCCCGGCGTCACCTTCTTCTCGGCGGCGATCTCCTTGACCCGGTCGGCCAGGGCGACGTTCTTGGCCAGGTTGTCGCCCGACATGCGCGGGTTCGAGGCGCGGAAGTCCCCCTCGGCGAAGTCGGCGGCCGAGCGGAACCGCCCGGTCAGAAATCCCCGGCCGAGCGGGCTATAGGGGACGAAGCCGATCCCCAGCTCGCGAATCGTCGGGAAGATCTCGTCCTCCGGATCGCGCGTCCACAGCGAATACTCCGTCTGCAGCGCGGTGATCGGGTGGACGGCGTGCGCGCGCCGGATCGTCGCCGCCGAAGCCTCCGACAGCCCCAGGTGGCGCACCTTCCCGGCGCGCACCAGCTCGGCCATCGCGCCGACCGTCTCCTCGATCGGCGTCTGCCGGTCGACCCGGTGCTGGTAATAGAGATCGATGTGGTCGACGCCGAGCCGCTTGAGCGAGGCGTCGCAGGCCTGGCGCACATACTCGGGGCGCCCGTCGATCCCCACGAACGTCCCGTCTTCCTGGCGCACGTTGCCGAACTTGGTCGCCAGCACGACGCCGTCGCGGCGCCCCTCGAGCGCGCGCCCCACCAGCCGCTCGTTGGTGAACGGACCGTAGATGTCGGCGGTGTCGAGGAACGTCACGCCGCGATCGAGCGCCTCGTGGATGGTGGCGATCGCCTCCTCCTCCGAGGCCGGCCCGTAAAAGTCGCTCATCCCCATGCAGCCGAGGCCGAGCGCCGAGACCTCGAGCTTGCTCTTGCTTCCAAGCGTCCGCGTCTTCATGGGCCGAGGTCTAGGCCCCTCGTGGTCGAGGTGCAAGAGGTCCGCTCCACCTTTTTCGTGATCGTTTGCCGAGCCTTCCGGCATGAGCCGGGACACCTACGAGGTAAGCGATGCCCCCAGCTCGTTCGCTTGGTAAGTCTTCGCCCCTAGTTTTCCCTTTGCTTGTCGCGCTGTTCGGCGGCTTCGTGGCGGCCGCTCCAGGCTGCACCGGAGGCGGGACCGGCGATGAGGGGGGAACCGGCGGCGGGACCAAGGCGACCGGCGGGACGCCGGGCACCGGCGGGGCGACCGCGACCGGCGGCGTTTCGGGGACCGGCGGCACGAAGGCCACCGGCGGCAGCGACGGGTCCGGCGGCGCGACGTCGACCGGCGGGACCAAGGCGACCGGCGGGACGCCGGGCACCGGCGGGGCGACCGCGACCGGCGGCGTTTCGGGGACCGGCGGCACGAAAGCCACCGGCGGCGCGACCGGGACGGGCGGCACGAAGGCCACCGGCGGCGCCAGCGGCCAGGGTGGATCGACCGGCACCGGCGGCACGGGCACCACCGGCAGCTGCGGCTCGACGGCGCTCAACGAGGATCCGTTCGGTTGCGCGTTCGCCTGGGGGACCAACAACCCGGGCGGCTCGCTCGCCTCGTACAGCTACCTCCAGTTCATGTCCAACTGGGTCGGCACCGAGATCCAGCAGAACGGCAGCATCTCGAGCTGCAGCGGCTGCACGTGGCTGACGAACAACGTCGCCTCGACGAACCTGGTCCCGGTGTTCTACGCCTACTTCATCGGGTACCTCGGGCACGCCAACGGCTTCCCCGATCAGAACACCACCGGCGGCGCCAGCCTGGCCAGCGGCGGTGCGTACGTGATCCGCAAGTACCGCTCGCAGCTCATCGCCGCCTACAGCTACTACGCGCAGAAGGCGCACGCCGCCTGGCCGACCAAGCCGCTCGTCTGGTTGCTCGAAGGCGACTTCGTCCAGTACACCGACAGCACCCAGGTGAACTATCCGAACGCTTCGGGGAGCAACCCTGGCTCGCCGAGCTCGACCAGCGAGGCCCTCTCCTACGCCGAGCTCGGCCAGCTGGCGTCGGACATCACCTGCGCGATCAAGTCGAACATGCCAAACGCGGTGGTGGCCATCAACCACTCGACCTGGAACACCGATCAAGTGACCGCCAGCTTCTGGGGCGCCATGGCGAGCCAAGGGGTGAGCTACGACCTGGCCTGGACCAGCGGCGCCAGCAACATCGCGGGCGGCTTCTTCACCAGCGGCACGACCGCCTCCAGCTACAACGGCAAGACGGCGACCTACGCTTACCTGCACAGCCTGACGGGCAAGAAGATCTTCGTCGACACCAGCTTCGGCGCCTCGGCGATGGACGACACCTGGTCGGACTCGTCGGCCTCGACGATCAACGCCCGCATCGCCGACGGCGTCATCGCCGCCGACGTGACCACCCCGTCCTCGAGCTACGCGTCGGCCGTCAATGCGCTGGCGCCGTCGCTCAGCATGGTGTGCACCAAGTAAGATCGCCCAGTAAAACTTGCCAGGCACGCGAACCGGCTAAAATCGCCGGATGCACCTCAAGATCGTCCAGGCCGGCGATCCGGTCCTCCGGCACGCGGCCCGGCCGCTCGGCGCCGCGGAGATCGACAGCGCCGAGATCCAGCAGCTCATCGAGCTCATGCGCGAGACGATGCACGACGCGCCGGGCGTCGGCTTGGCGGCGCCGCAGATCGGCCTGCCGCTGCAGCTCGCGGTGATCGAGGACGTCGCCGAGAACGAGACCAGCGAGCGTTCGCCGGTCCCGTTCCACGTCATCATCAACCCGCGCCTGACGCTCGGCGCGGAGGCGGTCGAGCTCTTCGAGGGCTGCCTCAGCGTCGACGGATTCCAGGCGGTGGTGTCGCGCGCCCGCACAGTCACGGTCGAGGCTTTCGATCACCGCGGCACGCCGATCAAGATCGAAGCCCGCGGCTGGTACGCGCGGATCCTCCAGCACGAGATCGATCACCTGCACGGGACGCTCTACATCGATCGGATGAGACCGCGAACGTTTTCGACCGCCCGCAACGCGGCACGTTACACCGCGGGCGTGCCGATCGCCGAGCTTCTCGCCAAGCTCGACCCCGTGCGCGCGCCCTCGAGCTAGAGAATTACAAGCATTCTCGCTAGCTTGAGCCAGCAGGCTCAGGCTCTGCCATGAATCTGTCGTTGTTCAGACGTCCATGTCGGAACTTGTATGCATTAGTAAGACGTAAGATTTATTACATTTTGCCGTAGAATTTTTCTATGGCTGACGTATGATGCCCGACGTCGTTGTAGTCGTGGAACTCGCAAGGAGAGGGCCCATGAAGAACGCTTCTCGTTCCCTGCTGGCGCTGGCAGTCGGGCTGTTGGCCTCGGGCGGCTGCGTGAATCCCTCGAGCACGACCGAGAGCGCGGCCGAGCCGCTGGTTCTCAACCGCTCGCAGACGAGCGGACCGACGTTGGGATTCTACTTCCTGCCGCCGATCTCCTGGAGCGTGCCGGCCCACTTCGGCGGCGTCTTCGATCCCGATCTGTCGCCCACCGTGCGCATCGACGAGCTCGACGCCAACGGCGGCACGGTCTCCACCGTGGCGACGCTGACGGGCGACGCGCAGGCCGTCCGCCGCCATCCTTGGCGCGAGTTCTACATCGCCCGCTACAACACGAGCGCGCTCGCTCCGGGCGGTCACTATCGCGTGCGCGTCCTGGTCGACGATCAGGAGCTGGGCGCCGCCGATCTGGCGGTGGTGAAGAAGTTCTCGGACCTCAAGAGCGTCGACCTCAAGCGCTACGCGCCGGTCGTCGCGGGCGAGATCCTCCCCGTCATTTTCCGGATCGAGCGCAAGGCCGCGGACCAGGACGGCGACGGCGTGCCCGACTGGAAGGACAACTGCCCGACGATTTACAACCCGCCGGTGCCGGTGGTGATCGATCCGAAGCCGACCATGCCGATGCCGCCCCACTGCGATTACCACGTGAGCGCCTGCGATCCGCAGGAGCTCGACTGCCACCCGCACGTCAAGCTCGAGCAGCCCGACGTCTGCTCCTGCCCGGGCAACGCCGCCGGCTGCGCGGCGCCCGACGCCTGCCACGTGGCCGGCATGTGCGATCCGTCGACCGGCTCGTGCGGGATGATGGCGCTGCCGGACGGCACCTCTTGCTCCGACGGCAACGTCTGCAACGGTGACGAGACCTGCCAGGGCGGCGTCTGCACCTCCGGCAGCGCGCCGACCTGCGACGCCACCGATCCCTGCACGGTCGGCATCTGTGACCGGGTGAACGGCTGCGCGACGGCCGCCGCGCCCGACGGCACCGCCTGCAGCCTCTCCAACGCCGCGGGCGTCTGCACGAGCGGCGTCTGCGGGTCGCCCACCTGCGCCTCCAGCTTCGCCGACTGCGACGGCAACGCCGCCAACGGCTGCGAGACCTCCCTCGGCAGCGACGTCAACAACTGTGGCGCCTGCGGGAACGCCTGCCTCCCCGCCTGCCAGGCGACGGTCTTCACCGAGACCTGGGACAACGGGACGGACGGGTGGACCGCGCACGACAGCCACCCGATCACGTTCGCCGGCGACGGCTCGGCCTGCGGCACGTTCCAGCAGGAGATCGTCCCGTTCTCGGGCGGCCGCGTCTTCTCGCCGCTCATCCCGGTGAGCGCGGGGGCGACCTACTGCCTCACGGCGTGGATCAACGGGACGACCGACTCGATGCCCTTCCTCGGCATGCAGGACTCCGACACGGCCGGCGACCTCGGCATGGAGCACTGGCTGATCGGGCTCGAGGGCTACGCCACCGGCTACCCCGACGACGTGGTCACCACCGTCACGCCCAACGGGACCTGGACCTGGTACGCCAAGGCGTTCACCGTCGACGCCGGCATCAGCGACATCGTCGTCAAGGACGAGAACTTCCTGGGCGGGACGGCCGACTTCGATCTGATCCAGGTCTACGCCGGCGCCTGCCCCGCGGCGCCGAGCAGCACCTGCGGCGCCCCGGTGTCGAACTGCCAGGCGGCGTCTTGCAGCGACGGGGTCTGCGCCTCGGTCAAGCTGACGCCGTAACGACGCGCGCGGCGTCGCGAGGCGCCGCCTTCCCTCTCACCCCTTCCCGGCCTGGTTGGCCAGCGCCGCCACCTGCACGCGGCGAAAACAGCCGACCGTGTGGTCGTTGACCAGCCCGCCCGCCTGCATGAAGGCATAGACGATCGTCGACCCCACGAAGTTGAACCCGCGGCCGCGCAGCTCTTTCGACAGCGCGTCGGACAGCGGCGTGCGGGCCGGGATGTCACCCCGCCCGCGCGCCGCCCGGCGAATCGGTCGGCCGCCCACGAACCGCCAGATGAAGGCGTCGAACGATCCGTGCTCCTCTTGCAGCGCCAGAAAAGCGCGCGCGTTGCCGATCGCCGAGCGGATCTTGAGCTTGTTGCGCACGATCCCGGGGTCGCCCATCAGCCGCGCCACGTCCCGCTCCGAGAAGCGCGCCACCTTGACCGGATCGAACCCGGCGAACGCTCGGCGGTACCCCTCGCGCTTGCGCAGGATGGTCGACCAGGAGAGGCCCGCCTGCGCCCCGTCGAGCAGCAGCTTCTCGTACCAGCGCCGATCGTCGTGGATCGGCAGGCCCCACTCCTCGTCGTGGTAGGCGATCATCAGCGGATCGTCGCCCGCCCAGAAACAGCGCTTGATTGCACGGCTCGGCATGGCGCCAGGATACCGTCGCGGCTCGGCGAACGGGAGCGCGGCTAACGCGGCTCCGGCGGAGCCGCCGGCTGGCCGCCGCGCTGGCGATCCCAGCCGATGAGGCCGCCGGCCACCATGGCCACACACATTCGCAGGATGGTCTCGAGAGAGTCCCTGTTCATCGGCGGGCGCGACGGCCCCGGCCGAGGACGAAGAAGCCGAAGCCGAGCAGTGCCAGGCTGGGCACGCCAGGGCCGCCCTCGGTCGCGCAGCTGCACCCGCTGCTGGTCGTGGTCCCGCCCGCCGGGCTGCCCGGGGGACCGGTGGCCGCGTCGCCGCCGCTCGATCCGCCGACGCCGCTGGCACCGCCGCTCCCCTTCCCGCCGCTGCCGCCCGCCCCGGTCGCGCCGTGGCCGGCGGCGCCGCTGCCACTTCCCCCGGTGCCGGTCGTGTTCGTGCCGCCCGTTCCCGTCGCGTTGGTCCCGCCGGTGCCGGTCGCGTTCGTGCCGCCCGTCCCCGTTCCTGCCGCGTTCGTGCCGCCGGCCCCCGTCGCGCCGCTCCCACCGGCGCCGGTCGGCGCCGTGATCGTGAAGTCGGCGCACTGGTGATAGAAGTACGACGGGTCCGGCGGGTGGTTGGCCATGAACTGGAGGAGCTGCAGCGTGCACTTCGCGCACGTCACGTTGCTGGGGAGGGTGACCGTATAGGTGTACGTCGTGCCCGACGCCGTCGACGACGCCAGGTGCGGGAAGAGGTTGTCGGCCAGCACGGGGTAGACGGGCGGGTTCGAGATCGCCACCTGGGCGGCGGTGTCGTCGCTGTTCATTTGGGTGACCGTCGGATCGAGCAGCTCGTCGCGCGAATTGATCGCCAGTGAGATCCGGAAGTGACCATCGTGGGGAATGGTCTCGATCCAGTTCAACGTCACCTTGTCGCCGGCCTGGACCGAGGTGACCTTGTTGGTCGGGGTGTAAGGCACCGTCGAATCGACGCCGCAGGGGGTGACCTTTTGCGGGTCGCCGTCTACGTCGGTGGTGACCCAGCCTGCCGGCGCGGTCATCCGGATGTGGGCCTGGGCGGCCCGCGGCGCGAACCAGCCGGCCAGGGCGGCCCCGACGGCCAGCCCCGCCGCCGCGCGAAACGCGAGGGCAACGCCGGAGCTATCCTTTGCTCCGATCACCTGGGGCACCTGGGACACACGGGGCAGGCGCATGGGAAGCCCTCCAAATCAGACTCCTGTGAGAATCCGCTGCGAATAGCGGGAAAGCAAGGTCGAACCCGGACGGCGGTTTTTTGCCGCCGCGAACGCCAAACGTTGCATGCCGTAAGATAGCCGCCGCCGATGCGATTGGTCGTTTGCGTTGCGATCCTCCTCGTCGCTGCCTGCGACGGAACCGCGCCGCCCCCGGGGCGCGCGCCGATCGACGGGGGCGGCGCCGACGCTGGGGCCCGGAGCGACGC
>Ga0134128_10010713_pt1 | contig 10983 bp, 9 predicted proteins | sample KB31754_FD_96462 | JGI IMG/M metagenome (GOLD analysis project Ga0134128, IMG submission 96462) | Terrestrial soil microbial communities with excess Nitrogen fertilizer from Kellogg Biological Station, Michigan, USA - KB3-175-4 | ecosystem: Environmental > Terrestrial > Soil > Unclassified ...
TCGAAGTGGCCGACGGTGAGACCATGCGCACCCGCCCTCCCGTTCGCAGCGGCTGCTCGACCGCGTTCGGCCAGCTCAATATCGGCAAGAAGAGCCTGGTGCTCGACCTGAAATCGCCTGAAGGCGTCGAGGTGGTGCGGCGGCTGGTTGCAACGGCCGACATTGTGGTCGAGAACTTCCGGCCCGGTGTCATGCAGCGCCTGAAGCTCGACTACGAGAGCCTGCGCCCGCTCAACGAGCGATTGATCTATTGCTCGATCTCGGGCTACGGCCAGAGCGGCCCCTCGGCCGAGTTGCCGGCCTATGCGCCGGTAATTCACGCCGCCTCCGGCTACGACATGGCGCACCTTGCCTATCAGCCCGGCCGCGAGCGGCCCGACTATTGCGGCATCTTCGTCGCGGATGTCCTGACCGGCGTCTACGCCTTCGGCGCGATTTCATCCGCGCTCTATCAGCGCAGCAGCACCGGGCGCGGGCAGCATATCGACGCGTCCATGCTGGAATCGATGCTGTCTCTCACGCTCAATGAAGTGCAATGGTCGCAATTCCCGGTGACGCAGCCTTCGCGTCCTCTGTTCGGTCCGACTGCGACCGCGGACGGCTATGTCATGATTACGATCTCGAGCGAAAAGACATTTCAGGCGCTGGCCAAGGTGATCGGCCATCCCGAATGGATCAGCGATCCGCGATTCGCGCGCTATGCCGACCGCCGCAACAATTGGGGCGCGTTGATGGATGAGGTCGAAGCCTGGTCACGGACGGTCGCGACGGAGGAATGTCTGGCGGCGTTGAACAAGGAGGGCGTTCCCTCGTCCGCCTATCGCTCTGTCGCGCAGGCGCTTGCCGATCCGCAACTCGCCCATCGCGGCGCGCTGGCGGAGGTTTGCGACGGCGGCGGCACGTTCAATGTGCTCAACCTGTCGTTCCGAATGTCGGGCGCGACGGTTGCGGCCGGCAAGCAGATGGCGACGCTCGGCGAACACACGGCCGCGTTGTTGCGGGAGGCGGGGCTGTCGGACCAGGAGATCGCGGCCTTCTCCGGCAAGCAGGCCGCTGCGGAATAGAGGCCCGGCGGTATCGCTTGCCACGGCCATCCGACCTCAATATGCAGGGAGGAGCAGGGCAAGCGTTTCGCACGGCTGAGTACGAGAAGAAAGTGCGAGAACCAGACGGAGAGAAACCATGAAGAGCTTTAAGGTCGCCGAATTCAAGGCACCGCTGCAGGTCTTCGAAGAGCCGACGCCGCAACCGGCGGGCAAGCAGGTGCTGATCAAGGTCAAGGCGGCAGGCGTTTGCCACAGCGACCTGCATATCTGGGACGGCGGTTACGAACTCGGTCATGGCCGCAAGCCGCTCTCCCTGAAAGATCGCGGCATCGCGCTGCCGCGCACGATGGGGCATGAGTCGGTCGGCGAGATCCTCGCCTTCGGGCCCGACGTGACGGAGGCCGACAAGGGTGATCTCAAGGTCGGCGATATCGCGCTGGTCTATCCCTGGCTCGGCTGCGGCCAATGCGCGACCTGCGTTGCGGGCGAGGAGAACATGTGCCTCAAGCCGCAAGCGCTCGGGGTCTATTGCGACGGCGGCTATGCCGATCACATGACGGTGCGTCATCCCAAATATCTGTTGAACCTGAAGGGCCTTGATCCCGTGACCGCCGCGCCCTACGCGTGCTCCGGCGTCACCACTTACTCGGCCCTCAAAAAGGTCGAGAAGGATTTTGACACACCGATCGTGATCTTCGGCGCCGGCGGCTTGGGGTTGATGGCGCTGTCGCTTCTGAAGGCGATGGGCGGCAAAGGCGCGATCGTCGTCGATATCGATGCGAAGAAGCGTGAGGCGGCGGAGAAGGCCGGCGCGCTTGCCACCGTCGACGGCAGCGCGCCGGATGCGCTGGAGCAATTGGCGCGAAAGGCCGGCGAGCCGATCCGGGCCGTGATTGATCTCGTCGGCAACGCGGCCACCGCTCAGCTCGGCTTTGACTGTCTCACAAAGGGCGGCAAGCTCGTGATCGTCGGCCTGTTCGGCGGCGGCGCGCCATGGGCGCTGCCGCTGATCCCGATCAAGGCCATCACCATCCAGGGCTCTTACGTGGGCAATTTGCGCGAGACGCAGGAATTGCTCGACATCGTCCGCGCGAAGAAGATTCCGCCGATTCCGGTGACGACAATGCCGCTTGCCAAGGCCAACGACGCGCTAGTCGATTTGCAGCAGGGCCGCCTCGTCGGCCGCGCGGTGCTGGTGCCATAGACTTCTCGTCATTCCGGGGCGATGCGAATCATCGAACTCTGATGTGCAATTGCACATCTGAGAATCTCGCGCCACAACGTCCGGATTTCCGGGTTCGCTCGCGTTTCGCGAGCGCCCCGGAATGACCGCCCGAGCCGAAGGAATCCACGATGTCCGCCAACAACGCATTTCATGTTGCCGTGCTGCCTGGCGACGGCATCGGGCTCGAGGTCATGACGCCGGCGCTGGAGATCCTGCGCAGGATCGAGGCGAAATCGGACCTGAGGTTCCGCTTCACCGAGGCGCCGGCCGGGGCGGGGCACTATCGGAAGACCGGCAAGTCGATGCCGGATTCCACCGTGCGGCTCGCCGAGGAGGCGGACGCCATCCTGCTCGGCGCCTGCGGGCTGCCGTCGGTGCGCTACCCCGACAACACGGAGATCGCGCCGCAAGTGGAACTGCGCTTTCTTTTGGATCTCTATGCCGGCGTGCGCCCGGCGCGCCTTATTCCGGGCGTGCCGAGCCCGATCGTCGGCGCCGATTCACGCGGCATCGACCTGGTGGTGATCCGCGAATCCACCGAAGGCCTGTTCGCCTCGATGGGCAAGGGCGTGGTCACGCATGAGGAGGCCCGCGAGACGCTTCTCATCACGCGCAAAACCTCGGAACGACTGTTTGAGTTTTCCTTCAAGCTCGCCGAACGGCGCAAGGCGCGCGGCCGGCCCGGCGCGCTCAGTTGCGTCGACAAGGCCAATGTGTTCAAGGCGTTCGCCTTTTTTCGCGAGATGTTCGACGAGGCGGCTCAACGTCATCCGCAAGTGAAGGCCGAGCGCCTATATATCGACGCCTGCGCGGCCATGCTGGTCAAGCGGCCCTGGGACTTCGATGTCATGGTGATGGAGAACATGTTCGGCGACATCATCTCCGACTTGACCGCCGGTCTCGTCGGCGGCATGGGTATGGCGCCGTCCGCCGATATCGGCGACCGTTACGCCGTGTTTCAGCCCTGCCATGGCACCGCGCCCGACATCATGGGGCAGGGCAAGGCCAATCCCACCGCGATGATCCTCTCGGCCGCCATGATGCTGGACTGGCTTGCAGACAAGCATGGTCTTGAGAGCGCGGCCGACGCGAGCGAGCGCATCGAGCGCGCGGTCGACAAGGCTTATGCCGATGGCATCAAGCCGATTGAGTTCGGCGGCAGCAACGGAACGGCCGATATTGCCAAAGCGGTGCTGGCGGCGCTGTAGCCTGAGCGGCGATCGAAGGGGTATGGCTCCCTATCTGATCACCACCCCCAACCATTCCAGCCGCCACCCCAACCCCAACCTGGGCGCGGACCCCACACCGGGCGTGGGCCCCACACGGGACGCGGGCCCCAGACTGGGGCCGGACCCCAAGCATAGGCGCCGCGCCAGCCGGGACGACGCCACACGCGGCGCGGACCCCAACCCAACGCTACGCGCGGACCCGGACGGTGCCAGCAGCGACCAAAGCGATTGCAGACCAAGCGGACCTGTTCGACGTTTGCGGTCTGGCCGGCGATCTGTTTGGCCTGGGGCAGGCCGTTCGGCATCGCGGCAGCCGGGCCGGCAGCGAGCGCAATGCCGCCCAGCACGGCCAAGCCAACAACAGCAGCTTTCAGTTTCATGGGCTGTCTCCTTTTTGTGGAGACTCCAAGAACAACTAAGACACCCCTTGGTTGCGGCGCTCCCGAAGCGGGCACTCACGATTTATTTCGCTGACATCCGCGCACCGAAGCCGCGGAACCCGCGCCTCAACGCCCCTTGAAACGCGGCTTCCGCTTCTCCATGAAGGCTTGCCGGCCTTCGCGGAAATCCTCGCTGTCCATGCAGGCGACGCCGATGTCCCTGATCGCCGCCATGTCGCGATCACCGTGGTCTTTCAGGACCTGCGCGACGGTGATCTTGGCGGCCTTGATGGCCAGCGGCGCGTTGGCCGAAATCGTGTCCGCGAAGTCCATGGTCGCGTTCCAGAGTTCATCGTCGGGCAACACGCGCTCGACGAGCCCGATGCGCAGCGCCTCCGCTGCATCGATCCGCATGCCCGTGTACATCAGCAGCCGCGCCCAGGATGGCCCGACCAGCGAAACCAAGTGTTTGAGCCCGTCATAGCCGTAGGCGATGCCGAGCTTGGCCGCGGGAATTCCGAACTGGCTATTCGTCGCGGCGATGCGGATGTCGGCGAGCATCGCCACCAGCATGCCGCCGCCAAGGCAAAAGCCGCGGATGCAGGCGATGGTCGGCTTCGGGTAGTTGGCGAGCAAGGTGCGCTGGGCCGCGCTCTTCCGGGAATATTCTTCCGAGGCTTGCGCATTGTGCCGCTCCTGCTCGAACTGGCTGATATCGGCCCCCGAGACGAAAGCCTTGTCGCCGGCGCCCGTGAGAATGACGACCCGGACCTCGGGATCATCGCGCAATTCGCTCAAGGCGTGACCGAGCCCCTCCCACATCGCGAGCGACATCGCGTTGCGCTTCTCGGGATTGTTGAAAGTGATGATGCCGACTCCGCCCGCGGTCTTCCGCAGGATCTTGCCGTCGGCGTAGGACTTCTGCTTGTTGATGGGGGTATCCAGCATAGGACGCTCTCGCTGAGGGATGCATCAGCCGTTCCTCGAACGGCCGCGCAGGGAGTTTATCCGATCATTCCCAGACCCGGGATGTGCTTGGCGAGCATCGGCCATGCTTCGGCCGAGCCTCGCCAAGGGTTGGAGCGTGCGTCGTCGCACGAGACGCGGCATGCCGATGGTCAGTTCGACTTCATTTGCGGAATTGGCCGTCCGAGAAGACAGCGCGCCCGCATTGGAAGCTGCGGCGCGCGAAAGCAACCGGCCCTGCTGATCTTCGCGCGTCGAACAGCTTTGCTTGTCGAACCGCGCAACTCTGCCGCCTCTGACCACGGCAGTTTGACAGCCAACGCGGCCGGTGTTGGCCGCTTGACCGTGCAGCCCCAATCGCTCGCGCGTAAGGCGCGGCAGATAGGACCTACGTTTGCTGCCACCAGCTGCGGCTATACCTACTCTTCGTTCGCCGCAATTGATTCCATCAAGGACACAAGCTGGCGCTGGACCGTCTGATCCTTGATCTTGCTGTAGGCTCGCAACAGCCTCAGGCTGAACGCGCTATCGAGAAAGAGCAGGCTCTCGACTTCCCGCGACTTGTTGTCACCGTCGTAGAAGAACGTGACGGGCACATCGAGCGCGGCGGCGATCTGCTGAAGGCGGGCAGCACCGACGCGGTTGACGCCCTTCTCGTACTTCTGGACCTGCTGGAAGCTGACGCCGAGCTTTTCGCCCAACTCCGCCTGCGAGATCTTCATTTCGACGCGCCGCAGCCGAATGCGCTTGCCAAGCTCAATATCGGGTTTGCCGGCACTGCGCTGCTTCATCTTCTTTGCCGCTGACTTGTTCATTCTGATGTTACCGTCCTTTCGTCGAGAAGCCCCTGAAAGAGTGGGTCAGGGGTGCGCCCATATATACCGCTTTGGGTTCCCGTGAACGGATGAATTCGTTTCCACAGCACGGGGATTGGCGGAATTGAACGGCCCAAATGTCGCATCCTGAAGGATGCGCACCGCCGCTATGGTAAGAAGGCTTCTTGAGTGATGCGTCTGTGGCGAAACCGAGTGGTATTATTTTCCTGAACCCGGTGCATATCGCCGCCCTGTCCCGATCTGCACGACGATCCGGCGTGATCTTGCATTCCGGTTGTGAAACGCTTCGATCCATCGCGGGCCGCATGCAAATCCTCCAGCGGCTAAATTGGCAGAATACCGCGGGAATCACAACCTTGACGGGTCTCCGGCCTTGCTACTTTCGTCGCCTATCCGCACGATTGTGGACGATTTTTTAGACCAGCGGTTCTGCTTTCGCGGCGGATTTGCCGACTTCCCCGTGCGTCGCTAGTCGGCCCCAGACGTTAAGACGCCGACCGAATGGATCAGGAGCACAAACTGCCCGCAATGGGATGGTATTCAAATCCTCCTATCGTTCATGTTATCGTTGCGCCAGCTTCGACCACATTTCGCAAGCGGAAAATGGGAGGCACGGTGACTCATTCAGACGAACAGTTGCTTGCGATTCTTGTGAAGCTTGAAGAATGCCGGAATCTGCTCACTGCTGGCGGCAACCGCGATGGCGCCAAGCTGGTCTCCGTCGCCATGCTCGACGTTCGGATGCGCCTTCACCGAATTGAGGACGCCGAGCTGAAGGCGTTGTGCGACGAGATGATGGCGAACGCAGAAGAGCGGGCGCGCGAGGCGCAGGAGCCGGAGGCGGAGCTGCGACGCCCGTTGCTGCGGGTTGTGAAATAGCTCAGGATCATCCACGCGACCGCCTGCGATGCCGCATTTGTGATCCCGCCATTTTCAATGTGAGGTCCTCCGCGCTGGAGCTTGCGCCACCGCTCGGATAGCTCTGGCAAGCAGCCGACAAGGGCGTCCGTTGCGTAGATAGCTTGATTCGTTACATGAGGCTGAACGACTTCATGCGGGCGGCGCTCTCGTCGCGTCGACTTAAGTTTCAGGATGTGAGCGCTTTACACCTGGCCGTCAGGAGATACCGATAAGCACATGATCCAGAATGTCACGATCCCCGCCGCGCTGATTGCGGGTCTGGTCAGCTTTCTTTCGCCTTGCGTGCTGCCACTGGTCCCTCCCTACCTGGTCTATCTCACGGGCGCCACCATCGAGCATATCGAGAGCGATGGGTCCGCGTCGGCATCCAGACGCGCGGTGATGCTGTCGGCCGCCCTGTTCGTGCTCGGTTTCTCTACGGTCTTCGTCATTCTCGGTGCGAGCGCCTCGCTGATCGGCGAACTGATCCGCGCCTGGTCCGCGCAGCTTTCGATTCTAGCCGGCATCGTCATCATCGCGATGGGCCTGCACTTCCTCGGATTGACGCGGATCGGGCTGTTGATGCGGGAAGGCCGCCTGCCGATTCCGAAGCCGGTCGGATTGTGGGGAGCCTATGTGATTGGGCTTGCGTTCGCCTTCGGCTGGACACCTTGCATCGGTCCGATCCTGGCCGCGATCCTTTCGATTGCCGCGGCCCAAGCGACGGTGGCCAAGGGGGCAGGCCTGCTCGCGGTCTATTCGGCCGGTCTCGGCATTCCCTTCCTGATCGCCGCCTTCATGGTCGAACAGTTCTCGGTCCTGTTTGCGCGCATGAAAAAGCATCTGGTCACCATCGAGCGTGCGATGGGCGTCCTGATGATCATCACCGGCATCGGCTTTCTGACCGGCGCGGTGTCGAGCGTCAGCATCTGGCTCTTGGAGACTTTTCCGGGACTCCAGAATATCGGCTGAGTCTATTCTGTGCCCTCCAGCGCGCAGGTAATCGTGTAGACCACCCCGCGGGGCAGGAACTCCACCGTGGCCTCGCCGCCGAGCTGGTCGCGGGCGCTGCGCTCGATCAGCCGCGAGCCGAAGCCGCGCTGCACCGGCGCGGTCACAGTAGGGCCACCGCACTCGGTCCAGATCAGTCTGAGGGTTGGACTGTTGCTCTTGCTTACGATTTCCCAGTCGAGCGCAACCGTGCCGGTGTCGTTGGACAGCGCGCCATATTTGGCAGCGTTGGTCGCGATCTCGTGCACGATCATCGACAGTACCACGGCGCACCGCGGCGGCAGCGGGACACGCGGGCCGAACATCTTGATGCGGTCCAGGCTGTTGATCAAATAGGGCTGCAGCACGCGGTCGAGCAGGTCGTTGAGCTCGGAGCCTTGCCATTTCTCGCTGGAGAGCAGGTCATGCGCTTCGGCGAGCGCGCCGAGCCGGCCCTCGAATTTTTCGCGCTCGGTCCTGCTTGCGCTGCGGAAGGTCTGCACCGCGATCGATTGCAGGATCGCCAGCGTGTTCTTGACGCGATGGTTGAGCTCTTCGATCAAAAGCCCGTGCAGCATTTCAGCGCGCGCGATCGTGGTGGCCATGCGTACCGCAAAGGCGAGCCCGGTCAGGAGCAACACGCCGCCGATCGCGCTGGCGATCGCGAGATTGCGCCAGAGCGGCGCAACCAGCGAGCTTTCCGAAATGCCGGCCGCGACTGTCCATCCCGTCAGCGGAGATCGCGCGAAGGCGGTGATCAGCGGCACGCCTTCCAGCGAGGTGCTCGTCAACGTCGCTTCGTTCTTCTTCAACGTCTCAGCATAAAGCGACGTCGTGGCGTGCTTGCCGAAGGTGTGTTCCGGGTCGGGGACGCGGGCGAAAACGGTGCCTTGACGGTCGAGGAGGGCGATGATCCAACCGCCGCCGGGGCGCTGCTTTTCGACGATGTTCTGGAAGATCTCGAGCGGCGGACTGAAAGCGATGTCGTAGATGACGTCGCCGTCCCGAAACACCGGCACCTCGACGGTCAAAACCGTCCTTTTCTTCAGGACGCCGAGGAAGGCATTCGAATATTGCGGCTGTCCGGTCACAAACACCCGTTGCACGATATCGCGGTTGTTGCGTAGCGGCAGATCCGATGCGTCCGGTGTGAGGGAAGAAAACAAGACCTGGCCGGGACGGTTTGCTACCAGGATGATGCCGTCCTTACCGTATTGCTCGAGAAAGCCGGCTGCCATCCCGCTGAAATCAGCGAAATCGCCATTGCGCAATGCCTTGGTCAGCGCCAGCACCTGCAGGCTACCGGTCATGCGCCGCATTTCGGCATCGAGCGTGAAGCGAATGCCCCGGGCAGCCTCAAGCACCCGCTGGGTCGCCTGCGCGCGGTCTTTTTCGTAGTTGCGGAAGACGATGCCAGCCGCGAACAGGATCAGCGGCAGCGTGGTGCCCGCGACCAGAAGCACGAGACGAACTGGCAGTGAAAGCTTTGACACAAACGACCCGGATCGGCCGCCCAACCATGGGTAGCATAGGAGAAGCCCGCGGACTGCGCCAAGCATTTTGAGCCGCGCAAGCCGAAGGAGTTCCGCGCGGTCAATGGCGTGACATGCAACAGGCCTTGCGCGGCTCCGCTTTAGAGATTGCTGTCGGTGATGGCTGCATAGACCATCGTGCGCAGCTCGCGTCTGAGCGGATAAGCGCTCGAGGGCAGTACCTGCGTCATGAAAATTGCAATCAAATCTTCCGCGGGGTCGATCCAGAACGAGGTGGTTGCCGCGCCGCCCCAGGAATATTCGCCGGGGCTGCCGGGGATCAGCGTTTTGGCCGGATCGAGCGTGACCGAAAAGCCGAGCCCGAAGCCGATGCCATTATAGGTCGCTTCAGAAAACAGCGAGCGCGACATAGCCGGCAAATCGAGCCCGTTCGGCAGGTGGTTTGACGTCATCAGAGCCAGCGTCTTCGGCCCGATCAGCCTGACCCCGCCGAGCTCGCCGCCATTGAGCAGCGCGCGGCAGAAGGTGAGATAATCGGAGGCGGTCGAGCACAGACCGCCGCCGCCGGAAATCAGCGAAGGCGGGGAGAGGAACGAACTGGTGGCCGGATCATCCTGCAGAGTCAGGCCGTTCCTGCGTTGGCCGGCATGGAAAGTCATGCCGCCTTGCGGGTCGGCGGAATAGCAGGCGGCAAGCCGATGCGCCTTGCCGGCCGGGACATGGAAGTCGGTGTCGTTCATCCCGAGCGGATCGAAAATGCGCTCCCGCAGGAACTGCTCAAAGGGCTTATCCGCGATCTTTTCGATGAGATTGCCGATTACGTCGGTGGCAACGGAATAATTCCAGGCCTCGCCCGGCGAGAATTCGAGCGGAATGCTTGCGAGCGCCTCGATCATCGAGCCCAGCGTTCCGGCTTTTTCGACCTCGCCGATTTTCGCCGCGCGATAGGCCGCATCGATGTTGGAACGCTGCTGGAAGCCGTAGGTGAGCCCGGAAGTGTGCCGCAGCAGATCCACGATCAGCATCGGCCGGGACGGTGGGCGGGTCAGGAAGCTTGGCGCAGTGCCTGCCACGAACACGCCGAGGTCCTTCCATTCCGGAATGTATTTGACGACCGGCTCATCCAGCGCGATGCGCCCTTCCTCGAACAGCATCATGAAGGCAACCGAGGTGATCGGCTTGGTCATGGAATAGATGCGGAAGATGGTATCGTCCTTGACCGGCACCTTGCGCTCGAGATCGGCATAGCCCTGCACGGCCGCGTGCACCAGTTTGCCGCGGCGATAGACCAGGAGCTGGGTGCCCGGAAAGCGGCCGGCATCGATATAGCGCTGCTTCAGGTGCGCTTCGATACGGTCGAGGGCGTGAGCCGACATGCCGGCGGATTCGGGCGAGGCGAGGGACGGGGCTAGCATCGGAACTCTTCCGGTGGTTGCTGCGGGAGGAGGATTTGATAGCCGAAACCGGCTTCCGCTCCAACCAGTTGCTTAACTGCCGCTGCAACTGGTGTAGGCTTGGATCAGGATCCCTAGAGCATGATCCGGAAAAATGGAAACCGGTTTTCCGAAAAGATCATGCTCAAACAAAGGATGGGATCATGATCCGATTCCGTCTAATCGGACCATGATCTAGACCACGGGCAGGAAACCAAAATGACGCAATTCAACGAAGCCGAACTCACCGCCGCCGTCGTCAATAGTTTTGAGCAGACGCCGGACCCACGCGCGAAATTCCTCCTGCAGGAATTGATGAAATCGCTGCATGACTATGTGCGCAGGACCGATCTGACGTTCGAGGAATGGAACTACGCGATCGATTTTCTGACGCGGACCGGGCAGAAATGCTCGGACATCCGCCAGGAATTCATCCTGTTGTCGGACGTGCTGGGTGTCTCCATGCTGGTCGACGCGGTGAACCA
>Ga0134128_10010714_pt1 | contig 10983 bp, 14 predicted proteins | sample KB31754_FD_96462 | JGI IMG/M metagenome (GOLD analysis project Ga0134128, IMG submission 96462) | Terrestrial soil microbial communities with excess Nitrogen fertilizer from Kellogg Biological Station, Michigan, USA - KB3-175-4 | ecosystem: Environmental > Terrestrial > Soil > Unclassified ...
ATATTATTCGCGAGGTAATCAAGGTTACGCCGGATTTCTTCGACATTTATTGCCCCGTCATTTGTCTTTTGCGCATCTGCTGTTTGGCTGGCGCTTTGGGCTTGATTACTTTCAGGAATTTTTCCGGCCCCATCTGATAATTCTGCGCGTAACGTTCCATCTTTTCCTTGTGACGGTTCAACTCCATTTCCCGCTGTTGTTTTTTGCTTGTCACGTTTTTTCTCCTGTTCTCGTTTCCACATTGCAAGACGTAAACCGGATAAACCGGGTGGTGGTGTTATTTCCTCAACTATTTGTCGGGATTGTTCCACCACGGGTATTGCTGTTTCCGTTGGCGTTTTGTCGGCTCCGTTTTTAAGTCGATTATCTTGCCGTCCACCATTATGTCCGGTAGTTGTTGCGCCAAGTTTTGCGTTAAGTTTTGCCTGTAACGCTGAGATTGGTTTGGCCGTTTGGGCAACTTGTTCGACATTTTGCGTTTTCGCTGCGTCATTTGCCTTCACCTTTCTTGCTTCAAGCATTTCTTTCAAAGATGGCATTGTGTTGTCCTCTTATTTCATTTTAAGCGTTATTATTAACTGGCCTGGTTTTGCCGCTAATCGCGTTATCGTTTGATTGGTCAAGTCATAACCTTGCAAAACCTTAAGCTGATTAATGTAGCGCCGCAACGTAAATCGCATCATTCTTTTCTTGGGTTTCATTTGCGCTCCATTTGTTCGATAATTTCATCATAAACCGACAACTCAAGCGCGCTCATGTTCTTTGAACAAACCAAAGTAACTTCATCATGAGGCGGTTCGTCAGTTGGTTTACTCGTTATGCTTCTTTCAAGCACTTTAAATTCATCCAAACGGACATTTTTCCGCCGCGCTTTTTTCCTCGAACGTGAGAGAACTTGCCGCATTGCTTGGACGAAATTATTTCCTTTTTCCAGCTCGACTTTGAAGGTAAATTCCACATCGAGGCCGACTTTGATCATTTTTATGACCGTTTCTCGGGGAATATGTTCCAAATCCGGATGCAATTGCATTTCATGCTTTTCGCCAATTGCATCCGCGTCGATTATGATATCATCAGCGGTTATGGGTTGGGAGTTGCCTTGCTCGGCTCGCTCCGCTCGCTCGCTAATTGCTTCGGGTTTAATAGCAATTTGCTGGCGGTGCGGGTAGAGACGAATATCTTCGTCCATAACGGCTTTTTTCAGTCGGTCAAAGGCCATTGGTTATTTCCTCAAATAAGTCGCGGATTTTGTCGATAAATTCTGCGCATTGGCCCCGGCGATGAACCCTAAATTCTTCTCCATCGCCAAACGGTTCCCAAGGGTTATATTGTTTATCTTTATCCCCATTGGCATAGGCGGCGAATTGCTCTCGTTCATGTTGACAATAAATGCAGGTAATGGGAAAAGTTTTCTCTGCCCATCCGCAAATAACTCCACAAGAACATATAAGTTTTTCCATGGGATTTTCATTTCATTATTCCATAACCGCAATCGTTTGCCACTTTGAAATTCGCGCAATCCATGAAACCAATCATGCGGCAGGAATGGCGGTGAATTACCATCGTTGCCGGTTGGTATAATTTGCGAACAAGGCAAAGCATTTCACGCACGTCTCGGAGCCAAATTTGTCCCATCACACTTTCTCCGGTTCCCAAAGTATTGGAAATTTCGAACGGTCGAAGTTCAAGCCGGTAACTTCGTCTTCGTCAGCGTGAGTTTCCACAATGTAAGATTGTATCTTCTCAGCGAGAGTACGACCTTTAATGACTTCGTTTTTGAGCGCTTGGTCCAAACCTCGCGAGTTACAAATGATGTAGACGTTCTCGCGAGCGCGGGTGACCGCCGTATATAGCCATTCGCGCGTAAGCATTCTTGCGTTAACCGAGTGACAGAGAATAATGATGTTAGGATATTCTCCACCTTGACTTTTGTGACAAGTCGCTGCGTAACCATGTTGAACCTTTCTATAATCACCAGCGGTTGAGCAAGTATAGGTTTGCCCGCTTTCGAATTTAATTGTCATAACATGAGAACTTTGCCGCTGATCTTGGCTTTCATCGCCTTTCTTTTCAGTTTTTTCATCGCCCAATGCTTTTGACATTGCATCGCTGAAATTGCCAAAATCAAGATCAAGTTCATCGTTAGCATCTTCGCCATCGGAAAAATCAACCTGCGCACGCTTGATATCATAGCGGCCGTTTATGTTGATACTTTCGACAATTCCGATCATGCCATTTGTAATTCCGGCCTCGTTGATATTTTGCGTTATCATTACTTTATCACGCGCGGCGAAATGGACATGACCGGTTCCGGTGTGGATTTGAATTCTTTTATTGACAATAATTCCACCCTCTTTAATTTCAGGGTTGAAAATTGTCACCAAATGTTGGTTCAATTCCTCTTGCCCAACCATGCCTTTATTTTGCGGTACAATAATTGCGTCAGTATAGACATTATACCGGCCAATATCAGAAAGTTTACGAATAACTTTGAGCATGTACGGCTGCAATTCGCTTTGTCCACTTGGCGAAATATTTGGCGCAGCATTGCCAATTATGTGGAAGTTTTTCGCGTTATTGAGCGGTCTACCCGCGAGAACGTTATGTGCATTTGAAATAATGGCATTTCCGGCTGCTTGGCGGTGTATAGTCGTAAGTTCAAAAACCGGCCATTTACGCATGGCATAACCAAGCACGCTTTTTCCGTAAACTGGCGGCAACTGATGAATATCACCAATGAGCAAAATTCTAGACGTTTCGTGAATTGCATCGACTAGCTCATTAAAAAGAGGAATTGGGATCATTGATGCTTCGTCAAGAATATACATTTGATACGGCAATTTACACGAAGCATCGAATGATGGGCGAAATACGCGACGCTCACGCATTTCTTTCAGGCCGGAAATTGGATCAATAAATTCAAATTCCTCGTACACCGGCGCATAGCCCAAAAGACTATGAATTGTTGATATATTCTTTTTCCAATCTTCCGGAACAGCGCGGCGAAATTGTTGCGTTGCGCGGCCCGTATACGCGGCACCTGCAATGCCAACAATTTCCTCTTCATAATCGTCTTTTAAACTGCGTTTAATCGCGTCGCTTTCGCGCATTCTTTCTTTATGCCCATCGGGAAAATCAATTGTAACCCAAGTCACGTCTTTGTTTTGAACTTTGTCAAAGAGCTTTTCTAGCGTGCCGATGACGATTTTCGTAACTGTTGTTTTACCCGTACCAGCCGCGCCAATTAGAACGGAAACTTTATTATGAACAATTCCAGTTACTGCGCGCTCTTGGCTTTCATCAAGAATAATATCCGCAGCACGTTGCGCCTCGCGCATAATGCGTACAGTTTCTGCAACGCCACGCTCAAAATTAGCTTCCGCTTCGTGAATTGCTTCGTTATCAACCGCTTTAAGCGATGCTTTTTCTTGTCTTTGATATTCGCGTGTATTTTTCGCGGCTTCACGCTTTGTAATACCTGTACCGCGCAAATCAACATGTTGCGGCGCTACTTGATGCTCGCGCGGTTTTTCGCCAGTTTGGGCTTTTTGCGCCCGGATACGTTCAGCGAGGGTTTGCATTTGCAAAACCTTTTACAGTTATGGATTGCACAAGGAAGTGGGTTAAAGAATGAAAATCAAGATGCTTCCGTAATTCATTTGCAACAACGTCAGCGTGGTTCCAATCTTGGCAAATATAACATTCGTTATAATCGCGATTTTGCGAAATATCTTTGTTATATGTGCGAATATTGAGGATTAGTATAATCATAATTAAGCGTCCTCTTTTGTAGCTTCGATAAGATACCAATTTTGATATGGATAATGATAGACAAATTCTCGCATTTTTGCTTCCGCTTCCGCATGTTCCCATCTTGATGCAATTTCTGGGTGAATTGTCCAGAATAAATTGCCATTGGGTTCAAGGCGAAGATAGACAATTTCATCAAGCAAACGCAATTCTTCCGCATTAAATTCTGTAGGTTTTACATACTGCGAAAGCTGACGCTCGCGCGCAATTGAAAATTTCTGTGTCATTGTCCTAACTCCCAACCAAGAATTTTCAAACCATTTAATGCCCAAATTTTTACAGTATTAAATCCATAATGGTGCCAACCTGTTGGATACATTACAGAACAAAATCGCGTGAAAATGCGTTCGCGGCGTAGTGTCTCGTAATATTCCAAATAAAAGTTTTCCCAGGTCATTTCTTCCCCGCTTTCATCGCCGCAATTCGCGCAGCAAGGCTGGTCAGTGGTTTTGTTGTTTGAGCCGTATTTGAATTTTGCGCCAATGTGGCATTAATTGCATTGCGGATATTGCTAACATCAATAGGCGCGGGTTCGGGTTCTTGTGGCTGTTTGATGATCGGCGTCCGCTCCGCTTCGCCTTGTACTGCTACGATACGATTAATTTCCACCGCATTTTCGTCCCCAATTTCAATATCATCTATTGTGATATCGAAGTTTGTGGGGAGAATTGCAGCATACGCGCTTTCAAGCTCTGTTTGCTCTTGCTGCGGTTGCTGTAACCTCGCGCGAATTGCTTTATAATCTGGCTGCTTTTGCTCGCTAAAATGGATATTTCCCATTAATTCGCGTAATTCAACCATCATTTGAGTTTCAGCAATGTCTCGCTTCGTGCGGCGTTGTTTGCGTATGTTACTAGGCCCGCGCGCTGCATCGGCTGCACTTAAAGCAACGTCAACAAAGCGGGTGCGTTCAATATAGATATTAGCAAGGCCGATTGAACTTGTGATTTTATCAGTAGCATCATTGACTATATCAATCAATTCGCCGCTGATTGCCAATTGTGCCAAATTATCGGGCGTTTCAGCAAATGCACGAACTTTCTTCGCGATGTATTGCAACGTATCAGGTGCATAAATAAGCGCGCGCTGTAATGCGAGGTTTAATTCATCAATCCTTGCAATTCCACGCGTCATTATCATTGCATTTGCGCGAGCCATTGCCCAATAGCGTTCCGAAAATGGTTGCTTTCTTTGGTCTTTTGAAATTGCTTTTTGGTAGTATTGCTGTGTGAAAAGACCGAAACAATAAACGCAATAATTAACGGGATCATTTTCCATTAAATCATCCAACGCCCCGCCTGTTGTAATGAGCCATGCGGGATGAACTGCTAATGCAGTTGCGTTATAGAGATTGCCAACAATTGCCTCTTTTCCGCATATTTTATGCAGCGAAAAAAGCGAATTTTGATCCCGTTGACCGATTAACGCGCCAGTTTTTTGGCAATAAATCCCAAGCGGGTTTATTTCAACGCCGCATTCCACCAAATTAACAAGGGAATTTAACTCACTGACACATTCGACAATATCGCTACTCGCGATAACTGCCTGTATCTCTTGCACATTTGTATCTTGCATTTTCGTTTGTCCTCTTGATGCAAGTCAGTCGCATTAGCAAAGAGCTTTTGGTACTGACGGCCTATTTTGCATAGATTACCAGGAAAGGCAAGGGGGCCTGAAAAGAAATTGCCAAGTGTTGCATAAATGTCACACTTTCGAAAATGCGACTAACATGGGTCTAACGCTCAATAACTGACAATGACGATAACACTGACGATAACACTTGCACTTGCAATGTCACTTGCAATGTCACTGTCATTTCGTTTTGGCCAACCCCCTCCGGGGAGCGTCATTGCGTTAGTTAGAGGGGTGTCATGGAGCGTTAGGATATGCGTTAGAGCGCGTCCAAATCCCTAAACCAGTCCTATGATGGTTATTTCTAAGACCCCCCGGTCAAAAATTCAAAAAATTTGCCTTGGGGGTATGAGAGATAAATGCATGCATATATAATGTGAGATATGGAAACGCGAATAACGCTCAATAACACACCCCTAACTGACACTAACACTAGCACTGACGCTAACGAGGGGGAGGGGGGTCTAGGCTCGTGACAGTGACATTGACATTGAAAGTGTCATTGCAAGCGTTACCGTCATTGTCATTGCAAGCGTTAGCGTTAGTTATCGCCCCGTCAGCGCACCGTCATAAGCGAGCGTTATTGCATTTTTCTCTTGCATTGGGCTTGCGCGCCTCTTGCATCTTTCCAAAAAATGCTTATACTGTTCTCACATTCGGGATTGTCCTGAATGATTTTTAGAGGAAAACGAAAATGTCTGAACAGGGAAATACAAATAAAGTTGAAAGCGAAAGCGCTCGCGAAATGATGGATAAATTCAACAAGCGGGAAAAAATCATCGTCACGAAAAATGACGATCAAGACGCGTTTCTTGAGCTTGTCCAATCTTACACAAACGTGCAGGATTTATCCTCAAACGCTCCGGAAACATTCAACGGTGGCTTTGCATTGGTCAAAACCGAAAAAGGCGTTATTCGCCTTATTGCGCTGCCCAATGAAAATGACGTATTCGCCGATCCCGTTGTTCGCGCTGCTTTGTACAAAATGTACCTCAATCGCAAAGTTAATTACGCAAGCGACGATGATGCAAACCCGGCCGATTTTATCATCATTCCGGGCGGGTTCAAGCAGAAGTTCGATTACGAGGCGTTCAAATTCCAAGCCAAGACGCTTTCGAAATACTTGCGCGACCAGGGCCTTGCGGGCGTTACCAATCAATCCCTCCGCATGGCTTTCGCTTCTGAAGCATTCGCAAAGACACAATTCCCGCGCATGAAAGCGGAAAATTGGGTCAAGCTTCTGGACGTGGCTCGCAAAATGGCCGAAAAGTTCAACTACTGCACTTCCATTTTCGACCATTGGGAAGCAACTCGCGCCGTTGCAACCGCCGACACCAGCGATATCGAATTGAACTTCGATGAATTGGACAAGGCAGAAGACGCATTGGCCGAAGCGGTTGAAAACGAAAAGAAAGGCGAAAACGCAACCGCCGCTTAATCCTTGACTTGAAGCGAAACGAGATTGTGAGCAACAAACCGCTTGCAATCTCGTTTCCTTTGTGCCATTGTGTGGTTGCAAATGGAGGAAATGACATGACGAATGATTTTAACTTTGCGACTGAAAATTACGTTTCTCGCAAGCAAAAACGTGAGCGTGAAACCCATAATCATGTGCGAAAAGTACTACATTGCATGTTCGATTGGTTCATTGTTTGGTCACTCATTCTAATTGCCGCATGCGTTGCTCTACTCGCCGGCATTGATTCGTTACCACTCATACCAGCATCGTTAATTGCCCTATCACTCTTGCTCGTTGCTGTAACCAAACTTCCATCCAATGATAACAATTAAGAAATGTTCTTTCAATGGGGGGTACTGTCCCCCCTTTTTTCGTACCCGGGGCCGTCCTATTAAATGGCTTACACACAAATTTTGTGGGAAAATTCCCAAATCTCAACCCTAGGAGTTTCGCCGATGCCTATGACGACGCCGCAGAGGGAATTTCATTATGAGAAGTTGTTGAAAGTTGTGGAGGAGAATAAAAGTATACCGGCAGATGCGAAGGAAGTTATTGGGACGGGTTTGTTGTTATTGTTTGATTTTCATGAATGTGTGGCGAAAATCGCAGAGAAGAATTGATGAACGAACTGCCTAGTAGTTTGGGCGGCAATGAAGAGAATAAAGAACCACTGTGGAAAACAGTGGATGAGGCGACGCGCACGCGGGCGGGAAGTTTGGCGGCGCATGGGTTGAATGATTATCAATTGGTTGATGTTTTGTTGCTGACTTATGAGCAAGTTATTTCAGTTAAGGAAAGCGTTGAATATAGGGCGAAATATGCTGAGGTTGCGGATGCGGCGATTACGCAGCAACTCACGATGGCTGAAGGTTGGGATGCCATTGAGGAAGAAGCGATAAAGAAAATCCTCACAACGATGCAGTATAATAGCGATCCGAAATACGCATTGGCGGCCGCGCAGATTGCGAATAAAGCTGAGAGGCGGCGCCGGATTAAGGATACAGCTCCGGTTATTGATGCTTCGAAAGCGGGCGGAAATACCACGAATGTTATCATTCTTAAGATGAATAGAAATTTCATTTCTGTGCAAGAAGGGAATGAGAATACGCGCACGATTGACGCGCAGGTGGTGAATAAGAATGACGTGCCGCGAAAACTTTCTGATCTTCCAAATCCAAAACAGGTTGAGGAAATTCTCTCGAAGAAAGAACCTGTGGCGGAAATTGTGACGCGACCGAAGCGCGCGATTTTAAAAGAGATTGAAAAGTATATGGATGTATCGGGGGTAGCAATAGATATTAATGACGACGAATGACACAATAGACGTTGATTTTAAATTTAATAATAAACAAGCCGACGTTGATCCTGTCGGTATGGATAGCAATGAGATTGTTAATGCATTGCATCTTAATGCTTCGTTTTTTATTAATTTCTATATGGCGGAAGAATTAACCCATTCCGTCCCGCAATTCCATATTGATAGTTGGAATTTAATCACGGCGGAAATGATTGCTTATATAGCCCTAGCACTTCCGCGTGGACATGCGAAGACTACGCTGGCGAAATTGTGTGCGGTGTGGTATTTATTGTTCACCCCAATTCGCTTTATTGTCTATGTGAGTAACACGCTCACACCCGCAGCAGAAAGCTGCAAGACAATTGTGGATTTCATAACGAGCGAAAATCATCTTGCTGTGTTCGGTCCATGTCGCTGGGAAGTGCGGCAGGAAGGCCACGGGTTTTATAAATTCTGGATGACTGTTCCAGATGGGCATGGAGGGTTTAAAGAAAAATATGTAATCATCAAAGCCCTCGGCGCCGGGCAGCAAGTGCGTGGTTTGAACGTGAATAACGAGCGCCCGCAGCTTGCGATCGTAGATGATTTGGAAGATAATGAAAACACGGCGACACCGGAGTTGCAGAAGAAAATGCGGCTGTGGTTTTTCGGTACGTTTATCAAAGCATTATCGAGAAAGAACCATAAAGTTATTTACATCGGTAATCTTCTGAACAATCAATCTCTGATTTATTACATGTGTGAAAAATCAGAAGTTTGGTTCTCTAGAAGGTTCGGTTGCTTGCTTTCAAATGGTGAACCATTGTGGCCAGACTTATGGTCATTCGAAGCAATTCGTGAAGATTTTAAAGAATATCAACGCGCGGGGTTAACTGCGCTTTGGTTTGCTGAAATGATGAATATGCCAATGGCTGAGGGCCAGGCGTTAATCCATCCAGATGATATTACTTATCAGCCTATAGTTTTGCCGGGGGAACATAAAATTGCGTTCATTACTGTTGATCCAGCTTTTTCTGCAAAGGAATGGGCTAACGATAGCGCGGTTGTTGTGCATGCTTATATAGCGGAAAGATGGCAGATTGCGGAAATTGTTTCCGGGAAATTTTCCCTGGAGCAATTATATGCGATATTAAGTGAGCTATGTTTACGCTGGCGCACCCGCGTTGTGGGAATTGAAAAAGGCCCACTTGAAGCTGGCTTGAAAGTTATCTTCGAATTAATGGGGAAACTTTCTCAGCAGAAGTTTGAAATCTACGAAGTACCTCACAAGAACCGTTCGAAAACTGAACGTCTTGCTGCGTGGTGCGCTGCCCTGTGCAAACAAGTTTGGACTTTAACTGAAGGCGATATAACCGTAACTCAACAACTTGTCGCCTATGATCCGTTAAAGAAACAAAATGTTGACGATATAATTGACGCTTGTGCCATGGGTATAATGATGACGGAAATGTATATGTCGGAAATTATGCGAGGGTATTTGGAATTCGTGACACCCGTGCGCGTGACCAAAGTCCTTCCGAATTAGGAGATTGAAATGGCACAGCAGAGAAAACCATTTAAAGGAATGCCGTCCAATGTTAATCCGAAGGGCGGCGTTACTGCGGGGATAACTAAAAAAGAAGCGCGAAAGAAAATCACACCGGATGATAGAAAAGCTCTACCGCTTCTCGGTAAGAAAGACAACGATCCAAGTTCTGAAACTTTTGGTATGTGGATGGAGGATAAACTTGTACGCCATATCACGAATAGACTACGTCTTTCAGATAACGAGCGGCGAATTCGCATCATGCGAATGCAAGATATTGACATTCAGCTTTCCGGACTTGTGCACCGCGATCGGGAAGATGCGAAAAGAGATCGTGAAAACAAACGCGGGCGGGCTCCCAAGGCTGTTGAAATTAATCTCACCGTGGCTTACTCACAACTCGACGACGCCACGACTTATCTTATGTCGTTATTCGCTCCGGAAACCAACATATTCGTGGCTGGTTCTTCCGCAGATAAACAAGATGTTGCAGATGGGCTGACTAAAGAAGTCGGCAAGCAAGGACAGAAGCTGCAATACTACCGCCAGCTTGCTAAGTTCTGTTACAATGCGTTGAAATATAACCTTTCCGCGATGGGAATTACTTGGGAAGATCAGCAAGGAATTACATATACGAAAGTCGGAGATGCGAATACTTCCGGCCAGATTAAAAAGAAAGCCGGAATTGTTTGGGAAGGTAATGTTCTCAAGTCAATGGACATGTATAATTTCCTTTATGATAATTCTGTTCATCCGGTGGATTTACCGTCAAAGGGGGAGTACTTTGCAGAAATTGAACCTATCACTCCTTTCCGTGTGCGACGCATGGCGGACCAGAAAATCCTTTTTGGTGTCGAGCGTTACATTAACATGCCCGCACCATTGTATGGCAGCGATAGTGGTACGTTTTATCTAGCGCCGCCGATTGTTCGCGAACCTACTGATATCACAATGAAGGATCAAGGCGGTGTAATTAACTGGCAAATGATCCTTACTCCGGGCGGCCCAGCGAGAGAAAGTCAGCCTGGGATTGAATTAGCGTGGTATACGACGTGGATTAAGCCTAGCGATTTTGCGCTCAGTGATAGTAATAATTTTGAAGTCTGGCGCATTTGTATGGCTAATGGTAAATATATTACCGCGGCTGTGAAGCTTGATGATACGCATGGACAGCTACCCGTTGCATGTGCTACGCCGCTTGAAGATGATCTTCGCAACGATCAACGCACATATGCTGAGCAATTGTTACCGTTGCAAATC
>Ga0134128_10010718_pt1 | contig 10979 bp, 14 predicted proteins | sample KB31754_FD_96462 | JGI IMG/M metagenome (GOLD analysis project Ga0134128, IMG submission 96462) | Terrestrial soil microbial communities with excess Nitrogen fertilizer from Kellogg Biological Station, Michigan, USA - KB3-175-4 | ecosystem: Environmental > Terrestrial > Soil > Unclassified ...
ACGTCGTGTGTGTGCTGTTGCCGGGCGAGATCTTGAGAGCTGCGTAAGCGCGGCGGTGATCCGCCGTCGAGTAGACTCGGATGATGAAGTGGCTCGGCGCCGTGCTCATCGCGCTCGGTCTTTTTCTGCTTGGGCGTGGGCTAGTACGCTGGAACGATCCGCCGCTCAGGAACCCGAAATACTATTACGGCACCAGTCAACAACTCGTGGACGTATGCTCCGGCGTGATTCTCGCGACCTCCGGTGTTCTGGCGTATCGCACCGGTCGACTGCCGAGATAGGTGGACAGAGGTGAATGACCTGGCTGCCGACCGCCACGGCTGTCGTCGTCGTTCTTCTGGTGTGGAGCCTCAGTCAGGCCCCACCCGGCGTGCGGCATGTTCAGGTTGAACAGGGGGGAGGGTTCCCGACACGCGCCGCGACGGACGACCTGGTCGCGCGCCTGACGGCGGCGATCAATCGGGCCGCGACCTGGACCCGCCTCTCGACGCGCTACGCGCCTCGGAGGCGCAACGCGCGAATCTCCACCGGAAGGATGACGCGCTCGACACGGCGCCCCGCTCAGTGAAGCTCGACGCCGCCGCCCAGCGACCTCCTACGGGTCAGACGGGTTGGGGACGCCAACTTTCGTGCGTATGCGACGACTCGCCAGCTCGATCGAGACGGTCTTCGCAGGGCACGCGACGCGAAGCTCAATGACTGGAACCGATGTGGAGTGCTCGGTGGGATCTTGTCCAGTAAGTTGGCGTCCCCAAGGGGAACCGCGATTCGTTACACGCGAGATTTCCAAGGGAGCTGGCGGTCTGACCGTCGCGCGGCATAGAGGCTGTGCCGATGCGAACGCTGCCACACAAAGAACGAGGCGTTCGCCAGCAGCAACGCGGGTTACGTCGACTGCGCGAATGATTTCAGTTGACCGCACTTCGGGCAACGAAATGTCACGATCGGTAGCCGCTGCTTGTCGCCTACCACGGAACCCCAAAAATTCCGCTTTGCTGTTCCCTCGGCCCATGAAGACTGTTTGCTCCATTCATTTCCAGTGAAATCGACGATGAAACCCTCGTCCATGGGCACCTTGCAGTCAGGGCAGGCGGGCGAGCGCTGCGGCACGGTTCCTCCTTTGCGACGGCACCTAACGGGTGACCTGACTAATAGTATGCACGGGACCGAACGCCCAACGGGAACCGGGCTGAATTACCACTCGGATTTCCGGGGGATGTGGGTCTCTGACCGCAAGGCGGCTTAGGCCGAATCGAACCTTACCGGAAGCATATCGAACGTCGCGGCCTGACCTTCGTGGAGGCAGGCCGTGACCTCCCCTGTCAAACACTCTCCCCATACTGCGACTCGTCGGCGGAACGGGTTGACGGATCAGGCAAGACGCGACGCCGCCGCACGCCTGCGCAGCCAGGAGATCCGCGCCCTCGTTGAAGCCGAACTGGCACCGATCGTCGACGCGATCACCGCGAAGGTTGCCGATGACGAACCGCATCGCCGCGGCTACGCCTTCGAGGGCGCGATCGCGCTCGAGCGGCTGCTCGCCGGTGTCGTCGATTTGTCGGGGATAACACGCGCTCAGGTGGCCAAAATGGCGTCCCCAACGGGATTCGAACCCGTGTTTTGGCCTTGAAAGGGCCACGTCCTGGGCCTCTGGACGATGGGGACGTCTACGGTAGAGCGCCGATCTTCAAGATCATAGCACGGCGTCCTCAACCGGCCGATTCTTCAGCCAGCCGTGGCCGCGCCGACAGCAGCGCCTCGATCGCGTCGGCCAGGTGTTCGTCGGTGATGTGGTGATCGCCGCGGCTGACGCGCAGACCTTGCGCCGTCATCAGCACGTCGACGGCGCGAACCCCTTCCGGCGCCTCGAACTTGTAGCAGGCCAGCTCCACTTTCAGGCCGTTGGGATCGTGCAGGTAGATTGAGTCCATGAAGCCGCGGTCGCGCTCGATGAAGTCGATCCCGCGCGCCCGCAGGCGCGCCGGCGCCTGCTGCAGGGTCGCGCGCGAGACGTTGAACGCGAGGTGCTCGACGCAGCCGATCTCGCGCGGCGCGTCGCGGCGCGCGTCTGCGCGCGACTCGTTCGTGAAGACGGTCAACAGCCGCCCGTCGCCGGGATCGAAGTAGAGGTGATTCTCGTCCGGCTTGCCGAGGTTGGGCTGCTCCATGACGAACGGCATGCCCAGCGCCCCCTCCCAGAAGTCGATGGCGCTCTGCCGGGTCGACCCGACGATGGTGATGTGATGGACGCCCTGGACTTGCACCTTCTTCACGGCGGCTCCTTCGAGGTCGGGGCGCTTGACCGGTCTACCGTCAGCCGTCAACCGTCCACTGCCTACTGACCGATGACGCGCCGCAGCACCTGCTGGTACCGTGGATCGACGTCCGCCCGCGCGAACACCGGATAGTGCTTCCACTGCACGAACTCGAGCGCGTGATCCTCGTAGGCGCGCTCCAGGGCCGCGGCGGCGGCGTCCCGGTCCCCCAGCGCATCGTAGATGGCGGCCATGCCGAACGACGAGACGTATTGCCGCCGCGAACGATCGCGCAGGTCCTGCAGGATGCGGCGCGCGTCCTCCGGCCGCCCGGCCATGGCCGCGGCGTACCCCTGATAGGCGATGAACCGGGCGTTGTCCGGAGTGATCTGGACCGCGCGCTGCAGCGCCTCGACCGCCTCGCGCCAGCGTCCCATCAGCGCGTCAGTCACCCCAATCTGGTAGTGCACGCGCGCCAGCTGCGGGTTGAGCGTCGAGGCGCGCCGGAACTCGTCGAGCGCGCGATCGAACTGACCGCGATCGCGGAGGATCATCCCGGCATTCAGCGCGCCCTGCGCCGACAAGGGATCCGTGCCCGAGCCCTGCGATGAGGCCGGCTCGAGTTGCGCGGCGCGCTGCGCTTCCCGCCGGCTGGCCTCGGGCTGCCAGTAGTAGTCGGACAGGATCGAGGCGCGGACGCGGTGCGCCAACGCCAGCCGGTCGTCGAGCGCGAGCGCCTGTCGCACCGCGAGATCGGCGCGCGGGATCACATCGCGCGGCGCGAACTGCCCGGCATACACGAGTTGCAGCCGCGCTTGCCCGAGCCAGGCATACGCGGAGGCGAAATTTTGCTGCAGGCGCGTCGCCTGCTCGAAATAGTCCGCCGCGGCGCGGAAGCCATCGACATTCTCGCGTCCCATCGCCGCCACGCCTTTGAGAAACAGCGCGTCCGCCGCTGGCGTGACATGCGGACGCCGCATCTCCGTGAAGGCGACAGCGGCGAGCGCGACCACCGCCACGCCGATCATGGCCGCCAGGCGCATTCCATGGCGCGGCGATCCGCTCGACTGGGCGACCACGGCGTCCGGCGGCCGATCCGACGGAACGACCGGCGCGATGAACCGGTAGCCGCGCCGCGGCACCGTCTCGACGAAGCGCGGCTGGGCGGCCGAATCGCCGAGCGCGTCCCGCAGCTTCCGCACGGCGCTGCTCAGGCCGGCGTCGAAATCCACGAACGTGTCGGCCGGCCACAGCGCCTGCCGGATCTCTTCACGCGTCACGACCTCGCCGTGGCGATCGAGCAGCAGCACGAGGATCCGCAACGGCTGCTCGGCCAGCCGGATCTTGAGGCCGTGCTTGCGCAGCTCACCCGATCGGCAATCAATCTCGAAGGGACCGAAGCGACGAACCGGCGATGAGGGCATCGATCACGCTCCCGGCGAACGCCTGTCGATGGAGCAGTTTACACGGTGAAGCAAAAGTCAGCGAGAAGTGAGGATGCTTCCGGCCGGGCCGGCGATAGAGTGCGCGGACCCCCACCCACAGGAGGCTCCACGAATGGTTCGCCAGTCACGCTCGCGCGCGATCATGATCGCGCTGACTCTCACCGCCACTGCCGCGCTCGGAACGGTCGCCCGCACCGCGGCGCAGGGGCATCACCCTGTTGCAACCGGCGGCCCATGTCCGCTCGACCCTGCGCTGACCTGCGTCATGAGCGGCCTCGACAGTCCGCGCGGACTCGCCTTCGGCCCTGAAGGCGCGCTCTACGTCGCCGAAGCCGGCAGCGGCGCCGGCGTCGGGGTCATCATTACCCCGGCGACCGACCCGCGCTGCTTCCTGACCAACATCGGCAGCCGGCAGTGTTATGGGACGACGGGCGCCGTCACACGGCTGTGGCGCGACACCCAGGAGCGTATCGTCACGGGGCTGCCGTCGACGTCGTTTCCGAAGGGTCCGCGCGGCCTCGGCGCAGCCGACCTCGGCTTCAACGGGCGCGGCGACGCCTACGTCACGATCGGATGGGAAAACGACCCGACGGCGCGCTTCACCAATCCCCTGCTTCCCGATCTGCCGCAATTCGCCAATCTCATTCATGTGAGCGCGAGCGGCAACTGGCGCAGCGTCGCCGACCTCGGAGCGTTCGAAGCCGACGCGAATCCGGATCGCGGTCAGGTCGATACCGATCCGTTCGGCCTGCTGGTCGAACCCGACGGCGTCGTCATCGCGGACGCCGGCGCCAACGATCTGATTCGCGTCTCGCGCAGCGGCGAGGTGTCGCTGCTGGCGACGTTCCCGTCGCGCAGCTCGACCCCGCCCCGGCCGTCGTTCGCGCCGCCGCCCAACCTGCAGACGAGCGACGCCGTCCCGACGTGCGTCGTCGCGGGTCCGGACGGCGCGTATTACATCGGCGAACTGACCGGAATCCCGTTCACCGACAAGCGCGCGAACATCTACCGTCTCGATCCCGCGACCGACGCGGTACCCCACACGTTCACGCTGGACGAGGCGTTTCTCACGGGCTTCAAGAACATCATCGACATGGCGTTTGCCGACGATGGGACGCTGTACGTCCTGCAGCATGCGACCGGCGCGCTGCAGATGACCGGCCTGGGTGTGCTCATCAAGGTGGTGCCGGACAAGAGCCAGAGCGACATCCGCTTGCAATACCAGCTGGGGACGCGCGGCACGGTGATCGCAGATCTGCACGAGCCCACGTCGGTTGCGATCGGACCCGATGACAAGCTTTATGTGAGCATCCGCGGCACGACTGCCGGCGGCGGTGAAGTGATCCGGGTACCCCGGCAGCTCTGACCGCAAGGCCGTAGCAGCTCAGGGCAGCACGCGGAGCTTGATCGCGCGGTAGGCGACGCGGTCGCCATGATCCTGCAGCGCGATGTGGCCGCGCGGCTGGCGGCCGTAGGTGGGCACGTCGCGGAACATGCTCTGCTGCACGCGCGCGAGCCAGTCGGCGCTCCCCAGCTCGTAGGACACGACGTTCAAGCCGTTCAGCCAGTGTTCGACGTGATTCCCGTCCACCAGAATCCGCGCCTGGTTCCATGAACCGGCGGGACGCATGACGTCGGCCGGCGGCGCATAGAGCGCGTAGCACGCCCCGGCCGACGTGACGTCGGTGCCGCCGGCGGGATTGCGCGCGTTGTCGATGATCTGAAACTCGGGGCCGGAAAAGAATGTCAGATCGATCGCTTCGCTGACGCGATACATGATGCCGCTGTTGCCCCCCTCGCTGATCTGCCACTCGACAGTGAGCTCGAAGCTGGCGAACTCGTCGGCGGTGATCAGGTCGCCGGCGGCGCCGACGCGGGTCAGCGCGTCATCGAGCGGCTGCCATCCGTCGGGAACACCGGGCTGGCGGAAGCCGCGCCACCCGGCGGTCGTGCGGCCGTCGAACAGCAGCCGCCATCCGGCGGCGCGCTCGGCGTCGGTGAGCGTGTTCGGGCCCGCGGGAGCGGGAGCGGGTTGCTCGGTGGGCGTGGACGGCGCAGCCGGCGCAGCGGTGCGGCCGCCGGAACACCCGAGCGCCAGCACCGGCACCAGCAGCATCGCCCAGCGGCCCGCCATGGCGATCAGGATACGGCAAAGGCGGCGTCAATAGCGGACGGTCATGAGCACGCCCCCGGCGCGGCGGCCGACCACGGGCGCGATGACCGTCCGGGGAACGGGCGATGCGTGTTGCGGAGAGGCTGCCTTGCCGATCCCGTGGCCGATCGCCGCGCCGGCGAGCATGCCGGCCGGGATCGCCCAGACGCCCCACGCGGCGAAGCAGCCGCCGCAGAACCCTCCGGTTTCGTTCTCGCCGTAGGTCTTCGCCAGCGACGCTACGACGACCGCCGCGCTGACGCCGCCGACGATCGCGCCGACCGTCGCGCCGTGCGCTCCACCGGATCCCGGCTGGGACGACGACAGCTGCAACGCTTCGCGCGCGGTCCACTGGCGGGCTGACGCGGCGGCGCCCGGCCGCGTTGCGACCGATGGTTCTTCGGCCCGGGCGAGTGTCACCGAAAAGATAGCGGCACAGAGAATCGGGGCGACAAGTCGAGACGCAGGTTTCATGGACTCCTCCGGTGGTTCCGCGACGGCAGAACGGCTCGATCCCAGAGGCGCACTCAACCGCGAAACTGGCTCACTTTCAGCTGATCGACAGAGCGGCCCGGCCTGTCAGAGGGGGGCGGCGGCCATGGCTCCGACGATAGCGCGGACACTTCTCCCGACGTCATCGCGCGCCGTGTCGATCGTCAGCCGCTCGACGTCCCACGGCCGGTAGTCCCGCGCCTCCACCTCGGACCAGGTCGGCAGGCGATGGCCGTCGATGTCAGGCGATCGGCGCTCGACGCGGCGCTGGTGTTCGGCGCGGTCGGAACACACGACCTCGACGTCGAGCGCGCGCACGCCGGCGCGCGCCGCCACGGCGCGCCACTCCCCGCGCGTCAGCGGCCACGGGTTCACGCAGTCGGCGATCACCGTGCGCCCCAGGCGCAGGTTGTCTTCCGCGATCGCGTAGGCGATGCGGTAGCCCTCCCCTTCCACGCGCACGCCGGCCTGGCGCAGGGCCTGCTCGATCGAGTCGATGCGCAGGTGCGTGGCGCCGATCGCCCGCGCCAGCTCCCGCGCGATCGTCGTCTTGCCGACGCCGGGCAGCCCGCTCAGGACGATCAGCACCGCGCCATCTCAGAAGCGCCGCAGCATATCGGCGGTGAGGATCGCGACCGCCACCAGGCTGCCGACCGTGCGCACCATGTGCAGGCGCCCCCAGTCGTGCAGCAGCGCCAGCGTCGTCGCATCCACGGGACGCGACGTGTCGAGGAGCCGTCGATTGGTCGGCATGATGACGATCAGCGTGAAGGGGGCCATCGCCGCGAGCAGCGCTCCTCCGGCGAGAACGCCTCGCCCCTGCCCCGACACGAACGCGGCGATGGCGCTGAGGACACCGGCGATCACCAGGGTGATCTGCATCGCCGCGGCCCGCTTGTAGCTCGGACGCCACTGCGCGACGGCGGCGGCGCCGTCCAGCCGCAAGCGCGCCGGATGCTCGACGAAGGAGACGTACACGCACGCGCTGGCAAAGAACGAGGTGAAGACGAGCGTCAGCACTTCAAACGCCATCGCGACAGTTTAAGCTGGTTCCATGAGCGACACGCAGCGCAACACCGGGAACGCCAAGGCGTTCTACGACCTGATGTTCAACCAGTGCCGCCCGGCGGAAGCGATGGCCCTCTACGCCGGTAGCCACTACACGCAGCACAACCCGGGCGTGGGCGACGGCAAGCAGGCCTTTATCGACTACTTCGAGCGGATGGCGCGCGAGTACCCGGGCAAGCGCGTCGAGTTCAAGCGCACCGTCGCCGAAGGCGACTTCGTCGTCCTGCACTGTTACCAGTACTGGCCCGGCGACGGCGACTGGGCGGGGATCGACATCTTCCGCTTCGAGGGCGGCAAGATCGTCGAGCACTGGGACGTCCTGCAGCGCGTTCCCGCCGAGTCCGCCAATCCCAATACGATGTTCTGACTCGTCCACGGGCGTCTCGTCTGTGCCACAATGCGGCCATGTGGCCCGCCCTCCCGCTCGATCAGTGGCGCGACACCCGCGACACGCTGCAGATGTGGATGCAGATGGCCGGCAAGGTCTGCCTGGCGCTGACGCCGCGCGTCAACCACTTCTGGAACATCGCCTTTCACCTGACGCCGCGCGGCATCGTCACACCGCTGATGTGGCAGAACGGGCGCAGCTTCACGGTCCTCTTCGACCTGACGTCGCACGCGGTGGTCATCGAGATGTCGGACGGGAATCGCGAGACGATTCCGCTCCGGCCCGAGACGGTCGCGGCGTTCTACCAGCGGTTCATGGACACGCTGCACCGGATGGGCGTCGACGTGCGCATCTGGACGATGCCGGTGGAAGTGGAAGGACCGATCCGCTTCACGAAGGACGAGACGCACCGTTCGTACGACGCCGCGGCGGCGCACACCTTCCACCAGGTGCTGCTGGCGATCGCGCCGGTGCTGCAGCAGTTCCGCACCGAGTTCATCGGCAAGTGCAGCCCGGTCCACTTCTTCTGGGGCGCCCTCGATCTCGCCTGCACGCGCTTTTCCGGACGCCGCGCGCCGGAGCGCCCCGGGGCGGACGCGATGACGCGCGAGTCGTACTCGCACGAAGTGATCAGCCACGGTTGGTGGCCTGGCGGCGGGCCGGTGAACGAGCCGGCCTTCTACGCCTACGCCGCGCCGGAGCCGGCAGGCCTGCGCGAGGCGCCGATCCGCCCGACGGCAGCGTTTTACAGCAAGGATTTCTCGGAGTTCATCCTGCCCTACGACGCCGTGCGGCAGTCGGCGTCGCCGGAGCAGGACCTGATGGCGTTCATGCGCACCACCTACGACGCGGCGGCGCAGCGGGCGCAGTGGAACCGCGCGGAGCTCGAAAGGATCGTCCCGTCATGACTTCGTCGAAGGCCTGCCAGCACATCGCCGGCCTGGAAACGCTGCGCACGCCGAAGGCCTACGAGTGCGAGACCTGCGTCAAGATCGGAGCCGACTGGGTTCACTTGCGAACGTGCCAGACGTGCGGCGTCACGCTCTGCTGCGACTCGTCGCCGAACCGCCACGCCAGCAAGCACGCGCACAGCGCCAGTCACCCGGTGATCGCATCCGCGGAGCCGGGCGAGCGATGGTTGTATTGCTTTCCTGACGACGCGTTCGCCGAATATTGAAGACTTCGCTGTCAATTCCCAACTACACAACACCCAACTCCCAATCAACTACCAACGCCCAACTCCCAAAACTTTCAAGCGGACGAAGTGCGAAGGGTTTTGGGAGTTGGAAGTTGGGTGTTCGTTGGGCATTGGGAGTTGTGAAGTTGGAAGTTGACACGCGCGTCAGCGCAGCCGTGCGCCCGCGAGCTGCGCGACGGCGCCGAGCGTGGTCTGCGCGGCGTTCAGTCCCAGCCTGAAGTCCTTGTCCGAATATGTCGTGAAGAGATCCGTCGGCTGGTGCCACTGCGGATCCCAGCCGCCGCCGATCTGCGCGCCGCGCTCGTTCTCACGCAGGCTCACCGACGCCACCAGATCCTGGAACCGGCCGGAGTCGGTGTTGGTCATGTGCGGCCCGACCGCGGCCGGATAGTCGGTGGCGTACTTCTCGTTCGCCGCGTGCAGCACCCAGGCGAGCGCCTGCGCCTCGGCGGCAAACTTCGACGTCTTCGCGAACTCGATGTTGACGTCCGCTTCCGGGCGCTGCTCCTTCGGCAGCGTCCCGTCGGCGTTGGGCATGCCGTGGTCGTAGAGCATCATGTCGTGCTGGATCATGCCGAGCCATGTCGGCTCGGGATACTTCCCCGACCCCGGCGGATCTTCTTTCCCCTGCAGATCCTTGCGCTGTGTGACGTAGGCCGCGGCGCCGTTGGTGCCGCTCTCCTCGTTGTTCCAGAGCGCGAAGCGGATCGACCGCTCGGTCTGCACGTCAGGACTGCTCAGCACGCGGGCCAGCTCCATGACCAGCGCTGTACCGGATCCATCGTCGTTTGCCGCTTCCCCCCAGCCGATGCCGTCCATATGCCCGCCGACGATGTACATTTCCTGGGGCCTGGTGGTGCCGACTTTCGTGCAGTAGACGTCCTGGCGCGGACCCGGTTCCGCCGGCGTCTGCTCGGTGTTCAATTCGCGGAGCTTGAGATCCGGCTGCGCCTCGGCGCTGCTGTTCACGGGACGGCGCGCGCGATTGCCGCGAATCCGGCTCCCCCCCTGCCCCTGCGTGGGATCCGCCTGGCCGCGACCCGCTCCTCCGCCGCGCTGGCCGGCGCCCGCGCCGCCGGCGCGCTCGCCTCCCTCCGGTGCCTCGCCGCGCTGGCCGGTGCGCGGCGTATAGGTATAGGTGATGCGCTCGGGCGCGCAGCCGTAACTCTTGAGCTGTGCCTCGATCCAGTCCACCGCGGCGCGATTGCGCGCCGTGCCCTGGCGGCGATCGCCGAACTGCGTCAGCCCCTTGATGGTGGCCTTGTATTTCTCGAGATCGAGACGGCCGACGATGGTCTTGATTGGATCGTCGGGCTGAGCGGGTGACGGCGCCGGTGGCTGCGCCTGCGCAACGGCCGCGCACACGGCGATGGCAATGAACGTCGAACGCATCCGTGATTCCTCCGCGGCGGAGTGTATACTTTGTGGCTTCCGCCTTCAGCGGAAGTCGATCTTCCGGCTAAATCCGGAAGCCACGTGCTTCACCCACTCTCCGGGACCGGCTCGAGGCGGTCGTGGTCCCACGAGTAGCGGAAGCGCCCGTGGGCGGGGCAGCGGTAGTAGAGGCCGATCTGTTCCCCCACCTGCGCGGCACGCTCCATGTCGGCGCCGCACTCCGGACAGCGATTCAGCTGGTCCCACTTTCCGGCGCCGGCCGAGCCTGTCTCGTCGCTCATCAATCCCTCGTTGATCTATGATACGCGGCCATGATGACCACCCTGCGCGTGCTCGCCGCCGAGGCGCTTGGCACCTTCTACCTCTGCTTTGCCGGAATTGCCGCGATCCTCTGCACGCAGCCGCCAATCAACGCCGGCGGCGGACTCGTCGCGATCGCGCTCGCGCACGGACTGGCGCTGTCGATCGCGGTGAGCAACTTCGGCGGGATCTCCGGCGCGCACGTCAATCCGGCGGTGACGGCGGGCATGCTCGTGACCGGGCGCATCCGCCCGGCGCTCGCCGCGCTGTACGTGGTCGCGCAGAT
>Ga0134128_10010719_pt1 | contig 10979 bp, 10 predicted proteins | sample KB31754_FD_96462 | JGI IMG/M metagenome (GOLD analysis project Ga0134128, IMG submission 96462) | Terrestrial soil microbial communities with excess Nitrogen fertilizer from Kellogg Biological Station, Michigan, USA - KB3-175-4 | ecosystem: Environmental > Terrestrial > Soil > Unclassified ...
GCGGGACATCGTTGGGCGATCTCCTTGGACAATCGGAAGTGGTCTCGATCCATTGTCCATTGACTCCGGAGACCAGGGGTTTATTCAATAGTGCCCGCCTGCGCAAGATGAGGCCGTCCTCGCTGCTGTTGAATACCTCCCGTGGTCCGATAATCGTGGAGAAGGACCTCGCCGATGCGCTGGCGAAAGGGGTGATCGCCGGTGCGGGGATTGATGTGTTGTCGGTCGAACCTCCTTTAGCAGACAACCCGCTGCTGACGGCGCCTAATTGCGTTATCACGCCACATATTGGCTGGGCCACACAGGAGGCGAGAGGTCGGCTAATGAATATTGCAGTTCAGAACCTTGCATCCTTCATGGCCGGAAAACCGGTTAACCGGATAGTTGGGTAAACTCCTTTCAATGCACATACTAATCGCACCAAACGCGTTTAAGCATAGTCTGGATGCCACAGCGGCTGCTGAAGCCATTCGGGAGGGGCTGGAACGAAGCCGTTTATCCGGTACTTACGAATGTTTTCCCATTGGCGATGGGGGAGACGGTACCGGACGCCTGATCATGGCGAAGCTGCAAGGCAGATCGATAGCATGGCCGGTGCATGATCCGCTTGGCAGAATGATAGAAGCCTCTTATGGTTGGATTGCTGAACGTCGTCTTGCGATTATCGAGATGGCGGATGCATCCGGGTTGCGGTTACTTTGTCCTGATGAGCTGGATCCATTGAGGGCGTCCAGCCGGGGCACCGGTGAACTGGTACGCGCGGCTCTGGATCAAGGCGCCCGTGAGTTTGTAATTGGGGTTGGCGGCTCGGCTACGATCGATGGCGGGGTAGGCTTGCTACAGGCGCTGGGGGTGCGATTTCTGAATGATGAAGGACGGGAGCTGAAGGAGCTTCCGAAAGACCTGGTGCATTTGCATTCGATCGATGTTTCGGGTTTGGATCAGAGAGTGTTGCAATGTCAAATCACCGTCCTTTGCGACGTAGATAATCTTTTGTTGGGTGATAGAGGAGCCGCTGCTGTTTTTGGACCACAGAAAGGTGCGACGTCTCAAATGGTCCTGAGATTAGAAGAGGGACTGCGTCAGCTCGCGTTGATCATAGCCGGCCATTCCGGGCGACGACTGGATACGGTAGCCCATGGGGGCGCCGCCGGCGGGACGGCTGCAGGATTATATGGACTTTTAGGGGCGGAGCTGGTAAATGGGATCGAGCGTTTCCTGGATCTGACCGGTTTTGATACCGCGCTGACAAACGCCGATCGGGTCATCACTGGGGAAGGGAGCATCGATGAACAAACGCTGAATGGAAAAGGCCCCTTTGGTGTGGCCGTCCGTGCGAAGCGACGAGGGATTCCGGTTATTGGTTTGGCGGGGAGAGTACCGAGGATAGGAGGTGAGGCATTGGATAAGTATTTTGATGGCTTGTTTGCCATTGGCGATGGACCTGCCGACCTGGCTTCGGCTTTGGCTCACGCTGAAGATAATTTGAAGCGAATGGGAAGGCAGATTGGGAACATGCTTACAGTAAATGCGCTCGATGGCCTGGTGTAACACAAACGCGGATTCCTTCACGTAGTTCTGAGCAATGGCCTTCGCTTCGAAACGGAAAAGGAGAAATAAGGGAGGATATATGGGTGATAATGGTCTTCGTTCTGGTCAACTGGGTTGAGAACGATTCCACTTGACGGGCAGAAAGTTGTTGGGCCTGTTTCATACTGACCGAGGTGGTTGGATATCGGCGCCGTCGTGGAAATAAAAAGCCTGTAAATCAATTGATTACAGGCTGAAAAAGTGCGCGGGATGAGATTCGAACTCACACACCCTTTCGGGCGCTACCACCTCAAAGTAGTGCGTCTACCAATTTCGCCACCCACGCAGAAAGAAGATGTGTCAACATTTTTGAGGTGGCTGCAAAAATAGGATTTTCGGGTGGTTTTTTCAAAACCGCCTTTATTTCTTCAACACGATACGAAAGGTCGTGCCTTTGCCGGGTTCCGACTGGCGGACGAACAGCTGCCCTTTGTGGTATTGCCCGATAATGCGTTTGGAGAGGCTAAGCCCCAGGCCCCAGCCGCGTTTTTTGGTGGTGAAGCCGGGCTTGAAAACTTTTGCGACGTTGCGCGCTGCGATGCCCTTGCCGGTATCGGTGACGTCGATCTGGATCTCTTTTTCGTGTTCGGAAAGGGTGATGGTGATGGACCCTTTGCCTTCGATGGCGTCGAGGGCATTCTTGAGCAGATTTTCAATCACCCAGTCGAACAATGGGCCCGAGATACGGGCCATAAGGGGTGGGCGGATGGAGGAGGTTTCCAGCGCGAACTGGACTTTACCTGTCGCCCTCTTGCGGATATACTCCATCATATTCCTGATCTGTGCGATGAGATCGCGCTCTTCGAGGTGCGGGATGCTCCCGATCTTTCCGAACCGGTCGGAAACCAGCTTGAGCCTGTCCACATCCTTTCGGATCTCCTGTACGGTACGCGGATCCGTACCGCTCTCCCTTAGCATCTCCACCCATCCTTCCAGCGAAGATACCGGCGTTCCTAACTGGTGGGCCGTCTCCTTGGCCATTCCGGCCCACAACTGGTTTTGAGTGGCTTTGTTCCGGATAGTTATCGAATACAGGGTGAAGAAGATGAACAGTGCGACGATGCACAGTTGCACCAGCGGATAGTACCGTACCTCGTCCAGCAGGGTGGTATGCCCGTAATAATAACGGTTTGCAATATACGGCGTATCACTGAGCTTCACTTCGAGCGGCTGGTTCTCGGCCCGGAACTTTTTCAGCTCGCGGTAGAGCCAGTCTTTGTCGCGCGCGGCATGGGTGGAGTCGAGGTTGATGAACTCCATGATGCTGTCCTGTTCGTTCGTTTCGATGATGGGGATCGTCTGCTGTCCGTTGCGGATCAGGTTGGGCAGCGTCAGGTCCATGCCCGGGTTGGAGAGAATCGATTTGCTGGCGGCTACCCACAGGGATACCTTTTGCCGCTCGTCTTCAGCGATCTTCCTGGCCAGGTAGCGCGAGTAAAAGATCGTGGCCGTCACGATACCGATGGCGACCAGCGCCAGCAGCGATCTCCAGTTAAGCAATGACCGAATCATAACCGAAAGTATAAAAATTGCCAGTAATGGTCGAAAAGACGAGGGGGACGCTTATTTTTGGACCCTGACCGCCCATGGGCCGGTTTATAATTGGATCATGACCCCCACGACAGCCATCGTCATACTCAATTTCAACGGACGCCGATATCTCGGGCAATTTCTTCCCATGGTAATGGCCAATACCTGCGATAGCGCGGAGGTGATCGTCGCCGACAATGGCTCTACCGACGACTCCGTCGCGTTCCTTCAAACAACCTTCCCAGGAGTCCGCATCATTTTGCTCGATCGCAATTATGGTTTCGCGGGAGGATACAATGCCGCCCTCAGCCAGGTCAAGACCGACTATTATGTCCTTTTGAACTCGGACGTCGAGGTGGGGCCCGGGTGGATGGAGCCCATCATCCGGCTGATGGAAAGTGACCCCCTGATTGGCGCCTGTCAGCCCAAGATACGGATGTATGCCGATCGCGGATCGTTCGAATATGCGGGTGCGGCGGGCGGATGGCTCGACCATCTCGGCTATCCCTTTGCCAGGGGCCGGGTGTTCGATGTGTGTGAAAAGGATACGGGGCAGTATGACAGAACGGAACCTGTTTTCTGGGCCAGCGGGGCTGCACTTTTTATCCGGGCTCCGCTGTATCATCGGCTGGGCGGCCTGGAAGGCTTTTTTTTCGCGCACCAGGAAGAAATCGATCTCTGCTGGCGGATACAGCTGGCCGGTTATAAGGTGTATTGCTGTCCCGAATCGGTCGTGTATCATGTCGGAGGCGGAACGCTTCCCAAGGGCAACGAAAGGAAGGTCTTCCTCAATTTCCGGAACAACCTGATCATGATGGCCAAATGCCTGCCTCTGGGACAGTCCGTCTGGAAGATGCCGCTCCGTCTCCTGCTGGACTCGATCTCGGCATGGAAATCGCTCTTCGCCGGCGAGGCCGTTTATTTCTGGGCCATCCTCGAAGCCCATTTAGCTTTTTTCAAATGGCTGATGGTCAGCCGGAAAAAAAGCCTGTTTCCACCCAAAAGAAAGGCTCCGCTGACCGGCTGGTACAGGGGTAGCATCGTATGGCAATATTTCGTAAAGGGGAAGAAAACTTTCAACGAAATTGTAAAGCGCAATAGTTGATTTTCCCGCCAAATGCCGTAGATTTGCGGTGCGATTAAATTTGCATTACACCAGCAATTAATTCATTATGGATCAATCATTAGATCAGCCGATAGCGATTAAAGACCCCAAATTGAAGGATATTGCAAACAGCTGGGTCGACTCCTCTGCCTTTCTTTTTTATCTGCAGGTGCTGTGTATGGTAGCGCTGGTAGTCGGCGGTTCGTATGGTTTGTGGGCCAATCGTTATAAAGGCAAACCGGAGGTCAACGTGCCGGGCAATACGCTGTATACCCCGCAGTACAAATAGTCCGGGAAGGATTGGCTGGACGCAGTCCAATCAAAAGCGCTATCGAGACAAAAAATTAAATTCTCGCAATTTTTTGCCGAGATTTTTCCGGGAAGCGCAGTTTTCCTATTTTTGCACCCCCGGTAAGGCGCCTCAGCCGCCGGTTGAAGAATATACGCGGAAGTAGCTCAGTTGGTAGAGCGCAACCTTGCCAAGGTTGAGGTCGCGGGTTCGAGCCTCGTCTTCCGCTCAGCGAAAATCCATCCGCAAATCGCAGATGGATTTTTTATTTGCAGGAATTTTGCTGCTCATTAGCTGTATCTTTAAAGTGGGAAATGCCCGGGTGGCGGAACTGGTAGACGCGCAGGACTTAAAATCCTGTTGCCCGCAACGGCAGTACGGGTTCGATTCCCGTCCCGGGCACAAACACCTTCGAAGGTTCACCCGGATCGGCAGGGCCGATCCATTTCAGCTCCTTTTTTTTATTTCCATCTTCATGCCTTTGCTGATCAATTGGGCTTTTACTACGTTATTTCTTGAGTCCAGGATAAACTCGATTTCCTGGTCATGATCCCGGGCAAAGAAGAAGCGTGTTTCGGATTCCGGCTTTAGCTCCATTTTAAAATTGCTATTGGGGTTCGGTTTAAGATACAGCTTACCGGCATCCACAACCAGCTCAAAATTTGTCGGCCCTGAAGATTGGAGGACCTGGTATTTCCCGGGATAACGCTGCAGCACGTCTGCATTGATGCTTCGTTCCACAATTCTATGAGGAGTCTCGACGGGAAGTCCGAACACAATATCTGCCAGCGCGTCCCCAATCGGACCCGAATTGCCGAAATCGTTGGATAAAACGACAATATGGAGATCATCGGCCGGAAAATAGCCCAGGTACGAAGTGAAACCCGGGATAGCCCCTCCGTGGGAAATCCGGAGGTGTCGATGAAAAGTATCGATCATCAATCCATATCCGTAGTTGTTAAGATAAGGTGTAGTCATTTTTGCAAGCATTTTCCTTGAGACGATCCTGCCGTCCCATAGGGCTTGTTGCCAATGGAACAAGTCTGTCACGGTAGAAATCACAGATCCGGCACTATACACCGATTCCATGGCAAAATCTTCTGCATTTTTCCAGCCGCCGGACTCCGACCGGGTATAACCCCTTGACCTGTTGGCCAGTACCGAATCTGAATGGTTTACCGCGGTGTTGCCTAATCCTGCCCTTAAGATCACATTGTTTAATAAGAATGCATCGTAAGATTGACCGGTTACCTTTTCAATGATGCAGCCCAGCAAAAAATAGTTCGAATTGCTATAGCTCCAACGGGTGCCAGGAGAAAAAAGATAAGGCTGGTCCTTGAAAAGCGAGATCACGGAATCTTTCGTGAGAGGTACGCGACGGAGGCCTTCGAATCGGGGAAGACTGCTATAGTCCGCAATCCCGGAGGTATGATTCAACAACATATGTAAGGTTACGCTGTCTCCCTTGGGATAGCGGGGAAAATACAGGCTCAACTTGTCTTCAAGGTTCAATCTATGCTGCTCGGCCAATTGAAGGATGGCCGTTGCAGTAAATTGCTTGGTTAACGAGCAAATTTCAAATTTTGTGTCGATGGCATTGACTTGCTTCCATTCGCGGTCGGCATATCCGAAGGCCTTTTGATAGATGACCTTTCCTTTGGAGGCCACGAGGACGGCGCCACTGAATTCATTCAGGCTGTCCTGCGCATCCATATAACTGTCCAGCAATGGCATGTCATTCCGTTGAGCGGAGGCCTTTGGGCCGTGTATAAGGCTGGAAAGGCAAAGGATAAAAATTAGCTTTTTCATGTTTATATTTCGGTGTGGAGGGTTTGTGCGTCTGACGGATCTGTGTTTTGATACTCAAGTAGATCGCCTGGCTGGCAATCGAGCGTTCTGCATAACAGTTCGAGTGTAGTGAATCGGATCGCCTTAGCCTTTCCTTGTTTAAGGATCGATAAATTCGAAAGGGTAATCCCCACTTCTTCGGACAGCTTGTTAAGGGTCATCTTCCTTTTTGCCATCATTACATCGAGATTCACTATGATTGCCATATTATATAGTTAATTTATTGTCATTCTCCAATGTCGCGCCAAGCCGGAAAATTTCGGCAAGGACGATAAGGATAAGACCGATGACCAGTGCGCTCATGTTAAAATTGTACGTCAAATGCACCGTCTCCCATCTGAAATTGGCAACCAGCGTCCTGTTCAGGACAATCTCAAACAGCCATTGTATGATCGAATAGCCAACCAGGATAAAGGCGATATTTTTAATTCGGGCCATGTTGCGTTCGTGAAAGGGCAGGTTGCGTTTGAAACTGGAAAAAATGGCTTTAAGCTGGAAGGTGACCAGGATCACCAGGGCGAATAAAATCGTCAGCCCGGCCAATAGCAGCGCGACATGCTGCCAGGAAGGAACCATGTTCACATATAAAGTCCCGTTAGCCGAACTTAGGACGCCGGCCGAAAGGTTCTTGCTTGCAGGAATTATCCGTTGTACGGTGACCGGGCTAAAGGTGACGGGAATACTTACCGCGAAACTTCTTTTGACAATGACCGTGGAAATAGCGAAACCGATCACCGATACGAAACTAATCCATTCAAGCCACCAGACAACACTTATGGCATTGGCCAGGAGCCCAGCCAAAGATTTATTACCAATTGCCTTCATAACTGAGTATTTTATTGACAAATATAATAAAATTATCGAAAAAGAATAAATATTTATTAAAATTTGATAATACCGAGGGGCCTGCCGAAAGTACTTGATACAGTGGGATTTGTGCTGCGAAAGGAAATCGGCAAGCTGTTCCGGTTGAGACAAAGCATTCGAAGGTCAACTGATCAGATGATCCCCGCATCGCGGCCGCGGGCGACGGCCTCCAGCTGCGAGTGAACCTGCATTTTCTGATAGATATTTTTGATATGGCTGCGCACGGTGTCGACCGAGATGAAGAGTTTGGAGGAAATGGCCTTATAACCTGTGCCTTGCGCGAGAGAAGCGAGGATCTCGGTTTCGCGGGCCGTCAGCTGATAGTCGTTCGTGATGGAAGGGTATTTGTGCATGCTGGAGATGACCATGCGGGCGACGTTGGGGCTCATGGGCGCTCCGACGGACAACACCTCGCGTATCGACTCCGCCAAATGATCGGAAAGATGTTTTTTCAGGAGATAGCCCGAGGCGCCTGCAATCACGGCTTCCAGGACGTTGGTCTGATCGTCGAATACCGTCAGCATGATGATGGGCGTTTGACGGTCGAAGGCCCGTATCTTCCTGACAGCGTCGATGCCGCTGACCCCGCCGGGCATGTCGATATCCATGAGGATCACGTCCGGCCTGGCCTCTTTAACGTGTTTGTCGGCCTGTAACGCATTGGGCCAGCTGCCCAGCAGGGTAAATCCCTTTGAATCGGCCAGCAATTGTGCAATGCTTTCACGGAGAGATACATTGTCTTCGAATATGACTACGCCTGTCTGCATAATTTTCCAATTGCAAAATTGGCAAAAATGATACGCGTATAAATCCCTTAATCATGTGATCTTGCCCGGAGCGAAACTGTCGTGCCTTTGCCTGGTGTGCTGGTAATGTTCAGCTGTGCATGAATATGCGTGGCCCGCTCTTCCATATTCTTCAGGCCATTGCCGGACCTCACTTCGTTTTTGTCGAAGCCGATACCATCGTCGGTGATCCGCACTTCCACCTGCCCATCGTTTACCATAACGGTGATCACGACCTTCGAACACCGGCTGTATTTTGCCGCGTTATTGACTGCCTCCTTAAAGATGAGATAGAGGTCTCTTCTTGTCTGTAACCCCAGTCTCGTACCCTGGAAATCGCCTTCCTGCTGAAAGACGTATTCGATATTCAGCGGATCGAAGATATCCGCAGCGAACTCCCTCATCTTGAAGAGCACCTTTTCGAGGGTGTCGTTTGCGGGGTTGATCGTCCAGACGATATCGCTCATGTTCTCCAGGATCATGCCGGAATATTCGTGTACCTTCTTTAGCCGATCGTTCGTCTTCGAGGTGTCGCCACCGTTGGTAAATGCCGCCCGGCTGATGATATGGATGCTGGAAAGCGCTGACCCCATGTCGTCATGCAGATCGCGCGCAATATTATTTCGCATCTTTTCGAGCTCGATCAACTGTCTGGCCCTGGCTGCCGCCCGGTACCGGCCGATGATCAAGAGACCGATGAGAACGAGGAGGACCACCACTACGACCAATCCGCGCTGAAATACCCGCTGGCGTTCGACGATGGCCAGGTTCAGCTCGCGTTCCTCTTTCAACAGCGATATTTCTTTTTCCTTTTTGTCCGCCTGGTATTGCGCCTGCAGCTGGGCCGTCTTTTCATTCACCGCCCGGAGATCGAGCGTATCCCGGAGCGAGTCTTTAACGTACAGCCAGTGATAGGCTTTGTGCCAGTCACCCATGGCGCGGAACAGATTGGACAGCTGTTCGGCTGCGTCATGGCTGTAATTGGTGAGTCCGAGGCTGTCATTGAGCCGATAGCTCCGCAGCAGCCAGGCTTCCGCTTGCGGATAGTTCTTTATCCGCGTGTAGGTCTTCCCCAGGTTCATTGCTTCATACGCCATGTCGGCGTGGTTGTGGTTGTCGAGAAACTGGCGGTAGGCCCTCCCATAGGTGTCCATGGCCTGGTCATAGCGCCCCTGCGCGAAATAAGCATCCCCATAGTGCTCGAGCAGCATTCCTTTCTCGTAGGCATGCAACGCGCGGGTCATCGGCAGACATTCCTGGAGGACGGCCAGACTACTGTCGGGCCTGGACATGGCCATATATACCGCGCTGAGACTGGAGGCCGAGCCGAAGAAGGGTATCGTGTCATGCAGCGTCCTGAATATCCGCATGCTTTCCCTGAAATTGGCGATGGCCATCGGATATTGTCCCTGTTCGCGATAGAGGATACCCATCTGCCGCCTGGCTTCCGCCTTGCTGGATTCGTCATTCAACGCCTGGGCGAGCGAATCGGCCTGGATGAGGTATTTGACGCTGCTGGCGAAGTCGCTTCGCTGCGAATAGGCCATCCCTATATTCATATAGGCGCGCATTTCATCCTTTGCATCATGGAGTTGGTGGAACAGCTGTGCCGCCGCTTCCAGGTCGGGGAACGCCTTGCTGTAAGAGCCCTTGTGAAACCATGCCCAACCCCTCGTCAGGTAGGCATGTGCCGCGAGCGTCTTGTTGCCGGAACGGCGGGCCGACGAAAGTTCGCTATCTGCGATCGAAAAGGCGGAGTCGGGATTTTGCGAGATAAGCCGATAGGCAGCCTCCGATTCGGCTATGACGGCCGAATCCTTCCCTCCTTGTGCCCTGCCTGTTCGGACGAGGGTGGCAAGGAGCATTGACAGCGTGAGCAGGACCGTTGGGCGCATGGCTAATGGTGGGAGGGTTAGCCTGCTAAAGATAAGGCAAATTCCGGTAAGTGGTTCCCCTTATGGCCGGGCCGGGCGGTATAACAGCGGCGCGGCTAGGGGATATCGAGCAGGATGGAGCGGGAATGGTTACCCCGGACCGTGACCTGGTTACTACCCGGGGGGAGGTAGACGAAGTCTTCCGGTTGCCGGGTAATGGTGCCGGTGGAAGACGTGACGGCAATGGTACCGGAGACGTCGATCAGCAGGCGGGCGCAGGAGGAAGCGGGTAGATGTACCGGTTGGCCGGCAGGGGGTTGGAGGTAGTAGGCCCGGACGGCCGGTTGTTCCCATTGCAGCTGCAGACCCGGCTGCGAAAGAGCGGGACAGGGAGCGCCGGGCCGATGGGTCTTGAGCAGCTCGACAACAAAAAAATGGAAAACGGACGGGCTCCCGTTCCAAACGACATGCGTGACGGGTTTGTCCCCATAACCGGTGTATTTCATGTCGCCGGCGTTGACCTCGGTGATCACCGGTCTTTGGCCCGGCTGTCGAATGGCGAATCTCGAGCGCGACAGGACTACCACTACCGAGTTCGCTGCATGGAGATGCGCCGGCGTCGTGTCATGCGCGCGGATATGCCCGTCGAGAATGCGGATATGGTCATTTTGCAGGATGACGCTATGATGCGGCTCGCGGTCGACAGGCAATTGCGCGTTGGTGGGGAGATGGGAAAGGATGCCGAATAGCAGCGGGAAGAGATGGGGCTTCATACAACCGTTTTTGCAAAATAAGGAAGGTACGCCGAGAAACGCTACCATCCAGGCTGAACTATGGATGTGCAGGACGCCGGACGGCAACCCATCCTATTCCGGCCGCAGCAAAGGCCAGGGCCGCCGCCAGGCGCAGCATTTGTTGATAGACGCCGATGAAACCGGCGCGATAGGCTTCCGAGGCCGCCGCTTTGTCTGCGGCCGGGACCGTATCGGGAACATGGGCATTCCCCAGGTCGGCTGTCTGAGCGATGGCGGCCGTTTTAGTGGCGGGCGTCAAATGCATAGTATCGAGGCGTTGGCGGAGCGAGGCGGTGA
>Ga0134128_10010720_pt1 | contig 10979 bp, 9 predicted proteins | sample KB31754_FD_96462 | JGI IMG/M metagenome (GOLD analysis project Ga0134128, IMG submission 96462) | Terrestrial soil microbial communities with excess Nitrogen fertilizer from Kellogg Biological Station, Michigan, USA - KB3-175-4 | ecosystem: Environmental > Terrestrial > Soil > Unclassified ...
CCTCAGGGACCGACACGGTCGGGCTCGACCACCGCATGGATGGGCTCGCGATCGGCGGGCGCAGGCCGGTGCAGCTCTCCGGCACCGACCCCGAGCTCACCGGGTGCGAAATCGTCCACCCGCACGAGCTCCATCACCTTGCGGTCGTAGTCGCGCAGGCGCGCCGCTTCCGGCTCCGAGATGATGCCCGCAGCCAGCGCCTGCTCGATGCGGCCCGGCAGATCGAGCGCGGTCACCCGGCCCGGGCGCACGCCCTCGACCCGGATGCGCTGCTCGATCGGCTCGGCCATCGGGGCGAGCGTCAGCGCTTCGTGCAGAAGCCCGAGCGGATTGGTCGGCTCGAGCGTCGAGTAGATGAAGCGGCACAGCCGCTCGCGGGATCCCGTCGCGCTCGTCACGAGCTCCGCGACGCGGCGGCCGAGCCGGTCGGACGGTGCGAAGTAGGTGAGGCCGCGCGGGACGATGAAGAGCCGCATCAGAGCGGCGAGGGGCCGGTTGGGGAAGTTCCTGAGGAATCCGTGCAGCTGCTCCTGTGCTTGATAGAGCAGGTGCCGGCACGCCCACTCGATGATCGGCAGATCGTCGGGCGGCTGGTCCTCGTCGTTGTAGTGTTTGAGCACCATCGAGGCGAGATACAGCGACGAGAGCACATCGCCGAGCCGTGCGGACAGACTTTCCTTTTTCTTGAGATAGCCGCCGAGCGTGAGCATCGCCACATCGACCGCGAATGCGAATGAAGCGCTGAAGCGGACGACGTGCTGGTAATAGCGCCGCGTCGCGCCGCGATCCGGCACGCTCTCGAAACGCGCAAGCGTCAGCCCCATCACGAGCGAACGCACGGCATTCGAGATCGCAAAGCCCATGTGGCCGAAGAGGGCGGCGTCGAACTCATCGAGGCCGCGCCGGCGGTCGGGGTTGCGCGCCGCATTCATCTCGCGCAGGACGTACGGATGGCACCGCACCGCGCCCTGACCGAAGATGATGAGACTGCGCGTGAGCACGTTCGCGCCCTCGACCGTGATCGCAATCGGGACGCTCTCATAACCGCGCGCCAGATAGTTGCGCGGCCCGATGCAGATCGCTTTCCCGCCGTGCACATCCATCGCGTCATTCGCGACCTGCCGGCCCATCTCCGTCACATGGTATTTGAGCATCGCCGAGGGCACGGACGGCTTCTCCCCGCCGTCGATGGCGCCTGCGGTGACGGAGCGCGCCGCATCCATGATGTAGGTGAGCCCGACCATGCGGGCGAGAATCGACTGCACGCCCTCGAAGCGGCTGATCGATGCACTGAACTGGCGCCGGATGCGCGCGTAGGCGCCCGTCGCCCACACCGCGGCCTTTGCACCTCCGGTTGCATTCGAGGGAAGCGAGATGCAGCGGCCGACGGAGAGCTGCTCGACGAGCATGCGCCAGCCCTGGCCGGCGGTGCGCGGGCCTCCGATGATGAAATCGAGCGGGACGAAAACGTCCTTGCCTTGGATCGGACCGTTTTGAAACGGGATGTTGAGCGGGAAATGCCGCCGGCCGACAGAGATGCCCGCGGTGCCGCGCGGAATGAGCGCGCAGGTGATGCCGATATCGCCTGGGTCGCGGCTTGCGCGGTCGGACGGCGCGCCGGCTGGCGCCTCCCTGCGCAGCAAGCCGTCCGGATCAAACAGTCGAAACGCGAGTCCGATCACCGTCGCGACGGGCGCGAGGGTGATGTAGCGCTTGGAGAAGTTGAGCCGGATGCCGACGATCTCGCGTCCCTGCCAGGTGCCGCGGCACACGATGCCGGTATCCGGAATGGATGCGGCATCGGAGCCGGCCCGCGGCCCGGTGAGCGCGAAACAGGGGATCTCCTCCCCGCGCGCGAGCCTTGGCAGATAGTGGCTCTTTTGCTCCTCGGTCCCGTAATGATTGAGGAGCTCGGCGGGCCCGAGCGAGTTCGGCACGGCGACCGTCGAGGACACCGTCGTGCTGCGGCTCGCGATTTTGGCGAGCACGCAGGAGTGTGCGTATGCGGAGAACTCGAGGCCTCCGTAGCGCTTCGGAATGATCATCGCGAAGAACCCGCGCGTTCGCAGGTATTCCCAAACCTCGGCGGGCATGTCGCCGCGACGATGGGTGATGTCCCAATCGTCGATCATGCGGCAGAGTTCCTCGCACGGTCCATCGAGGAACGCCTGCTCCTCGGCAGAGAGCCGCGGGGGCCTCGCCGCGAGCAACCGATCCCAGCGCGGTGCGCCCGTGAAGAGCTCTCCATCCCACCACACGGTGCCGGCCTCGAGCGCCTCGCGCTCGGTTGTGGACATCGAGGGCAGAAGCCTGCGGTAGGTGCGCATGAAGGGGCGGCTGATGAGGGCCTTGCGCAGGGGTCGAATATTGAGCGCCCAAACGAGCGCGAGGAGCGCCCAGAGAACCCCTTTCCAGGCCCAGGGCCCGGGTCCGGCCGCAGTGTATGCCGCAAGCAGGACGGTGAAGGCGACAGAGTACGCGAGGAGGCTCAGCCGCCGGTACGCGAGAACCAAGAACGCTGCGACGAATACGAGCGCGATGACGCCGCCGATGGGCGCGACGGCGAGCGCGTACGCAACGGCGCCGATGACGAGCAGCGTGAGGAGCGCCCCGAGCATGCGGGCATTCTCTCACGGCTCTTCTAGCCGAGCAGGCTCCGCACGCCCTCCCGCTCCTCGTGCAGCTCGGCGAGCGTCGCCTGCATGCGGTTGCGGCTGAAATCGTCGATCGCAAGCCCCTGGACGATCTGGTAGTGCCCGTCCCGGCAGGTGACGGGGTGCGAGTACACGATCCCCTCCGGGATGCCGTAGCTGCCGTCCGAGGCGACCCCCATGCTCACCCAGTCCCCGGCCGGCGTGCCCCGTGCCCAGTCGCGCACGTGGTCGATCGCCGCCGAGGCGGCAGAGGCGGCCGAGGAGGAGCCCCGCGCCTTGATTACCGCGGCGCCGCGCTGTTGGACGGTCGGAATGAAGGTCTCCTCGATCCATTTCCGATCGAGCAGGCTTTTCGCGGGCTTGCCGTCGATCGTGCAATGACTCACGTCGGGGTACTGGGTCGATGAATGGTTGCCCCAGATCGTCATGTGGCGGATCGCGGTGACGTGCTTGCCGGTCCGCGCTGCGAGCTGTGCGAGCGCGCGGTTGTGGTCGAGCCGGGTCATGGCCGTGAACTGCCGGGGATCGATGCCCTTCGCGTTCGCGCGCGCGATGAGCGCATTCGTGTTCGCGGGATTGCCGACGACGAGGACCTTCACGTCTCTCGAGGCGGCCTCGCCGAGAGCTTTGCCCTGCGCCGAGAAGATCTGCGCATTGGCGAGCAGCAAGTCCTTGCGCTCCATGCCCGGACCGCGCGGGCGCGCGCCGACGAGCAATGCGACGCCGCAATCGCGGAAGGCCACGCGCGGATCATCCGTCGCCACGACACGGTTGAGGAGCGGGAACGCGCAGTCCTCGAGTTCCATGACGACGCCGCCGAGTGCCGGCAAGGCGGGTGTGATCTCGAGCAGGTGCAGGTTGATCGGCTGCTCCGGTCCGAGCAGCGCGCCGGAGGCGACGCGGAAGGCGAGGGCGTAGCCGATCTGGCCGGCTCCGCCCGTGATGGCGACGTTGACCGCTTTGTTCATCTCGGGCTCCGATTGAGTGAGCCCGACATTCTAGCGGCTTGCGGAAGTCTCGCGGGTACGGCGCTGCCGCGCAGGCGGCGGCGGCGGTGGCGATCGCGATCGCAGTACGGTCGATGCGTCGATACTCTCGATGAGCTCGGGCGGATGCATTCGAGACGGCGCGGTCCATGCCGCCTGTCTCTCGAGAGCCTGTGAGGCTTCAATGAACTTCGGAGTCGACCGGCGCTGAGAATTGCCCGGGCCGCTCGGCGCCAGGTCAACCGGCGCGGTGGACACGCGCGTGGCGAGGGCGCTGCTCGATGCGGAGTGCATCCGCTCAACGAGACGCTGCTCGGCTGCGTGCGATGCCACCGAGCGCGAAGCGCTCCGCGGCATGACGAGCGCGCAAAAGGCTGCCGCAGCGATCGCGGCCGGAACGCCCCATCGAAAGGCTGATGCGAGCCGCTGCGACCGCCTCGCTCGCGCGCTCGCCGCACCGCGAGGCGCTGCTATTGCGCGAGGCGCCGCTGCCTCGCGAGCCTGCTCGAGCACGGCGCGATCGAGCGTTCGCGAAGGCTCGAGCGAATCGAGCTCCGCGAGCGCGCGCAGTGTCGCGTCATCGCGCACCTGCGCGAGGCCCTCATCAAATGCGTTCACGCGCCCACTCATCTCGCGGACCCTCCCGCGAGTTGCAGAGCAGTCGCGCCCTTCTCGATCGGCGCGGCCGCCGCGGCAACTGCCGCGACGAGCGGCTGAGCGCCGAAGCGCGTCTCGGCGCGGCGGTCGTTGAGCCGCGAACTCTCGTACGAAGTTCCTGCGGCAAGCGCCCGACGCAGCTTGGCCAGTGCGTAGCGCAGCCGGCTCTTCGCCGTTTCGAGTCCCACACCCGTCACAAACGCGATTTCTTCGAGCGACAGACCCGATTGCTCGACGAGCAGGAACACGTCGCGCTGCTCGAGCGGCAGCGACTCGAGTGCGGAGCGATAACACGCGAGGAGCTCGGCGCGCTCGAGGCGACTCTCCGGGGAGTCCTGATCCGGTGCGCTCAAGGTGAGCATCGGGTCGTCGTCGGCTGTTTCCTCTTCGACGGCCATGAGAGCCGGCCGAGTCGCCGCGCGGCGCAGATGATCGATGCAGCAGTTGTGCGCCACGCGATAGAGATAAGTGCTGAAGCGCGCCCTCGGCTCGTAGCGCGCGCGATGCGCTATGACACGGCTCCAAACCTCCTGGAAGAGGTCATCGGCCGCCTCGCGATCCTGTACGAGGCGCGCGAGATACCTGTAGAGGGGCGCGCGGTGGCGCGCGTAAAGCGCGGTGAACGCCCGCAGGTCGCCGCCGGCGTACCGCAGCATCAACTCGCCATCGTCCTCGGCCATCGCGCTGAAGTGTACTCGGGAGCTTTCTCTATCAACGCGCGAGCCGGCTTCGGAGGGTTGATCCCCCCCTGGGGCGAGGCATTTAGCGCAGGTGCCGAAGGGGCCAAAGCGGCGGGATCGATGCGGGGACCGGACCGCCCCCCGTGACCGGAGCGCCCACGGGTGGCGCGTAAGCGAGGGGCTTGCTACCTGAATAGTGTTGTAGTAGTATACAACACCAGATGAGTAGGCATGGTGCCTACCGTAGTGAACACGGAGAAATCTCATGAACGCAGTGACCTCTCACGACTTCCGTCGGGTTGCCCTCTTCGGCGTGGCGGCGGTGCTGGTGAATGTTGCGCTCATCACCTGGGCCTGCGTGGCGGCTGCTCTGGTACAGTAGAGCGGTAAATAGCTGTAACGGGGCGAAGCCGGCAACTCGATGGATCCGCACTGGGATGACAGCCTTCCGATCTACCGGCAACTGCGTGACCGGGTTGTCGCCATGATCCTCGAGGGCGTCCTGAAGGAAGGCGATGCCTTGCCTTCCGTGCGAAGCGTCGCCGCCGAGTTCCGGCTCAACCCGCTCACGGTCCTCAAGGGCTACCAGCAACTGGTCGACGAGAACCTCGTGGAGAAGCGCCGGGGCCGCGGCATGTTCGTCGCACCCGGCGCCCGCGATGCGCTCATGAAGGACGAGCGCGAGCGGTTCCTCACGGATGAATGGCCGAAGGTGCGTGCCACCATCCAGCGGCTCGGGCTCTCGGCCGGCGAACTGCTGCGCAGCACACCGGCGCCGCCCGCGGCCCCTTGGCCGAAGACAGGGAACGACCATGACGACCGTCATTGAGGCGCGCAATCTTTCCAAGGCGTACGGCGCCACGCACGCGCTCGATGGAGTGAGCTTCAGCATCGAGTCCGGTCGCATCGTCGGGATGATCGGCCCGAACGGTGCCGGCAAGACCACCGCGCTCAAGGGCATCCTCGGGCTTTCCGATTTCGCCGGCGAGCTCACCGTGCTTGGCCGCAATCCGCGCACCGAGCGCGACCGCCTCATGCAGGATGTCTGTTTCATCGCCGATGTGGCCGTGCTGCCGAAGTGGATTCGCGTGCGCAATGCGCTCGACTACGTCGAGGGCGTTCATCCCCGCTTCGATCGGGCGCGCGCCGAGACGTTTCTGAGCCGTACCGACATCCGCCAGGGCAGCCGCGTGCGCGAGCTCTCGAAGGGCATGGTGACGCAGCTGCACCTTGCGCTGATCCTCGCGATCGATGCGCGGCTGCTCGTGCTCGATGAGCCGACGCTCGGCCTCGATCTGCTCTATCGGCGCCAGTTCTACGACACGCTCCTCAACGACTATTTCGACAAGGAGCGCACCATCCTGGTGACGACGCACCAGGTCGAGGAAATCGAGCATCTGCTCACCGATGTCATCTTCCTCGCGAGCGGGCACATCGTCCTCTCGACGACCGTCGATGCGATCCCGGATCGTTATCTGCAGCTCACCGTCGGTCCGGACGGCGTGAGCCGCGCTCGCGAGCTGCATCCGTTCTACGAACGCGAGGTCTTCGGCCGCACGGCGCTCTTCTACGAGGGCCGCAGCGCGCGCGAGCTCGAGCCGCTCGGGGAGGTGCGCGCACCGTCGATCGCCGACCTGTTCGTCGCGAAGATTCAGAGTCTGGATGCACGCCGCACACCGGCTGGGCTCGGCTCAGGCGCGGCGCCGGGTCCCGCGCAGAGCGCCCCGGGAGCCTCCTCATGAGCAGCGAATCCGCGGAAGTCCGTGCGGCTGCCGCCCCGCAGACCGCGACTCGCACGACAGCGACGCGGCCCATGCTCACGCTCATCAAGCGAGAGTTTTGGGAGCACGCCGCGCTCTGGGTCGCACCGCTCGTGGTCACCGCGGCGCTGATCATCGGCGCAATCTTCGGCCGGGCTTACGGCCCCGGCACGATGCCGGTCTCGCTCGGCGATGTACCTGCAACTCCGCAGGGCCTGAGGGCGATATCCACGACCGTGCTCGTGATGTTCTCCGGAGGGTCGCAATACGTCGTGATGTCGATCGTGCTCTGGTTCTACGCGACGGCATGCCTCTACAACGAGCGTCGCGACCGCAGCATTCTTTTCTGGAAATCGATGCCCGTCTCGGATGCCAAGACGGTGATATCGAAGTTTCTCATGGCGCTCGCCGTCGTCCCACTCTATGTCTATGTCGTCACGCTTCTAACGACGCTCGTCGCAAGCGGAATCATCGCGATCCCCCGTTTCTCCGGACCGGGTGGACTCAGCCTCTGGGACGGAGGCGCGTGGGTACGCGCCGAAGCTTACTCATTCGTGTGGCTCGTGCTCGCGGTGCTGTGGTACGCACCGCTCACCGCCTACCTCCTGCTCGTTTCTGCCTGGGCGCGCCGGAACGTGCAGCTCTGGGCGCTCTCGCCCCTGATCGCGATCATCGTGGAGCGCATTGCCTTCGGCACTCATTACCTCTCCACGTGGATTCTCTACCGGCTGGGGCCGGGCTGGCAGTCGCAGTCGGAGCAGTGGCTCGAGCGGCTGTTCGCCGGGCCTTTCTACTACACGAGCGGCGGGTCCTCCTCCCCCGTGCAGCTGTTCGCCGGCATGCAGCCGCTCAAAGGATTCGGGAACATCGATCTTTGGATCGGACTCGCCGTCGCCGTGGCGTTCCTCTACGCCGCCGTGCGTGTCCGCCGCTATCGCGACGACACCTGAGCGCGCCGACAGCGACGCGCAATGGCGGTGACGCATCACGCATCGCCGCGCACATAGAGCGCGGCTATCGCTCCGATTCGCACCTTCGATTGCCCCGTGAACATCCGGGCGCGCAGAATCCTCGTGTCGAGCGCATCCCCCGCCGCCCGACACGAGGAGGCTGCATGTACGGCACCCGCAACGATCTCGCTCCGAGGACTCGCACCAAAGCCGTCGAGCTGCTCGCACCGAGGCTCGCCGATGCGATCGACCTCGGCGCGCAGGTGAAGCACGCGCACTGGAACGTGAAGGGTCCGCAGTTCATCGCGTTGCACGAGCTGTTCGACAAGATCGCCGAGGACATCGAGGAGCACGTCGACACGATCGCCGAGCGCATCACGGCACTCGGCGGAACTGCCTACGGCACCGTCGCATCGGTGGCACGTACGACGAGCCTGCCGCCCTATTCCGAGGACATCGTGGAGGGGCTCGCGCATGTCGAGGCGCTCGTCAACGCCGTCGCCGATTTCGGCAAGCACGTGCGCAAGGCGATCCACGATGCCGCCGAGATCGGCGATGCCGACACCTCGGACCTCTTCACCGGCGTCTCGCGCGCGATCGACAAGCACCTCTGGTTCCTCGAGGCGCACTTGCAGGCGAAGCGCTAGAAAAGCGAGAGCCCCGTCGCCTCCATCAGGCGATAGCGCCAGTAATCGAGCTGCGAGGCGTCCGTGTACACCCCGGCATCCGCCGTGTACTCGATGCCGAGCCCCGCCCGGTTGCTCCACAGCGTCTCGAAGTACCCGCTCGCCTGTTCGGCGAGCATCGAGTCGCGCGGGAGAGATACGGCCGCATTCGCGACGAGATCGTAGTCATCGAGACTGCGCCGTGTGAGGTTCGCCGAGCCGACCGCGAGCCAACAGCGCTCGCCGGTGCGAATCAGCACCAGCCCCGCGCGGAAGCGCTCTCCGTGGGTACGATACCAGCGCACTCGGATGTCCCCGTCACTCGCGGCGAGCAGCTCACCCGCGACCGACCGGTTCGGAATGCCGGCACCGCTGCGTCCGAAGCCGTCCTCGCCAGGATCGAGGATGAGACGCACGACGGCGCCCCGGCGGCTCGCGGCGATCAGCGATTCGATGACGGCGCGATCGGAAAGATAGAACGCGGCGATGTCGATCGCATCGCCGGCTCGCGCCGCGGTTATGCGGTCGATCAGCGCGTCGCGAACCGCACCCTCCGTGAGAACGCGGACAGCGGTCTGCGTGGCGCCCGGATCGTTCCCGGGCGGTACGGACGCCGTCGCCACATCGCGCACTGTCGAGACACCTCGCACCTCTGGTGCACCGAGCACGCCGGTCCAGCCCGAGAGCTTCGCAATCGCAACCTCGCTCCTCAAGAGCCGCACGAGCGCAGGACCTGCGAGCTGGATCGCGATATTGGAGTCGGCCGCGCCCGCGGCGCTCAATTCGGTCGCAGAGAGAATGCCCGTGAGGCCGCCCCGGCCATCGTCCGCAATGAGAAGGTTGCGGCGGTCGGCCTTGAGATTCGCGGCCGCGAGCGCCGCGGAAGCGCGGCTCAGCGCATCGCCGTGGCCCGCCGCATCGCCGCTCGCGGCATCGACACGGCTCGTCCACCAGCGCGTGGTGAGCCGCCAGAGACTCGAATAGAGGAAATTCGAATCCCTGAGCGGGTCGAGGTTCGCGACGACCACATCGATTCCGGCATCTTGTAGCCGCGCGAGATCGGCCGACAAACGGCGCCCGTACTCGACCGCGGCCGGATCGACGATGACGAGAGCCCGCAAGCCCGGCTGCTGATGCCTGCGCGCGATCAGAGCATCGCGCAGCTCCGCGGCGATCGGTCTCCAGACATCCGCGGACGTGCCCGCGGGCAGATCGCTCGTGAATCGGAAGGCATCGATCAGGACGAGCTCACGCGCCGTCCGCACTGTCTGCAGCATCGCGTCGAACGCCGCGTGGCTCGCGACGGGCCGACCGTAGCCGTCGGCCGCGGTCACATCGGCTATGAAACGAACCGCAGCCGGATCGGTCGTGTACCAGTCGCTCGCGGTGTGCGTGCCGGGCGGCAGCGGTTTGTGAGTCTCCCAGAAAGCGGTGCCGAGCCAGATCGCGAGCACCACGCCCACGATCAGCGGGCGCGGCCAGCTGCGCCGCGGTCTGCGAGATGCCGCGGCCGCTTGAGACGCGGGAGGCTCGGGCGCCGACTCGCTGGCGAGCATCCCGCCATTGTAGTTGAAGCTCGGCGACTCAGGCGGTGCGCGTCGCGGCCTCGACCGGGAGGAGGTGAGCGTAGGGAGGTGCGCCGGCGGCCTGCCGGGCGAGATGCGCGAGCAGCTCCTCTACCGCGAGCGGCTCCCCGAAGAGCTTGCCCTGCCCGAAGTGGCAATGATGCGAGCGCAGGTACTCGAGGTGACGCTGCGACTCGATGCCTTCGGCGATCACCTCCATGCCGAGGCTCCGTCCCATGTCGATGATCGTGCGGACGATCGTGGCATCGCCAGCATCCTCCGCCACATTGCGCACGAAGGACTGGTCGATCTTCAGGGTGCCGATCGGGAACTGCTGCAGCGCCGAGAGCGACGAGTAGCCGGTGCCGAAGTCATCGATCGACAGATGCAGCCCCATCGCGTAGAGCTCATCGAGCAGCCGTACCGTGCGCTTGGCGTCCGCCATCAGCGTCGTCTCGGTGATCTCGAGCTCGAAGTGGGTCGGGGAGACCCCGTAGCGGCGGAAGACCGAGCGGCAGCGCAGGATGAAGCTCGCCTGGCGCAGCTGCTTGAGCGAGAGGTTGAGCGAGATGCGGCCCGGGTCGGCGACCTTCGCCTGCATGCTGCGATAGTCGACGCAGACCCGGTCGAGCACCCACTCGCCGATGTCGAGGATCAGGTTCGTCTCCTCGGCGAGCGGGATGAAATGTCCCGGCGGAATGTCGCCGTGGCCGGGCAGCCGCCAGCGCAGCAGCGCCTCGGCGCCAATGATGCGTCCGGTGCGCAGGTCGACCTTGGGCTGATAACGGATCACGAGCTCGTCGCGCTCGAGCGCGCGGCGCAGCTTGCTCTTCAGCATCAGCCGCTCGACCGCTGCGGCATTCATCTCGGGCGAGTAGAACGCGAACGTGTTGCCGCCGTTCTGCTTGGAGTAGTACATCGCCGCGTCGGCGTTGCGGATCAGGTCGATCACGTTCTCCGCGTCCTTGGAGCAGAACGCGATGCCTACGCTCGCCATTAGGAAGACCTCCTGCTTATTGTGCTGGAACGCTCGGCTCACCTCGGTGAGGATCGCCCGCGCGA
>Ga0134128_10010721_pt1 | contig 10979 bp, 18 predicted proteins | sample KB31754_FD_96462 | JGI IMG/M metagenome (GOLD analysis project Ga0134128, IMG submission 96462) | Terrestrial soil microbial communities with excess Nitrogen fertilizer from Kellogg Biological Station, Michigan, USA - KB3-175-4 | ecosystem: Environmental > Terrestrial > Soil > Unclassified ...
CTCCACCGGCAGGCCGGCCTCGATGAAGGTGGTGGCGCGTCCGGATGTGGTGGCGCTTTCCCAGCCCACCGGCGTGCGGAACTCACCCAGCTGGAACTTGCCGGCCTTGCCTTCCAGCGCCAGGTAATTGTCGACCCAGGCGTCGCCGGCGAAGTCGTAGCCCGCGGCGATCTCGAACGAGTCCTTCCTCTTCACGAACAGGTCCAGCTCCTGTCGCCGCCAGTCCTGCGAATCGTCGAAGAGGTGGCTGCCGTCGGCCTGGCGATCGTTGTCGAAAGCATTGCCGGCGTACTGGAAGATGCCGCTGGCCCCGAGCTCGACACCGTTGTCGAGCGTCCTGCTGACTGCGTCCCGGGCGTGGCCGGGCAGCGAGAGGCTCAGGCCGAGCCCGATCAATCCACACGCGCAACGAACGTTCATCGTCGATCCTCCGGTTCGGTACGGCATTCCGCGGAGTGATGCCGACGACGGGGGATCGACGAGCAGGATCTGTTGGCGCGCAATGCGAAGGGCAGGGCAGCGAGGCGCTGCCCGTGACACCGACTATGGCGCGCTGAAACTCTGCGTGCGGTGAAGGTTGCCTGATCTTTCACCTGCAATTCTTTCACGGGCGAAGCGGAGCATTCGGCAGGGACGGGTAACGGTCGGCCAGGGAACGGTGCAGCGCAACCTCGGGACTCGCGTCACTTTGGCGACATTCACTTGTCACCGTCTGCACGGCGCGCCAACGGGCGGTGGCGAACACTGTCGCGACCACTCAAGCGGAGCATGCCATGGGCAACACGAACCTACCCCAGTTTGGCGCGGCCGACACCCGCAACGGTCGTGACACCCTGAGCGGTGACGAGCAGTTGACGGACGCGGAACGCAAGCGCAAGGACGAGCGCGGCCCGGCCGATGCCGGCCCCGCGCCCGGCCGTCCGAAGAACGCGCCGCCGCGCGTGCCCGGCCAGCAACGCGACGACGGCGAAGTGGACGACGTGGAGGCCGCCCGCGAGGCCGAACACGTCCGGCGTGGTGCGGCCGGCCCGGACGACGACCCGCGCCATCCGGATCCGGTGGCGGCGCGCGCCGGCCACGCCAACTCCGGCTATTCCGGCCCGAAGGCCAGCTGACGGAGGCTCAGGGCGCCGGGTAGGGATGCTGCTGCAGCAAGCCGGCGAGATGTGCGGCGTTGCTGGCCAGCGTGCGGATGGTGCCGGCGAGCTTGTCGGGAGTCTTTTGCAGATCGATGTAGTTGACGCTGCCCATCGCCTCACCGACCCAATAGGCGGAGCTGCCACCAGGAATGGTGAAGCCGACGTCGGCCAGCGCCTGGTACAGCTCCGCGGTCACATGGTGGGCGCCATCCTCGTTGCCCACCACCGACACGATCGCCACGCGGCCGAAGGTGGGGTAACAGTCGTTCTCGTCGATCTCGTCGAGGAAGGCGTCCATCCGCTCCAGCACGCGCTTGGCCACGCTGGAGGGCTGGCCCATCCAGATCGGCGTGGCGAACACCAGGATGTTCGCGTCCAGCACCTGCTTGCGCAGGGCGGGCCAGGCGTCGCCGTCGCCCTCGTCAGCCGTCACGCCCGGCTTGACGTCGTGGTCGACGATGCGTGCAAACGACGTCTCGACCTGGTGCGATTGCAACTCGTGCAGCAGCTGGTCGAGAATCTTCTGGGTCGAGGACGCCGCCGGTGTGCGCTTGAGCGTGCAGTTGATGCCGAAGGCGCGAAGTGTCTTGCTCATGGCGTTGCAACCGGTGTGGGGGATGGCCGACGCTATCGCCGCTGTCGTCATGCCACGATGAACGCGACGAACGAACCTGGACCCGCCCGTGGATGACGACGTACCCTTGCCGCGTTTCACCAGTCGCGGACGCACCTGCGTCTACGTGCTGCCGTGCCGCGACGAGGACATGCTGAAGGTCGGCTACTCGCGCGACCCGCTGCAGCGCATGCGCAGCCTGCATCGGCGCTTCTTCGAGTTTTTCGACCTCGACCGAGGCCTGCTGATCGAGGCCGAGCGGCTGCGCGACGCGCGGCGCATCGAACGGCTGTTCATCGAGCAGTTCGCGTCGCAGCAGGCGCCGCCGCCGCTGGTCGTACGCGACGCCGCGGCGGGTTACACCGAGTGGTTCCGTGGCGTCTCGCCGCAGGCCGACGCACTGGCGCATGCGCTGTGCGCCGGGGAAGGCTTGATCCTGCATGCGCTGCGGCCCTGGTTGCGCGCGCGACTGGGGGAACGCAGCGACGGCCTGTACGCCTGGTCGGGGCGCATGCTGGAGGCGCTGGAGTACGAGCACTTCAACCTGCCGGCGGAGGCGCGCAGCGCGGTCGCGGCCAAGGCGCTGCGCGATACGCTCGATGCCTGCGCCGCCGTCGGCCTGGATCTTGCCGGGCTGGTGCCGCCGGCCGTGCTGGAATGGCATGCGGCCCATGACTATTTCGGGCGGCGCTGATTGCTTCCCTCGAACCGCTCGCGCAGCTTGCGTGCGTCGAACGGCGCCTTGACCTTGGCGTCGTTGTCGAAATAGCAGTAGACGTCGCGCGACTTGCGCGGCGGCGGCGCGGCACGGCTGGCGCGGAAACCGGCCTCGCGCGGCTGGCTGCCGCGCATCCACGCACGGATGCGCCGGGCCCAGTCGTCGAGCGCCGCGTCGCTGTAGCCGCTGGCGTACAACTTCTTGTCGCCGTGCAGGCGCAGGTAGAGGAAGCCGGCGGTCACGTCGCGCAGCCGCGGCCACCGGGTGGCCGCGTCGGAGACCACCAGCGCCACGCGGTGCCGCCGCAGCAGCGCGATGAAGTCGGGGTTGCGAAAGCTTTCGTGGCGCACCTCGACGGCATGGCGGAGCCGATGGTTGCGCGCCGGTGACGACAGGTCGCCGACGCGGCGCAGGTGCGCGTCGTGCCGGCGGGCCATCGCGAGCGCGGTGGCGCTGTCGCGCGGCAGCTGCGCCAGGAACTCGTCGAACAACGCACGATCCCAGGCCAGGTTGGGCGGGAACTGCCACAGCAGCGGGCCCAGCTTCTCGCGCAGTTCGAGCACACCGGAGGCGAGGAAGTTCGCCAGCGGCTTCTCAACTTCGCGCAGCCTGCGCACGTGGGTGATGAACCGCGGGGCCTTCACCGCAAACACGAAGCCGCGTGGCGTGTCCCGATACCAGGCGCGCCAGCTCCCGGGCCGCTGCAACGAATAGAACGAGCCGTTGATCTCGATGCTGTCCATCTGCCGCGAGGCATGGTGCAGCTCCAGCCGCTGCGGCAGGTCCCTGGGATAGAACCGGCCGCGCCACGGTGCGTAACGCCAGCCGGAGATGCCGATGCGCAGCCTGGCCATGGAGGGATCCATGCGTGGAGATCGGCGAAGACGCTAGCGCAATGGCCGTGGTGCGGCGATGAAACCTGCGCTCACCCGTTCTTGATGCGCCTGCGTGCACTGTGCGGCTTTTCCTGGAGTAGCCGCCATGGTCGATACGGTCCGCAACAAGCAGCATGGCAACGGCGGCCGCAACGACAACACGGTCGCGGAAGGGGACCAGCGTCGTCACGAGGAACGCAAGCGGCGGCTGGAACAGGAGGAAAGGCAGCTTGGCCCGAAGGAGGCGCCACCAGGGCGCTGAAACGGGAGTCTCCATGGCACCGTCGCAATACGTCGTCGCTGGCCGCAAAGTGCTCCACGGAGTGGCGGACGACGCGCTGCTCACCCGGGCGGCAGCCATCGCGTTCTACTCGGCGCTGTCGTTCGCGCCGCTGATGGTGCTGCTGTTGTGGTTGCTGGCGGCGCTGCAGCCGGAATGGCAGCAACAACTGACGGCGGGACTGGCCCGCATCCTCGGCGAGAAGGCCGCCGGCGCGATCGAACTGGTGGTGGGCAACGCCAGGTCCACGCCGACGCTGGGCAACGTCGCCGGCATCGCGAGCCTGGCGATCACGGTGTTCAGCGCCTCGGCCGTGTTCGCCCAGCTGCAACGGGCGCTCAACGTGATCTGGGACGTCAAGGCCAGGCCGGGCAAGGCGATCACGGCCTGGCTATGGGCGCGCGCGCGGGCGATCGCGCTGGTGGTGGGTTTCGCTTTCCTGCTGATCGTCTCGTTCGTGGTGAGCACGCTGATCCGGCTGTTCGTGCCCGCCGATTCCTGGTTGTGGGGCGTGGTGGAATGGGCCATCACGCTGCTGGTGTTCATCGCCGTGTTCGGCGCGATGTACCGCGTGCTGCCCGATGCCCGCATCGCCTGGATGGACGCATGGCGCGGGGCGCTGCTCACCACGGTGCTGTTCATCGCGGGCAAGTACGGGATCGACGTGTACATCCGCCACGCCAGCGTGGGCCGTGCGTACGGCCCGGCCGGCGTGCTGGTGGTGCTGCTTACCTGGGTCTACTACGCCTCGATCATCGTGCTGGCCGGCGCCGAACTTACCCACGGACTGGCGCTTGCGCGGGGCAGCAAACCGCCTCCTGCGCGCCAGGCAGACCGCACCCGTGCGCCGGCCGACGGCGACCCGCTCAGGCAGCGGAAACCGGACGGTCGAGGGCGGACGTCGGGGTGATGTTGCAGCCCAGCGATTCACCCAAGAACTGCATCGCGCGCGCATTGCGCTCGCGGCTCAGCGAGGCCGATGCGTCAGCGGGAACCCACAGGGAGAACTTGCGGATGTGGGCGTCCAGGGCGGACGAAAGCACGCAGGCGTCGCCGGCGACGCCCACGATGGTCAGTGCGTGCACGCCGAGGTCGTCGAGCAGGCTGGGCAGGGCGGTTTCGTAGAACGCGGAGTGCCGCGGCTTGAGTATGTAGAAGTCGTCGATCGCCGGCCGCAGCACATCCACCAGCGCGCTGCCGCGGCTGCCGAGGCGGGCCGCCCAGTCGACCAGGTCGCGGAAGCCCTTGTTCCACTGCCTGAAGTTGTCGTTGACGTAGATCACCGGCCGGCGCCGACTGCGGAACAGCCGTCGAACCCGCACCATGTTGTCGACCACCTTGCCCGCCTCGGCGGCGAGCACGTCGCCGTCGGGGAAGCCGAAGTCGCTGATCATGTCGATGATCAGCAAGGCCGAATGTTCCATGCCGGCGCGGGCCGTGGTCATGCGCTCGTTCCTCCGCGACGTGCCACTACTTCCGTTTCCCGAGCTCGCGCTCGACGTCGGCGGCCACCGTGCCGACCTTGGCCACGGCGTCACGCACCTCCTGCTCGGATACGCCCCACTTGTCGGCCCAGTCGCGCAGTTCATAGGCCTCGCCGACGTTCACCCACTGTCGGTCCGGGTTGCCAGTCTTGCTCTTGTCGTCACTCATTTCGGTTCTCCGTGGGGATGACGGCGCCTCGTCGCGTGCCGCGACTCACGGCATCCGCTCGGCTTGCGCACGCTCGGTGTCGCACTCGGCGTGACCACAGCGGCAGTCGCCGGAGTGGTCCGAGGTCGGCGACTCGACCTGCTTGCGGCAGTGCTCGCTGCAATAGGCGTCGCCGGGGGCGACCGCGCACGAGCACGCCAGGTGGGCACAACGGGGGCGGTCGGAGGCGATCATTCAACCGCCCTCGCCGGAGCCGGCAGCCAGCCCGTCCTGGAGCTGGCGCGCCAGCTCCAGATGGGTCTTCAGGGTCGGCAGCGACCTCCCCGCAAAAGCTTTCACGTCGGCCGCATTGGCATTCGCCGCTTCCGTGGAGAACGACGCCACGGCCTTCTGGTGATCCTGGACCATGGCGGCGGCCCAGGCGCGGTCGAACGCCGCGCCATCCTGGCTGCGCAGGCTTTCGGCCATGTTCTTCGCGTCTTCGTCCGGCGCCGCGGGCAGGGTGACCTGGTGCGCCCGGGCCACCTTCGCGAGCTCGGCGTTGGCCTTGGTGTGATCGGCAACGATGCGCCGGGCGAGCTTCACCACGTCCGGACTGGACGATTTCTGCAGTGCCAGTTCGCCCATGCGAATTTCCGCGAGGCCGTCGGCGGCTGCGCTGTTGATGAAGGTGCTGTCGGCCGGTGCGGAAGCGGACGATGCGCTTTGCGCATCCGCGCCGAAAGACAATCCAGCCAGCAGCATGCATGCTGCCGCGCAGACGATGAGGCGGTGTGACATGGGAAGCTCCCGTTGGGCGGTGGTGACCAGCAGAACGCCTCGGGCGGCAAGCCGGCGTGATATTCCCGTGAAGCGTGGATGATGCGTGCCGAAGGATCCCGCGCGGCTCAGGCCCCGCACATCCGCGCCATCGCCACGACCGACAGCAGCGCCTGCCGCCCATAGGGTTTCGGAAGGAACATGACGTTGAGCTTGCGCGCGGCGACACACGCCTCCTCGTCCGCCGAGGTCAGCACCATGGGTATCTGCGAGCCGCTGTCGCGAAGGCTGCGGATCAGCGAGACGCCGGTCTGGCCATGGCCCAGATACATGTCCGCCAGGATCACGCCCAGTCCCAGGCTGGCCGATTCGGCCACGCCGCTTGAAACGTCATGGGCAACGATCACCGTGTAGCCGGCGTGTTGCAGCAACAGGGAGGTGACGTCGCGTGTGTCGACGTCGTCTTCCACCAGCAGTATCCGTTTGGGAAACATGTGCGCGCCTCCGCCCGAACACCTTTTGACCATCGCATCCGCCCGGTTGCCAAGTTGTGAAGGGCAGTGCCGCCCGCAGGCAAGCGTTCAGCTGGCGCCGCACCGCCATCCGGTGGCCGCGTGCCTGTGGCCGCCACGGGGCTGCCAGTGCACTTCCGACGCAGCGTTCCGCTCAGCCGACCTGGCGGCCCGGCCCGCCGTCCTCCGGCGAAGGCGACCGTTGGGGTTGCGGATCATCGGGAAGATCCGTCGCGCCGCCCTCGGGTTGGCGCCGGTCGAGTTCGCCGCGCCACCGCGGCAAGGCCTCCGGATAATGCGTTTGCACGTAGCAGATGAGCCCCTCGCGCACCTGGCAACGCAGGTCGAAGTTGCGGCCGGAATCGGTGGAACTGACCAGCATGCGGATCTGCATGGCCTGCTCGTTGGCATCGGTGACCTGCATCACGCAGACGCGGCGGTCCCACTGCGGCGACGCCTCGCACAGGCGCTGGAGTTCCTCGCGCAGCGGGGCCAGCGGCGTGCGGAAGTCCAGCATCAGGAACACCGTGCCGATCAGCTGCGAACTGCTGCGCGTCCAGTTCTGGAACGGATGCTCGATGAACCAGTTCAGCGGCACCACCAGGCGACGTTCGTCCCAGATGCGCACGACCACGTAGCTGCCGGCGATCTCCTCGATGCGGCCCCATTCGCCCTCGATGATCACCACATCGTCGAGACGGATGGGCTGGGTCAGGGCGATCTGCAGGCCGGCGATCAGGTTGCTCAGCACCGGTCGCGCCGCCAGTCCGATCGCCAGGCCCGCCACGCCGGCGGAGGCGAGCAGGCTGGCGCCGAGCTGACGCACGCCCGGGATGGTCAGCAGGATGATCGACATGCCGAAAATGATCACGATGACGTCGGCCGTGCGCGCCAGCACGCGCACCTGGGTAACCACGCGGCGGGCCTGCAGGTTGTCGGCTGCGTCCATCGGGTAGCGGCGGATCGCGGCGTCCTCGAACGCGCCGATGCAGCGCACCACCAGCCAGGTGGCCACCGCCAGCAAGCCGATCAGCAGCAGGTGCTGGATCAGCGCCATCGACGCCGAGCTCCCGGGCGGCCATGACCGCAGGACCAGCGTCACCATCAGCAGTGGCAGCAGCCATGCCAGCGGCGCCCGCGCCCGCTGCATCAGGTCCGAGATCACCGGTCGATCGCGCACCACCCGCCGCAGCACGGCGTACACCACCACACGCAACACCAGTCCGAGCAGCAGGCCCGCGCTGGCAGTCACCGCCAGCCGGACCCATGCGTGCTCCTGCCACAGGAGGATGAAAGCATCGGTCATGCGCAAAGCCTGCATGCCGGGCTGTGGACATGGCGTGGGCACGTGGGAACGCTGCGGCTGCCAGCCAGCACCGGCGGGCCAATCACGGTGACCGTCCGAAGCGCAGCCCGGCTGCCGATGCCAGCTGCTCGACTATTCCAGCGAAGCGCGCAACGCGGCAGCCAGTGCGGCGTCGCCGCTGACCAGGGCCTCCCACGTTACCGCCACGCCGCGCCGGTGGCCCTTGGGTGCCAGCTTCAATCCATGGGGATCCAGGGTGAGCGTGTAGCGGCGACCGTCGATCTCGAGTTCGCGGCGCAGGGGTTTGTCCAGTCGGGTCATGTCGGCTCCGCCATCGATCGCGCCCGCCGGCGCAGGTGCCATGAAAATTGGGACGGTCCGCGTGAAATCGGCGTGGCCGCGCCTGCTCACGATGGCATCGCGCAACTGTCACGTCGGCTCGGCGCAGGCACGGTGATCATCAACTTTCCCCCCGAGGAGAGCGAACATGACGCCACTGGCTGTTGCGCCCATCCAGTCGACCAGCGTGCTGCCACCGCCGGCCGGCGATCCCGAGTACCAGCCGCCGGATCCCGCGCCGCCGCCGTTTCCCGATCCCACCGAGCCCCGGCCCACGCCGAACGAACCCGAACTGCCCCCGCTGCAGCCGCCGCCGGAACGTGACCGGCCTTCGGCGGCAAGCGTCCGCCAGGCTTGAACGGAGGTCCGATCGTGTCTCACGCGAAGCCCACTGAAGAAGGCGTGCGCCGCTGGCCACCGGATGGCTATCTGCAGCTGAACTGCGCGGTCGACGTGCGCCGGCAGGTGGCGTGTACCTGCAACGGACGCTGCGGCGAGTGCCACGGCGAATGCGGCTGCGACGCCTGCGAACTGGGCTGGCTGGTCTACCAGGACGACCAGGCCCTGTGGGACGAGGAGGGCAACCTGGTCAACGTGGTGGAGCTGGGCGCGGCATGGAAGCGGATCGCCGATCCGCGCCAGCTGCGCCGGCGCTTCCAGGCCACGGGCAGGGAGCCGGCATCCGAGGATGGTGAAGCAACCGGACGCGACGATCCGGATGGCGAACCCGGGCCGCCCGAACCGGCGCCGGAGGACCATCCGTCGGTGCCGCCGATCTACCGCGAGGACGTGGTGGCAGGGCCTGATCGAGAGGAATCGCGGCTCCGGCGCTGAGGGCGGCACGACCGGCAGCCCCGGCCCCAAGCCGCGCGCTCAATGCGGTATGGAGACGCGCTCGGCCACGCGGTTCTTCAGCGAGCGGGCATCGGTGGCCTCCAGGTCGGCCTGGGCCACGATGCCGCAGATGGCGCCGTCGGCATCGACCACGGGAACCCGGCGAATCTGCTGGCCGGCCATCAGGTCCGCGCAGTCTTCCAGGGTGGAATCGTCACCGACGGTAAGCGCGGGGGCCGTCATGCACGAGTCGACGGTGGCATCCTGCGGGTTGATGCCGGCCGCGACACAGCGCACCACGATGTCACGGTCGGTGATCACCCCGAGGACCTTGCGGGCTTCGTCAACCACGGGGATTTCCCCGACGTCCTCTTCGAGCATCAGGCGGGCCGCGTCGCACAGCGAGGCGCTGGGCCGGCAAACGCGCGGGTGGCGTGTCATGACTTGCTGGATGTCCATGGGGCTTCTCCCGTGTCGGGGTGGTGGCCAGGCGCATGCCGCGGCCGATGCGCTGCAGCCTGGACGAGGGCGCCTGAAGAAAGGGCATGCGAAGCGTCAAACCCGCGGCAAGGTACGCCGCAGTCGGCCGCGTCAGTTCAGCTTCGCCGTTTCCCGCGCACGCGAAAGGCCAGGCTGATGCGCGGCCCCACCGGGGCGCGTTGCTTGGGAATGGCGTGGTCGTAATGCAACTGCGTTTCCCAGCTCATCAGCAGCAGGCTGCCGGCTTCCAGGTCCACGTGCAGGACGCGGCGCGGCGGCTGCTTGGCGCGGATGGTCATGCGCCGCGTGGCACCCAGCGAGAGCAGGGCGATCGGCTGGCCCCGCACGAGGTCCGCCAGCTTGTCGTTGTGCGGCGCCACGCTGTCGTGCTGGTCGCGGTAGAGGTTGAGGCCGATGCTGTCGAATGGCGCGCCGACCCGCGCGGTGACGATGGCGAGCGCTTCGTGCAGCGCGGGCGGCAGGTCGGCGTCGGCCACTTGGAAGTTCGCGCGCAACCGCGGCACGTCGACCTCGCGTTCGTACATGACCCGCGTGCCGCTCTTCCAGTCGATTCCCTCGTGCAGTTGCCCGAACCAGCGACGGGCGGTGCCGGGGTCGACCAGTTCCGGGATGAGCACGATGCTGCCGCTGGCATCGTCGAGCAGGTGTTGCGGGCCGTGGTCGAACAGGCTCAGCTGGGCCATCACGGCGCGGCCGTGGCACCGCGCGGGCAAGCGGCGCGGTTCATTGCCGATGTCCGCGGATCAGCGTGATGCGGCCATTGGGTTCCAGCCGCGCCGTGATCACGGTTTCCTCGTTCTCCAGTCCGGCGGCGTGCAAGGCCCGTTCGAAGACCGCTTCGGGCAGATTGCACTGGCGCAGCGCCTCCGGGTTGCGCCGGCCATTGCTGGCGAGGATGGTCGGCCAGCCTTCGAGCAGGCGGTTGACGATTTCGCTGCGGGTGCAGACCCAGGCCATCGCGCGATCGGTGGCCAGGATGCCTGCCACCGCGATGATGCCCCCGAAGAAGGAAGTATCCGAACCGATGATGGAGGTGCGCATGAGGCTGCCGACGAGGATCAGGACCACGACGTCGAACGCGGACATCTCGCCGAACGAACGCTTTCCCGTGAGGCGCAACATGAACAGCAGCGTGAGATAGATCACGATGCCCCGCAGAGCGAAATGCCACCACGGTTCGGACAGGTGCAGGAGGGAATGCATGGCGTGGCTCCTTGGCTGGGCGTGGAGTGAAAGGCCGGGTCGCCGCTCACCAGGAGGCGGTTCACGAGGCCAGTTGGCTGCCGTCAGCTTCGATCTGCCTGCGTCGCGCGCGCCAGACCTCGGCCGTCTGCGGCTTGACGAACAGCGACAGGATTTCTGGGTGGATCGCTTTGGCCTGCCTCTCGATGCGGTTGATGCACGCCTCGATCTGCGGCGTGGTCAGTGCATCCTCGAACTCGGCGCTCAG
>Ga0134128_10010722_pt1 | contig 10978 bp, 13 predicted proteins | sample KB31754_FD_96462 | JGI IMG/M metagenome (GOLD analysis project Ga0134128, IMG submission 96462) | Terrestrial soil microbial communities with excess Nitrogen fertilizer from Kellogg Biological Station, Michigan, USA - KB3-175-4 | ecosystem: Environmental > Terrestrial > Soil > Unclassified ...
CTGGTGCCGCGCTACGGCAAGGTGGTGACGCCGCCGCCGACGGATTGCGAATTGTTCGGCCGGCATTACGCGGCGCCCATCGGCGTCGCGCCGGTCGGCGGGCCAGGCACGGTCTATCCCGGCGCCGAGACCTATCTCGCCAAAGCGTGCCAGGCGGCGCGCGTGCCCTACACGCTCGGCCTCCTCTCCGGCATCACCCTCGACGAGGCGATGAAGCTCGCACCCGATGTCTGCTGGTTCCAGCTCTATCGCTTCGCGAAGAACGATCACGCCATCGGGCTCGACCTCGCCAGGCGCGCCGAGGCCGCCGGCATGCACGTGCTGATGCTGACGATCGACACGCCGATCCGCACCACGAGGACGCGCGAGATCAAGAGCGGCATTCTCCAACCCTTCCGCCTCACCAACCGCTTGCGGCTCGATGCCCTCTCCTCGCCGCATTGGCTGCGCGCGTTCCTGCGCAACGGCGTGCCGCGCTTCGTCAATCTCATGCCTTATATGAACGGCGAGACCAGCATCGAGGCGGCGGCGGCCTTCCAGCAGCGCGAAGGCGGCGGCGCCTTCACTTGGGACGAGGTCGCGCGCTATCGCGATACATGGAAGAAGCCGCTGTTGGTCAAAGGCGTGGTCCATCCCGAAGACGCAGAGCGCGCCCAAGCGCTCGGCCTCGACGGCATCGTCGTCAGCAACCACGGCGGGCGGCAGATCGAAGCGTTGCCGGCGCCGATCGACACGTTGCCGGCGATCGTCGCTTCGGTCGGCAAGCGCATGACCATTATCTATGACAGCGGCGTGCGCTCGGGCGTCGATGTCGCGCGCGCCATCGCGCTCGGCGCCGATGCGTGTCTCGCGGGCAAAGCCTTCCTTTGGAGCCTCGGCGCGCTCGGCGAGAAGGGCCCGCCGCATATGATCCGCACCTTCATGGATGAACTGTCCTCGACGCTCGGCATCCTCGGCTGCCACGATGTGCGCGAGCTGCGCCACGTGCCGGTCCGCCATCCCGGCGCCTGGCGCGCCGAGGACCTCGCCGTCCGCGGGTGAGGAGCGCGAACGCTCGCCGCTAGTTCAGGCCGACGGCGTAGCGCTTATCGATGATCGTCTCGGGCGTCGCCGCGCCTTTGATCATGCCTTGCGCCTTGTACCATTCGTATTGGCGGATGACGTCCGCGGTGTCGAGCCGTCCTTCGGCGTCGATATAAGGCAAGCCGCGCGCGGTGATTTCGGGCGCTTGGCCCGTATCTTTGGCGACGATCGCCAGCATCTCGGGCGCTGTCGCGCCATCGTGCCGTTGGCCCTCCGCGATGAAAGCGTCGTGATAATCGCGGTAGCCTTTGCCCAGCGCGCGCAAGAAGCGCCGCACCGTATCGCCGCGCTCGTCCGCGGTCTTGCGCGATGCGAAGGTGCCGGAGAGCTGGTAGGGCGTCTCGTCGCCCATATAGCCGAGGAGCTTGGCGTCGCCGCGCGCGAGGATGACGCCGGCAAGGCTGCCCGTCGCGCCGCTCGCATCGGCCTGGCCGCCGGTGAGCGCCGCTTCCGTCGCCGGGATCGATTGCAGCGGCAGGATGCGAACCGACTTCAGATCGAAGCCGTATTTTTGCGCCGCGAGTCCCATCGCGTAATGCGGCGGCGAGCCGATCTGCGACACCGCGAAGCTGTGCCCGGGCATGTCCTTCAGCGAGCGCAGCCCCGCCTCCCATGCCTTGTTGGACGCGAGGAAGGCCTGATTGTGATAGCCCTTCACCTCGCTCGCGCCGCCGCTGACGATGCGCAGGGCGCCGTCGCCGGCGAGCCCGTAAAAGCCTCCGGTGAAACCGGCGTTGCCGAAATCGATCGCACCCGAGGCCGTAGCGACGGCGATAGGCTGGGCCGATTCGAAGTAGACGAGCTCGGCCGCGAAGCCTTCGGCGGTGAAATAGCCCTTGGCGTCGGCGATGAAGATCGGGCCCGAAGCGGTGGTCTTCAGCACGCCGATCTTGAGCGGCTCGGCCTGCGCCGCGCCGGCGAGCACGAGGCAGGCGAGGAAAAACAGAATTCTCATTCGATCACGCTCGGTTTCGCGGTTTAAGCGAAGCTCGCCTTACGTGCTGGCAGCTTCGGGGATCAGGATGCGATCGCGCCGCCCCGCTTCCGGGCCGCCGGCGAGGATCTGGACGACGCCGGCGGTCAGCCCGATCAGCGTTCCGATCTGCCAGGCGTGATCGTAGGAGCCGAAGAGGTCGAAGATCAGCCCGCCGCCCCAAGCGCCGAGCGATGACCCGACCTGATGCACGACAAAGGACACGCCGAGCAGGGTCGCGATATAGCGCGTGCCGAAAATCTCGGCGACCAAGCCGCCGATGAGCGGACCCAGCCCGGGCCACCAGAGGAGGCCCATGGCCGCCGCGAAGAGGAGCGTCGTCGTCGGGGTCGGCGGCAGCATGAAATAGGCGGCGATCATGATCGAGCGGAGGATATAGAGGAGGCCGAGCAGGATATGGCGCGGATAGCGGCTGCCGAGCCAGCCGGTCGCGAGCGAGCCGATGCAGCTCACGCCGCCGATCACCGCGAGCGCTTCCGCGCTCAGCATCGGGTCCTGGCCGCAAAGCGTGAGATAGGCCGGGAGATGCGTCGTCAGGAAGACGAGATTGAGCCCGCAGACGAAGTACGCCGCCGACATCACGAGAAAACGCCGGTTGCGCATCGCCTGGCCGAGGACCTCGCGCATCGAGGCCTTTGTCGTTTCCTCGCTGACGAGCGCGTCGGCGCCCCCCGACCAGAACGCCGCCGGCAGCATGCCGATGCCGAGCAGCACGAAGAACCACACGGCGATCTGCCACGCATGATCGGCGAGCAGCACCTGGGTCGTGAGCGGCACGATGAGCGTGCCGAGCGATCCCGCCGCCGAGACGATGCCAAGCATCTTGCTCCGCCGCGCCTCGGACACCGCGCGCATGCAGGCGGTCAGCGCCAAAGACGTCGCGGTGCAGGACAGTGCGATGCCGATCAAGGCGCCCGAGACAATGAGCGCGAGCGCACCCTGCGCGACCGCCATGACCACGAGACCGAGCGTGTAGAGCGCCGCGCCCACGATCATCGTCTTGCGCAAGCCGAAGCGGTCGGCGATCGCGCCCACCACGGCTTGCGAGAGGCCCCAGACGACATTCTGCACCGCGAGGGCCAGCGTGAAATCGGCCGCCGTCACGCCGAGGTCGCGGGTGACCGGCGCGAGGAACAGGCCGTAGCTCTGGCGGATGCCCATGCCGAGGGTGAGCATGAGAGCCGTGCCGATGAGGATCAGCCGCGCTTGCCTGCCCACAGGCTCACTGGATACCGACATTCTAAAAACACCCCGCGCCACCCAAATCAGATGCGAAGTCTAGCGAATGGCCCCGCGTTGCCAAGCGTTGCGCGATCGACGCTCCGCGGGGCGACTTTTTTTTCGCGCGCGGGAACTCCGGCCGGGAACTCCGGCAAGTGGCTCTCGTTGCATGAACATGTCGAAGAGGGGCGACAGAACGAGCAGCGGCACTTCCCCGGCGCGATCGCGCAAAACCCGTCTAGCGGCGGTGATCGAGATTGCTCGCGCGTCGTTGAACGGATTCATAGAAGACGAAGCCCTGACGCGCGGCGCCTCGATCGCCTTTTACACCGTTACGTCGCTGGCGCCTGTGCTCCTGATCGTCGTCGCGATTGCGGGCCTCGTTTTCGGCCGTCAGGCAGCGACGGGCGCGATCGTGAACGAGTTCGGCGATTTCATGGGACGCGACAGCGCGAAGCTGCTGCAAACCGCCATCATCACCGCGGCCAAGCCGGCACATGGTCTTATCGCATCGATTGTCGGAATCGTGACGCTTCTCATTACCGCCTCGGGCGTGTTCGGCGAGATGCAATCGGCGCTGAACGTGATCTGGAAAGCGGAGCCGAAGACGGGGACGATCTCCCGCCTTGTCCGCGCGCGGACGGCCAGTCTTGGCCTGGTTGCGGCGCTCGGGTTTCTCCTGTTGATTTCGCTGGTTGTCAGCACGGCGCTCAACGCTTTCGGGAACTACCTCGATACCATTCTGCCATTCGCCCGCGCGCTGCTCGTCGGGTTGAACTTCATCATTTCGTTCACCCTGTTGGCGGTGCTGTTTGCCGCCATCTACAAGGTCCTGCCCGATCGGCCTCTGCGCTGGCGCGATGTGATCGTCGGAGCCATGCTGACAACGCTGCTCTTCACGACGGGTAAGTTCCTCATCAGCTTTTATCTCGCCAGCAGCAGCATTGCCTCCGGCTATGGCGCGGCCGGCTCGCTAATCATCATCCTGCTGTGGGTCTATTATTCCGCGCAACTCTTCCTGTTGGGCGCCGAGTTCACGAAAGCCTATGCCGGCTTTCACCCGAGCGGCGACCCGGGCGCTGCCGCGCGATCCGTCATGCGCCTCGGCAGCGACCGAGGGCCTGCGGCGCCGCGCTACGGACATTAGTGCCTGCTTCGGCGCGGCCTGGCCGCGATCGTCACGCGCGCCGCAACCAATCGCCATGCGCGTCCTTACTCAAAGCGACGACCATCTGTGGAGGGGAAGCATGAGACGCATTCTGTATAGCCTGGCCATCGCCGCAATTTCGGCGGGGCTTGCGGCTTGCGGCGAGACGCGGGGTGACCGCGCGCTGAGCGGCGCCGCGATCGGCGCGGGCACGGGAGCGGCGGTCGGCGGCGTTGCCGGAGGGCCTGCCGGTGCCGGCGCAGGAGCCGCGGTCGGCGCCGGTGCCGGCGCCGTGACAGGCGCGGTGACGAGCCCGGGAGCCGTCGATCTCGGCCGGCCCGTCTGGGATCGCTAGGCGAGAAAGCGCGCCTGCGCGCGCGGTTTGCTGCGGAGCCCCTCGGGCATGGACCCAAGGGCTCCCCTCGCCGCGACGAGCCCGCGTTCACATCACGCGAACACGACGAACACGCAGAAGCCGCTCGCGAGCAGCGCGAGCAGCACCGTCAGGGCCATCGCGGTGCGGCCGCTGGTGCCGCGCGCATAATCCTGTTTGTCGATCAGCTGCGTCGTGCGCGCGTAGCGCATGCCGGCGATAATGATCAGGGCGATGCCGACGAGGATCAGCGCGATCCCATCGTAGCGGCCGAGCGGTCCCGCGAGACGCTGGATCAGCAGCTTTTGCGCGGCCGCCGGCGAGGCGGTGTTGGCCACTGCCTCGATCATGACGTTGAATTTCTCGATCACGAAGCCAAAGGCGATCACCGCGAGGCCGGTGCGCGTCCAGGCAAGGAAGGTGCGCTCATTGGCGGCGTGATCGGAAAAGTTGCGGATCATCTCCCCTAAAACACGGCATTCGCCCTCTTGTTTCCGCCCGGTTCTCGCCGCCGCTCGTCGACCAGCGATGCTATCGCGGGTCGAGGCACAGCCGGTAGAGCGCGGGGACAACGACCCGCACACCGGCGCAGATGTTCATCGTCGCGAAGGGGATGGCCCGCCCGGTGCAACCAATTGCTAAACCGGTTGTAATTACGGCATGTCGCGCGGCATGCCAGAACGCCATACCCCGGAATACTGGTGCCTCAGGGCCGATGAGGCGCGAGCGGTCGCGGAAGGCCTCACCACCGAGGCCAACCGCCAGCAAATGCTCGAAGTAGCAGAAAGCTACGAGCGGCTTGGAGAGCAAGCCCGTCGCGAACAAGACGGCTAGGCTAGCGCTTCGCCTTCCCATGCACGTTGGGGCTTGGTCGTGTCAGATTCGGTCGTAAGCGCGCGCAAGCTGAATCCGTTTGACCGCCATTATCGGACATCCCGCGCAGGCAAGCGCACGCCGCCTATGTCCACAAGCCGACATCACATTGATTTGCTACCGGGGCGCCGCGCGGCTGTCTTGCCAGCGCACGAAAAACCGTAAACAGTAACCCGACGGTTCGAGATGGACCGATGATTCAGAAACAACAATCAAATCGGGGAGCATCGTGAAAAAACTTGCGCGCCATCTCGTCGCTTCAATGCTGGGCTTGGCGATCATCTTGGTGTGGCTCACCGATGCGCAGGCCGCCGAGCTCAAAGTTTTGGCCGGCGGCGCCATGACGGCGGTTTGGAACGAGCTGAAGCCGAAGTTCGAGCAAGCCTCGGGCGACAAGCTCATGATTCGCTTCGGCACGACCCCCGAATTGATCAAGCTGGCGGCGACGGGCGGCCCCTTTGATCTTGGCGTGGTCCCGCGCGAAGTATTCAAGGACGCTGCCGCTCAAGCGCAGTTCGTCGCCGGACCGACAACGGACATTGCGCGCGTCGGGCTCGGCGTCGCGGTCCGCTCGGGTGCCGCCAAGCCCGACATCAGCACGCCGGATGCCTTCAAGCAGACATTGCTCAAGGCGCAATCGATCGCCACCATCCCCGCCAGCGCAGCCGGGGCGCAAGTCTTGCGGGCGTTCGATCGTCTCGGCATCGGCGACGCGCTGAAAGCCAAGACCAGGGCGGAGCCCGCGCCTGCCAAGGTCGTCGAGGCGGTTGCCAACGGCGACGCCGAGCTGGGTGTGTTCCTCATCAACGTGCTCACCGCGCCGGGTCTCGATGTCGTCGGGCCCTTCCCCGGCGATTTGCAGCAGGAGGTCGTGTTCACCGCGGCGCTTTCGAAGGACACGAAAGAGTCGGCCGGCGCGCAGGCGTTGATCACCTATCTCAAGACACCGGATGCGGCCGCCATCATCAAGGCCAAGGGCATGACGCCCTAGGACTTTGGTCAGAGAAACGAGCGAACTTAGCCGAGCGGGGCGCGCTCGCCGGAGAGTCGGGCGACCGAGCCGGACAGGGCCTCGATGACGGGACAAGCCGGTCGCTTACCAGCATCACACCGCCGGACCGTCGCGGCGAGGGCCCGCTCCATTGCTCGGAGGTCGGCGATACGCTTGCGCACGTCCCGCAGATGGGTTGCCGCAATATCGCGCGCATCGGGGCAGGCGGCGCGTCCTTGGCCTGCGAGACGAAGCAGCGCGCGTACCTCGTCCAAGGTGAAGCCCAAATCGCGCGCGCGCCGAATGAATGTCAGCGACGACACGTCCGCGACACCGTATTGCCGATAGCTGCCGCGACGCTCGGGCCGCGGCAAAAGCCCGATGCGCTCGTAGTAGCGGATCGTCTCGATGTTGCAGCCGGTGCGGCGGGACAACTCCCCGATCCGGACTGCCTTAACCTGAGCCATGGCGACGCCTCGAAAGGGTCTTGAGTCTGTAGTCGCTACAGACCGTAGGATCGCGCTGAATGGATCACAAGGAGCGCGGGCGATGACAGTTTCGACGAACGGCAAACCAGAGAGCCGACCGGCTGGAACAGCGTTGCTGACTCTCGCGGGCCTGGCGGCGGCTTTTGGGGCAGCATCCTGTTGCGGGCTACCGCTGCTCTTAGGCTCGCTCGGTATCGGAACCGCTTGGCTCAGCGGTCTCGCCTTGCTCGCCGCGCCGGACCGGCTGCCATTGCTAGCAATCGGCACAACGGGTTTGGTCGGCGGCGGTCTCTTCCTGTGGCGTCAATCGCGGACCGCGACGTGCTCTCCGGGCTCGCTGTGTGCGAGACCCGCGTATCGCGTCACGATGGTTGGCGGATTGGTTCTGGGCGTGCTGCTGCTTTACCTCGGCTTCGCCTATGCGTAATCCAACGCTGGCTTTGGCCTCCACGATCACCTGTCCGCATTGCGGGACGAAGAAGACCGAGATCATGCCGACCGACGCCTGTCGGTTCTTCTACGACTGCACCGCTTGCGGCAGGCTGCTGCGGCCCAAGCCGGGCGATTGCTGCGTCTTCTGCTCCTACGGCGATGTCCCGTGCCCGCCGATGCAGGGTAGAGGTTAGCGACTAGAATGCTGAAATTGGGCGAGACGAAGGTGTGAAAGGACGTCGAGCAACCCCAATGCCAATTGACAAAGAAGCATCAAGGCGATGGCGTGCCCGCTTGCGCGAAGTGTTCATGGCCGAGTGGGATCCGATCGGCGTTAAGGGCGTGCCGGATGCCCAGGACGAATATGACGCTTACGTCGGCAAGGTCGCGGCAATGCTCCGCGAATCAGCGACCGATGATCAACTATTCGACTACCTGCACTCGGTCGAAACCGCTCACATGGGCCTGCGGGGTGATGCGGCTCGCGTGAGGCAGACCATCGTCGCCATAAGGGCGCTCGGCTTTATGAATTGAGCGCAGGCTTGAGGTTCGGGTTTCCGGGATCGGCATCTTCCTACCCGTGGATGGTTTCGCCGCGCGCGAGCATGGCGACGAATTCCGCGATCTTGCGCGCCCGTGTCTCGGCTTTTTTGACGGCGCCAATGCGGTAGAGGATGGCGTAGCGATTGCGGCTGTTCAACGTCGCAAAGAATGCAGACGCCTTCGGGTTCTTGGCCAAGGCCTTTTCGAGGTCGCTGGGTATCTCGGCCCGGCTCGCCGGCGCGTAGGCGCCCTCCCATCGGCCATCGGCCCGAGCGGCTTCGATTTGCGCGAGGCCCGCGGGTCGCATGCGGCCCTCCTTGATGAGGGTCAGCGCTTGGTCGCGGTTCAGTGCCGACCACGTGCTGCGCGATTTCCGCGGCGTGAAGCGAACGAGCCAGTGTCGGTCGTCGTACTTTTCCAGCTTTCCATCGATCCATCCGTGACAGAGCGCAACGTCGATCGCGTCTGCTTTCGTCAGTGTCGCGCTGATCGCGCCCTTCTTGGCGAACTTGATCCAAACGCCAGCCGTATCGTCGGGTTGAGCCGCGATCCATCTTTCGAGCGAGCTTCGATCCGCGAAGCCGAGAACCGGCAAGCCTGATCGCTTTTCCGTCATCCGAGCCCTGCTTCGCGATCGACCGCGACCGATACTGCCCGAAACCAATCTAAGTTTCCCACGCGTAAATTTGTCGTCTCGCCGCTCAACTGTTCCATGTCCGCGTTGAGTCATGAACGGTCCTGAGCGCGCGGGCCACGTGAGTCCGCTGTACCACCATTATGGGACGTGCGGCTCAGGCACGCGCACGGCGAATAAGTGCCAATTTCGGAAGTCTCGCGGCGAGGACACAAGGCAATCGGACATCAGCCATAAAGGCCCTTTCGACGATTCCGTAGAAACGTCGAGTCCGCGTTTGGAATACTGTCGATCCACTCCCGGAACTACCGATCCGGCCGAAAGACAATTTGCACGAGCATCTTGCGCTGGTGCTTGCTTCGCGGGATTAGACTGTAAGTTGGCGCGCCAGCAAAAAAGAATACCTTACCGCCAATATCCTTGCGCTGGAGAATCTTCGTTTTTAGAGGCCCATGGTCCTCAATTCGATCCGCGTACAGAATAAGGCGGCTTTTCAGCACGTTCGCGACGATATAACCGCCCTCGAAGACACCGAGAATGCCAAACAGCTCGCCGACCCAGGGTCGGTACGCGTTCACGAAACCTGCTAGAAGGCCGATGGATAAAACTATACTGCCGACGATCATCGCCACCCCGAGCATCCCTCCCAGCAGCATCCATCCCCAACCGTAGCGGTATACTCGAGGGTAGCTACTCTCATTACTCTTTTCAGCTGACAATCGTTTTCTACCGATTCCGTGGAAGATCGATAGCGTGTCAAACGCGCCGGGTAGCTTCAAGCGAGGATGCGATGCGTTCCAGCGTTTGCTGAATTCTTCGGAGTTCGGCCGTTTGTGCCTCAACTGTCGTCAGCGTATCCCCGACGTTCTTGGCCTGCCGTGCGATGCCTTTCCTTGCGTAGATCACCCAAACGTCGGCGTCGTAGATTTTGCCTTCAGGCATCTAAGCGGCTGTGACGTCTCGCTTTTCCGAGCCTCTCGACAATCTGATAGTCCTTCCCTTTCGCTCCCGCCTGATTACTGTTGTTCTATACATAAAGATATGTTTATATAGAAAATCAATAATTTCTTCGGGGCAGAGCCATGGAATCCGTCCTCAGCAGCCTGCGCGCCGTCGCTGAATCGACCCGCCTGCGGCTGCTGCTGCTCTGTGCCAAGGGCGAGCTCACCGTGACCGAGCTCACCGACATCCTCGGCCAGAGCCAGCCGCGGGTGTCGCGCCATCTGAAGCTGCTGTGCGACGCCGGGCTGCTCGATAGGTTCCGCGAGGGCACCTGGGTCTATTACCGCCTCGCGGCGCGCGGCCGCGCCGCCGAACTCGCTCGGCAGATTTGCGCGGCGGTGCCGAGCGACGATGCCACGGTGACCCTCGATCAGGCCCGGCTCGATACGGTGAAGCGCCAGCGCGCGGAGTCGGCGAATGCCTATTTCCGTGCCAATGCCGAGCAGTGGGACCAGATCCGCTCGCTCCACATCGACGAGCGCGAGGTCGAGGCCGCCGTGCTCGAAGCGCTGGGCGGGCGCGCGATCCACGATCTGCTCGATCTCGGCACCGGCACCGGGCGCATGCTCGAGATCGTCGCGCCGCGCGTCGAGCGCGCCATCGGTATCGATCTGTCGCGCGAAATGCTGGCGGTCGCGCGCGCCAATCTCGAGACGGCGAATCTGCACAATTGCACGATCCGCCAGGGCGACATCTTTCAGCTGCCCTTCGCCGATCAGAGCTTCGACGCGGCGATTTTCCATCAGGTGCTGCATTACGCCGACCGGCCATCGCTCGCGATCGCCGAGGCCGCGCGCATGGTGCGGCCCGAGGGGCGGCTCGTGATCGTCGATTTCGCGCCCCACGCCCTCGAATTCCTGCGCGAGAAACATGCGCACCGCCATCTCGGCTTCGCCGATGCGGAAATCGCCGGCTGGTGCCGCGAGGCGGGGCTCGTGCCCGAGCCGGTGCGTCACCTCATCGGTCAGCCGCTGACGGTATCGATCTGGGTGGCGTGGCGCGCGCGCGAAACCAAGGCGATCGAAAAGCCGCTGGATGGAACAGAGAGTGCCGCGTCGTCATGAAAGTGCCCGTGGTCTCGCTCGAGTTCTTTCCGCCGAAGACCGCGGCCTTGGAGCAGTCGCTGTGGCAAGCGATCACGCGGCTTGCGCCGCTCGGGCCGCGCTTCGTCTCGGTGACCTACGGGGCCGGCGGCTC
>Ga0134128_10010724_pt1 | contig 10977 bp, 10 predicted proteins | sample KB31754_FD_96462 | JGI IMG/M metagenome (GOLD analysis project Ga0134128, IMG submission 96462) | Terrestrial soil microbial communities with excess Nitrogen fertilizer from Kellogg Biological Station, Michigan, USA - KB3-175-4 | ecosystem: Environmental > Terrestrial > Soil > Unclassified ...
AAGCTGGTGTAGATGAATATCCCCGAGAAGAGGAACGTCCAGTAGCTGAAGGCATTCGCCCGCGGGAAGGCCATGTCCCGCGCTCCGATCATGAGCGGGACCAGGTAGACGGAGAAGCCCGAGAGAACCGGCGCGGCATACCAGTAGATCATGGTGCTGCCGTGCATCGTGAAGATCTGATCGTAGGTCTCGGGCGCGAGCAGCTTCATCCCCGGCTGCGCGAGCTGCAGGCGCATGATGAGCGCCTCGATGCCTCCGGCGATGAGGAACACCATGGAGGTGATGAGATACCTCATCGCGAGCTTCTTGTGATCGACCGTCGTCAGCGCGCCCCAAAGCGTCGCCGGCGATTCCCAGAGAAAGGTGAGGCGTGCCGAGGCCGCGGTCGAGCTCATGGGGTTTGTTGTTGATCCCGTGTTGGTTGCCGTTCTGCGACAGCAACCCGGGTGCCCGCGGCGGGCGGCGCTGCGAAGCTGTAATTCTTACCGGGAAACCAGGGCGATCGCCGGTGCCGGCTCACCGCTCCAGCGAAAGCCATAGGTGGCTTTCCTGCGCACGTTGCCCACCAGCGCCGGCCGGAAGCAGGCCAGACACGTACCACCGGGACGGCGCACGCTGGGGAAGACGACTCCGAGCGAGCCTTGCGCCTGCAGCCGCTCGGCCAGCGCCTGGGATTGCACGTAACTGTCGGGATCCAGGCAGTCGCGAAACGCGTCCTGGCCCCGCAGATCGTGGAACTCGGCGCTGAAGTCCGACAGGTAGTCGTCGAAGGTCACCTCGTCGTGGAAGCGGCCGATCTCGGCGAGGTGCACGGTCCTGTGGAACGCCACTTCGGCCTGCGCGGTCTTGAGCTCGAATGCGGTGTACCAGGCGCCGCGCTCCGGGTCGTTGAACCGGCCGCCGAGCGGATGAGGGTGTGAGAACGCCGCGTTGACGATGCGGTAGTAGGGAACGCCGAAGACCAGCTCGTGCACGCCGATGCCGGGCGACCTGTCGTTCTCCGCCAGGAGCCGGTCATTGGTGGCGTTGTCGAGGTCGAAGATCTCGGCAAGGTGCGCATCGTCGTCCGCGATGCGTGCCAACACGCTCGCATCGCCGTACTTCGAGGGAATCAGGCGGTGGGTGTCGTAGCGCCTCACGAGCGTGAGCGGCGGCACCGCACCTGCCGCCGCGCGCGGCTCGCGCGCTGGGCTCAAAAGCCGCCCCGGCGGGCGTCGAGCAGTCGCCGCACGGTCTGCATCGCCGGCAGTCCCCCCTGCAGCATGAAGGCGAGCGGCGTCGCGCCGCCGAAAATGCGATTGGTGTTGGGCAGCCTCACCCACTCGTCGGCAAGCGCCTCCGAATGCAGGATATTGAGCGCCTTGAAGATCCCTATCAGGTAGGAGATCCGCATCAGCCGGTCGCCTTCGAGCGTGCGTCCTTGAGGATCCTTCTTCATCTCGTAGTAGGGTCCGTTCGTGACGCCGCCGAGGAGCTGGCGGGCATCCTCGTCGCGCACCTGCCAGCGATCCATGATGTTGAAGAACGCCTTGAGCGCTCCGCAGCTCAGGCGCTCCCGCTCGGTCCGCGACTGCAGGTCGATGAGCGGCGAGGGCTCATAGCGGCTCGACGGGTAGGTGAGCGAGGGCATTCGCGCGTCGACCAGGGTCTATACTGATGCGGATAATATATACTCCTGATTTGAATAACTCAATTCCCGTAGAATTCGCCGATGCGCATCCGTATCAGCCTCTGCGCCGCGGCTCTGGGCGTCGTCCTGCCTCTGGCCCTGGGATTGCCCGCGGCTCATGCCCAGGACGCCGGCTCGCAGGCCCCGACGGAACCGCCCCAGCAACCCGGGACGATGCAGCCCGGCTCACAGATTCAATACCCGCCGCCGCGCCCGGGGCTGGTCGAGCGCACGCTGAAGGACGCCGAGGCTTATTACACCGCCCCGCTGCGCTGGAACGGCCGCGACTGGGAGTACTTCGGCGGCGCGCTGGCCGCGATTGCCGTCGCCCATCACTACGACTCACAGGCTCGCACGCACTACGTCAGCGGCTCGAGATTGCCTTATGGACCGAAGGAGAGCGGCGAGCTCAAGGACGCCCTGCCCGGCGCCGCGCTTTTCCTCGGCACCTGGGGTTACGCGACCCTGATCGGCAGTCATGCGGGCGAGACCGAGGCCGGGAACATGCTGGAGTCGGGCGGCCTCAGCCTCGTGACCGTATATGCCCTCAAATACGTCGTCCGCCGCCCGCGCCCGGACTCCACCACCGACGCGAACCACTGGTTTGGCGGCGGAACCTCCTTCCCCTCCGAGCACACCGCTGCGGCCTTCGCCGTCGGCACGGTGCTCGCGGAATCCGGCAACCCGGAGTTCCGCTGGCTGCGCCGCACGATCGGCTACGGCATCGGAATCGGTACCGCGTACCTGCGGATGAAGCACAACGCCCACTGGCTCTCGGACACGGTTGCCGGCGCGGCGCTCGGCATGGCGACGGCGCACTTCGTCATGGACCGCAGCCAACAGCGCGAGGAGCAGGAAGACTCCGAGCTCTCGCTGGTGCCGGTGCAGGGCGGCATGATGCTCGCCTTCAGCACCAATTTTGACAACTGAGCTACGGAACTCTCCGAGCATCACCGAAAACCCAACGCACCTCTCCCTCGCAGGGATCGAGCAGCCTGCAGAGTTTCTCGCCCGGCGCCAGCGTGCGCAGGAGCGCGAATGCGCGGATCTGCGCGTGCGGGAACGCCGCGTGCAATCTACCGGCCGCGGCGAGCAGGGTTCGGCCGCGGGTGATCACATCATCCACGAGCGTCAATCGCAGGGGCGCCCCACGCTCTCGCACGAAGCCTCTCCCGCACGTCGACGCCCGATCGATGAATGCGTGCTCGATGCCGAAGGAGGTGTAATGCTCGAGGACCGAAGGCCGCTCGCCCGCGGGTGCAAAGGCGGACTTTCTGACGGCTGAGCGGCGGCGCAGGACCGGCCAGACCTCCGCTGCCAGTCCAACCTCCTTCAGGCACCAGGCCAGACGCTCGCCCACCCACGGTGCGGCGGGTACGGGAGCACTGCCCGGAACGGGCACCAGAATCACATCTCCGAGGCTCGAGGCGAAGCGTCTATGACCTATCGCCTCCAACCAGACCTGGGCGACGAAGCGCGGCAACCAAATCTCGTCCATAGCCTTCAGGCGTGCGCGTAGGAGCCTACCCTCCTCGCAAACAGGCCCGCCGCTGCCCGGCGAGTATGCAAAACAGGAGGCAAACGGCAGAGCCGGAAAACGCACACCGTTGCCGAGGCTCGCACTCCCCGCGATCTCATCCGGAAATGTCGTCGCCGAAGCCCGGCGTATCGCGCTCCCGCCCGATTTCTTCCCGGTCGCGTCCGGCATCGCGATCCCGAGGCTTTGCCGGGGCAGACGGACTTTCCGCCTCCCTTGCCCGGAGGCTCCGCCAGGCCGCGACCGCCCGCTGGCGGATCTCGTCCATGGAGAGTGGCGGCGAGCTCTTTCCTTCCCGTGCATGCGCCGTCCGCTCTCGGCTCGCGCGAATCTCGAGCCAGTCCTGAACCGCCTGCCGGCGCCGGGCCTCCATATCCTGCGGCCGCGCCTCCATGGGCTGCGCTTCGGACCTCTCCGGCACCCCCGCACTCTTCTGCGCCTCCTTTTCCTCATTCCGCGCCACGACCCGTTGTCGGTGCCGCTCCCGGATCCGCTCAGCCACCTCGCTCCGCTCGCCTCGCCTCTCGGCAGCGATCGCGCCGCGCGGCAGATGGGGCGTCGGCTCACGATCGATGCCCTGCGCCTCGAGGCTGCGGTGATCGATGCGCGCCTCGCTGTTGGCTTCGCGCAAGGCCTCGTTGGTCAGCTCCGCCCAGCGCGCACGCAGCGTCACGAACTCCTGGCGGGACGGAGGCAGCCCGAGCTCGCTGCGCACCTCTCCTGTCATGTCGATCCCGGCCTTCGCGCCGAGGCCCTCCGGCGTCACTTCCCGGGTCGTCGCGAGCAGGTGGGCGTGGAAGTTGCGCGGATCACCTTGCGGCCGCGGCTCGTGGATGGCGAGATCCACGGCGACGTTGTAGCGGTCGGCAATCTCCCGGGAGAAGGCCCTGGCGAGGGCGATGCGGCGCTCCGGCGACAGCTCGGCGGGCAGGGCAGCCATGTACTCGCGCGCCACGCGCGAGTTGCTTTGCTTCTCGGCCTTCTCCGCCGCATTCCACAGACTCGCGCGCTCGCGCGCCCACTCCATGCCGGCGTCGGGGCCCTCGAGTTTCGTCGGCAGGAAGATCTCCTTATGAAGCACGTCCTGGCGCTTGCTGTGGTTGTAGCGCGTGCCGGTGCGCTCGTCCCGGATGCTCTCGCCCGATCGGTAAGCGGCAGCACTGGTCGCGTTTCGGCCGGTGCTGCGCGTGACCGGTCTGATGTCCAGATGAAAGATCGCCATGGGTCTACCGCCTCTTCAGTGACACTCGCGCCGCAGGCGCACTCTCAGCCACACGGCGGACGAGGCCCTCTTCAGATATCCGGTGAGGTCAGGAAGCTGCTCCAGCTCCGACGGCAGCACCGCCGCCTCCGTGATGCGCTGCTCGCTGACGCTCATGGACCGGCGCCAACCCCGTCCGTCGAACAGTCCGCCGCCGTCGCGGCCCCGGGAGGTACTCCGGCGCGCGACTTCCCGCTCGCCGATCAGCCGCGAGGCGAATTGCGAGGTCCCGCCGTGCTCGCTCGCGGAACAGCGCAGGATCAGGGTGTTGCCGCAGTTTTCCACCAGGGTTTGTGCTTCGCCGCCGTAGGTACTCGACACCTGCGAAATAGACTGGAATCCCAAAACGCAGCGACCGCCGAATTTTCGCAGCCGCGCCAGCGCATCCTTCAGGCCATCGATCGCGCCCAGCGCGTCGAGCTCATCGACGATCAGCCACAGGCGCCGATCGGTACTCTCATCGCACAGGGCCTGGAAGATGGCGAGCCGTACCCAGGTCGCGATGATCGTTCGCAGCGCAGCGATCTGACTCGCCTGGTAGGGAAGAAAGAGGACGCCCCGGCCGTCGTCGATCCAGTTCCGCACGGAGAAGGCCCGCGCGCGCTGCGCCTGAACGTGCTCCAGAGCGGCGGCCGCCGAGCCGGCGACCGAGCGAATGGAGCCGAACATGCGGGCGTTCTCCGGCTCGAGAAAGGGCTGCGCGGGTGTGCCTGCAACGATCGGGCGCAGCTCCGCGCTCGGCGCCATCGCGATCAACCGCCACAGCCCGGCGACATCGTGACAGCCGATCTCGTGACAGCGGCGCACCACCGCAGCGAGAAAGGTGCGCGCATACCCGCGCCATTCCCGCCCCGAGGCATCCTCCGTCGAGGGCACCAGGCTGCTCGCGAGCTGCTCGGCATCGTAAGGCGCGCGGATCTCCGCGAAGGGATCCCATCTCGCGGACCGCCAGTCAAACGGATTCAGGATCACATCGCCGCGGCCAGGATCGTGAAACCGCGCGAGATAGCCGCCGTCCGGATCGGTGATCACCGCGCGGTCGCCCCGGTACAGCGCGCTCGCGAGCAGCTCGCGAATCGCCGTGGACTTCCCCGTACCGGTCGTGCCGATCAGCTTGAAATGCTTGACCTCGTCATGCGCAGGTATGCCGATGCCGGCGAGCGTGAGCGGCGGTTTGTGGCGCAGGAGTTGCAAGCGCGCGGTACGCCGCTGCGCGGCGCGGCCCGGCTCTATTCTGGCGCCGCGCCGGTGAACATCCCGGTCTCGCGATCCGCGCGAGAGCGCGAACGCAAGAAGCAGCACGATGACCAGGAACCCTTCGATCACCGGGCGCACCGCAGCCAGATTCCACGACGCCATCCACGCGGCTGACATGACCCACTCGCTTCTGGCTCAGTATCCTTGGATGATCAGGTAATCGGCATTCGCTCCGTAGACCGGAGCATGACGATCCACCCGCACGCAGAGCCGGCCGCGAGCCCCGCACCTTCTGAGGTCTACGGCGCCCCCGCGGCGCTGCAGCTGCGCGATGTTGGCGAGGAGAGCGTCGCGGCGGGAGCGCAGCTCAGTGATTTCCGCTCGTGAAGGCAGCATCCACCACGCCTCCCCCATGGCGACCGCGGAACAGACGGTTGCGATGGACACCGTCCACAGGAGCACCCGTACATTGGCCGCGCGGCGCACGCGGTGGAGGGAGTCCGCGGCGAGGCGGCTCTGGCTCTCCAGATTCCCGAGCTCCTCGGCAACGGTCCGGCGGACCTCATTGCGCACGATGCCCTCGAGATCGCGCGTGTGCGCCGCGAGTCTCTCCAGGCATTCCTGGCCGAGACGCTGCTGCGCCAGGGCCGCCTCCATCAGGAGCCCGTGCTTCATCGCCTCACCGCCCATCGCCTGCTCAGTCATGTTCCCATCCATCCAGGAACGCGCCCGATTCATTCGCGCGGCTCGCCTCCCGTGGCGGACCCGAGCGGTTTGGAACCTCTCGCGCCCGTTGCAGCGGATGCAGACTGACCCGCAGCCAATCAGGCGAGGAGGCCAGCTTGAGGAACCCCGCCAGATCCGGCAGCCGCTCGATCTCAGAATCCATCACCGCCGGCTCGACCTGCCGGTGCTCCGACTCCGTGATCGAAGGCAGGAGGTCACCGGGCCGCCGGGACTTCGAGCGCGCGATGCGCACGACCTCGCGCTGGCCGATGAGGCGCGAGGCGAATTGCGAAGTCCCGCCGTGCTCGCTCGCGGAGCAACGGAGAATCAACGAGTTTCCGCAATTCTCCACGATCGTCTGCGCCTCGCCTTTACCGTATGTGCTGGAAACCTGCGCGACCGACTGAAATCCCAGCACACAGCGCCCGCCGAACTTGCGCAGGCGCGCGAGCGCATCCTTCAAGCCATCGATCTGCCCGAGCGCATCGAGCTCGTCGACGACGAACCACAGTCTCTGATCGGTCTCAGGCCGGCTCATCGCCTCGAAAATGCCGATCCGCATCCACGCGGAGACCGTCGATCGCAGTGCCGCGATCTGCCCGGCGCGGTACGGGATGAAAAGCACGCCCCTTCCTGACTGTACCCATTGCCTGACTGAAAGCGGCTGCGACTCCTGACGCGCGACGTGCTGCAGCGCGCCGACGGCGGAGGTCAGTACGGATCGGATGGAGTCCAGCATCCTGTCGTTGTGCTCTTCGAAAAACGCTTGCGCCGGCGTGCCCGCAGTCAGCACTTCGAGATCTCCCTTCTTCGCGACGACGAGCAGCTCGAAGAGCTCCTTGACGTCCGTGACTCCACCGGCGCGCGCCTGACTGGTCACGGCGGAAAAGAGCGTGCGCGCGTAGCCGCGCCAGCTCCGGTCCTGTCCCTCGTGGTCCGGGATGAGAGCGAGCGCGAGCTGGTCGATGTCGTACTCTTCGCGAATCTCCCCGAAAAGGTCCCACTTGGCGCCTCCCGGCTCGAAAGGGCTCAGAATCGCATCTCCACGACGCGCATCGAAGAAGCGACTCAGGTAGCCACCGTCGGGGTCCGCGATGATGGCCCGATCGCCGCGGCGGAGTGCGCCGGCCAACAGCTCGGCAATGGCCGTGCTCTTGCCGGCGCCCGTCGTGCCCATGAGCTTGAAGTGTTTCGTCTCGTCGCTCGCGGGGACGGGAACACCGGCGAGCGTGATCCCGCCCTGTCGCCCCTCCGCTGACGCGCCGCGCGCACGTCCGCTCGCGTGCCGCCTGCCGTGCTCCGCGGCGACTTCCTCTGCGTCGAAGACCGTTGTCCCCCTGATGTGGTCCTCGGTGCTCCGGGACGGCGCGGCGAGCACGCGGCCCCCACCGTAGCCCAGCAGGCCGCAAACGCCGGCGCCGAGCACGTATTCCGTCAAGCCGCCGGCGGCGATGTGCATCGAATGAACGAGCGGGCTGGCGAGAGACAAGCCAACTCCGGTCGCGATCATGAGTGCTCCCGCAACCGCCGGCGAAGCAGCGTAGGCCCGCCACTGCGCGCGCCCGCGCGCCATCGCCATCCACATGGAGCCCTGCACGGCGGCGAAGTCCCACGCGAGGCCCGACCAGCCGCGCAGCGCCTCGGGGATCGTCCCAACGGACCCGATCAGCATTGGAGCGGCTCCGCAGAGCGGGAAGCGCGCGCTGGCGGCGCGCCCGAGGCGGACCGAGGCTGGTACCAGATCTCCTTGATGTACCGCTGGTGACCCTCCACGCCGCACTGGATGACCACGTCGATGAGGCGCCGCAGGAGACTGCGAATGTCGCGGCGGGCCAGCTGCCGGCCGCCTTCGCTCTGCTTCACGAGCAGCACGAGTTGCTCGAATGCCAGCGCGGCGCTCGAAGCATGGACGCTGGTGATCGAGCCGGGATGTCCGGAGTTGACGTTGCGCAGGTAGTCGAACGCCTCTTCGGCACGCAGCTCCGCAAGGAGGATGCGATCGGGCTTCATCCTCAGGGTGGCCTCGAGGAGCTGTTTCGGTGTGACCCGGGCGAGGCCCTGGGCATCCTTGCTGTAGTAGAGCCGCACGTGGTTGGGATGCGTGTCGAGCACCAGCTCCGGCGCATCCTCGATGGTGACCAGCCGCTCCTGGGGTGGAATCTCCCGGATCAGCGCCTTGGTCCAGGTCGTCTTCCCCGATCCGGTGGGGCCCGACACCACGATGTTGCGCCGGCTGCGCACCGCGAGCCGCATGAAAGCCTCGTATCTTTGCTCGGCGAGGAGTCCGCGCAGCTCGATCTCGACCTCCTCCGGGCCGCTCTGCGCTGCGCGCGTCCTGAGGAATATCCCGCGCTGCGTGAGCTCACTCACCGACCAGACCTCCTGCGACGGCCGCCGGATGTTGACGGCGACGCAACCCTGTGTGGTCGCCGGCGGGATCGCGATCTGCACGCGCTCGCCGCTCGGAAGAGATGCGGAAAGGAGCGGCGAAGTCTCATCGACCCGTTGCCGGCTGAAATTCGCCACCAGCTTGGCGAAGCGGCGGCACCAGTCGAGGTCGGCATAACCGGCCGGCTCGCGGCGCCAACCGGCGCCTGTCTCCAGGAAAACCTCCAGCGGCCGGTTGATGCAGATCTCCATGACATCCGGGCGCGCAAGCAGCGGGCGCAGCGGCCGGATGAGCAGCTCGAGCGCCGAGGCATGCCCCGGGCCGCAAGCATCGGCGCGGACTCGCTCAGCGGGCATCGAGCTCATAAACCGGCCTGAAGTCGATATCCCGGGCCACCAACACCTGGATGCGCGCGCCATTGCGGACCCGGATCGTGGGTGGAATGCTCACCGTGCCGCGAAGAATCTCGGTCAGCACGTCTTCCGACGCCGTGGGGTCGAGAATCACCGCGCCGCCGCGGGAGGAGGACTGCACTTGGGATTGCACGACTCCATCGAGGGTTGAGACGAGCGCGGCGGCGCCGAATCGCTGCCAAAAATGACGATTGACCTTGCCTTCGAGTCCGGACCGGCCGAGCGCGTCGGTACCCGGGGAATCGAGCTGCACCACCACCCCCGCGGGGGTACGGGCCTCGGTCCAGACCACGAACACGCGCGCCTGCCCCTGCCGGACTTCACCACGCGTCTCGCCGATCAGCTTCGTGCCCCGATCGAGCAATACGACCGTCCCGTCGGCGCTGAACGTGTCGCTCGCCGTGACGCAGGTGGTCATGCCTGGCAGCGTCGAATCGATCGCGGTCTCCAAGGTGCAGTCGATGAACGACCCCTTTGGAAGCAGCAGGCGCTCCATCGGCAGCACCTGCGCCCGCGTGGCACGCGGCACGCCGGGCCGCAGCAGTGACTCCAGCTCCTCGCCCTTCGCTGCGGCTGGCGTTGTTGGTCTTTCGCCATTGGCATCCGAACGGGCCATCGTGGCTGCTGCATCCAGGCCGCCGGGAGCACCGTCGGATCCGCCACGCGCCGCGAAGACTTCCCCGGACAATCGGCGAGCGAGCGCCTGCTGGCGCGCAGAAGGTCGTCCCGGTGCGCCGTAACCGGAGGATGACAGCGCGGGAGGCGCGCGAGCCAGGGGCGGCTCGGACAACGAGCTCGACGGCAGCGCAGCCGCAGAAGATGCCAACTGCGCCGCGGCGGACGGCATTACTGTTGGCGCGCTGGACGCCACCGAAGCTGCTCGCGCGGGGCCCGCTGGCGCGATTCGCTCGAAGGGGGGCAACGACATCCCCTCGCCGGGGGATCCCTCCATCGGCGGGTGAGCCCGGCCCTGCCTCGCAGCCGGGTGCGAGAGAGCCTCGGCGTAATACCACGCCAGCATCGCTGCACCCACGGAGATCATCAATCCGGCCGCCAGTACGCTGCTCATGTTCGACTGCAGAGACCGCGCTCCCCGCACGATGGGCACGCCACGCTCGCCGGGAATCGAGCCCGACGAGACGGCCCCGGACGCCGACGCGGATTCCCTTTCCGATTCCGGCGGAGGGCTTCCTCGCCAGGGGAGCCGGATCATGGCCCGACCCCCGATCCCACGCTGCGTATCACGCGCTGGACATTGGGCGCTATCGTTCCCGATGCGAGGCGCTGCCCGCCTCCCGTGTAGGCACGATCGACGATGCAACCGGCCAACTTCCCGCGCCTCACGATGAGGCGTCGCGCGACCCGCTGAACCACGATCCGGCCCGCCTGCACATCGAAGTTCACCAGGGATTCGCTGCCATCCTCATTCAGCGCAAAAACGGCCGGCAGCTCGGCGTGGGCACCGAAAATCAGCGTCGTCTGCACGCCATCGTCCCACGCGGCAACCGGCTTCAGCGACGGGTCACCGCAATACCAGTAGTCGTAGTTTCGCGCCCGAAAGCCTCGGGCCGCGGCGAGGTCGGTCGCAAGCCGCCGGTCCCGCGATCCGGCGTGCACGACGGCGACCGGGTACTCGAACCGCAGCGCGTAGATGACATCGGCGCCGCTCGGGTCCGGAGACCGCGACCCCGTCTCGTAGTCGAAGAGATAGGTGCGGCGGTTGGTGAGCACGGTGAGGTTCGTGGCGACGTGTGCCGCCCGCGGCTTCAGGAATAAATGATTCCG
>Ga0134128_10010725_pt1 | contig 10977 bp, 9 predicted proteins | sample KB31754_FD_96462 | JGI IMG/M metagenome (GOLD analysis project Ga0134128, IMG submission 96462) | Terrestrial soil microbial communities with excess Nitrogen fertilizer from Kellogg Biological Station, Michigan, USA - KB3-175-4 | ecosystem: Environmental > Terrestrial > Soil > Unclassified ...
CACCGCGGAAATAATCATGCCCATGGGGTGCGCATCGTAATGAAAGCCGTCGAGAAATTTCTTGATGCTTTCGTGAATGAACGTGTGATGCGTGACGTGGTATGTCCAATCTTCCAGTTGCGCACTGGTCGGCAATTCTCCGTGCAGAATCAAATAGGCTGTTTCCAAATAAGTGCTTTTCTCGGCGAGTTCCTCGATGGGATAGCCGCGATAACGGAGAATGCCTTTGTCGCCGTCGATGAATGTGATGCGGCTGATGCACGATGCTGTGTTCGTGTATGCCGGGTCATAGGTCATCATGCCAAAATCGTCTTCGTTCACTTTGATCTGGCGCAAATCGATGGCGCGAATCGTGTCATGTTGTACGGGAACTTCATACTGCCGGCCCGTGCGATTGTCGGTGATTGTCAGTGAGTCGCGACGCGGCGCGCTTGTCTTGTCGCTGGCTGGCGCGACAATGGGTTTGGTTGGATTCAAGTCCGGGCCTCCTCGACTCGCTGCCTTGCAATGCGGGCGGGTCAATAAACGACATTTCAGTTTACACTAACTGCGCCGCGCTGAAAAAATTTCCGCTCACTTCCGTTACAAGAAATACATGCCGCGTACGCAAATCCATTCGCCTGCGTATGGAACCCGCGCGATGTCCTGCAAATTGCTAGCGCCCTTTTGCCGTGAATGCCTCAGATGTAACGCGATGCCGATATGCAAACAGCTTCTCCAGTTTTCGCTTTACGAACCAACCCGCAAAAAAATCCGCGACCGCGCCCATGGGCAATTCGTACTCGATGCGATCCTCCAGCCAGCAGGCCGCGGCGCTATCCGGAATGAATCGGTGGGTATGTTCCCAGCGACGGAATGGGCCCGAGCGCTGGAAATCCCGGAACTCTCGTCCTTCCAAGTATCCACGATGCTCGAATTCCCAACGCACGCGAAACGGGCCCATGCGTACTCGAAATGCGCCGTGTGCCCCATCGCTAATTCCGGAGGCGGGCTCCAGAATTTCAATCGGCTCCCACGGAGGCGTCAACCGCTCGAGCGCGCCGGGCTGCGCGTGCCACGCGAAGACCTTCTCCGCAGGCGCCTCGATGCGCACTCGCCGTACAAAAGTCTCACTCACGATGGCGAAGTCTCGATTGGATCGGAAGCATATCAAAAAATGATTATCGCACGACGAAGTTGGCACCAAAAAGAATACGGAAGCGCGCGACCGTCCGCTTCGAAACAATCGTCGGAAACGATCAGACTCTATATTGCCGTCGGAGACAGAGCGTTCAGTTGTTGTCCGCAGGCCAGTTCCGCCCGTTCCACGCGATTTCGTCCCGCATGTTTGGCGCGATACAGAGCCACATCCACGAGGCGCAGCAATTCGTTGACGTCGTTCTGGCCACAGCCATGCGTCAACAAAGCGCCGAAGCTCGCCGTGACCGTAATTTCTCCTTCGGGAGTTTGCACCGGTGTCCCCGATATCGCCTTGCGCATTCTGTCCGCCAACCGCAGGATGCCTTCGTCGGTCGAGGACGGGAATACCATCAGAAACTCTTCGCCGCCGTAACGCCCAACGCAATCGTAGGGACGCGTGCATTTCGTCATGCGCCTCGCTATTTCCTGCAGCACCAAGTCTCCCGCCATATGCCCGCACTTGTCGTTGACTGCCTTGAAATGATCAATATCCGCGAGAACGATCCCCACCGACTTGTTTTCGCGACGGGCGCGCGCCAGTTCACGAACCAGAAAATCGAACGCCGCACCGCGGCTCGCTACGCCGGTCAACACATCATGGGTCGCCTGGAAATGCAGCGCGTCTCGCGCCGCGATGAGCTCGTCTTGCACTTTCAGGATGCGTTCACCCACTTGCAAACGCGCCCGCAATTCTTCCGCATCGAAAGGTTTGGAAAGATAGTCATCGGCGCCCGCCCTGAGCCCCGCGAGCAGGCTCTGCTTATGATCGCGCGCGGTCAACAGAATCATGTACGTGTACGGACGCTCCGTTTTCTCGCGAACTCGCCGGCAAATTTCAACGCCTTCAATTCCGGGCATCATCCAATCGAGAATCGCCAAGCGCGGCGGATCCTGGACTTCGAGCAACGCCAACGCGTCATCTCCTTTGGTGACGGCGACAACGGCATAACCCCACTTCCGCAGGAACGCCTCCAACAACCGGAGGGAAACCGGTTCGTCTTCAGCAATCAGAATTTTCGGACCCATTTTGTCCTCATCAGTCAAATCTCTTTCTGATTCGCCGCCTCGACCGCCGGAGTGCGAAACACCTCAAGCGCCGCCAGCAACCGTTTGAGTTCATCCTCGACAACAACAAATGTCTGTGCGGTTCGTGTCAGATTGCTTTCCTTCGCGAACTTTTCCATCTCCTCGACTGCGCGGTAAGCGCCGCGGCGTGCAAAAGTTCCCACGGATCCTTTCAAAGCGTGCGCCATGCGCGCCACTCCCGCGGCATCTCCTCGCGCGACAGACTCGCGCAACCCCTGCAAGACCTCCGGTAATCCGGTCGTGAAAAGTCGAACGATTTCCGCCAGCAACTCGCGATCACCCTGCACCTGTTCCAGCAGTTCAGCCACGTTCAAGGGATCGGAGATTGCGGGCGCAATCGCGCGCGGCTCGTCTTGCCGGTGTGGAGTCCGCAGTCGCTCGATTGCGGCAAACAGCGTTGGGGCATGGATCGGCTTGGGGATGTAATCATCGGCTCCGGCCTCGATGCATTTCTCCTGGTCGCCCTTCATCACGTGCGCCGTCAAACTGATGATCGGCAGATGCCGCTTGGATATTTCCTCGTTTGATCGAATCACGCGAATGGCTTCGAGCCCATCCATCTCCGGCATTTGCACATCCATCAGAACCATGTCGATTTCCGCCTTCTCCACCGCCTCGAGCGCCTCAATTCCATTCCTGGCGATCACCACTGTATACCCGCGCTTTTCCAGCAGCCGCTTGGCCAGTTGACGATTCACAAGATTGTCTTCCGCAAGCAAGATGCGCGTGCCATTGCCCGTATCGGAGTTTTGTGGAACTTGTTGCACATCGTCCCCAGCCTCCGTCATTTTCTCCGTGCTATGCATGGCTCCCAGAATGGCGTCCAGCAATTCCGAGGGTTGCACCGGTTTTGTAAGGAAGCCCGCCAGCCCGGCTTCTTGACTGCGCGCGATGTCGCCCGATTGCACCGTCGAGCTGAGCATGAACATGTTCAGTGCGGAAGCTTCAGGCGTTTTCTTGACACGTTCAGCCAGGGCAAACCCGTCCATCTCGGGCATGTGGGCATCGATCAAGGCGAGCCGGAAGGGGTCGCTTCCGTGGTTCCCGCTCGCCAGCAACTTCAACGCTTCGCTCCCAGAGCCCGCTTGCTCCGGCACCATGCCCCATTGGCTCAATAGCTCCGTCAGGATTAACCGGTTCGTCTCATTGTCGTCCACCACCAGCGCCCGAAGCCCGCGCAGAGCGGTCCGCTCAACTGTTGCCGACGGAATAAAGGTGGCATCAGGAATCTTGAGCCGCGCGGTGAAATGAAAGATGCTGCCTTGCCCCGGCTCGCTTTCCACCGAGATGCTGCCGTTCATCAGCTTGACCAGGGCTTGCGAAATCGTCAGCCCGAGTCCCGTGCCGCCGTATTTGCGCGTGGTTGAGCTATCCGCCTGGGTGAACGCTTCAAAAATCAGATCCCGCTTCGCAGCAGGGATTCCGACTCCCGTGTCACGCACGCTAAAATGCAATTCGACTTCTTCCTGGGTCTCGCTTTCCACTTTCACCGAAACAACAACTTCGCCGTGTTCCGTGAACTTGATCGCGTTCATCACCAGATTCACCAGTACTTGCCGCAAACGTCCACTGTCACCCACGAGCCAAGTCGGCACTCCTGCGTCCACGTGCCACGCCAGCTCCAATCCTTTTCTGTGCGCCAAATGCCCGAGTGCTTTCAGCGCCTCTCCCATGCTTTCGCGCAGGGCAAAGGGCGATAGGTCCAGATCGAGCTTCCCCGCCTCGATCTTGGAGAAATCCAGAATGTCGTTCAGCAGCGTCAATAGCGAGTCCGCCGATGATTTCACCATGCCGAGATATTCGCGCTGTTCGTCGTTGAGTTTCGTCTCCAGCGCAAGCTGAGTCATTCCGAGGATTCCATTCATCGGCGTACGTATTTCATGGCTCATGTTGGCGAGGAATTCGCTCTTGGCCCTGTTCGCCTCTTCGGCCTGTTCTTTCGCGTTTCGCAACGCTTCGTCTGCCTTCTTTCTCTCGCTGATATCGTGGTAAATGACCAATGTTCCGATCTCTTCTCCACCCACGCGCATCGGAACGCCATACAATTCCACGTCGAGCAGCGTGCCGTCGTTCCTGCGGCGTTGCGTTGTTGCTTGAACGGTCTCTCCGATCCGGCGGCGGCGGGCAAATTCCGCTGACTCTTCGCTGCATTCTCGTGGTGTGACCAATGAATTCAACTCCACGCCGATTACGTCCGCCCGAACGTATTGAAACAACCTTTCAAAAGCGGAATTACACATCTTGATCCGGCCCTCCGTATCAACCGCAACGATGCCCAGCGGACTCGCGTCGATCAGCGTGTCAAGGTAAGACGTGCGCTCGGCCAGTTCTTCCTCTGCCCGTTTTCGTTCAGTGATGTCTTGATAGAGCGCGTAGCCCCCCATAGTTTCCCCATTCACAAGCAAAGGCAGTCCGTGAAGCTCTACATCGACAAGACTGCCATCTTTCCGCACTCGGCGTGTCATCACGTGTGCGCTCTCCCCGTTCATTCTTCCGCGCGTGATTTCTCTCGCCTCGGCAGAAAACTCGCCAGGCGCCACAAAGTCGTCCAAGACCGCTCCTTTCACTTCGGCCTCCGAGTAGCCGAAAATTTTCGTGAATGCAGGGTTTGCCGACCGTACGACGCCATTTTGGTCAGTTACAACGATGGCCAAGGGGGTTCCCTCGACCAGCGCGTTCAAGTAGGCCGTCCGTTCCGCGACGCGCTGTTCGAGTTCGGCTCGCGCTCGCTCCAGTTCCTTGTCGCGGCCTTGAATTCGCGCCAACATGGCGTTGAACTGTTCATAGAGAAAGCCAATTTCATCTCCGGTTTTCGAAACCATGCGCACGGAGTAATCCTTGTCGATGGCTATTGCGAATGCGGTGCGCGCCAGCTCCAGAATTGGACCCGAGATGGAACTTTGCAGCCGCGATCCCACCAGTCCCGCCAAAAGCAGCGAAACAAGCAGCGCAAAGCCCACCATCGCGGCAAGCCCTTCTTCCCGCGCCACGATCGCACTCAAATCGGATTCAAGGTAAATTGTCCCGGCGGGCTTGCCCTTCAGTTCAATAGTGTGGAACGCCACCGCCTTGTGGGCCGCAAAACGCGCACCGTCCGTTTCAATCGGCGGAGGCGTAAACGCATCGTTCGTGAGGTCGCGGCTGTAAACCGCGAGCACTTTCCCTTCCGGCGTGTACAACGCCGCGTGCGTCAACTGTTTGTCGGCCCGCAACGATCGCAGTATGTCTCTTGCGGTTTGTTCGTCACGGAAGGTCAAGGCCGCTTCGGAATTCGTGCCGGTGATTTCCGCGAGTGTAGTTACAACGCGAAGGCGCGATTGGCGAGCCGCGCGAATGTCGTACACGGCGAACATGGCGCACGCGGACACAACCGCCAGCCCGCAGGAAATCAGGATAATGCGCGTCAGTTTGCCGCGAATCGATTGATGCTTGAGAGCCGTCGGCATCCTAGTCCGCCGTGCTATCTGTCGCCATCGTGAATTACCTTTGCCAGTGCGAGCAAGGCCGCTCGAATTTTCAAGCCAGCTCTGGCGGCAGCGTCCACGTTGATCAGAAAGTTGATGTGTCCGCCTTCTTGGACAAATTGGATGATGCCGCCATTCGCCGCGAAATCGTTCGTCTCACTCACCGTCAGCACTCCTGCACGGCTCAATTGATTCAGAATTTTCGACTGTCGTTTCTTTTCGGACGAACTCACAAACAAGACGTCGCAGTCACCCAAATCCTCAAGCCGCTTCCCGCGCACGACCACCGGCCGGCGGTCGTCGATCGGATGGCCCAGGATCGATGCGTCCAACAAGACTCCAAATGGATCCCGACCCAGAACACAGAAATTAATGTTTTCGTTTGTCCCTTTATTGCCGGTATTCGCTGAACGCGGCCATTCGACAAACTGGGCGAAATGGTGCAAGTCCTCGGCTTCAACTCGATAGACTGCCGGACTTTGCGCCCGTCCTGGCAAGGAACCACCGGCCAGCCCGCACGTAATGGATCCCAACAACAAAATTCGGGAAATAGTTCGCACACTTCGCATCACAGTTCGGAATTAGCAGGAAGATGGCCAAACCTGATGCAACGGAGCATGAGGCAAAACACCTATAATCATGGTGATGCTTCGAGCCTCTGAGACAAACTGCGCGGGTGAATCCGGTTTCTCTGTGCCAGTCGCGACCGCTGTGCCGAATTGAAACGCGGCCGTACTACTCCCATTTCTCTATGCTAGACTTCGCCGTTAGTTCGCCATTCACTTGGCAACAAATACCCAGCCGAGATTCCGCGCGGGAGGGACGGGAGAAAAATGAAGAGATTAGCCCTAGCGTTATTGAGCGCCGCGATTTTTTTTGCCGCCGGCGTGAAGGCCCAACAGCAACAGCCTTCCTCACCATCAAGCAACAGCACTTTTGTGCTGAAGCCCACGCCGAAAACAATCTCCTGGGGCTTCTACGCCGCAAACGCCACGCCGGTTCTTCGCATCCATTCCGGCGACACGGTTGAAATGCAAACTTTGATCACTTCGAGTCCGAAGGCTTTGCAAGGAGCCGGCGTGCCCGCGGATCAGGTTGAACAATCCCTTCGCGACATTTTTGATCAGGTGAAAGACAAAGGCCCGGGCGGCCATATCTTGACGGGTCCCGTCTATGTGGAAGGAGCGGAACCTGGCGATGTCCTGGAAGTGCGCATCCAATCCATTCGCCTCGCCATTCCGTACGCTTACAATGCCTTCGGGCCCGGACGCGGATTTCTGCCCAACGATTATCCCTATGGACGAATGAAAATTATTCCTCTCGACGCGCAGCGCATGGTCGCGCATTTCGCCGACGGAATTGAAATTCCGCTGCATCCGTTTTTCGGCAGCGTGGGGGATGCGCCGCCGCCCGCCGCCGGACGCATCAGCAGCGCCCCGCCGTGGATGCACGCGGGCAATTTAGACAATAAGTATTTGGTTGCCGGCACCACGCTTTACATTCCCGTAAATGCCAAGGGCGCACTTTTCTGGGCGGGTGACGGCCATGCAGGCCAAGGCGACGGCGAAGTGGACATCACGGCGATGGAGACCTCACTCATCGGCACGTTTCAGCTCATCGACAGAAAAGATATGCATCTGCTTTGGCCGCGCGCCGAGACGCCCGATTACTACATGACTATGGGCATCCATGAAGATCTGAATGAAGCCACCAAGATGGCCGTTCACGAAATGATTGATTTCCTGATGCACGACAAACATCTCTCGCGGGACGATGCTTACATGCTTTCGAGCGTCGCTGCCGATTTGCACATCAGCGAGCTCGTGGACGGCAATAAGGTGGTCAGCATGATGCTGCCGAAAGCGATTTTCACTCGCCCCGACAGCCGCTAATTAGATGTCTTACAGGGCCCGGCCAAGATCAGGCCGCACCCGACGTATATCAGGCGATTTATCGTTGTCTCGAAATTCCACGAACGGTTTCACTCGGCACGGAGCGCTGTCGCTTCGTCGGCCGCAATATCCAGCACCGAGTCAAGATGCGCGACTTTGATAAGTTGTAAAACTCGCGCCGTTGGTGAAAAAAATACGCAACGCCCTCCGCAGCGCCTTACTTCCGCGCAGTGTCGCACCAGCGCGCCCAGGCCCCAGCTGTCCATGTCGGACACCCCGGCCATGTTAATCGCGATCTGCCGCGCTCCTTCATAAAGCAGTTCCTTGATCTTCTGCCGAAACTCCTGCTCACTTTCGCCCACCATGAGCGGGCCGTTGAGATCGAGAATCGTCGTCGCGCCGAATTTGCGAACTCTGATTACCAAGTAAACCTCGTAAACCGCACGCTATCCGAACCCGCCGCTTCACGCAAACAGAACGACTCTCTTCCTAGCAACTGCACTGCGTCGCCTGCGGAAGGCCATTCGCATTTGCATCTCAATGGATGCGCGTCAGAAGCTCTGCGTTCCCGCTAGTTTTATATCCTCGCAGCCGCCCCACAACGGAAGTTTGCAAAAATCGCAGCGCTGCGCCGTCGCAACCAGCCCGAACCAACGCTCGCGCGCGAACACGCGTCCGCAGCGCGGACACGGAAAGCGGCTCACGTTATAGCCAGTCACCCAAACCATCGCCATGTATGCCAGCAGCAGTTCCGCGAATCCGCCGGTACTCAATCCCAACAAATTCTTGATGGCGATGCCAAAAAAAAGAATCGAGAACAACCCTGCGAGAAGAATCCAAAAAGCGGCGCGCAAACGGCGAAACCTTCGCCATTCACGATCATACCGCGCCTGCCGGTCGGGTTCGTGCGTCGTCATTTTCTTTTCGGCGGCAAAAACTTCTTGTCGATTTTCGCGATCACCACGTAATTCGGATCCACCATTTCCGCCAGCCGAATGCGCGCGACTTTCGACAGCAATTCATACGCATCCAAATCGCTCAGACCGTAATCCTGATGAATCCAATCGACCAGCTGCGCGAAAGCGATACGCAGCGAATCGTCGAGGGGGCGCGTGATGCCCGCGGCCATCAGTTCGTGCTCATTCTCGAACCGCGGCCAATCGATTTTCCAGTGTTTAATCACGCGTACTTCCAGGCGGACGCGCAGCGGTACTTCAATCGCCGTGCCTGCGATTTCTCCATCGCCCATCGCCGCGTGTCCATCGCCAAAGTAGAGCAGCGCGCCCGCAACGTTGACCGGCAAATAAAGCGTGTTTCCAACGCTCGCCTCGGGCGAGTCCATATTGCCGCCAAAATCCGCGGGAACAACTGAGCTGCGCGATTCGCCGCCCGCGGGCGCCACGCCAATGCAACCGAGAAAGGGATGTAGTGGAATCTTCGTCGTGAAATTCGAATCGTCCGCCTTGAACGTCGCAGTATTCGTCGCCGCGTCAATGGGATAAAACCAGATACGCTCCGGCAGCGGCTGATTGATCATCGGCGTAAGGCCCGTGGAATTCAGCGCGCCAAATCCCGGAGCCAGCGCACCGATTCCCTGTTTCCCATTTACTTCGAGCGAAAGGAAACGTATGGCCAGCGTGTCGCCCGGCTCGGCGCCATCGATATAAAACGGCCCCGTCAAAGGGTTATCGCCCTTCGCCATCGCCAGGGTGTCTCCGGGATGCTGGATGGCGTCGCCAAAGCAATCGAGCGTGTTCGCTTCGATGACGTCGCCCGAGTGGACATGGGCAACGGCCGGCGCCACGCAGTAATCGTATTTCACATTGTCATTCGTCGCGTGATAGCGCACCACATGCGCAGGCGCGGCGTTCGAAGTCGTTTGACCGACTGCTGGCGCCCCCAATGCGGTCGTTGCGATCGCTGCCAACAGCATCACGCCACACTCCTTTGTGATTCCCATGTTCAATTCTCCCATGCGCACGCACAGATTTTTGCGAAGCGCTAATTCTAGGCCACGCAGACGCGCCAAAAAAGCATTGTCTTCGGCTAGGTCTGTCGAAGATGAAATGGGGAAAGAACACGGTTGCTGGGATATAATCGTGATAAGAGGGAGTATGGCCGAAAAAGAGGTCATCTTTGCCGTCGAGGAATCACCCGAAGGTGGCTACGAAGCGCGGGCGTTAGGTCATCCCATATTCACGCAAGCTGATACGATGGATGAATTGCGTGCCGCGGTTCGCGATGCTGTTCGCTGCCATTTCGAACCGCCAGCCATGCCCAACGTCATTCGCCTTCACTTAGTCCGTGACGAGGTTATTACCGTTTGAAGCTTCCCCGCGATATTAGCGGTGAACAACTCGCACACGACTTGCGCCGTTACGGATATGAAATCACCCGGCAGACTGGCAGCCACCTTCGACTTACGTCAAACATCCATGGCAGCCAACATCACGCCACCATCCCCGCACATCGAGAACTTCGCGTCGGTACCCTCAACGCAATTTTGACGGAAGTGGACGAATACCTCGGAATGAGTCGTGACGCTCTCATAGCGGAGCTTTTCGGAAGCTAACATTTAGGATCAGACGATTTCGAGCATGCGATTGATCGCGCGGCGCGCGCGGCGGGCGGTTTCTTCGGGGACGCAAATCTGCGGTTCGAGAGTTTCGAGCGAACGCAGGATGCGATCAAGCGTGATCGTCTTCATGAATTCGCAGACCGCTTCGGGATTGACGGGACGAAATACTTTATTCGGCGCCATCTTCCGCAATCGGTGCAGCATTCCCACTTCGGTGCCGACGGCAAATTCGTCCGCGTGCGATTCACCAATGTGGCGCATCATGCCTTCGGTCGACAGAAAAAATGTGCGCGAACGCGGCAGGGTGCCGTCCGCGACGCGTGCCATGCACGAAGTGACGCAGCCGCACTCCGGATGAATCAGCAACTCGATGTCCGGATATGCATCCATCATATTCAGCGCCTGCTCGGGCCGTATCGCGCGATGCACGTGGCAGGAGCCGGGATACGCGATGATATTCGGCCGTCCCGTCTCGCGCGCCACGAATGCCGCCAAAAATTTGTCGGGAACAAATAGAACCGGCCTCCCGGCTGGAATCGCGCGCACGATTTTCGCTGCGTTCGCCGAGGTGCAGCAATAATCGCTTTCCGCTTTCACTTCGGCGGAGGTGTTGACGTACGCCACCACCACAGCATCGGGATAGCGCACCTTCCATGCGCGAAGCTCGTCGGCGGTGATTGTCGCCGCCAGCGAACAACCCGCGCGCAAATCCGGCAGCAGCACGATTTTCTGCGGACACAAAATCGCCGCCGTTTCGGCCATGAAGTGCACGCCGCAA
>Ga0134128_10010726_pt1 | contig 10977 bp, 10 predicted proteins | sample KB31754_FD_96462 | JGI IMG/M metagenome (GOLD analysis project Ga0134128, IMG submission 96462) | Terrestrial soil microbial communities with excess Nitrogen fertilizer from Kellogg Biological Station, Michigan, USA - KB3-175-4 | ecosystem: Environmental > Terrestrial > Soil > Unclassified ...
GTATATGTCGATCTTCATACGACCGATGGCAGCTTTCACGGATTCGCGCTGACCTATTCACCGTCGTTGAATCCTGCGTCGTACGCTCCGGGATTCGCCGGTGACCTTACGCGCGACACGATCATCCCGGAGATTCGCGCCCGCATGCACAACCGCGGATTCGAGATATTCGACTACGGTAACTTCGGCCGGAATGACGGCGGGGATCAGCTCACCGACACAGTGAAGAACGGTTGGTACACGTACGAGCACACGCCGCGCTACGGAACCAACTATTACGGAATTCGTGGACGGGTGTCGATCCTGAGCGAGGCTTACTCGCACGATCCGTTCAAGCGTCGCGTCGCGTCGACTTACGCGTTCGTTCAGGAGATTCTGTCGGCCGCGGCGAGACACGCGTCGCAGCTCGAGCAGATCCGTTCGACCGCGGATAACGTGCAGGAGCCCGATGTCCCGATTCGCTCGCGAATGACGACCAGGCCATTCGACGCGCCGATTCCGTTCGAGGTCCTGACGCGGACAGGCGATTCGACGAGGACGCAGGCTGGTGTGCCGAAGGGGATACGACGGACGGGCCGCTTCATCACGCAAGTCATGCCGGTGTACGACCGCTTCGAGCCGACACTCAAAGTGCGTCATCCGGATGCATATCTGGTCCCGAACGACGCGAAGATCGTGGCGCTGCTCAGGCTCCACGGCCTGACAGTCGAGCCGTTCTCGCCTGCCGGCAGGAACGGGCAGCTTTCCGTATTCACCGTCGATTCGGTGATCACGTCCGCGCGCGCGTTCCAGGGCCACAGGGAAACCCGCGTGACTGGCACGTGGAGTACGCCATCCGCGCGTGAGGTCGCTGCTGGCGGCTACATGGTTGTATCGGCAACCGGGCGCTTCGGCCCGCTCGCCGCTTATCTTTTGGAGCCGGAATCCGATGACGGACTCGTCGACTGGAATTTCTTCGACACGTCGCTGGCGACTGGCAAACCGTTCCCAGTAATCCGTCTATACCGGTAAGATGATCCGAAACGCACTGCTCTATCTGTCCAACCAGCCGCGAGTTTTCAAGTTCGTAAAGACCAATCGTCTGGCCAAGGGATTCGCTTCCCGCTTCGTTGCTGGCGAGACACTGGAAACCGCGGTTCCCGCGGTTCGTGAGCTCAACAGTCGTGGAATCACCGCGTCGCTCGACCTGCTGGGTGAGAGCGTTCATAACGAAGCCGAGGCACGCGCTGCCGGCGCCGCATACCTGAAGATCCTCGACCGCATCGCGCGCGAGCACCTGGACGCAAACGTCAGCGTCAAGCTCACCGCGATGGGTCTCGACGTGTCCGAGGAGTTGTGCGTGTCCATCATGGGCGACGTGCTCGACCGGGCGCGCAAGTACGGCAGCTTCGTCAGGCTCGACATGGAAGCGAGCAACTACACGCAGAAGACGCTCGAGCTGTTCGAGAACCGGCTCTACCCCGAATTTCGCGGCACGGTTGGCGTAGTGCTCCAGAGCTATCTGTACCGGACTCAGGCGGACGTGGAGCACATGAACACGCTCGGTGCCCGGGTGCGCATATGCAAGGGCGCGTACAAGGAGCCCGCGAGTGTCGCGTTTCCCGAAAAGAGCGACGTGGACGCGAATTACATTACGTGTATGCAGAGTCTCATTCTGCATGGCACCTATCCTGGTATCGCGACGCACGACGAAGTCATCATCGAGAAAGTGAAGCAGTTCGCGCGCGAGAACGACATAAAGCCGGATCGCTTCGAATTTCAGATGCTGTACGGCGTTCGCCGCGATCTGCAGGAGAAGATCGTTCGCGAGGGTTGGCGGATGCGTTGCTACGTTCCGTTCGGAACTCAGTGGTACCCGTATCTCATGCGCCGACTGGCAGAGCGTCCGGCGAACGTTGCATTCATGACCGGCAACATCATCAAGGAGATGGTGCGCGGCCGACGGTAAGCCGCCACTGAGTTGCGATGGGCCGATTTCTTCCCGCCGACCACGATGCCGGTGATGCCAATACGGTTGGCGGCTACCGCGCGGTGCATTCGCGGCCGGCCGCGTTCGAAGGCAAGGACGGCGCATCCTACAGCGTCGACATAGTCGTCGATGAGGTTCGCGATCCGCGCGGTCGCTTTGGAGCCTTCCTCCTGTTCGTGCACTGGCGGCGGGGCGATCCCGTAGCTTCCGGCCATCTCGAAACCGATTACATCGCATTCGGCGAGACCGAGGACACCGCGCGTGCGGCACTCGGCGCAATGCGGTTGAGCGACGCGAAGCATGCCCTCGATGAACTGATCACCCGTGCGGAGACACCTTCGCGGCCGTGGTACGACGTCATGCGGGATCAGTGACAGGAACACCACGAACTGAAGCGGGGCCGACCCATCTCGGCCGGGTCCTGTCGGGCACCGGCGGAGTGTGGCAGGTACGTACCAGCACCGGTGAGATGCGCGATGCCTCGTTGCGTGGCCGCCTCAAGCTCGAGAGCGATTCCGGTCTCAAGCTGTCTGTCGGCGACAATGTCAGAGTCATCGAAGGCGAGCGCGGCGACGGCTGGATGATCACCGAGATCCTTCCGCGCACGTCGCAGCTCGCGCGGCGCGAGCCAGGTGGGCGTGCCGGCGAACGCGTCGTCGTCGCGAATCTGGACCAGGTGATCGTCGTATTCGCCGCGGCGAACCCGGAGCCGCACCCGCGAATGCTGGATCGCTTTCTGGTGATCGCGGAAGCGAACTCGCTCGCCGCGCGCGTGGTGATCAACAAGACCGACCTCGCAGACGAGGAGGGGATTCGAGCGCGCTTCGCCGACTACGATGCCGCCGGCTATCCGGTCCATCTAACCAGCGCGATCAGGCAGACTGGGCTGACCGAGCTACACGCAGTGTTCGACGGAAAGACGAGCGCACTGAGCGGACCGTCGGGAGTTGGAAAGTCGTCGCTGATGAATTCGCTGTATCCCGGGCTCAACCTTCGAGTCGGCGCGATCAGCGAATCGGTGAACAAGGGGCGTCACACGACTGTCGGAGCGGTGATGCACCCGCTTCCGGCCGGTGGTTACGTCGCGGACACTCCCGGGCTGCGCGAAGTTGGAGTCTGGGGCCTCGACCCTGTGGATCTACCGGACTGTTTCCCGGAATTTCGGCCATTCATTCACGAATGCCGCTTCGGAAACTGTTCGCATCTATCGGAGCCTGGCTGCGCTGTCGCCGCGGCGGTTGAGTCCGGCGCGGTGAGCGCAGCCAGATACGATAGTTATTCGAGGCTGCGAGTGGAGCTCGGGGAGACTGAAAAGCGCTGGAGTAAGTAGCAGCGCCAGCGCCGTAACGTCACCTCGGCACGCAGATCAACGGCCGTGCCTGCGCGTCTCCCAGCCCTTCTTGGCGGCTCTGCTTCTCTCCGCGTGACTTTCGGAGTGACCACCTTTGCGCTCGGGCTCGCGATTCTCGGAGGTTCCCCGGCCGGATCCACCGGCCTTTCTGCCTCCGTGACTTATCGCATTTTCCGTCGCCCACGCACGCCGCTCCGATTCCTTTTCCGGAACACCGCGTGATTCGTATCCCTGCTCGATGTGCTCGGCCTGCCTTTTCTGCTTGTCAGTGTATGCAGATTTGTCGCCTCGTGGCATTGCGCCCTCCTGGTGGCGTGTAGAGTTGCCGAGCGGCAATCGTGCATAACACATGCCCTTGTGTGAGTATCAACGCCATGTCGTCGAGCACAAATTCAGGCGGTGCGTGACAGAGGCGCCGCGGATGTGCGCGCATGTTCTTCTTCGGCGCGCACGTGCTCTCACGTTCGGGGGCGCACTGGGAGAGGCCACCGTCTGGCAAGCGGGCACGCCGGCATTTCCATATCGCGCATTGCAGTGAGGAACCGCGCATCTGTCCGGAGGGGGTCGAAGAGAGGATTGCAGCCGAATATTCCACCCGTCTGCGCAAAGCGGCGCTGGCCGGCCGTGCTCATCACCACGCGCATGAGCGGCTCCTTATCTCCGAACACCATGTCCGCGGTCGCCGCATCCGCCCAGCCTGAGCGATCGCCCCACCGGCTGTGAAGGTGGTCTCGCATTCGCGCCGCGTCATTCCAGTTACCGGCGGCGGCGTACGCGAACACCAGAGCGGCGGCGAGATGTGCGTCGTCCGGGGCGAGGCGCACACCACGCGCGAGAGTGCGCACCGCGCTGTCGGGCTGCCCTCCAAACGCCTGTGCGAGTCCAAGAGTGTAAATGGCGAACCCGACCGTCGAGTCATGCGCGAGCGCGCGACGCGACGCAGCTTCGGCTTCGGTGAACCGTCGCGCGAACAGAAGAGCGGTGCCGATGGCCGCGGCCGGCACTGGCGCGAGCGGATCGAGTTCCGTGGCGTGACGTAGCTCCACGATCGCTTCGTCGGTGCGGCCGAGGTTCAGGAGGCTCATGCCAAGCCAATGATGCGCCGTAACGGATGACGGATCGAGCGCAACCGCTCTACGGTAGCAAGCCAGAGCGTCGCGGAATCGGGCGCGCATGTCGAGCGCGATACCCAACGCAAGCTGCGCGTCCGCGAGAGTGGGGTCGAGCCGTGCCGCGCGTTCCGCGCTCGCTGACGCCAGATCCGCCGCACGGTCTCCGCTCATGCTTGTCAGTTTCGTCGAATCTGCCGAGTCAGGCGGAAAGACTGGAAGGCTGCTGTAAGCGAACGCGAGACCGGCATGCGCGCGCGCGAACAGGGAGTCACGAGCAATGGCCTGCTGGAAATAAGCGATGGATCGGCTGAGGTTCGCGGCGCCGCGCTGAGTCCAGTAGTAGTGTCCCTTCAGGTACAGTTCGTAAGCCCCCGGATCCGATGTACCGCGTTGTCCGGCGTCCACGACGGAAGCACCGGTAGTTGGATCGGGCCTGCGCGTTACCGGCGCTTCCGGGCCGGTGTCCACCGACCCGCGCCGCGCTGTCCATGATCTCACAGCGAGCGCACCGCCGGCTGCGATCAACGCGATGGCAACGGTGGCAATGCGCGTTACGCTCCACCTCAGGATTCGGTGTTGCTTCCGTGTACCAGGCGGTTCCGCGACGCTTGGCGCTCGGTCGAGCATCCCGATAATCTCGGTCGCTGATTGAGGACGCGCGGCGGGATCCTTCTCGAGTGCTTGCATCACGAGCGCGGCGAGCGCTGGTGGCACATCGGGACGATGCGTGAAGAGTGATACCGGAATCTCGCTCGCGTGCGCGGCTGCCATCCCTTGCGGTGTGCGCTCGGAGAAAGGGTGCACGCCCGCCAGCGCTTCGTACGCGACGACGCCGAGCGCGTAAATGTCGGCGCGATGATCCACGTCGGCGTTGCCACGCGCCTGCTCCGGTGCCATGTAGGCTGGAGTGCCGGGTGACACGCCGGCCTGCGTTAAAGTGTTCGTGTCGTCGCTGTCTCGATGCTGCGTCGAAGATCGCGCCGCCGCCGCTTCCTGCGGCTCCTGGGCGCGACGCACTGCGCGCGCGATGCCGAAATCGGCGACGACTGCATGCCCATCTTCGAGCAGGATATTCGCGGGCTTGATGTCGCGATGCACCACGCCGCGGCGGTGTGCATACGCGAGTGCGCTCGCAACCTCACGCACCAGGCGCCGCGCCGCGTCAAGTGAAAGCTGGCGCCCGCCCGCGAGTCGTTCGCGCAGCGTCTCGCCATCGATGTACGGCATCACGTAGTACAACAAACCCGCAGCCGAGCCGGAATCATGCAGGGGCAGGATGTGCGGGTGTGTGAGCCCTGCAGTGACACGGATCTCTCTCAGAAAGCGCTCGGCACTCATCGCGGCGCCGAGCGCCGGGTCGAGCACCTTGAGCGCGACCGGTCGTCCATGTCTGTGATCACGGGCCAGATAGACGGTTGCGGTTCCACCGCGTCCAAGTTGCCGCTCGACGTCGTAGTGTCCCGATAGCGCCGCTTGGAGCGCTGCTTCGGCCGGTTCTTCCGCCGTCGGCCCCGAGGGTTCGTCGGCTGGCGTGCCGGCCGCATCGGACAGGATCGGCGCGGCGAACGAGGTCGCCGGTTGCACGAGGAAGTCCGGTGACCGTGCAGCGAGCTCGCACGCCTCCGCCTGTGCTTCAACTCCTGCGCGCAGAGATTCGTCGTCGCCGAATGCGTGCAGCAGAAAGGCTGCTCTGGCGTCGGGGGGTGTTGCCAGAAGCGCCTCCGCGCCGGCGCGAATCTGCGCCCAGCGCTCGGGCGTGGTCACTCGCTCTCCGCCCGAAGCGCCTGATACAGCCACCCCCTTGCCATCAGCCAGTCGCCCGCCACTGTGCGCTGGGAGACTCCGAGGGCCTCGGCAGTTTCCGCCTCTGTAAGACCGCCATAGAAGCGGCACTCCACGACGCGGCCGAGTCTGGCGTCGAGCGCCGAAAGACGCTCGAGCGCCTCGTCGAGTGCGAGCAACTCATCGCCGCGCGACGCTACGGTGAGTGCGTCAGCACTTGCCCCCACGTCCTCGAACGCAACTGGCTGCTGTTGTGATCCGCCGCGCCGGGCGGCCTGATGTCGGCGCGCGTAATCGACGAGCACTCGTCGCATCGCTCGCGCGGCCAGGCCGAAGAACTGTGCACGATTCGTCCACTCAGCACGCGTTTGATCGGCGATGCGTAGATACGCCTCGTGAACGAGCGCTGTTGTCGAAAGGGTATGACCGGCCGGCTCTACCGTGAGCTGGCGGTGCGCGACGCGGCGCAGCTCGGCGTAGACCAGTGGAATGAGCCGGTCCATTCCATCCGGTGCGCCGCGGCGAAGCATGGCGAGCGCCGCGGCTGTCTCCCGCTCAGCTGCCTCGTTCGCTGCCTCGTTCGCTGCCTCGTTCGCTGCCTCGTTCGCTGCCGCGTCTGCCTGTTCGGCCATCTCCGCACCTCGGACGATGCTGCGTAAAGGCGTTTGCGTCTTTTCGTTGGATTCTACGCGTTTGCTATGCGGCCCCAACGCTTCGGCCAAGATAAGGGTGAACGATCCGCGCGGCAATGCGGAGTGCGACGATCCCCGTTCTGGCCCTGGAGCCCACCTCAACCGTAGCCCAGGAGATTCACATGAGCATTACACCATACCCTCCCACGCGTCCTACCCGTAGCGGAGGCCGGCGCGGTACGACGTTCGCGGTTGCCGCGGCGGTCGCCGTGACGGCAATCGGCGCCTGCTCTGACGCGCCGACCGCCGCGTCAACTGCTTCAGCCGCGTCGCCGTCTGCCTCGGCCGGCGCGCCCGGAGGAGCGACGCCATCGAATTACACCGTCGTCGATCTCGGGACGCTGGGTGGCCCATTCAGTATCGCCTTCGACGTAAACAACGTGGGGCAAGCGGTCGGCTCCGCTCTGACATCCGATGGTCTGCAGCATGCAGCCCGCTTTTATCGAGGAACGACAATGGACCTTGGTACCCTCGGAGGACTGAACAGTCAGGCGAGCGGGCGAAACGAGAGCGCGGATCTGGCGATCCTCTCCGACACGCGTGATAACGATCCGCTCGCGGAGGATTTTTGCGCACTTCACAGCGGCCAGATCTGTCGCGCGGCGCGATGGCATGATGGACTGCTCACAGAGCTTCCAACACTGGGGGGCGCCAATTCCGTGGCTCTTGAGATCAACAATCGGAGTGAGATCGTAGGGGCCGCAGAGGACGGAACACCCGACGCGACCTGCATGGCGCCTCAGAAAAGCCATTTCCAGGCCGTGGTCTGGGGGGCTGACGGCAAGATTCACAAGCTCCCTCCGCTCCCGGGCGACGAGGTAGCACTTGCCCTCAAGAACAACGACATAGGCCAGGTAGTCGGTACCTCGGGGATGTGCTCGAACACAAACTTCGGTGGCTTCGGTCTGGGACCGCACGCCGTCCTTTGGGATCATGGCTCGCCGATCAACCTTGGGAATCTTGGTGCCCCCGAGAACGTCAACGTCGCGGCAGACGTCAACAACAGCGGCACGGTCGTTGGCGGAGCGGGGTTCCCCGACGGATCAACGCATCCCTTCATGTGGACAAAGGCAACCGGCATGCGCGACCTTGGCCTGATGAGCGCAGATCCAGCGGACGCGGCGAACACCCCATTCTCGATCAACGACCGCGGACAGATGGTCGGCGGGTCGTGCGACATCACGCTTGCTACATGTCGTGCCTACATCTGGCAGAATGGCACAATGACGGATCTCAATGACCTCGTTCCTGCAGATGCGCCGTTGTACCTGATATCGCCTTTGGGTATCAACGGCGATGGCGAGATTACGGGGTTGGCGATTGTGAAGAGCACCGGCGAGGCACATGCGTTTCTCGCAGTCCCCGTGTCCGGCAAGTCCGACAATGGTGCCACTCATGTTCCGAACGCGAGCCATCGCATGCCTCTGCCCCCTGCTGCACGCAGGCTGTTACGGCATTAGGCCGGGCGATTGAAAGAAGCGGTGGTAGCGTCGTGTGCTGCCAGACGGCGCCACCACCGCTTCGCACGCAACCTGCCGTCGCCGCTAGCCTTCCCGCGGAACCAGCTTCGTGCTACGCGTGATGAAGAGCAACGTCACCGCTATCGCGACAGCGCCCGTGATCGCACACGACAGCGCGGCGCCCCATATCAGTCCCGCGTGCGCAGCCTTTACAAGGTGTGGTGTCCACAGCTTCTGGAGCCCCACATCCACCGCACCAGCCAGAGCGCCGGACATTACCGCCCCAAGTGCAAGCATTCCTTTTCCGGTGAGCAGGCCGCGGACCCGACCCGACAGCGCCAGCGCAACCCAGCATGCGATCCCGGCCACCGCGGTGCGCTCCACGAGACGAACCATCGAGTTGCGCCAGATGCTCGGCATGATGCTCGCCCCGAGCACCTTGCGAAGGAAGATGTTGAGTGGGATCACCCCTATCGCCAACACGATCACCGCATACGCGATCGCGAAGAGAAGTATGACGATCGAGGCGCGAATCACGCGCGGGGAAGCCGAGCCGTAGAGGTGGCCTCTGGAATCGGTTGTAGCCATCATGTCCAAAGGACTGAGAAGCGTGCCGATCGGTCACCGGAACCCGGTCGGGGACGCAGTCGCGTCCTGGTCGCTCAGGCGGGGCGGGCGATGGTGGGACTCGCCGAGAGCTCGCGTGCCAGCGCCATCAGCTGTCGCGGGTCGCCCGGTGAATCGACGTAGGGAAAGTGCACCACCGGCACAGTGAGAAGTAATTCCTTCAACAGCGCCTGATTGGTGCGCTCCGCGGTGCCACCGCGCGCTTTCGAGAGAGTTGTCAACACCACCGCCCGAACACGCATCCCTTGCGCTCGCACGATCTCAAGGTTCATCAGGATCTGACTGACCGCTCCAACACTGTTTGGCGACACGATCACGATGTCGAGTCCCCATCGCCGGAACAGCGTGGCGAAGCTCTCGGTTTCGGTAATCGGCGCCAGCAATCCGCCCGATTCCTCCACTACCACGGCGTCACTCGTCGTGCACAGCTCGGCGAATGCGCGATCGAGCGTCTCGATGTCGATCGGCGAGTGTGCGCGGCGCGATGAGACAAGAGGCGTGGCGGTATCCTCGAATGCTACTGGCTGCACGAGCCGGTCGGGGTAGCTGATGCCCGATGCCGCTCGCATCTGTTCGATGTCAGTCGATCCGCGCCGCGCAACTGGTTTCATGGCGGCGACGCGGGCTCCGGCGTCGCGCATCGCCGCGATGATCGCCGACGCGACCACCGTCTTGCCGACGCCGCTGTCAGTACCGACGACGCCGATGCGGGTCAACGCGATTCCGGTGATGGATCCCGTCCCTAGCTGTTCTAACTCGGTGTCGCGGGAGCGGATCAGACCTTTGACATCGCGGCCGGCTCGCTCTCACCAGCGAGCGCCAGCGTCCAGTCGACCGGGACGTCCTCTCTGAGCGAATCCCGCACCGAGCAGTATTTGGTGACGGCGAGGTCGATCGCCCGCTCAGCGTGAACGCGCTCGATACCGGCGCCGGCTATCTGGAAATGCAGCGTAGCGCGCGCGAGCCTCCGCGGTATGCTGTCCACACGCTCTGCCTTGACGTTCACGCTCAGAGATGCGACCGGCGTGCGCCGCTTGGCGAGAATGTCGACCACGTCCACCGACACACAGCTCGCCAGCGCACAGAGCAATGCGTCGACCATGCCAGGCCCGGTCTTCGCCGAGGAGTCGAGATGTATGGTTGGACCACCCGGGCGGCCACCATCGAACCGTCCGTCGCCAGCCCAGACGACCGTAACCTCTGCCGGTATCGTGCCGCTCATGAGCCCACCTCGATCGGCGCGCGAACAGTGTTGCCCCATTCGGTCCACGACCCGTCATAGTTTCGGACCGTCGGGTATCCGAGCAGGTAAGTGAGGACGAACCAGGTGTGCGCGGACCGTTCACCGATTCGGCAATACGTGATGATTTCGTCCGATGCGGCAAGACCCTGCTCGCGCTCGTAGATCGCGCGCAGATCCGCTGAAGATTTGAAAGTCGCATCGGCGTTGGCGGCGCGTGCCCACGGTACCGATCGAGCGCCCGGGATGTGGCCGCCGCGAAGCGTCCCCTCCTGCGGATAATCGACCATGTGGGTTCGCTCGCCTGTGAATTCCTGTGGACTGCGTACATCGACCAGCGGTTTCGCGGCTTTCGATTGAGCCAGTGCGTCGGAGGCGAACGCGCGAATTTTTTCATCCGAGCGTGGCGGCGCGTCGTACGACGTGCGTGGGAACGACGGGCGCTCGCTCGTCATCGCGCGGCCTTCGGCTTCCCACTTCGCGCGCCCGCCGTCCAGCAGCCGGACGTTCTCCAAACCGAACAACTTGAATACCCACAACGCGTACGCGGCCCACCAGTTGTTCTTGTCTCCGTAGAGCACGACGGTTTTCGATTCGTCGATTCCGCGCGAGCGCAGCAGCTCCTGGAACTGTTCGCGATTCACGTAGTCGCGAATCACGGAATCGTTGAGATCGGTATGCCAGTCCAGCTTTTGCGCGCCTGGAATGTGTGCGACTTCGTACAGCAGCACATCCTCGTCGCAC
>Ga0134128_10010727_pt1 | contig 10977 bp, 12 predicted proteins | sample KB31754_FD_96462 | JGI IMG/M metagenome (GOLD analysis project Ga0134128, IMG submission 96462) | Terrestrial soil microbial communities with excess Nitrogen fertilizer from Kellogg Biological Station, Michigan, USA - KB3-175-4 | ecosystem: Environmental > Terrestrial > Soil > Unclassified ...
CTTTTTCCCCAGACGGAACACAAGTGACATTCGCTTGGAATGGAGAAAAACAGGACAACTGGAATATTTACGTCAAACAAATCGGTGTGGAACCCCCTTATCGTTTGACCAGTGCTTCGACTTCGGACTACAGCCCCGCATGGTCGCCCGATGGGAGCATGATCGCGTTCTTGCGAGATATATCGCCGGACAAGACTGCGATCATGCTTAGTCCGCAGCGCGGCGGATTGGAACGAACTCTCTCCCAGCTTCCAGGGGGATACAACATAAGCCTCTCCGACCCCTACGGGCTGCCCTATGGCTCCTTGCTATCTTGGACTCCGGACTCAAAGTGGATCGTCGGGCCCACCTCAGCGGGGCAACGTTTCGGCGGCTTGCACCTGTATTCGGCCGAAACAGGAGAGCAGAGACCTTTGACCGAGCCTCCGTCTGACGTACTCGGAGACATAGCTCCGGCGATATCACCAGATGGCCGGACACTCGTTTTCTCAAGAGTCTTTCCTGATGGCTATAACGTGACACTCTGGTCCCTACACCTAGGACAAGACTACAAGCCAATTGGCACAGAGCAAAAAATCGAAACCGGCCACATGATGAATATGGGCGCAGCGTGGTTGCCAGATGGCAGGGAATTAGTACTTACAGCCGGATCAATAGGTAATCTTGGGATGTGGCGACTTAGGATGTCGAAGGGTGCGATTCCGCAAAGAATCAATCTTGACGCCAATAACGGCTTCGCGCCCGCGGTTTCGAGGCTGGGGCATCGTCTGGCGTTCGCGGTCTCAAAGTTCGACTTGAACGTTTGGCGTGTCGACCTGAAGGGCACAAGCGAAAAGCTAAACGTGCCGTTCCAATTTATTGCTTCTACAGAGTTTGATGGAATTCCCGCTTATTCGCCCGATGGCCAGAGGATCGCGTTTGTGTCGTGGCGCTCGGGAGCCAATGAAATCTGGGTCTGCGACAGTGATGGAACCAAAGCCACACAACTAACTTCGTTGGGTCGATCGTGGGTGGCGTATAGCCCGAACTGGTCCCCAGACAGCCAGAACATAGCTTTTACAGGAGTGCAGAAAGGAGTAAAAGATGACATTTATTCGATTAACTCTAATGGGGGAGTTCCACGACGCTTAACGGCGAACCCAGCAGAGGACAAATGGCCTTATTGGTCACATGATGGAAAGTGGATTTACTTTAGCTCGACCCGCAGTGGTCGAGAGGAGATCTGGAAGATGCCATCCAACGGCGGGGAGGCAGTCCAGATTACGCGCAATTCCGGGGACGCGCCACAAGAATCAGTAGACGGCAAATTTCTTTATTACATGAAGGGGTGGCCCGACGCCGTGAGTGTCTGGAGAGCTGCAGTGGATGGAAGTGAGGAGACGAAAGTCCTCGATTCTATCCATACCGAGGGCCAATGGGCTTTAGCGAAGAACGGCATCTACTTCTTTAGAACTCCCGATAAACTAGGGTTTAGCGATATCTACTTTTACGACTTCGCGACGGGTCGAAGCGGGAAACTTCTTACAGTCCAGCGCCAAGTGGGCAACCATATCGTGGTTTCGCCGGACGGCCGCACGCTTCTTTATCCGCAATCTGACGGATCTGATAGCGCTCTCATGCTGGCCGAGAATTTTCGTTAGCCTATTTTCATGACTTTCTGCGCGTGCTCCCAGCCATGTGTGCGGATATTGGTTGTGAAAGCAATCAGTCGATAGTCCCGGAAATCTGTGAACAAGGTTTCAACGCGGCAGAAAATGTCCAGACCGCCCTACGCCCTCCGACCGATTCCCAAGGCGCCCTACCATCACCTGCACGTCTGAGGAGGATTACGAGCACTGTCCGTAAGGTCAGCCCGCCCATTCCTGATGGACGAGCAGGAAAATCCGGCGGTAGTACAAGCGGTAATGCGCCACGCAAAAATGGACAGGACCCTGTACTACTCACACAGCAATCGCAAGGCGAAGAGGGCGGCAGTTGAGAGGTACGCCCAGCACCTGGCACCTGATGCTTTGCGGGTCCCGGTGCGGGTCCAAGCAACACTGCAATGAGTGTGGACAGATATCGGAACTCTGGTGCTATCATGGGCTTAGCTCTGATTGAGCGGGAGTAGTTCAGCGGTAGAACGCCAGCTTCCCAAGCTGGATGTCGCCGGTTCGATCCCGGTCTCCCGCTCCATTAATTCAACAACTTAACTTTCGAGCCTTTTCCCTCATCCCCACAATCACCCACAAAGCTGGGCTGGATTCGGATTTTGGAGAGCATCTCCACGGATTGGCGCGCAGCGTCACAGGATATGAGTTGTACCTGCTGCAGCGACATCATGCCAGGTCGCGCTCGGAAGTAGAGCAGAATGAGAGGTGGCGGATTTGGAAAAGCTGATGACCACACCTGGACCAAAGAAAAGGGTTCATCTTGCAAAGAAGGCGAACGGCGAAATCACGGGAGCGATCATTTCGCGTTGAACTTCTGGACGGCGATAGTGTTAAGGGAAATTCTTGCGGTGTCACCTAATGAGCTCCATGAAAATGGTGACAGGCCAGCGTTCTACACATTACCTTCGGCGCAAACTGAGCGGTTCCTTAAAGGCAATAGGTTCCGACTGTAGCATTTGGCAGTTTCGCGCATGCCTCCAGAGCGGTAGCTTTTGTTTCCAGCAGTAAAAAGCTCGCTCACCCCTGGGCAAGGAAACCAGTTCCCGGTGACTTGCCCCCCCTGGGGTTTTGTTTCGCATTTCTCCAGACTCTGGCTTTGCGCCGTTGACGATGCATCGAAGCTGAGCCAGGGTTATGAGCACCGGTGATTCGCCTGGCTTTAGCGTCCACTAGTCTTGTCGTTTCGACGGCGGTCTGCAACCTGCTTGCACTTCTGTTGTTAGCAGGATGTGGTGCGGTTTCGCAGCCAGAAATGGCATCTGCTCATTCTGTTAGTCTCGCCTGGAACGCCAGCAGAAGTGCTACCCACTACAACGTTTACCGCTCCGAAATTTCTGGCGGCTATTACAGGCTGATCGGCTCGACCCAAAACCTCAACTTCAGGGATATGAACGTCGATCCAGGAGTCACTTTCTACTACGTGTGCACGGCCGTCGATTCGGCGGGAAGAGAATCCGATTTCTCGAACGAAGTACGGGCCTCAATCCCGCCAGACTGAATTGACGCACGGGCGCCGTCAGTCGTGGCGAAATTGGTGAAATCGCTTCCCAAGCTGGATGTCGCCGGTTCAATCCCGGTCTCCCGCTCCATTGCTTCGTTCTGTGCGGCCTGCCTCCCCACCGGTGGAAACATTCCCGAGGGGACCTGATCCGCATTCAACCTAGGCGGCACTTCGATCCGCACTCGGGTGGATTCTGCTTACCAGGGATATGCCATCCTGAAGAAGCATTGATATATTGACCATAGCTTTGGAGCAGCATTCTCCCTATGGCTCTGGTTATCCGGCGATCCAAGATTCATGCCGATGGTGTTTACACCACAACCCCAATCAGGACGAAGCACATTGTGATCGAGTACACCGGGCCACGTCTGACAAATGCCCAAGCCGATGCCATTTACGAGCACTCCCCGCGCACCTATTTGTTCGGTTTGACCGACGGTGAGCACGTGATTGACGGCGACAATATTGCCGCATTTATCAATCATTCGTGCGGCCCAAATTGTGAAGCTGACGAAATCGATGGCCGGGTCTTTATCCGCGCCGTTCGCAACATCGCTGCCGGAGAAGAACTTTCCTACGACTACAACCTTTACGACGGTGACCCCGATGACCCTGCCCAGTGCTGTTGCCGAGCACGGCACTGTCGAGGAACGCTTTACGCCGACCGAAAAAGAGCCCGCCCTTCCCCATCGGGCAAACCCACCAGGAAGAGCCGTAGCTAACCTCAGGCGCAAGCGGATTTGGACTGTTTATCTCGAAGTTCGCTGCCCTTTGCTACAGGGGGATCTCGCCTTGATTCCGCATGACAACCGGGATTTCGGACCCGTGCCGGCCGGAGAGGCTTAGGCGATCTTCTGTTCGCGAGTTTCGGGCGTCGCCAAGGGAATGGCCTCGCGTGTCTCCGCTGCTGCTAGTGACCGGACATCGAGTGCTGCAGTCAGGAACGCCTCGGCCCAATTTTGCACACTGTAAGTGCGGACTATGTCGCGCAGCAAGCGCATGCGGGAACGCTTCTCTTCGACGGGCATGACGCAGGCTTTGTGGACCGCCTCCGCGATACCGGCGAGATCGTTGGGATTAACGACAAGCGCCCCATGCTGCAATTCCGCACTGGCACCTGCGAATTCGCTGATTACCACCACGCCCAATTCGTCGACCTGGGCAGCGCAAAACTCTTTCGCTACTAGATTCATTCCATCTTTGAGCGATGTCACCAGCAGGATATCCGCCGCTCGGTAGTAGGTAAGCAACTGCTTCCGGGTAAGATTCCGGTGCATGTAGTGGATCGGCACCCATCCGCCTTCGGTGAACTCTCCGTTAATCTGGCTCACCAGCAGTTCGACCTCGCGCCGCAGGTCTTTATAGTTGGGGATCTCCTCGCGGCTGGGGACGACAACCTGCAACAACGTCACCCGATGCCGAAGTTCCGGATACCGTCGCAGCAGAATGCGAAAGGCTCGCAGCCGTTCCGGAATTCCCTTGGTGTAGTCGAGACGATCCACTCCCAGCACAAGGAACTTGTTCGAAAGTTCGTACCGGAATTGCCGTGATAATTCTTCCACGTCGCGGCTGGCGGCGTGATTCGCGAATTCCTCAAATGCAATGCTGATGGGGAAGGTTCCCACGCGGGTTTGGCGGCCATCGAGTAAGACGGAGCTGAACTGATCTTCTCGCACCGCATGCGCTTCCGGAACGATTCGCTCCAGGCAGCTCACAAAGTTCCACCGATCGCGGTCGGTCTGGAAGCCGAGCGTGTCGTAGTGCAACAAAGACTTCAGAATGGTCTTGCGCCAGGGCAGTTTCTCGAAGATGTCCGGCGCTGGAAACGGAATATGCAGAAAGAAACCAGCGGGAGTGGCCTTTCCCGCCTCCCGCAGATAGCGCCCCATCAGCATCAGGTGATAGTCGTGCGCCCAGATCACGTCTTTTTCGCTCGCCACCTCTGCGGCGGCCTGAGCAAAACGTCGGTTGACGCGCTGATAGACCTCCCAATATTCCGGGTCGAAGTTGCAGCGCGAAGGCATATCGTGGAACAAGGGCCAGATAATCTCGTTGGCAAATCCGGAATAGAACTTCGAGATTTCCTCGCGCGAGAGTGGAACCGGTTTAAAGCCGTAAGTACGGCCGCGGGCCGCCTTCTTCAATAACTCATTCGCCTTGGGTGAATCGGCGGCCCCTCCCCACCCGACCCAGGAGCCATGGGTAAAGCGCCAGATGCTGTCGAGCGCGGTGGCCAAGCCACCAGCGCTGCGGGACAGACGAGGACCCCCGCCCCGGTGTTTGATTTCCACCGGCAGACGGTTTGAAACCACGATGAGCCTTCCTTCCAACTTCATCGTTCTGCTCCGCAGGCTTGAAGCCACTCTCGCAAGAAATGCAGGAGTTCGTCGGGGGGCCGGAGCCAGGTATCGGCAATTGTCGGACGCCGCTCGGGCCGAACCAAAACTGCAAGACCCCGTCCTTTGATGGCATGAAACGCATTTTCGTCAGTCCGGTCGTCCCCAAGATACGCAGCTGCCACATTTCTGCTAGCCTCGGCCAGAATCGTGCGCACCGCATCTCCTTTGTTCTTCCCTGGGGCGCGAAGCTCCAATCCTCCATCAAAAACCAGCAGTTCCAAGCCGCGCTGCTCGACCAAGGGCCCACCGATACGGCGAACTTCTGCTTCGGTGGCACGCTGCTGCGAGGGCGTCAACCCGCGCCAATGTATGGCAATGGCTCCGGGCTTTGTCTCGATGCGTTCACCGAGTCCGTCGGAAATGAACGCGCGACGTGCACTCTGCAGGGCAAGGCGGTGCTCAGCGTCCGGCGCGTCTACTTCGTACCTGCCGTCAGCAAATAATCGTTCAGCCCCATGGCTTCCCCAGATCTCCGGTTGGGGATGAACTCCGCTCAGAAACAGCAACTCGCGCGCGGAACGTCCGCTGATCAGCACCACGCGCGTGTTCGCCGCCCCCATAATCTTCGAGATCAGTTCCGGGATATCCCGATAGGGGAAGGCTCGCATGCGGTCGGGTGTGAATGGAGCGAGGGTCCCGTCATAGTCGAGCATGAGCAGACGGGCAGACGCCTCACGCAATCGCGCAAAGAACGGGACACAAACTTCGCATTGTTCGGCGACTTTCATGAGACGATTTCAGCATGCGAAGAAAACGGGGCCACCCTGAAGCGCGAGACGTTGTAGCGCCGGCAACCAGGGCAAGGAAAGTTGGCGCTGCAATGGATTAGGCGTAACCCCAAGCTTTAACGCCAAATCACGGACGAGTCTAGCATGGGTCAGCATCTCTGATGCACTTGGAAGTACATGCGTTGGTTTGCGAGGCTTTGAAAAGAGATGGTTCCTGGGTTAGGTCCAGCGGAACCAGCGCAGTGCCAGAATGAATGACAGGCCACCCCAAAGGACCAGCACCGAGAGGCGTCCGGTTTGGGAAACAAGGCTTGAACCTTCCAGGATGGTCGCCCGCAAGGCGTCATTCAGCGCGGTCAGAGGCAGCAGCTTGATGAATGTCTGCACAGTCGCGGGGAAGCGTTCATAAGAAAAGAATACCCCCGACAGAATCCACATCGGCATCATCACAATGTTGATCAACCCACTGACGCTTTCGATCTTCTGCGCGCGACTGGCAGTAAGGAGGCCGAGTCCTCCGAACGAGACCGCCCCAAGCGCTCCTATCAGAATGATGGTGAAAAACGATCCCAGCACCCGCATGTGGAACATCAGGATTCCGAAACCCAGCAGCAAGCCGACCTCGACCACCATCAGGATCAACCGGCTGCTGGCCAATGCCATCAGGAAATCCGTGCGCCGCATCGGCGTGGCCACAAAGCGCTTCAGGAGCTTGCGTTGACGCATATCTACCAAGGCGAACCCGATTCCCCACATACCCGAGTTCATCAGGTTCATCCCGAGCAGGCCGGGGATAAGGAAGTCGATGTAACGTGAGCCGGGCTCGGAAGAAACCACCACACTGGTAGCCAATACATCTTTGCGGCCCGCTGCGCTCTCGAGCGCGCTGTCCACTTCAACGTGAGATTGAACACTCTCCGGCCGGGCGGGATCGTAATGGTACTCGACTTGGTCGGCGGATATAGCGGCGACGATCAGATCGTACTTGCCGAGGCGAAGGCCCTTCGCCGCTTGGACATCGTCCACGATTTCTGAGCGGATCGCATTCTTCTGCGGCGAATGTTGAATCAGCTCCTGAATGTGAGCTGCATTCGGGCCGGCAAGAATTGCGATGGTGGTTCGATCTGCGGGTTTGTTGCGGAAGGCAAATCCCAAGCCGAGCGCGAGCAACAAAGGAAACACAAACACCCAGAACACAACCTCCTTTTCGCGGACGAGCTCCAGCATGCGCGCCCCGAGCAGGTGCCGGAATCCCGACCAGCGTCCGTTCCTTGGCGGAGCCGTGCGCTTCTGAATTTCGTTCTGCGATGGTGTTTGCTGCGCTATCGTCATGGAATCGCTACTCGTCTCGTAAGTGTCTCCCGGTCAAATTCACGAACACATCTTCCAGGCTGGCTTGGCGTGTGTTCAGCCTTTCCAATTGTGCCGCCTGCTGATCCACTCGTTCCAGCAGCGCAGGGATTGTGCGGTGCGGCTCGCGCACATTCAGGCGAATAACGCCATCCTCGCTGCGCACAGAATCGACGCTGGGCAAAGACTGCCACGCCGAGGTATCCCCGTGTCCATTTCCGCCAATGCAAACTCGACGACGTGATGTCCGCCGAGTCTTTCAATCAGATCCGTCGGCGTACCCTCGGCAATGACCTGACCGTGATCAACAATCACCAGGCGGTCACATAGTCGTTCCGCCTCATCCATATAATGAGTCGTCAACAGCACCGTACCGCCATCGTGCTGGAAGGAGCGGATGATGTCCCAAAGTTGGCGTCGGCTCTGCGGATCTAGACCTGTAGTGGGCTCGTCGAGGAACAACACTCTCGGCGATGCGACTAGAGCCGTCGCAACCGCAAGTCTCTGTTTCTGACCACCTGAAAGGTTCCCGACCAGCGCGTCCGACTTCTCGTTCAACTGCAGCGCACTGAGCACTTCCTCTGTGCTGCGCGGCTGTGTATAGAAGCTGGCAAACAGCTCAATGGTCTCACGGACCTTCAGTTTTTCCGAAAGCCGCGTTTCTTGCAACGAGATGCCAATGTACTCGCGCAGTTCCCGCGCATTGGCCTTCCAGCTGCGCCCCAGAATCGAGACTTCTCCGGAGGTTGGCTCTAACAACCCCTCGAGAATCTCGATGGTTGTTGTCTTCCCTGCGCCATTCGGCCCGAGCAGACCAAAACACTCTCCCGGCTCAATCGCAAGGCTCAATCCGCGGACGGCCTCGACTTTCCCGTCGTAAGTTTTGCGCAGATCGCGGCACTCAATGGCGGCGGGCATCGCAGTATTTGACCGGACTTATGGATGGAAGAAGCGAATTCGGAAACGTCAGGAAAATGTTCCCGCAAACCTGGGGTGCGACCAAGACTCCTGCGCGGCGGCGGGGACCTCGCATGCCCCGACTCCCCTTTTTGAGGCTGTGGAAATCTTCTGCATCGCGAGAGTAATCTATAGGCCGCATGTCGCAGCGCTTACGCGGCTTCACCTGAAGGTTCGCTCCTGAACACCGTGTGTGTCCTCACGCCTCATTCCCAGGAGAAGAACCATGCCGCGCAAACTCCGTTGCCTTTCGATTGTTTTATTGTTGATTCCTTCTGCCCTCTCAGCCCAATCGTCCCGTTCTTTCACATTCCACTATGCGTTCACGGTGAAGAACGTGCCGCCAGGACAGAGAATTCGCGTCTGGTTCCCCGCAGCGCATTCCGACGATTTCCAGGACGTCAAAGTGACCTCCGCCAAGGGCGACTTGCCTTTGAAGCGCACCAAGGAGTCGCGTTTCGGAAACGAAATCTACTACGGTGAAACTTCAAAGTCGAAGTCTGGCGACGTACATTTCTCGGTGGATTACGAGGTGGTTCGCCGGGAGCGCCTCACCATCGGGATCAGCCAGCCACGCCTTCGAGACGCCACTCTGAGCAACAAGCAATACCAGCAATACCTCGCTCCCGACAAACTGGTTCCGATTACCGGGATTCCCGCAGAGCTCGGAAAGAAGGTCACTGCCGGTAGAGAACTGCCGCGGGAGAAAGCCCGCGCCATTTACGACTATGTCTTCGACAATATGCGTTATGACAAGACCGGCAGCGGCTGGGGACAGGGCGATGTGCTTTACGCCTGCAATGCAAAGAAAGGCAACTGCACCGACTTTCATTCACTCTTCATCGCTATGGCACGTTCCCAAGGAATTCCGGCACGATTTGAAATCGGCTTCCCCCTTCCCGTCGACAAGCACTCCTCCGAGATTGCCGGCTATCACTGCTGGGCCGACTTCTTCGATCCTCAACTTGGATGGGTCCCCGTCGACATCTCTGAGGCCTGGAAGCACCCTGTGAAGAAGGATTATTTTTTCGGCGCCCACGACACCGAGCGCATTCAGTTCACCATGGGACGCGATTTGAGGCTCAATCCGCCCCAAGCCGGCGAACCACTGAACTACTTTGTCTACCCCTATGTGGAGGTCGCAGACAAGCCCTATCTCAACGTTTTAGACGAGTTTTCCTTTGCGGATAGGCCTGCAGCTCATGCGAGTGCCACCACCCCCTAAAGCAATACTTTAAGTAGGGGCACCCATCCCGTGTGAGCTCAGGGACAACTACTCTCGATCAATTATGAATCGAATGTTAGAATTGGGCTGCTTCTTGGTTAATCACCGCCTTTACTCCTGGGCAGCAGCCAAAAGTCGAACGTATGTCCAACGGAACTCATGCTTCGGCGGCTTCGCCGCTTGAAAAACAATCGCAGCTCGTATTCCAACGCATGAGCCGGCAAATCGGGAAGCTGATCAAGTCTGCAAGCATCGACAATGTCCACCGGTTCCGCACTAACAGCCGCCGGATTGAAGCGCTAGTCGCCGAGCTGGCGCGACAAAGCGGGAACCAGAAAAAGCTGCTCAAGCTGCTTTCAAAGTTGCGCAAGAAGGCCGGGAAGGTTCGAGACCTCGATGTGCAGATCGCGTTTCTGAAAGAACTCAAAGTTCCCGATCGCCAGAACCATCGGGCTCAGCTGCTCGAGTGGCTGGGTTCGGAACAATCACGCCGCAAGCGGAAACTCGAGAAGGCAATGAATGCCGAAACCGCCGCTGAACTCCGCAGGCGCTTGCGTCGCGTGCAAGGCGAAATTGAGCTCGGCGGAATCGATCTATTGAAGCTCGCGCACCAACGTCTGCCCGATCCCGGCACAACTCCATTGAGCGAGAAGATGCTGCACACCTGCCGCGTGGAGGCTAAGAAAGCCCGCTATCTCGCGGAGCTCGCGCCCAAATCGCCGGAAACCTTGCAGTTCCTCGAAGAACTCAAGAAGGCGCAAGATGCGGTTGGGGAATGGCACGATATCATGAAGCTCAAAGAGCGAGCCGAGGAGTTGTTTGGCGGCGTGAGCGATTCTGCGTTGGTATCTGTGCTTCAAAACATCAGCCGAGCCAAGTTTCGGCGCGCCACGAGCACGCTGGTCACCGCGATTTCGCTAGTGTCCAAAGCCAGGAAACCTTCCGAGCCCATTTCTCCTCGTAATGTGGCGCCCGCACCAGTACGAGAGCTCGAACAAAACGCTGTCGCCTAAGTCTCTAAAGTTTTCCATGCCATCGCGCGAGGGTCGTATCACTCCAACGGGGAGATTCCCGATACACTGTTCCTGAATGCCGACTTTCGCCGCGGTTGACATCGGATCAAACTCCGTTCGCCTGAAGATCTCACGCCTGACGGCTCACCGCC
>Ga0134128_10010728_pt1 | contig 10975 bp, 7 predicted proteins | sample KB31754_FD_96462 | JGI IMG/M metagenome (GOLD analysis project Ga0134128, IMG submission 96462) | Terrestrial soil microbial communities with excess Nitrogen fertilizer from Kellogg Biological Station, Michigan, USA - KB3-175-4 | ecosystem: Environmental > Terrestrial > Soil > Unclassified ...
GCAGCCCGCAGGTCGAACGCCTCCGAGGTCGATTGCTCGAGCTTGAGGCAGCTCTCGATGTGGCGGATGTGGCTGTCCATCAGCCTGGCGGCGCCGGCGGGATCGCTGCGCTCGATCGCAGCGAGAATCGCGGCGTGCTCGTCGCACGAACAAGCAGCCTGCATCTCGGTTCCGTAGTACACCTCGACAAGCGAAGTCCGCGCGCTGATCTCGCCAACCAGCGCGCTCAGCACGGTGTTGCCGGCGAGCTCGGCGATCAGCCGGTGAAAGTCGTTGAGCAGGTGGCTGCCGGGGCGCGTCCCCGTACGGAGGCTCTGCGCCGCGACGCCCTCGCGCTCGCGCACGCACTGGGTACGCAGCCGCGCGAGCTGCTCGGGCTGGATCGAGCGCGCGAGCCGGCGCATCGCGATGCCTTCGAGCGCGCGCCGGACTTCGAACAGCTCGTGGGCCTCGGTTACCGACGGCTGCGCGACGAAGGCGGTGCGGCCGGGAAGCCAGGTCACGAGCCGGCTGCGCGACACCACGTAGAGCGCCTCGCGGATCTTCGTCCGGCTGACGCCGAAGATCGCGCCGAGGCGCCCTTCGGTGAGCTTGGTCCCAGGGGGCAGGCGGTGCTCGATGATCGCCGTACTGATGCGCGCGGCGATCTCGTCGGCACCGAGCGAGCCGTTGCCGACCGCCGCAGGCGGACGCGAGGTCGTTCGGGTTCCCCTGGCAGCTGCGGGCATCGCGCTCGTCCGTCCGGATACAGGATGGCGGTCGCATGGTATCCAAGCCATAACGCCGACGCAATCGATGCGGCTGCTGCGCGGGACCCATCGGATGTGCGGTCGCAGCACGCGTCGTCCCATCGCCGGATCTTCAACGGTCGATTCCATGCCCAGGCAATGGGATACCTGTATTGTGCACTGCAATCTACATAAATTGTATGCAAAAATAGTGTACAAGACCATCGAACCATGATTTACAATCGTGCCTCGATGATCACCGCGCCGCGCGTATGTCGCGCCGGTGTTCCCGACGGAGAGATCATGCACGAGCCGAAGCCCATGCATCGTTCGCCAGACGATGCGATTCGTTTTCTGCTCGGCGGCAGGCCGGTCGCCGTGACCGGGGTCGAGCCGACCTGCTCGGTACTGCGGTGGCTGCGCGAGCAAGCCGGCCGCACCGGCACCAAGGAGGGCTGCGCCGAGGGCGACTGCGGCGCCTGCACGGTCGTCGTCGGCGAACTCGTCGAGGGTGGGCTTCGCTTGAAGGCGGTCAACGCCTGCATCCAGTTGCTGCCGACCCTCGACGGGAAGGCGCTCTTCACCGTCGAAGACCTGCGCCGCGGCGACGGCGCGCTGCACCCGGTCCAGCAGGCGATGGTCGACTGTCACGGCTCGCAATGCGGGTTCTGCACGCCGGGCTTCGTGATGTCGCTCTGGAGCGTCTACCTCGACGCCGAGGAGCGCGGCCGACGACCCGCCGACGCTGACCTGCGCACCGCGATCTCGGGCAACCTCTGTCGCTGCACCGGCTACCGGCCGATCCTCGAGGCGGGCGCGCGGATGTTCGACCTGCCGGCGGTCGAGCTCGATCGCGGCGCGCTGACGCAGGCGATGACCGAGATTGCGCGCGAGGAGGACTTCCACTACCGCCACGCGACCGGCGACTTCCACGCACCGAAGACCCTCGGCGACCTCGTCTCACTGCGCGCCGCGCATCCCGATGCGACGATCGTCGCCGGGTGCACCGACGTCGGACTCTGGGTCAACAAGGCCTTTCGCGAGCTCGGCACGGTCATCTACGTTGGCGACGTGCGGGAACTGCACGCGATCCGGCGTGAAGGAGACATGCTGCGCGTCGGCGCCGCGGTGACGCTCGAGGACGCGTACCGGGCGCTCGCTTCGCACTATCCACAGGTGACCGAGATGTGGGAGCGCTTCGCTTCGGTACCGATCCGCAACGCCGGGACCCTTGGCGGCAACGTCGCCAACGGTTCGCCGATCGGCGACTCGATGCCGTGGCTAATTGCCGTCGGCGCGAGCGTCGTCGTGCGCAGTGGAGCGGGCGCGCGCAGCGTCGCGCTCGACGATTTCTACCTCGCCTACATGAAGAACGATCTGCGTCCGGACGAGATCGTCGAGGCGATCGACATCCCGCTGCCCGTCGACGGCCTCGCCTTTCGCACCTACAAGGTCTCGAAGCGCTACGACTCGGACATTTCCGCGGTGTGCGCGGCGTTCGCGCTCAAGCTCGAATCGGGCAGGATCGCCGGCGCGCGCATCGCCTACGGCGGGATGGCCGCAGTGCCGCAGCGCGCGCGCAGCGCCGAGACCGCACTCGCCGGGCGACCATGGGACGAATCTGCCGCGCACGCTGCGATGGCGGCACTCGCGTCCGACTTCACGCCGCTATCCGACATGCGCGCGAGCAGCGCCTACCGCCTGGAAACGGCGCAAAATCTCCTCTGGCGTTTCCATCTCGAAACGCGGCCCGCCGATGCGCTGCCGGCGGCAGCGCTCTCCGTGTTCGATGCGGAACGCGCGGCGCGGCAAGGCCGCGCGGCGTCGATTGCCGAGGAGGCGCGATGAACATCCGGTTCGAAGCGTTCCTGAACGACCCGCCGGCATCGCCTGCCGACAACGCGATGCCTGGCAATTCCGCGGTGCCTGGCAATTCCGCAGCGTTTGGCAATCTTGCGGGGGGTGTCGTCGACGCCGGCGGCGCTGCGCTTCCGCACGAATCGGCCGAGCTCCACGTGTCGGGCGAGGCGACCTACACCGACGACATCCGCGAAGCCCGCGGGACCCTGCACGCGGCGCTGGGCTTGAGCCCGCGGGCGCACGCGCGCATCACGAAGCTCGACCTCGATCCGGTGCGTGCCGCGCCGGGCGTCGTCGCGGTGCTGACCGCCGCCGACATCCCGGGCGAGAACGACTGCGGCCCGGTCATCCACGACGATCCCATATTCGCCGACGGTTTCGTCCAGTACGTCGGCCAGCCGATGTTCGCGGTGCTCGCGACGACGCGCGAAGTCGCGCGCCACGCGGCGCGACTTGCCGAATGCGCGTGGGAAGATCTGCCGGCGATCCTGACTCCGCAGGAGGCGAAGCAGCGCGCCTCGTACGTGCTGCCGCCGATGCGCCTCGCCCAGGGTGACGCCGAGCGTGCGCTCGCCGCGGCGCCGCACCGCATCCGCGGCGAGCTCTACGTCGGCGGGCAGGAGCAGTTCTACCTCGAGGGCCAGATCTCCTACGCTCTCCCGGGTGAAGACGGCGGCATGCTCGTCTACTGCTCGACGCAACACCCAACCGAGATGCAGCACGTCGTTGCGCACGCGCTCGAGGTTCCGGCCAATCGCGTGCAGGTCGAGGTTCGAAGAATGGGCGGTGGCTTCGGCGGCAAGGAGTCGCAATCTGCGCTCTTCGCCTGCGTGGCGGCGGTCGCCGCCCGACACACCGGGCACCCGGTCAAGCTTCGCCTCGACCGCGACGACGACATGCTGGCGACTGGCAAGCGTCACTGCTTCCACTACGAGTACGAGGCCGGATTCGACGACGACGGGCGCATCCGCGCGGCGAAGGTCGTGATGACGCTCCGCGCAGGGTTCTCCGCAGACCTTTCGGGTGCCGTCGCGACGCGCGCCGTCTGCCACTTCGACAACGCCTACTACCTCTCCGACGTCGACATCGTCGCGCTCTGCGGCAAGACCAACACGCAGTCGAACACCGCGTTCAGGGGGTTTGGCGGCCCGCAGGGGGCGATTGCCATCGAGTACATTCTCGACGGCGTCGCCCGCGAGCTCGGCCTCGACCCGCTCGACGTTCGCAAGCGCAACTTCTACGGCACGACCGAGCGCAACGTGACCCCGTACCGGCAGGTCGTCGAGGACAACGTCATCGACGAACTCGTCGCCGAGCTCGAGGCGTCGAGCGATTACCGGGATCGGCGTGCAGCGACACGTTCGTTCAACGCGTCGAGCCCGGTGCTGAAGAAGGGCATCGCGCTCACTCCGGTCAAGTTCGGGATCTCGTTCAATGTCGTCCATTTCAACCAGGCCGGTGCACTGGTGCAGATCTACACAGACGGCTCGGTGCTCGTGAACCATGGCGGGACCGAGATGGGGCAGGGACTGCACACCAAGGTCGCGCAGGTCGTCGCGCACGTGCTCGGCATCGGCATCGACCGCGTGCGCGCCACCGCGACCGACACGAGCAAGGTTCCGAACACGTCGGCGACGGCGGCGTCGACCGGCAGCGACCTCAACGGCAAGGCCGCGGAAGACGCCGCGCTGACGCTGCGCAGGCGGCTCGCGGCGGTCGCCGCGAACCTGTTCGACGGGGACGCGTCAGACGTCGTCTTCGCCGCCGGGCGCGCGTCGCTCGGCGCGCATTCGATCGGCTTCGCCGAGCTCGTCGCGAACGCGTATCGCGAGCGCGTCCAGCTCTGGTCCGACGGCTTCTACGCGACGCCCGGACTGCACTGGGATGCGGCGACGATGACCGGCAAGCCGTTCTTCTACTTCGCCTACGGCGCTGCGGTCTCCGAGGTGCTCGTCGACACGCTGACCGGTGAGTGGAAGCTCCTGCGTGCGGACGTGCTGCACGACGCCGGCAACCCGATCAATCCGGCGATCGACATCGGCCAGGTCGAAGGCGGTTTCATCCAGGGCATGGGTTGGCTCACCACCGAGGAGCTGTGGTGGGACCGCGACGGCAGGCTGATGACGCATGCACCGTCGACCTACAAGATTCCGGCGGTCAACGACTGCCCGGCGGATTTTCGCGTCAAACTGTTCGACAACGCGAACGTCGCCGACAGCATCCTGCGGTCGAAGGCAGTCGGTGAGCCGCCGCTGCTGCTGCCGTTCTCGGTGCTGTTCGCGATTCGCGACGCGATCGCCAGCACGGCTGGCTACCGGATCAATCCGCCACTCGACGCGCCGGCGACCGGAGAGTCGATCATGAAGGCGATCGCCGCCGTGCGCACGCAGGCGAGCCGGGCGAGCCAGGCGGCTCCGGCATGACGAGCACGCGCGATTGGCTCGACGCGCTCGTTGCGACGACGCGCGGCGGTCGCACGGCGGTGCTCGTCACCGTCGCTTCAGTGAAGGGGTCGGCGCCGCGCGAGCCGGGCGCGCGGATGCTGGTCGCCGACGACGCGGTGACCGGTACGATCGGCGGCGGACAACTCGAGTACAAGGCGATCGCCATCGCCCGCGACGTGCTCGCCTCCGGCAGTGCAGGCGACTTGCGGCGCTTTCCGCTCGCTGCGAGCCTCGGTCAATGCTGCGGCGGCGTGGCGACGCTTTTTTTCGATCCGGTCGCCGCCGGCGCGCGCTGGGTCGACGCGCTCGCGGTTCGTTATCGCGCAGGCGTCGCGTGCGTCGTCGCCACGCCGTCGCGCGGCGATGCGCAGGAGCGCCGGCTCGTCGTCGATGCCGGCGCGATCGAAGGGTCGCTCGGTGCGGAGGAGCGAGACGCCCGGGCGAGCGCAATCGCGCGGCGGATGCTTGCAAGCGGCGCGCCGACCGGGCTCGCCAGCGTCGGCGACGACGACGAGTGTCTGTTCGACGTCGTTCGCCCGCCTGCGCTGCACATCGTGCTGTTCGGCGCGGGCCACGTCGGCCGCGCGCTGGTGCGCACGCTGGCCGGTTGCGACGGCCGCATCGTCTGGGTCGACACGCGCGACGACGCCTTTCCCGCCACGGTTCCGCCCAACGTCGAGTGCGTCGGCACCGATGCGCCCGAAACCGAGGTCGCAGCGGCACCGGCCGGTGCGCATTTCCTCGTCATGACGCACAGCCACCCGCTCGATCAGGCGCTGACCGAAGCGATCCTGCAGCGTGACGATTTCGCCTGGTTCGGCCTCATCGGATCGGTCTCCAAGCGGCGGCAGTTCGAGCGGCGCCTGCGGCTTCTCGGCGTCGATCCGCGCCGTTTCGCACGGATGACCTGTCCGATCGGCATCGCCGGCATCTCGAGCAAGGAGCCGGCGGCGATTGCGATCGCCGTCGCCGCGCAGGTACTGCAGTCCCGCGAGCGTGCGCAGCGCGCCGCAGTGCCGGCGACGGGAGCGCCGGCGGCGCGGACCGGGGAGCAACGATGGAAGAGGTCGTAACCGGCCCGAGGGCGGGTGTGCCGCGGCTCGATCTGCGCGGCATCCGCAAGGTCTATCCGGCGGTGATCGCCAACGACGGCATCGATCTCGCGGTTTATCCGGGCGAGATCCACGCGGTGCTGGGCGAGAATGGCGCGGGCAAGTCGACGCTGATGAAGATCATCTACGGAGTCACCCGTCGCACCGAAGGCGAGATGTACTGGGAAGGCGAGCCCGTCGAGCCCGAGAACCCGGCGCACGCGCGCAGCCTCGGCATCGGCATGGTGTTCCAGCACTTCGCGCTGTTCGAGACGCTGACGGTCGTCGAGAACGTCGCGCTGGCACTTCCCGGGCGCCCCGACCTGCGCGAGCTCGCGCGGCGGATCGAAGCGGTCTCGGGGCGCTACGGCCTGCCCGTCGATCCGCGCAGGCTCGTGCATGCGCTGTCGGTCGGCGAGCGCCAGCGCGTCGAGATCATCCGCTGCCTGCTGCAGAACCCGAAGCTCCTCATCATGGACGAGCCCACGTCGGTGCTGACGCCGCAGGCTGTGCGCAAGCTCTTCGAGACGCTGCGCCAGATCGCCGCCGAAGGCTGCAGCATCCTCTACATCAGCCACAAGCTCGACGAGATCCAGGAGCTCTGCCACACGGCAACCGTCCTTCGTGGGGGGAAGGTCACCGGCACCTGCATTCCGTCGCGCGAGACAGCCAAATCGATGGCACGGATGATGATCGGCAAGGACCTGCCGGTGTGCGAGCACGGCGCAGCGGCCGCAGGCGGTGAGGCGCGACTCCGCCTTGTCGGCCTCTCGCAAGCTTCCGACGATCCGTTTGGAACCGATCTCGCGGACCTGCGGCTCACCGTTCACTCGGGCGAGATCGTCGGCATCGCCGGCGTTTCGGGCAATGGGCAGCAGGAGCTGCTGCGCGCGATCTCCGGCGAGCGGCTGGTCGCCGACGCCGCGCAGGTCGAGATCGGCGGCGTCGCTGCCGGTCGCCTCACTCCCGGCCGGCGGCGGCGCCTCGGCATGTGCTTCGTCCCCGAAGAGCGGCTCGGCCGCGGTGCGGTGCCGCGGATGAGTCTCACCGAGAACGCGCTGCTGACCGCCGCGCGCACGATGCGTCTGATTCGCCGGGGTCTCATCGATTTCGCCGCCGCGCGTCGCTTCGCCGTCGAGTGCATCGAGCGTTTCGGCGTCAAGGCGGGCGGGCCCGGCGCCGCAGCGAAGTCGCTGTCCGGGGCAATCTGCAGAAGTTCATCGTGGGCCGCGAGATCATGCAGGAGCCGAACCTGCTCGTCGTTGCGCAGCCTACCTGGGGCGTCGACGTCGGCGCGGCGGCGTTCATCCGGCAGTCGATCATCGACCTGCGCAATCGCGGCGGCGCGGTGCTGGTGATCTCGGAGGAGCTCGACGAGCTGTTCGAAATCTGCGACCGGATTGCGGTGATCGCCGCCGGCCGCCTGTCGCCGGCAAAGCCCGCTTCGTCGACCAGCGTCGAGGAGATCGGCGTGTGGATGAGCGGCATGTGGCCGACCGAAACTACCGGGGAGATACGGCATGCAGCTTAGATTCGAAGCGCGTGCCGAAGCCTCGGCGCGCATGCGCTACGGATCGCCGCTCGTGGCGGTGCTGCTGACCGTCGCGGGCGGGCTCGTGCTGTTCTTCCTGCTTGGGCGCAACCCGCTGCACGGCTTTCGCGTGTTCTTCTTCGACCCCATCAAGGACCTCTACGGCATCTCCGAGCTCCTGCTCAAGGCGACGCCGCTGATGCTGATCGCGACCGGACTCGCCATCGGCTTTCGCGCCAACGTGTGGAATATCGGTGCCGAGGGCCAGTTCCTGATGGGTGCGGTCGCGGCAACCGGGATCGCCCTCGCGTTCCACGACAGTGCGAGCGTGCTGGTGTTGCCGGCGATGTTCGTCGCCGGCGCGATCGGCGGCGCGCTGTGGGCGGCCATTCCGGCGTTTCTCAAGACGCGCTTCGCCACCAACGAGATCCTGGTGTCGCTGATGCTCGTCTACATCGCGCAGTTCGCCGTGTCGTGGGTCGTGTTCGGGCCGTGGAAGGATCCGCAGGGCTTCAATTTTCCGCAGACGGTGATGTTCTCGGAAAGCGCGCTCCTGCCGGCGCTGATCCCGGGAACCCGCCTTACCGTGGCGTTCGTGATCGCGATCGCAGTGCTCGTCGCGGGGCATTTCTTCATGAAGCGCAGCTATGCCGGATTCCGCATGCAGGTGACCGGTCAGGCCGAGGCGGCGGCGCGCTATGCCGGCTTCTCGGGTGTGCGCACCGTGTGGATCGGCCTGGTCGCCGGCGGAGCGCTTGCCGGTGTCGCAGGCATGGCCGAAGTGGCAGGCCCGATGGGACAGCTCACCGACCACGCGTCGAGCGGCTACGGCTTCGCGGCGATCATCGTCGCGTTCGTCGGGCGCCTTTCCCCGCTCGGCATCTTCTTCGCGAGCCTCCTGATGGCGCTTTTGTACATGGGCGGCGAGCAGGCGCAGCAGCACCTCAACCTGCCGCCGGCGATCGGCCAGGTGTTCCAGGGGATGCTGCTGTTCTTCCTGCTCGGCGCCGACGTCTTCATCAACTACCGGCTGCGCAGCGCGCGTGCCGCGCACTGAGGTCCGCGATGGACGCGACCCTCTTCACTGCGATCGTCTCGGCCAGCATCGTCGCCGGCACTCCGCTCATCATCGCCGCGCTGGGCGAGCTCGTCACCGAGAAGTCGGGCGTGCTCAACCTCGGCGTCGAGGGGATGATGGCGATCGGTGCCGTCACCGGTTTCGTCGTCGCCCAGCACAGCGGCAGCGCGTTCGCCGGCGTGTTGGCCGCGATGATCGCCGGTATCGCCTCGGCGCTGGTGTTCGCGGTCCTCGTGCTGAACCTCACCGCGAACCAGGTGGCGTCCGGCCTCGCGCTCGCGATTTTCGGCGTTGGTCTGTCGGCGTTCGCCGGCAAGCCCTACGAGTCGGTCGCGCTGCCGCCGATCCACGCGCTGCGCATCCCCGTGCTCGCCGATATCCCGGTGCTCGGCCCCGCGCTGTTCGACCAGCAGTGGCTCGTCTACTTCTCGTGGGCGTTGTGCGCCGGTGTCATCTGGTTTCTCTACCGCAGCCGGCTGGGGCTCGTGCTGCGCGCGGTCGGCGAATCGCCGGCATCGGCGCACGCGGTCGGATACAGCGCGATCGGCATCCGCTATCTCGCGACGATGTTTGGCGGCGCGATGGCGGGCATCGCCGGCGCATTCCTGTCGCTGTTCTACACGCCGATGTGGTCCGAGGGAATGGTCGCCGGGCGCGGCTGGATCGCGCTTGCGCTCGTCGTCTTCGGCACCTGGCGACCGCTGCGCGTGCTGATCGGCGCCTACCTGTTCGGCGGCGTGCTGATCGCGCAGCTCTTCGTCCAGGGCTCGGGCCTTCCACTCGAGATACCCGCACAGCTCCTGTCATCGCTTCCGTACGCGGCGACGGTGGTCGTGCTGGTGATCATCTCGCGCAACCTCAATACGATCCGTCTCAATTCGCCGGTTTCGCTGGGCCAGTCGTATCGCCCGGACGCGTAGTGCCCTTCCAACCGCCAGAGGAGCATTTCGAATGACGTCAAGGAGAACAGTCATCAGGTCCATGGGCGCTGCGCTCGGCACGGCCGCGCTGCCGTTCGCCATCGTGCGCCGCGCACTCGCGGCCGAGCCGGTCAAGGTCGGCTTCGTCTACATCAGTCCGATCAGTGATGCCGGGTGGACGTACCAGCACGACCTCGGCCGCAAGGAGATGGAGAAGGCGCTCGCGGGCAAGGTGCAGACGAAGATCGTCGAGAACGTTCCCGAGGGGCCCGATGCCGAGCGCGTGTTCCGCGAGCTCGCCATGGATGGCCACAAGCTGGTGTTCGGCACGAGTTTTGGCTACATGAACTACATGGTGAAGGTCGCGCGGCAGTTCCCGAACAACGATTTCGAGCACTGCACCGGCTACAAGACCGGCAAGAACCTCGGCATCTACAACGGTCGCTTCTACGAAGGCCGCTACCTCTGCGGGATCGCCGCCGGAAGGATGACGAAGACCAACATCATCGGCTTCGTTGCCGCGTTCCCGATCCCCGAGGTCGTGATGGCGATCAACTCGTTCATCCGCGGCGCGCGCAGCGTCAACCCGAAGGCCGAGATGCGAGTGATCTGGGCGAACACCTGGTACGACCCGGGCAAGGAGCGCGCGGCCGCCAACACGCTGGTCGCGCAGGGCGCCGACGTGCTGACCCACCATACCGACTCGACCGTCGTCGCGCAGACCGCCGAGGAGAAGAAGGTGTGGGTGTGCGCGTATCACTCGAACATGAGCAAGTACGCGCCGACCCGCCAGTTGACGGCGAGCGAGGAGATCTGGGGCGGCTACTACACGAAGACCGTCGGACACGCCATCGACGGCAGCTGGAAGCCCGACAATGTCTGGGGCGGAATCAAGGACGGGATGATCGACATCGCCCCGTTGAACGACGCGATGCCCGCGGATGCGAAGGCGCAGGTGACGAAGGCGAAGGAAGACATCGCCGCGGGCAGGCTGCACCCGTTCGCGGGTCCCGTCGTCGATCAGGACGGCAAGACGCGCGTTGCGGCCGGGCAGACGATTACCGACGAGGCGCTCTCGAAGATGGATTACTACGTCCAGGGCGTCGCAGGGAAGCTGCCGAAGGCGTGATCGCAGACGTGCCGACCGCAGGCGCGATGCCGCTACGCGCCTGGCGCGGCGAGCTGCTGTGGTTCGTCGCCGACCCCGGTTCAGGGGCCGGCGACCCTGCGGCCTGGCGGCACGAGACCGACGGCGTCCTGCTCGTGCGCGACGGCCGTGTCGAAGCCGCGGGCGCGGCGACCGACCTGCTCGAGCGACTTCCC
>Ga0134128_10010729_pt1 | contig 10974 bp, 10 predicted proteins | sample KB31754_FD_96462 | JGI IMG/M metagenome (GOLD analysis project Ga0134128, IMG submission 96462) | Terrestrial soil microbial communities with excess Nitrogen fertilizer from Kellogg Biological Station, Michigan, USA - KB3-175-4 | ecosystem: Environmental > Terrestrial > Soil > Unclassified ...
GAGTCGATGTCGCCCGAGGAGTGGTCCGGCGCGTTCCCGGGACACGACCGGGAAAAGATCCTGACCGAAACGAAGCGACTGGCCGATCCGGGCGAGTCCGATGGCGACGTCTCGCCGGAACTGGCGTCCTGGGCCCGCGACCGGATGAAGGTTCTTGAGAAGTCCAAGTTCAAGGACAAAAGCGAGGCCAACAAGGCCGGCAAGGAGCTGTATCTCAACCTCAACGGCATGAAGGAGGAGCCGGAGTCCGGCGGCGAGCGCAACTGGGTCCGCGAGGTGGTCGCGGACACGCAAAAGAAGCTGAAGGCCAGGGGAATCGACCTGACAAACGCCGATTTGCAGGCGTTACTGTGGTATCACGAGAAGGATCTTTGGGGTAAAATGGGGTATAGCGTGGCAAGGGCGAAACCTGCGGATTACGCCACTGCCGCGAAGAAACTCCACGAGGAAAAGACGCATGCCCGAGAAGACGCCGGAGAACCTGGGGACGCCCGACGCGGAGAGCGCCGACTGGGAGCAGGAGGCGTTCGACGAGGAGATGGCGGAGAAGACGCCCGAGGAACTGGAGGCGATGGCGGCGGGGATTCTCCAGGAGCCCGCGGCGACGCCGAATTCGCCCGCAGCCTAGACCCCGCCGCCGCCGAACACCTCGCCCACTGGTACGCCGCGCTCTGCAGCCAGCTCGAAGCTGCCGGCCAGGACGCCGAGGAGGTCGCCGAGGACGCCACCGCGGAACTGTCTTCCTCTGGCTGGCACGTCTCCCGCGACGACGCCGGCGTGTGGCGGGCGATGCATGCCGACGCGGAGTTCGCGCTGTTCGCGGGCCATGACGTCCGCTGTCCGGCGGGCTACACGCGCGGCAAGCCTCTGGTCATCGGCGGCAAGAACTACATCGGCGGTCAGTGGATCCCCGCCAACGTGGTCGATCACGCCACCAAGGCGGACAGGGAAAAACTCAAGGCGGCGCAGGAGGCCGGCAGGGCGAAGGCCGAGGCGCGAGTTCAAGAACGCAGGGGCCGGAAGCTGGACGCCGGCAAGCTGTCCGCGCACCTCGCCGGGCACGCGCAGGCGCACGGCGAACTGGCGGCCGTCGATAAGCGTTCCGCGTCCGCCGCCGCGGCGATGCTGCACCGCCACCACGGCGAACTGGCCCTGCACCGCGTGGACGAGCTGGCCGGCAGGGCGCAGGCGGCGCTCGACTCGATCACCGACAACCACCCCAACAGCGACGGGTTGCGGGCCTACTGGACGAAGGAGCTTGGCAAGCTCCACCACGTCGCGGAGAAGCTGCAGGCGAAGGGCGTGACGGGCGCGGTCAGGCCGACCGCCGACGAGCTGAAACAGTCCATCCTCGATCACGTCCAGGCGCACCCCGCTTCGATGGAGCGCGAGTTGCGCGAGAAGTTCGGCGAGGAGGGAATGGCGGTTCTCCCCGAACTCGTCGCGTCGGGCCGACTGCGCGAGATCAGGAGCAAGAAGGGCGGCAAGCCGCTGTACTCGCCAGCCGAGCCAGCGCCGCCTACAAAGACGGAAACACCCCCTCCATCCCCGGAGATGAAGCCAGATGAACAAGCGGCCGGACGACCAGGACCTGCCAACGGAACAGGAGGCGCAGGCGCTGCTCGATCAGATGCAGGCGCTGGCGGACAAGTGGAGAGTCCGGTTGGCGGATCCGCAAGTGCAGGCACAGATCAAGGCGGGGACGCTGGTGCTCAACCCGTTGATAACCGACCTGCTCGAAAAGTTCCCGCCGCGCTCGGGGAAGTGAACCGCCGGATCGACCGCATGGCCAACTTCTTCCAGGCCAAGGTGCAGGGCCACGTCCGCGAGTGGCTGGGCAAACTGAGGGACCACGTCAACGCCGTGGGGACGGACCGGGCGCTGGCGGCATTGGGCGAGCCGGCCCCGGAGGGAAAGTCCGCCGACCCGGTGCAGTACTGGGGCGTCGGCACGGGGATGGACAACTGGCAGCGCATGGGCGACTGGATGGAGCAGTACCTCGACCGGCACGGCATCGTCGCCGTCACGGGTGAGGTCTCCGACCCGAACAGACCGATGGTGTCCGCCCTGAGCGCCCCCGACCAGCCGGGCCAGTTCACCCCGGCGAAACTCCACTTCAAGGATAAGCTCGACGAGGCAAAGCACCTGCCCGGGTTGGAGTCCAGCGAGGACCTGGGCGTCCTCCTGGGCAAGCCCGTGACGCACCTGACGCCCGACGTCACGTCGAAGCTGGATGAGAAGTACGGCAAGGGCGCGTGGATCGTCAAGGCCTACGGCGACGACGCCGCGGCCGGGTGGGGCATCTTCTTCCCGCAGCGTGCCGCCCAGCTCACCGCTGACGCCAGAAGTGCGATCTGGAACTCCGGGCAGGAGTTGGCGAAGTACGGCTTCTCCCATCTGCGCGACGACGCTGGCAAGGTCGTCGGCATCAAACATCAAGGAGGAGACGAGTACCGCTTCGGCAGCGACAAGTACGACAGGACCATTCAGGGGGACGCTCGCTTGTGGGCCGATCGTGCCGCCGCGGCGGCAGGCAGCGAGGCCGGCGCGGAACTACCCAACGGCGGCAAGGAATTCATGGTCGAGCCGGCGTTCGCGGCGGTCGGCATCAGCGACGAGGAGAGGGCCGCCGGCAAGACATTCCACGAATCCAACGAGGGCCGCGTCCACCTGCTCACCCGCCCCGACGGCTCCGTCGAGGTCATCCCCCACTCGACGTGGCTCAAGGGCGGGCAGACGCCGGTCGTGTTCGAGGACGACGACACACTGGCGATGGCGAAGGCGGCCAGGGAGGCGATCGAGGCGATCCCCTACGAGGCCCGCAAGGGGCAGGTCTACGCACCGGACGTCATGAAGACCGCCGACGGATTCAAGGTCGTCGAACTCAATCCGCAAGGCGACACAAACGGCAGCGGATACCTGCACGACAACCACTTCACGATCGACAGCTACGTCTCGCACCTGACCGGCCGCGAACCGATGCACGTCGAGTTCATCCGCAAGCTGCTCTCGTCGCGCAAGAAGGGCGATCAGTAGCTGCCTCGTTTTGACTCTCCGCTTCTTCACCGTTCATCATGCCTGCATCGTGGACGCCGCTCCCGTGTGTGCAGGTGCGCGAATGCCGACCCGATTACCCGACGCGATCTTCTCCCCGAGCGGCGTCGCCGCGCGGCCCGGCCACGTCCTGCGCAAGGCCGACGTGATCTTCCGCTCCGGCGACTACGACTTCCCCGTTGAGCAGGGCGGCACGTTCTCGATGACGCCCGACGACATCAAGGCTGCCCTCGCCGACTTCGCGCCCGTCGATCTGGAAGACACGCACGCCCCCAGCGTCTTCAACGGGAAACTGGGCCGTCTGGTGAAGACGACTCCCTCCGCCAACTTCGACGTCTTCGGCGGCGAGGTCGAAATCCCGGAGTGGTTCGACAGCCTGTTCAAGGGCCAGCCGATCAAACTCTCCGCCCGCTGGGACCGCACGACCAAGCGCCTGAAGAAGCTCGCCGTCGTCCCGGAGGGACGCGTCCCCGACGCCGCCATGTTCGCGGCCTTCAGCGCCGCCTACCCGCCCGCCGCCGACCCGAACCTCACGCCGATGCCGGCCGCCTCCGCCGATTCGCGAAACGCAAGCGTGGACGGCGGCGACGTGGTGGAGAAGACCGCCCACGGCATCGCCGCATTGATCAGCGCCGCCTTGCAGGACACCAGCCTGCCGGAGACGGCCCGCAAGCAACTCACCCAGATGGCGCAGATGTGCGACAGCATGTGTGCGCCGCCCGAGCCGCCGCCCGCGACCACCATCCCGCCCGCACCGAACCAAGGAGATGCCCCGATGAGCGCTGAAGTCGCCGCTCTTCAAGCCGAGATCAAGGCTCTCAAAGACGCGAACTTCGAGGCGAAGAAGGACAAGTTCCGCGCCGAAGGCCGCACCTTCGCGCACGAACTCTTCCGCGCCGGCAAGATCACCCCTGCCGAGGCCCCCAACGTCACCGAGGCCTACTTCCAGGCGGCAATGGACGATCACGCCCACCCGACGACGGACGTCTGCTTCAGCGACGACAAGGGCAATCAGGCCAAGGGCACGCGATTGCACGCGCTCAAGGCCATGCTGCTCAACCAACCGTCCAACGGACTCACGCAGGAACTGACCGGCGACGGCAAGGTCGCGGCTGACGGCGACGCGCTGTTCAACCGCACGACGACGGCCGACGCGGGACCGAAGCGCATGACGCCCGAGGCGAAAGACAAGTACCTCAGTCACACCGACCTCGGCAAGGCGATCCTCCGCGACCGCAAGACCGCCAACGGCGCGCGCTGAGACGTCGCCCCGGCGGCGCTAAAGTCAACCGCAAACATCCACGATAGGGAGAGCAAGCCATGCCGACCGCACCGAGCATCATCTACGGCAACAGTGGCATTCTGCCGAAACACCCCGGCGGGCGGAAGGAGTCCGTTGCCCTGCCGCCGAGCATCGCGTACGCCAAGGGTCAGGTGCTGGCCGAGAAGACCGGCGTCAACGAGGTGCAGACGCTCACCCTGACCACGGGCGGCACGCTGGGCGGGACCTACACGCTGTCGTTCGGCGGTGTGGCGACGGGCAACATCGCCTTCAACGCCACCGCCGCCACCGTGCAGGCCGATCTCCAGGCGCTCTCCACGATCGGCGCGAGCAACGTCGCCGTGACCGGCACGACGCCGACGACCTCGGGCGGCACGCTGACCATCACGTTCCAGAACGCCCTGGGCAATCAGAACGTCGCGGCCATCGTCGCTGACGGGACCAACCTCACCGGCACGACGCCCGGCGCGGCGATCACGACGGGCACGGCCGGCTCCGGCGCGGCCAACACCGTGCAGACGGTGTATCTCACCGGCTCGCCGACGGGCGGCACGTTCACGCTCACCTACGGCGGCCAGACGACGGCCGGCATCGCCTACAACGCCGCGGCCTCGGACGTTCAGACCGCCCTGGCGGCCCTGTCCTCCATCGGCGTCGGCAACGTCAGCGTTGCCGGTGCGGCCGGCGGCCCGTGGAACGTCACGTTCGTTGGCAGTCTGGCCGATCAGTCGATCACGGCCATGACGACCTCGTATTCGGGGCTGACAGGCGGCTCGTCGCCTACCTCCGTGGTCGCCGTCGCCACCGCGGGCAGCGCCGGCACGCCCGGCCTGTTCTACGCGCTCGACACGACGCAGACGGACGGCCGGCAGACGCCGCGGGCGATCCTGCAATACGACTGCGCCACCGACGCCAGCGGAAACGTGACGTTTGGGCCAGCGGTCGGCTCGAGCGACTGGGGCGCAACCCGGCCGGCCGCGCCCGCGTGGTTCACCGGCTACTTCGAGACCGAGGACGTCGTTGGTCTGACCGATGCGGCCATCACGGCGGCCGGGTGGCGACTGATCTCCGGCACGGCGGCGCACGGCATCCTGTGTCTGCCGGGCGCGGCGTGATCGACTCGACACCAATCCAGCCAGCCGCGAACCTCGGAATCTCGCAGCGGGGCCTGAACAGAAGGGGTACAAGCCATGCCGAGCTTATTCACGTTCCCGACGTCGGCCGATCTCGAAGAGATCGAACAGGACATGCTGCCGCGCCTGGAGGCGGACCGGCCGCTCTCGCAGTTCTTCCCGACGGAGAACAAGGACGCCGACGTCATCCTGTGGGAGCAGATGGATTCCTACTACGGGCTCCAGCAGGCGCGCGGCCTCAACGGCGAGTTCCCATCCGTCCCCAAGACGCAGGGGCGGCGGACGCCGATGACTCCGGGCGTCTATGGCGAGTTCGAGCCGATCGACGAGGCGGAGCTGACGACCCGCCGCAAGTACGGCACGTTCGCGGAGCCGATCGATATTTCCGATCTGGTGGCTCCGATCCAGACGAAGCTCTTGCAGCGCCGTCTCGACCGCCAGGAATGGATTCTCTGGCAATTCCTGGTCAACGGGCAGATCAGCGTTGCCGGCCCCAACGGCGCAACGGTGGTGACCGGCGCGTACAACGTGCAGAAGTTTACGGCGACGGTCCCCTGGGCGACGACGGCGACGGCGACCCCGTCGGCGAATTTCCGCCTGGCGAAGCTGCTGGGCCGCGGCTACAGCGTGGACTTCGGCGCGAAGGCTTATGCCTTCATGAATTCGCAGACGTTCAACTACCTGGCGCTCAACACCAATCCCGCCGACCTGTACGGCCGGCGTCTCCAGTGGGGAGCGACGGCGAACAACCTGGCGAGCATCAGTGCCTTGCTACAAGGCGACGACCTGCCGCAGATCGTCGTTTACGATAAGGTGTATCGCACAACGCCGACGCAGGCCGACGGCACGTTCGGTTACAACCTCTACATTCCGAACAACACCGTTATCATCATCGGCGAGCGCCCCGGCGGCCGTGCCATCGGCAAGTACCAGTACACGCGCAACGCCAACAATCCCGGCATGGGCCCCGGCCCCTACATGGAAGTGATCGACACGATGGGCGGCCCGGAAGGGTCCCACCGCCGCCCGCCGCGCACCATCGAAGTTTACGACGGCCACAACGGCGGAATGAAACTGATGTACGGCAGCGCCATCATCAACATGGCGGTGTGAGAGTTGCCGCCGGCGTTTGATTCGCCCATCTTCTCTCGCAAAGGAATTCACCTGTGCCGACCGAGACGATTCACGAAGAGCGCCCGCCGTGGCTGGAAGCCGAGTTGTCCCGCGATCCGTCCCGCCGCATGGACATCCTGAAGGAATTGCACGCGCAGACGATGAAGACGGCTCCAGGAAGCCACGTCGTCCTCCTGTCTCCCTCCGACATGGGCCAGCGCGGCGACGTCGTTTCCTGCAAGCTCTTCCCACCGGGAACGGATTTCGGACGCCTGATCTACCTGAAGGCGCTCCGCGCGGCGACGGCGGAGGAGATCGGGCAGGACCGCGTCACGATCGCCAGTCCGACCGAGGCGGAGAAAACGTCCGTCGAGGTCGAGTTGGCGGAGGAGCGGCATCGCCGCGAAACGCTCGAGCACGATCTGGAGATGGAGCGCAGCCAGCGGCGGGCGCTGGAGAGCCGCGGCGAGCACCTGATGGCGCAGACGCCCACGATCGACCCGATGGTGATGCAGCAGAAGGACGAGGCCATCGAAGGCCTGCGGACGCAACTGCAGGCGATGACGGCCGAGCGCGACCGCCTGGCCGCCGAGGCGGAATCGCGTGGCCCCAGGCCCGGCAAGCGGTCCTGATTCGCCCCGATCGCCCACAACTCTGGAGGGTGATCCGATGACGGTGAAGAAGGTCAGCGGCGGCTGCAAGGTCGTCGCGCCGTCGGGGAAGACGTTCTCGAAGAAGCCGCAGACGAAGGCCACGGCGCAGAAGCAGCTCCGCGCGATTGAGGCGAACAAGCACGGCCGCGGCAAGCGGTAGCAGTCCCGTGCCGGAGGCGCTTCGGGCAAGCGCGACCAGTTGTCTACTGGCATGGACTGCGGGTTCGACTCCCGCCCGGTACGTTTGAGGTGATCCGATGCCGACCGCGCAAGACTGGCTTTCGCAGATCCTTTTCGAGCTATCGGCCGCCATGCCCTCGGGGCCAGCGTGGGACGCCGAGACGACGCAGTTGATGCAGGCCATCCAGCTCCAGGCCCCGACCGTCTGGGCCATGTACGCCGGCTATGCAACCATATTCGGGCGCCAGCAACTCTATGTGAAGCGCCGCCTCCTGGAAATCATCGTCGGCCAGCTCCGCACCAAGCGCAACGGCACGCTCGGCGGCGTCCTCCGCGTCGAGGGCGAGGCGCTGTTCCGTCACCTGGATTTCATCAGGCGTGGGATCGATCAGGAGATCAAGGACCTTGAGGTTCGCGCCCGCGCCAACATGGCCCCGTGCGTCGGCGCAATCCCTCACCTGCCGCCGCCGATCCGCGTGCCCGGAGCCCCACAACCGACGTTCACGACGACCTTCGCTGCAGTGAACGGCGCGACCGTGGCGACGTCGGTCATCAACGCGCCGCCGTGCCTGGACCCGGCATCGCCGCTGTTCACAAACGAGGATCCGCGCGTTGATCCGCCGAAGGTGCAACCGTAAGGGTGCAACCGAGTGCTCCATTCCATCAGCGAGGGGGCGCGCGGCACCTGCGCCTCGTGTTGGTTCAAGACGCTTTCACCGGACATAAAGAAGTCGCTCAACCGCCTCGTGGCATCGGCTTTTAACGGATCGACCGAGGAACAGAAGAAGGCAGCGGTTGCCGACGCGATGGAGCGGCTTAAAAAGCCGGGCGAGTGATGGCCACGAATCCGTTCTTTCAGCGCACCGGGCCGTCACCCGGTTGAATATCGTTGATCCGTTGGCTGGAGCCTACCGACATGGAAACCGGTGCGGAAAGAGGTAGAATCCTTTCCGCACCGGTTTCTTGCAACAACGAGAGGCACCCATTCATGTCGCCGGAAGAAATCCGCCAATTGCGCCGGGATCTTGATTTGCCGCAAGCGGATTTCGCAGCACGCCTCGGATTGAGGCAAGCGTCCTCCGTCTGCGAGTGGGAAACTGGCAAAAGGAAGCCGTCAAGCGAGATGCTGAGCCGCTTGCGCAACCTTGAAAAGAGAAAGGAAAGCGAACCGCGAATGCCGCGCAGCGCCATCGGGCGTCCGCGATGCTTTACGCAAGAGGAGGAAGATAGGGCGTTGGACCTGCATCTTTCGGGTATCTCAAAGGCGAATCTTGAGAAGATCTTTCAATGCACTACGAACACCATTCGCCGTGCGTGCGAGGCGTCCGCTGCAAGAAATGGGATATATCTACCTGCGGAAGATCATTTCGCACTCGGGATTGAGCAGGAGCGAGAAGTGATCGCCCTATATGACGCAGGATGGACGACGCATACCGTCGCGCTACAAATGGGCATCGGTCACACAACAGTGTCAGCCATTCTGGATCGACACGGGAGAAAGATGCGAACCTCGGTAGAGTCTCGCACTCTTCGCGGAACCGATCGTCGCTATCGGCTTCACGAAACGGCATTCGATGATGCGGAAAACAATCCGGCTGCGGCGTATTTCGTCGGATTGCTGATGGCGGACGGTTGCGTCAGTCGTGGAAAAGACGGGAAGCGACACCCGGCTATACAACTCCACTTGCAGCGGAGAGACGTCGCGATCATCGAGTCATTCCGGAGTTTCCTGGGAAGCAACCACCCAATCACCTTCAGAGACAACTTGTGCAACGGGAAGATGCATCCGCAAGCGCGATTTTCGGTCAACTCTGCCAGGCTTGCCGCAGCATTAGCTAGATATGGAGTTGTGCCACAGAAGACAGTGACCGCGCAACTCATCGGCCTTGAGATGAACCCTCATGCTTGGCGAGGATGCATTGATGGTGATGGAAGCATCTGTTTCGCGAGAGCGAACAATCTCCCGCTGCTGTGCCTCGTCGGTAGTCGGTTTCTCCTTGCCCAGTTTCGGGAATTTGTGTTGAGTATTGAGTCACGAACAAAGGCGAAGGTCCGCCAAGGGAATGGAAACGTCTGGCAATTTGCTATCTCTGGGTGCTACGCTCAGGAAGTGATTCGCGTACTCTACGAAGGCGCGCCTGTCGCTCTTCAGCGAAAGGCCGAGAACGCAACTCGGGCGCTAGCGTGGAAACCGCGACCCAACGGGAGGCGGAGGTCGGATGCCGGTTAATCCGTTTTTCAAGTATGTAAGCCCCGTCCAACCGTTGCTGGGCAGCGACCTGGCGGCGCTCTTCATTCACCGGATCGACGTCGAAGAGCAGACCGACGACGTTCTCACCGACGACGCTGGCGACGCCGTGCCCGTCTGGCAGCAGATCGCCAGCGGGTTCGCGTGCTCGATCATCCCCTTGAGTTATCAGGAAAGGTTGGACTGGCAGCAACGCGGCGTCATAGCCAGCGATCGCGCGTTCATTCCGGCCCCCGTCGATGGGCAGGCGCTGCCGGTGATTAACAACCGATGCCGCGTCGTTTTCGGCACTCGGCCGGACGGTTCGCCGCGGCGGTTGGCCGTCGTGTGGAGTCAGGACGCGATCCAGGCGGGAGTTCTCTTGGAAGTGCTCTTGTTCGAGAGTTTCCCGGGCGGCAGTCGGTGAAAGAAAACCCTCCCGGTTGTCGCGGGAGGGTGATGCGAGGCGGTAGATTCGGCGCGGCCGGAAGGGTCAATCCGGCCGCCCCAGCACCAGACTCTTCGCCGCCCGGCCCGGCAGCCCGTGCGCGGCCAGCCACTGGCGGACGCCTGGCTTGTTCTTGGTGCGGATCATGTCGGCGAGTTGGGCCAGATCGGCGCTGGGGCAATGCTCCAGCACGGCGGCGATGCGGACCTGGAGGGCGCGGCCGGTTTCGGTGCGGTCGTCGCGGTCGCGCGAAGGACCACGATGATGTCAGGCATGGGGGTCCCCCAGAGTCGCGACGAGATCGGCATATTCCTTGGGTGCATAAAAGCGCCCGTCGCAACAGTCATCGCAATAGGGACCAATACAGGTACAGTACCACCGCTCGCCGCGAACCAGGCTGATCCGCGTCGAGCAATCGGCGGCGTGATCCCCCAGCAAGAGGCTGCGGTTCGGCGGCAGGTCGCGGCCGCACCCGCAGGCGAGGCATGAGATGTAGGGCATGGCGTGCTCCGGTGAAAGTAAAATTGTTCGACGCCAGGGGGCATACGCCCGTTTACATCCGTAACTCGGCCAGCTCCGCCGCCGCGAATGCGGCCAACTGCTCGGGGTCGCCCCGCAGGCCGTTGTTGTTCATTTGGCCGGCCAGGGCGCGGCCGATCTCTTGCGTGCTGTACTGAATGGGTGGCCGCGTCGTCGAGGCTCTCTTTCACGGGCCTTCCTCCTTTCGCGGCCGTGTGGCCGCACCATGTATACGCTGGGCGATGGGCGGGATTGACACGAAAATCACTGCGGCAAAAAGTGCCCCCTCCCTGCGGCTGTACAGCCGCCCCGGGAAATTAACGGTGACGCCGTTTGGGGCGTCGGGAGGGGGCCAGCTAAACGAA
>Ga0134128_10010732_pt1 | contig 10971 bp, 9 predicted proteins | sample KB31754_FD_96462 | JGI IMG/M metagenome (GOLD analysis project Ga0134128, IMG submission 96462) | Terrestrial soil microbial communities with excess Nitrogen fertilizer from Kellogg Biological Station, Michigan, USA - KB3-175-4 | ecosystem: Environmental > Terrestrial > Soil > Unclassified ...
AAGAACGGACGCTGCTCCGGATAGAAAGTCTCGACGTCGGTGAGGTTGACGACGGCAGGATCGACCTCGACCTGGCCAAAGTCAGGGTTGATGGTGGCGTCGAGCGTGAGATTGCTGCCGATACCTGCCTTCGCGTCGAGGCCGGCACCCGGGTCGGCACGCGCTCCGGTGTTGAACGGGTCACCCGGTGCGTGGTCCAGAAACTCGGCTTTGGCGGTGACGTAGGGCATCACCTCGAGCCGTGCGGGCGGGGAGATCCGCTCGAGCCCCACCAAGTCAACGAACCGGGAGACGAACCCGCTCCCGTTGGTGGGTCGGAAGACGAGATAGTCCTCCTCTTTCCGGCGGGCGATTTCGCGCTTGAAGTTGATGCCCCAGCGATAGGTTTCGCGCCGCTCGAATCGGAGCTGGGAATACGGAATCCGGAATTCCGCGGTCCAACCGAGCGAGTCCCGTGCAGCACGGCCTTCCCAGACGCCGTCCCAGGTCGAGTCCTGCCATTCGTCGTTGTAGAGGGTGCCGTCGTACAGCGTGCCCGCGGCGTTAATGCCGAAGTAGAACCCCGAGCGGCGGTCGTGATAGGGGTCGAGGAAAATCAGAAAGCGGTCGGCGCTGACCATGCGATCTCGCCGCGCGAGCAGCGCCTTCACCGAATCGGGCGCGGTGTCGTACAGCCGCACGCCGATATAAAGCGCGTTGTCGTCGTACAGCAGGCGGATCTCGGTTCGCTGGGTCGGTGGAGCGCCCTCCTGGGGCACGCGTTGCGTGAGCGAGGCGACCATTGTCGCCCCGCTCCACGCAGGGTCGTTGAGTCGGCCATCGATCGAGAGCGCACCGCGAACCCGGGCCGCCGGCACGGCTGAAGCCGGAGCGGGGCGGGTTGTCACAGCAGAGTCGAGCTGCGGCTCCGCTACGCCGAGCGCGAAGAAAATGATGGTGGGCAGCATGGACGCTGCCCTTAGACGGCGCTCGCGGCCAAAGAGTTGCCAGCGCCGCTGCCTCAGTGCTCCAGGATATCCTGCAGCACTTCAGCAACCCGGGGATCGTCCATCTGGCCCAACCAGAAGAGCGCCTTCTTGCGAAGCTGCTTGTCCGGGTCGCTCTTGGCGATTTCGAACAACTTGTCCGCCGCCGCCTTATCGCCGCGCTGCGAGAGCACGAAAATCACCTGCTCGCGCATCGCCCGGTCCGTTGTGGACCCGTACAAGCTTGCGAACTCGCTCGTCGGCAAGTCGCATTGCTCAGCCCAGAAGAGGGCCTACTTCCGCAACTCGGGCGCCTCCTGCTGATTTCGCGCGACTCCCGCAAGCCAGCGCGCGTTTTCCTTGCTACCGGTCTGAGCCAGGGAGAACAGGACTTTCTTCTTGAGCTCCTCGCCCCGAAGCCGGCCGTAAAGGCTTCGGAGAAACGCCATGTTCTCGCTCGTGCCGGTCTGACCCAGCCAGAAGATGGCCTTCTCGCGCCCCTCCTCGGAAACGTCGCTCCTCTCGGCGTAGGCCCGGAGGGCCTGGATGGACCGGTCGCTCCCCTGCTGAGAGAGGGCGAAAACCGCCTTCTCCATGAGGTCGGGATCCTTGGTGGTGCGTAGAATCGAATCCAGAGCCGCTACCGAGGCGTCGGTCCCGACCTGCGACAACCAGAAGACTGCCTGCTCCCGGACTTCAGGATCCGGGTCGTGCCGTGCCGCGTCGAGCAGAGTCGGCTCGGCTCCCTCGGCGCCCTGCTGAGCGAGGAGGAAGATGGCCTTGCGGCGGAGACAGACGGACTGCGTGTCACGGCGGGCCAGAACTCTCTTCAATACCGGGCCGGCCTTCTCCGGGTCCATCTGCTGGAGTGCATTCAGCGCGGCGACCTTGATGTCGTCATCGTCTTCGGTACAGCCGCCGTGCGAGGTCACGCCGCCGGGCCCAGTCGCCATTGGTGGTTTCGGGGGGCGGGGTGGCGCTGGCGGCGCTGGCGGCGCGGGCGGTGCCGGGGGTGCCGGCGGCGCTGGAGGGGCTGGTGGTGCGGCGACGAGCTGAGCTGCCGCCGCAATTTCGGCCGCGGCCTCGGGGTCACCGCGCCGTGCCAGCTCCCCCTGGATCCGGCGTTCGAGTGCCGCCGCATCGCCCTTGGTTGCCGCCGCCGGATACCGCTGCCGTTGAACCCGTAGTGTGCCCAACGCTTGGCGCAGGCTCTCGTCGCTGCCGAAGCGATAAAGCGAGAATGCCTGCCAGTAACGGGCATCTGCAGCGTATTGCGACTTGGGAAACCGGGTCTCGATAGACGCGAAGAGCTGCGCCGCCTGCCGGTATTCCCGCCGGCTCAACGCGGCTCGCGCCGCTCGATACACGGAATCCGCCGGGTCCGCCTGCTGGGTCGGAGCCGGCGGTACGGTGCGCAACCCGCAGTCGGCCGAGGGTCCCACCCCGCACGGCGCTGCGGCCAGCATCGCTGCCACGAGAGGCGTGAACCAGCAAAAATCCCAAGCCATTTCACAGCGCTCCTTGCCGAGAGGTCGCACCTGCGCCGGCGGGCACCGCCGCCCGCAGCCGCACCAGCATGCCATTTTCCAGCCCGTTGGTGATCAACCGAACGTCCTCGCTGCGATGCGCGGGCTCGAGTTGGGCGATCTGGACCAGGACCAGCTCAAGGTCCTGCAGCAGGAGCTTGAGTTTGGGGTCCACCGCGGCAGGCGAGTCGAGCAGGAGCCGGTTCGTCGCGAGCAATTGCCGCGCTGTGGCCGAAGCGAGCTGCTCCTGCCGTCCCTGCCGAACGGACGCCTTGAACAGCGTGAGAAAGGCCTCTGCCTGGCCTAGGTGCTCCGCCGTTGCGACGCGATACGCTGTGGCGTCTTCTCTGGGAGCGTTGGTCGCGATCGGGTTGGACGCGGGGAGCGTCGGTGGGACGATCGGCGCTCGGATCGTGAGGCGCCCGATGGCAACCCCAATCGCAAGCACGGCCGCGATCCCTGCCGCCCAAATGAGAAAGCGGCGCGGGCGAGCACCAACCCGGGGTGTGCCGGAGGCTGCGCGCCGGGCCGCGATCTCCGCCCACATCTGCTCTCGCGGTGGCTCGGGCGGCCGATGGTACGCGTTCGCCGCGTCCCGGAGCTCGGGTTCGAGAGGCTCGTCGTCTTTGTCCAGCATCATGGTGTCGTCATCCCTTGGCGAAATCAGCCAGCCTCTGCCTCAGCTTCGCTCGGGCACGAGACAGTTGTGCTTTTGACGTCCCCGGCTGCACTCCCAGCATCTGGCCGATCTCCTCGTGGGTGTAACCTTCCACGTCTTGCATCAGAAAGACGGAGCGGTATCCCTCGGGGAGATCGTCTATGGCCCGGGCCAGGCGGATCTTCAGGTCTGGCTCCGCTTCCCGCGGTGTCGCGCCCAGCTCCACAGCCCCGTCCAGGCCCACCTCACGGGTCCGAAGCCGCCGTACCTTGCGCAACCCATTGAGGGCCACCGACAGCGCGACCGCGCAGATCCAGGTTCCGAGCGAGGAATCGCCGCGAAAGTGGCCCAGCCGCTCGAACACCCGGATGAACGCCTCCTGGGTGTAATCCTTTGCCTGGTCGGGATCTCCGGCGATGCGATACACCATCCGGTAGACCCGGTCGACGTGCGCGTCGTACAACTCGCGCGCGGCGGTCGCGTCACCGGCCTGTACACGGGCGATCAGAAGTCGGTCGTCCACCGGTCTCCGCTCGAGGGTTGCGACGCGTCCCCAGGCGTCGGTGGTCTGACACCCAAGCTCGCAAGAGAGTTGCGTATGGACCGGCCGGGCGCAACCAATCCCCGGCTCAAGGCATCTCAGTTCCGTAACCGCTCAGCGAGAGGACTCATGCGGTTGGAGCAAACACGGCCGCCAGCGTCGGCCAAAACCGGAAAGGTTGAATGCCTGCGCGACAAGCAGGGGCGGTGCATTGGGAAGGTTGTCGAAGCGGTGGCGGAGCGGCTCGTGGGCCGGGGCGCCGCCACGGTTCTGCTGGTCCGGCCAGAGCCTCGCGTGATCCTAGCCTAACACCAAGCACCACAATCATTTGAAGTCAGCGGCCGCGATTGCGGCCGCCTGCCGTTCCGGGGTATATTTGGAGCGTGCCGCAGCCATCGTGGGGCTGCTCTCGCTTCTCGCCACCCCGATCCACTCATGACCGCTCCCAACTCTCGCGAGCGCATCCTGCCTCGACTCATCGAGGAAGAGATGCAGCAGTCGTTCATCAACTACTCGATGAGCGTCATCGTCTCCCGCGCGCTGCCCGACGTGCGCGACGGGCTCAAGCCGGTGCATCGCCGCATCCTGTACGCGATGAACGAATTGGGCCTTGTGCCGGGCCGGCCTTACAAAAAGTCGGCAACCGTGGTGGGCGACGTTCTCGGCAAGTACCACCCGCATGGCGACGCCAGCGTGTATGACGCGCTCGTCCGCATGGTGCAGGAGTTCTCCCTTCGGAATCCATTGATCGATGGACAGGGGAACTTCGGCTCGGTCGATGGAGACCCCGCTGCGGCTTATCGGTACACCGAGGCACGCCTGACTCCGGTCGCCATTGCGATGCTGGAGGACATCGACAAGAACACAGTCGACTTTCAGCCCAACTTCGACGATCGGCTCCAGGAGCCGACGGTTCTCCCATCCAAGATCCCCAACCTACTCGTCAACGGCTCGAGCGGCATCGCTGTCGGGATGGCAACCAACATCCCCCCGCACAATCTCCGTGAGGTTGCGAAAGCGGTGGAACTCCTGGTGGACGAACCGGAAGCGTCCATCGCCGATCTTCGCAAGATGATCAAGGGGCCGGACTTTCCCACCGGGGCCTACATCTACGGCCGCGAGGGGATCAAGGAAGCGTACGAGACCGGGCGCGGCCGTGTCGTCATGCGGGCCCGGGCCCAGATCGAGGAGAAAGCGTCGAGCGGAAGGTACCAGATCGTCGTGACCGAGATTCCGTATCAGGTCAACAAGGAGAATCTGGTCAAGTCGATCGCCGAGCTCGCGGTCGAGAAAAAGCTGGAGGGGATCAGCGGGGTCAACGACGAGTCCGACAAGGACGGCATGCGGATCGTGGTGGAGCTCAAGCGCGACGCCAACCCCAACGTCGTGCTGAATCAGCTCTACAAGCATACCGCGATGCAGTCCACCTTCGGCGTCATCATGCTGGCGCTGGATCACGGCGCGCCGAAGGTGATGAACCTCAAGCAGCTGCTGGAGCGGTTCGTCGAGCATCGGCACGACATCATCGTCCGCCGTACCCGGTTCGACCTCGAGGCGGCGGAAGCCCGCGAGCACATCCTCGAAGGCCTGAAGATCGCGGTCGACAACATCGACGATGTGGTCGACATCATCCGCAAATCGAAAGACGTGCCCGACGCCGACGCCAGGCTGCGCAAGCGGTTCGGCCTCTCAGAAAAGCAGAGCGACGCGATCCTCAACATGCGCCTCGCCAAGCTCACCGGGCTCGAAATTGAAAAGCTCGAGGCCGAGCTCAAAGAAGTCCGCGCCACCATCAAGGAGCTCAAGAGCATTCTTGCGTCCAAGCCCAAGCGGATGACGATCCTCAAGAGCGAGATGGCGGACATCGCAGAGAAGTTCGGCGATGACCGGCGGACCGAGATCGTGGCCGACCAGGGCGAGTTCACGGTCGAGGACCTGATCGCCGAAGAGGACATGGTCATCACCATCTCCCACACCGGCTATATCAAGCGGATCTCGATCTCCACCTATCGGCGGCAGCGGCGCGGCGGTCGTGGGCTCAACGGGGCGGACCTGAAGGAAGACGACTGGGTCGAGCACCTGTTCATCGCGAGCACCCACGACTATCTGCTAGTCTTCACCAACAACGGGCAACTCTACTGGCTCAAGGTGCACGAGATCCCTCAGGCCGGCCGGGCGGCGCGGGGCAAGCCGATCGTCAACTGCATCTCGATCAAGCCCGGGGAGCAGATCGCCGCACTGGTTCCGGTGCGGGAGTTCGCACCGGATCAGTTCATTCTCTTCGCCACCCGCCAGGGCACCGTCAAGAAGACCGCGCTCTCGGAGTACAGCAACGTCCGCAACACCGGCATCCGGGCTATCAACGTGGAAGAGGGCGATGAGCTGATCGACGCCCAGATCTGCGACACCACCAGCGACGTGGTCTTGGCCACCCGCGAGGGGATGAGCATCCGGTTCCACCAGGGCGACGTCCGGGACATGGGCCGGGTCGCGACCGGCGTGAAGGGCATCGAGCTGGAGAAGAGCGATGCCGTGATCGGTATGGTGGTCATCCGGCGCGACGCGACGCTGCTGGTGGTGAGCGAGCACGGATTCGGTAAACGCAGTGAGTTGAGCGAGTACCGGGTCCAGAAGCGGGGCGGCAAGGGGATCATCACGTTCAAGGTCACCGACAAGACCGGCGCCTGTGTGGCGCTCAAGGAAGTGCAGCCCGACGACGAGCTCATGATGATCACCCGCCATGGGATCATCATCCGGGTGCCGGTCGAGGGTATCCGGGTCATCGGCCGGAACACCCAGGGCGTCAAGGTAATGAACCTCGGGTCGGGCGATGCCGTGGTCGACGTTGCCCGGGTGGTGAAGGAAGACGAGAGCGGGACCGACGAGCCGGCCGGCGAGGAAGCAACGCCGAGCGCCGAGGACTGAGGCGCCTGGGTCCGTCGCTGGAGGACATTCGTGAGGCCGCCCGCACTCTTGCGGGGGTCGTGGTCCGAACTCCTCTCCTGGAAGTTCCGGTCGCGGGCCGAACGGTGCGGATCAAGTGCGAGCAGCTACAGCCGATCGGCGCGTTCAAGCTCCGCGGCGCATACACTGCCGTAGCCCGCTTGGGCGACCGTCGTCAAACCGGGCTGGTCACCGCCTCCAGCGGAAATCACGGCTTCGCGCTTGCCTGGAGCGCCAGGGCGTTTGGGGTGCGGGCCGTCGTGGTAATGCCGGAGTCTGCCGCCCGGAGGAAGGTCGAGGCCGTGCGAGAGGTGGGCGGCGAGGTGGTCTTCGCCGGCTGGACTCGGTCGGCGGAGCAGGGGGACCGAGCCGAAGCGATGGCGGCGGCCGAGGGACTCAACTTTGTGCCGCCCTTTGACCACCCCGACGTGATCGCCGGACAAGCCACCTGTGGGCTCGAGATTCTGGAAGATGCGCCGGATGTCGAAATCATTCTGGTTCCAACCGGCGGCGGAGGGTTGCTCGCGGGGGTCGCTGCCGCGGTGTCAGCTCTTAAGCCTTCGGTGCGGTTGATCGGCGTGGAGCCCGAAGGGGCCGCCAAGCTCTCCGCAGCTCTGGCGCATGGAAAGCCGGTCGCCCTCGAACGAACGGAGAGTGTCGCGGACGGACTGCTGACCCAGGCCATCGGGAACCTGACCTGGCAGGTCATCCGTCCCGTCGTTCGTGAGGCCGTTCGGGTGACCGAGGTGGAGATCGGGCTCGCAGTCAGGCATCTTTACCAGCAAGCCCAAGTTGTGGTGGAACCATCCGGCGCGGTGACTACGGCTGCGCTGCTCGCCGGCCGCGTTAGCGGCGAAGGATCCGTGGTGGCCGTGGCGACCGGCGGGAACGTCGACCCGGCCCTCTTCGACCGACTGGTGCACGAAAGCGCATGAGCCCTGCTCCCAAGATTCTCGTCGCCGACGATGATCCCGCCCTCTCCCGCACCTTGTGGTGGATCCTCAAGGAAAACGGTTACGACGTCACCACGGTGCCGGGCGGCGAGCATCTGCTGGAGCGGCTCGAAACCGAGCCGTTCGACCTGATCCTGCTCGACATCATGATGCCGAAGGTGGATGGCCTCGAGCTGCTGGGCCGTCTCAAAGGGGACGATCGGTTCAAGGACCTTCCGGTTCTCATGATCTCGTCGATGCCGCCCGAGGAGGCCACGGTGCGCTCCCTGGGGCTCGGCGCCAGCGACTTCATCCCGAAGCCCTTCCGAATGAAGGAGCTGCTCGCCCGGGTGAAGGCACAGCTTCGAGTGGGGCGCCAGCTGAATCAGGCTCGCCTCGAGGCACGGAGCCGTTCGGCCATGATGGACATCATGACCGAGGTCACGGAGTCCCTCAAGCCGGACGAGATCTACCAGATCCTGGTTCGTCGGGTCGCCCAGGCGCTGAATATCTCGCGCTGCTCGATCATTCTCACCGGCCCGGAGGAACACACCGGCACGGTCGTAGCGGCGTACGAAAATCCCAGCCTGCACAACTTGCCGATCGATCTGCGGCGGTACCCGGAGATCCATCATTGCCTCACGACGGGCGAGACCGTGCTTGCCCGCGACGTGTGCACCGATCCGCTCTATCGTGAGGTGCGCGACGCGTGGGAGGCGGAAGGCCGGGCGGTGCCCACCCGATCGGCGATCTGCATTGCCTTCTCGCTCAAGGACCATCCTGCAGGCGTGTTCTTCCTTCGGACAACGTCGGACGACGGACCGCTCACTGATCACGACCTGGAGTTCTCCGGCCAGGTGATCCGGTCGGCGGTCGCCGCTCTGGAGAAGGCCTACGATCTGGAGCACGCCGTGCTCGGACAGGAGCAGCTGCGGCGCCTGGCCGAGACCGATCCTCTGACCGCCGTGTACAATCGGCGTGCATTGATGCAGAAGCTGGAGCAGGAAATGGATCGTGCCGCCCGCTATGCGACGCGGCTCACGGCGATGATGATCGACATCGACAATTTCAAACACATCAACGACACCCACGGACACCTCGTGGGCGACAAGGTCTTGAAGCAGCTCGCGAACCTGCTCAAGCGGGAGCAGCGTTCGGTGGATATTCTGGCCCGCTATGGGGGAGAGGAGTTCGTCGTGCTCCTGCCCGAAACCACGGTCGCCGAATCGCGAAACTTCGCCGAGCGCATTCTGCGCCGGGTCGCGACGTATGACTTCGGGGACGCGGGACATGCAGTCCGAGTCACCATCAGCGTGGGGATGGCTTCCTATCCCGACGCCCGCGTCACTGACGGCCAGTCTCTGCTCAAGCTTGCCGACAGTCACCTGTATCGAGCCAAGTCCGACGGCCGAAACCGCTTCAGCGATTGAGCAACCGCCGCTGCCCTCGCTGCCACACGAACTACGCCGCCCCGGCGCGCTTCTGTCCGCGCGACGGAACTCCGCTGGTTGAGGTCGCCCCGGCACCGGACGACGGCGCCAACACCGCCAAGGTACGGGCTGTCGAGAAGGCAGCCGAGCCGGCCGATCCGCTCTACAGCAGCCTCACGGGACAGACACTCGGAGAGAACTACCTGGTCGATCGCCGGCTGGGCGAGGGCGGCATGTCATACGTCTACCTCGGCCAGGAGATCGCGTCCGGGCAAAAGGTCGCGCTCAAAGTGCTGTCCCCCAAGCTGAGTCGCGACCCCGCCTCGGTAGAGCGGCTACGGCGCGAAGCTGCGATCGCCATGCGGCTCTCCCACCCCAACGTCTGTCCCATTCTCGGCTTCGGCGAAACACCGCATCCGCTGATCTACTTGGTGATGCCGTATCTCCCGGGTGAGCCGCTCAGCGACCACGAGATTCGTCGCGGTGCGATGGACATCGACGATGCAATTCCACTCCTGGTCCAGATGTGCCGGGGGCTCGAGCATGCGCACGGTCTCAGCATCGTGCATCGGGACCTCAAGCCCGAGAACGTGATGCTGGTGCCCGACCGAGCCGCTCCCGGTGGTCTCCGCGCGGTAGTGATGGACTTTGGATTGGCGAAGGAACGGCGGGCCGAGCCGGAGGTAGTGAAGCTGACACAAACTGGTATCGTGTTGGGGACGCCGGAGTTCATGAGTCCCGAGCAGATCCGGGGCAAACCCCTCGACGGCCGCAGCGACGTCTACGCGCTCGGCGTGCTCGCCTTCGAGATGTTCACCGGAAGGTTGCCCTTTGCGGGGAAGACGCCTCAGGAGATGATGCTCGCCCGGCTCAAAGGCGAGCCCACACGGCTGCGGGCGGTCCGACCCGATCTCCCCGCCAAACTGGAAGACGTCATCGTCCGCGCGCTCGCCGTCGAGCCGGCCCAGCGCCAGAAATCAATGAACGAGCTCGGCGCCGCGTTTGCCTCGGCTGTGGGGCCCACCGGTGTGTTTGGAAGACTGTTCGGGCGGAAGTGAGGAGCTGGGTCAGCCGCTGAGATCCTTCGAAAAGCCCCTCCCTAGCATCCCGCCGTCTTGGCTAAGCGGATCAGCCCCCCTCGGCCAATTTTGCAGACTCCTTCGCTCGGAAACAACGCTTAGCAGCTTGCCGCCCGCCACTTTGGCCGGAATTGGGTGGCTCTGAATCGGCACGTCCGCTGCAAAGGTCACCGGCGTCGATCGGTTGAGCCGGTCGCCAGACTGTCACAAACCCCTGTCTTCTGGAGGATAGAAAGATGTACCTCACCACCTCTCGGCGGAGCGTCGGCCCGCTGCAGAGCCTGCGACGCCTGAACAGCCTGCTCGATGAGGCGTTTGGCACCTGGCCGTCGCAGTCGGCGGACTTCGGCAACATTACCTCGACCTGGATCCCCGCTACCGACGTGTTCGAGGATAAGGACGCGGTCAGGATCGTCGCCGAGATCCCCGGCGTCAACCCGCAGGATGTGCAGCTCTCGATCGAGAACAACGTCCTGACGATTCGCGGAGAGAAAAAGCAGACTGCGGAGGAGAAGACCGAGCGGCTGCATCGGTATGAGCGGACCTACGGCGTCTTCGAGCGCGCCTTCGCTCTTCCCAACACCGTGGATCCAGAGAAGATCGAGGCCAAGGTCGAGGCGGGCGTTCTGAGCGTCGTTCTGCCGAAGGCCGAGCGGGCGCGCCCCCGGGAGATTCCGGTCAAGGTGAGCTAAGCGGCAGCCGGCTCGACGCGCAGGAAAAGAGGGGGCCTCCGTAGCAATACGGAGGCCCCTCCGCGCATACCGGATTGCCCTTTTTGTCGCGCATACGGTAGTGTACGTGCGTGTCCACTCCGCTCCCCTTTCACATCGTCGGTGTCAGCCACCACACGGCGTCCGTCGCCGTCCGTGAGCAGTTGGCATTGACAGCGGACGAGAT